>Ga0209367_1005483_pt1 | contig 17593 bp, 11 predicted proteins | sample WorMetLIZISLAND2_FD_187412 | JGI IMG/M metagenome (GOLD analysis project Ga0209367, IMG submission 187412) | Marine gutless worms symbiont microbial communities from Max Planck institute for Marine Microbiology, Germany - Olavius geniculatus... ... | reverse complement strand
GAAGAAGATTTACGATGTAAGAGATTATTGACAGTTTGCCAGAGACGCCGAGGATTAGCAGAAGATGAAGAAACAAGCTGGGAGTAGTGTTGTTTTTTAGATGAGAGAATTAGACTGTGATAGCGGAAAGACCCAAGGGCGAGCATACATCAGAGCGATGGGACGGACTCCATGTCAGACGTGTCTACGATCCACTGATCCGCCAGCAGAAATTGCAGACTCAAATGTCCCAGCGCATAAGAGCCGCTGTTTTTCCTTATACCAGCAGTATGTATGGAGTGGTATAACCGGTTGATTTCACCAACATAAACAGATTAACGACAGTGCAAGCTAACACGACCGACCGTCGGCGACCATGGAAAAAGTGTCGTCGGCTGACAGAGGGCTGAGGAAATGCAGATACGCAGCACCTCGCGGCTAGAGCAAAGATTTCACGGTTCTTGTCCGTTAATTCATCCACACCCGAATTAACGGCTAGACATAAGGTTAGGGCTAGAGTTAGGATTAGAGATAAGGTTAAGATCAGAGTTAGGGTTAGGGTCAGAATTAAGGCTAGGGTAAGCGTTAACAATAATAATTTGGGTGCGGGTGAATTAACGGACAAATACTGAGTTCACGACTGTTAAGTAGACTACACGGCACGGCTGGCGAATCATATCGTGGATCGGTGGCATCGCGGCGGACCGGAATTGTGCTCAGTCCGCACGGCGTCACAGCTGCGCGGGTGGTCTGGTCTCCGTGCGTGAGTCACTCAGCAGTCCCGGCCGGGCCGTGGTGGGTACGATCAATGACTGAATGATGCACAAACACATCCCGAGAAGTCGCCATCCCCTCTACGTCCCTGAATACCCTGCTCGGCACCGTAGCGGCAGCACTTATATATGTACACTGGACGGTTATTCAATCACCCAGGATGGCTCAGCCACCGGGGCCCGGTTCAGCATTGAGTGCCCAGTAATTTAGCAATATCAGCAGCAGCAGCAGTCAATGGCGCAGGCAGCATCCACAGGTAGATCCTAGGGCACTCAAGGGTGTTGGGAACGTGGGTATGGGTGTCCCTTCCCGACTGAGGAAGTGGTCTGGAGCGGGCAGCTCCCTTACCAGAAAATTTGTGCAATTTTCTAAAAATGAAAACGGTGTGCTTAGGAGTATCTTGGCATTGTTTTGCTGAGAAAAATTAGCTAAATGTTGGATACCAGATCATTATTGTTTGTGGCCTCTTAGGGGTAGACGCACGAAACCCCAGTGGCAGTAGCAGCGACACTAAACAAAATACTATCATAAGCAGGCGCATAACGGCACAGATTATAGGCTGAGCGCATACGCTTACTATAGGCAATGTCATTCTGTCCAGTTTTTAAACGAATAAACTATCATTATTAATGCATAGCAGGCTTGCAAGCAATGGCAGAATTAACAGATAAAAACACCAGGATAACAAGTAAAGTCCTTGACCAAAGCCAAGTACTGCCTGTGAATGTCATGCACACAAAAACACGCACAAAACGCAGGTGACCTTGACTTTGAGCTACGACCTTGATATTTGACAAACCTGTAGAGACTGTTAAGTGACAACTATGCAGAATTTCACGAAGCTAAGTGTAGCAGTTCGTGACATATCGTGCTGACAGAGAAAAAACTTAGCAATGATGCTAAAAACAATACTGCCGTGGCTTCCACGCAAAGTAAAATATATAGCACACACGGCAATCAGACAAAGTACGCTTAAAAGTGCTGAAAAGCTCGACAGATAGAAAGCCCGGCATGATAGCACTTGAGATCCAGCCAGAGGCAGTGCTAACGCTGAAAGCATCGTTACCACGCATGCAGCATAGATCAATTATTCACTAACGGAATCAGCACTACACCGATGAGGTAATAAACCAGTGCAGAATGACTTAAGACAATTATAACAATTGGCAAGTGAAGACGTCGACCCGGCACTGAGATGATATGTGGCCTAAGTACAGGGTGGGCCAAAAAGACGTGCCACTTGACTTTTGTCCATATCTTCGCCAAAAATCAACCAATTTCCAATATTCTTTCATTGGTGCATTTTTTGGACAATTAGCAATAAAGTGATTACTGAATATCCCACCACACGTTAGCTGTGTCAGTACACTACCTTGTGAAATACCAATGCAAGAAAAACTAACAATAATAGACAGCAAACATGTTGATAAACGAAATACACTTTCAAACAAAAATGCATTGAATAATCTGTACAATGCTACACTTTGTTAGATCCATTTCTTTGGATATCTGGCGTATTGAATGATATGTTTGTTTCTGGTCTATGTGGTTTAGCAAGCCTACCATTTCATCCACAGTGATCACGTTCTCTTCATACGTGTATGTTTCAGTCTGTCGGTCTCATGACATTGGTCAGTGCTGCATGTTTCCAAAATCAGTCTAATTAACATTCCCACACTTTCCCTGTTGCAGTTTATCTTCAAAAATTCTGCCATTATTCGCCGAAAACTGCATTTTTTGAACCGGTACAAGTTCTTAATCACAGCCTTGTCTCCATTGCTAAATGGCACATTACATCACCGGTATATCTTCAGTGCATTAACAAAAAATCCGAGCTAATGCTCATGAGACGTGCGAGTGCTTATGGCAGTTCCTGTTTGCAGGTAATCTTAGTCCATCTTCATCCATTTCGTCACAATTCACTCTTTTGCAGCTAAAAATCGCCAAAACATCACATAAAATCAATATTTTTAGGGTTCAAGATCATTCAAGGTCATCGATGTTGACACTTCTAAGAAGCTCGTCATCAGTGCTTGTTATGATAAGCAGCATTTCTGTGCCTACCTGCAACCATTTACACGCCAAACAAGCCAACAGCGGACAAATATCCACTTTTTAGAGAGGTAACCCTCTTTGACACCCGCGTGCTCAAGCCTGCTTGAATATAGAAGGTCCAGACTTGGACGGCTAATATCTACAATCCATGCTGAAAAGTTCACATGCAGGTTGTCTTAGTCTATCTCCAGCCATTTCAGCGCAATAAACCCGTGAAAAGTATGTCGCAGCACAAAATCACGAAAAATTCACTAAAACTCCCTATTTCGGGAGTTCAAGGTCATTCAAGGTCATCGATGTTGACATTTCTAAGAAGCTCGTTGCCAGTGCTTGTTATGATAAGCAGCATGTCTGTGCCTATTTGCAACCATTTTCACGTTGGAGCAGCCAATAGCGGCAAAATAACGCCTTTTTAAGGGGGGTGCCCCTGTTTCGCCCCCTCGTTCGTGGGGACCCCTTTACCCAGGGGCATGAAATTTTGTCACGAAATACAAGAGACTCTATGCTATCATATGGTAAAAACCAGTAGTCTCTATCTCACCTGCTCTTGGAACGGTACCGGGATGTGACGGACAGACGGACTATCTGAACGTCGAACCACTCTCTCACCAGACAAAATTAATAACATTCTGTTCTTGCATAAGATAGGCCTAATCTTCCGTACAGATTTCAATAAGATGTCCTAAGATTTTATTGTAGTTCGCCTATAAGACAAAGACGATTCTAACTATTTCAGTTTTGGACTGTTGTTGTTTAATAATCAATTGGCGGCATTTGTAAAAAAAAACGTTGTTCATTTTTCTCTACGGGGCGGGCTGGGCTTCAATTACGATGGGCTGTTACGGGTCGAGCCAAAATATCACAAGTAATTAACGGGCCGGGACAGGCTGAAACGACGTCGGGCTGGGCCGGGTTGGGCCTAGACAAAGAACGTCGTCCTAAATATTAGCCTAGAGTTATTTTAGAATACGGACGGCATAGAACTACATGTAGGCTAGGTCGGGCCATGAAATTTCGGCCAGTGCAGAGCTCTAGTCCGCATTATATACGTGCCCCTCAAGCCAGCGTCTCGGAAGCTGCAAAGTCTCGTCTCGGTCTCGTCGACATGGATCTCGGGTCTCGGTTCAGAAGGTCTCGTGCACATCCCTGCAAAAACCACTGTTCTTGATTTCCGTCCCTAACAGCTGATAAAAAACATGGACCAGTTAAAGAATGTCAACAATCTCAAATATTTAGCTGCATTATACATTAAATCGGCACAAATTATTAACCTTGTAGTTAGATGAAAACGTAAAATAATGTTGCCAGCCAAGAAAACATAAACATATCCACCCGCAACTGTAAAAACATTAAACACAAAAAAAATACAGCAAAGAATATTACACTAATCGGATTAACGGCCGAAGAATATATATCACGCACCTTGCAGAAGTGATGGGTCAATATTACATTTAAAAATCGAAACGATTATCAAACTACGCTGTCTCAGTAAATAACGTCAGCCATTTTGGCAGACCTTACGAACGATACGATGTCTGTCTGTCGTCTGTGACGCATGTATTGTGGCTAAACGGTACATCGTACCGTTCAGTGATGGTGCCGTTGGATAGAATGATGGAGAGTTCTTATAGGCTGTCAATAGCAATCATGTCCTTATCTGCAGCGGTTTGGCCGCAATTTTAAATGCAAAGTTACTGCCTGCCATGAACCACGTGCGCTGAATAACTATATTTTATCTTTAGAGTTGATTGTAGCGTTTAACATAGCAGCTTCGGCATAGCGTGTACGAGACTGTAGTCACTCTGAGAAATCGCTTATTCACTTGCTTTCCGCGATCGAACTTGGATGCTTGCCTTCGGTTTATATGGTATGGTCGGCCCACCCAAACCGAATAGTTTTTGTCTACAAATGTGTCATTTTCATGCAAATAAATTGTAATTTCGTCACGACGGTTGGATTAACTAACGCTGAACGCCATTTGTCACCTACCGCGTAATTGCAAAGGCCCCTATAGCAACTAGCTCGAACTTAAAACCCAAAATCAAAGGTGGACGGTAGTGATAATTCGATATCATGATTTCAATTTCGACACGATAATTTGAAAATATCGCAATATCGATATTTGTAAAATGATGAGTATGTAAATCTCATACAAGCACGAGAACATGACGTGAACGTTCAGCAAGACAGTTTGCTTTACGTGTAAGTGTCGTTAAATTACATTATAGTTATTTTGCTTCAGTTAGTTTGTCGTTTTCTCTGTTAATTCTCGTTATTTTAATAATGCAATAAAAATATACACCTATGGTGAAAAAGATCGCGATATATCGAAACATTCGATATTTGTTCGACGATACGATACATCAATATTGAAAACGATATATCGATATTTTCGATATATCGATCACTAGTGGACAGTACATTCATTAGAGCGCAAGTACTACTGCTCATGTTTAATGCAAATATGCAGACAGACGTAAAAATAAATAAATCATAATGACTTCCACTGCCAAAAACAGATTTTACTGAACCTCTAAAGTCACACTTTGAACAAGAATTCCACATTTCTCGAATCGAGACAACAGCTAAAGGCTTAAACCTAAAACCACGCAGAAAATTCTGAAAAAACATCACTAACACAAACGGTGTACTTCCAAACGCTCGAAATATACAAACACAGACACCGCTAGCGTGTCCAAAATACCTGTCAGCGGGAGGAGGCAGGAAACATCTTGCATTGCTGAATTGTAATTTTTTTCTCAAGATGGACACCCTTCCAAATACCAAACCAACACGGTCAGAGCACTTAATGCAAACAAATTTAGCACAGAATGTTGATGCCAAAATTTAGTACCAAACTTTTCTAACGGTATATTCAATCAAAGTCCAAGGTCTTTTACTTTTAATTGTTCACAACATAACTAAATAGTCTAACTTTGTCACGAAAAAATCAAACTAAACTTCCTAAAACTGAGCCTTACTACCATAACAGACATTGCAATATGGCACACAATCATAAATAAACACAATTTGAGTTGATAGATTGCACCTATAAAAAGAAAAAAATTTGATAATTTTTTAGTATTTTGCTAGCATAACTGAGCAAAATGCCAGCCTTCAATAACTGAAGTTTTTGACAGGACAGAACTCAGTTCACTCACAAACGGATGGCCGTGGTGAGCCAAGGAAATTGAACAATTTTGCCACGGTAAGCCACGGAATTTTGCAAACAGCCCACAAAATTTGACAAAATTTGCCACAGAAAACTGTGGGCCCTCGTCATAACTTTCCAAGTTTCAGTATGAAAGTTTAGAGCTCAAGCTGCACAGCCGCACAATATTACGTCGGCAGAGGGCGAACATATTTTCAATTTATTTTGGTCGTTGACGTTTCTTTCGACAACGCTGTTGCTGCTTTCTCTGGCAGGTGGCAATATGATGAATGTGTATAAGGATAATTGTCAGCAGGGTCCTTTTCCGCAAAAATTTATATTTGTGGAATTCTGTGGAATTTCACAGAAGCTGAGAAATGATCGGTGATAAGTACGATCCTTGGTTTGATGACGTAATTAAATAGACTAACTATATCACGCAAAAAACTGACTGCCTAAAACTGAAAGCCCTACTACTAGCTCCTGCAATATGCCACAATCGTAAATAAATGCAATACGACTTGACATATTGCACTTCTGAAAAGAAAAGATTCATAATGTCCTTTGTTACGTTGCCAGTATAACTCGGTACAATGCCAGCTTTCAATAACTAAGTTTCTGAACAGGATATAGAGCTTAGTTTACTCACAAACAGAAAAAAGGTGTAAGCCGCAAAACTTAAACGATTTTGCCGTGATGAACTGCGGAATTTTGCGAACTGACCCCCTGAATTTCGCAAAAAAAAATTTCCGCGGAAAACTGTGAGCCCTAATTGTCAGCATCTGTATAAATATGACTTCTAAGCACCCGACAACAAAAGATGAATAAACGATCGGTCGACTGATCGCATGACCTAACCAGATGCTTATACAAGCTATAGACATAGCAGCAGAAACGCAGACTCAAAAGTAGGAATGCACTATAGCACATAGACACATACACTCAGATTAAGATTACCAGTGACCACTTTACATCAGGAATTCCACAAAATTCACCCCCTCAACCAGGGACATCAAGAGCCACAGTGGGTTCTTGGGAAACATTCTTGTGGGCCCCTCTGGAAAACAAGCTCAAATTTTTCTTTTCAAAATGGTGCACTGTGACATACTTTATATTTTTTAGCGACAGCAGGCCCCCAAAACGTTGTGGAGCCCAGGGTAACTTACTCATTACTCTCCCTACCCCCCTCTCGATGGGCCTGCCCTCAACTTGCAACACACAATCCCCATGTAAAGGTTCAATGCTTGATGCAGCACTGCTCTTGTGACCAGAAGCACTTTAACATCTCGGAAGTGGCAGCTGATTGGCATGAGATAATGATACTGCAGCGCACTATGCGGCCATCCATCATCCGCACCAGTCAGCAGACAAGCTCAAATCATGAATGCTAACAGTATAATAATGAAGCAACAGGACAATAATGTAGTGCAACGTGCAGCCAAAACGCCAAAAGAACTCCCCAAATATTTCCGAACACTCGACTTATTCCTGGAAATTTCGCTGACATCAGCCAAAATCCCAGACAATTCCACACAAGTGGTCACCACGCAGAGAACAATCTGGCAAAACAGTTGCATGAAATGGTTTCACAAAACGGTTTCACCGTGTGATCAGTCCTCGCAATCCACATGCTCAAAGGACAACTGGAGGTGCAGTTTAAAACATCGGAACGGAAAGAAAACAAAAACTCCCGGTGCAAAACATACATCGGCTGTGCAATCCGGCTCAAGAAACAGACAGCACTTTTCACAGAGCATTAAACGACAAAGTCACCAGCGTCACATGTATCAGAAATGTGCACAGGCCAGGCCGAAAAATCACACCTCACACTCTATAAATTATTTTTCAGGACACCAAAACCCCTCAAAACCCAGGACATTTTCTAATCAGTTGATACAGCAAGTACAACAGCAAGTGCATAAAAACAAAGGGCTAATAACTGAATAAGCTCTCTCAAGTGATAGCAGACTGAGAGAACTGCAATTTCCCAATAACTTACATATATTCGAAAAAAAATTCCGCAAGACATTCGGGGCAAACCAGCTTATTTTGGAATATTTAAATTTCAGGAATTTCGGGACGAGCACAAGAGGTGTGAATATTTCCGACCCGTGCACAAGTCTGATTCATGCCAAGAATATCAGCAATGTACAAATCAAATCGTCGTCATCGTCAGCAAAGTCCGACACCGTTTGCTGATCCAATGTCAGCTAGTTCCACCGACAGACAGAAATGTTAATACTAGCATCCCTGGTCTCTCTCCGTCAGCACCCTGCAATGGCCAACATACATATACATTATACACACTGATGATAGCAATCCAGGGATTGCTTTCTCAATCAGGAGATCTGGGATTAAGAAACTGGTAAACCCAAAATGGCATTTTTGGGATTAGGATTACAAATAAGTAATTATTTAGTATCTCTATTTTGTCAAAATGCAACAACAGTACACAGAAATGACATGAATAATTGTCATGAGATGGATAAAATTGTTATTTTACGACCTAACTCTCGAAAAAGTACCATTTTAGCTAATTTCTTGTAATCCCAAAATCCCACGATCGAGATGCCACCAATCCCGGGATTGGCCAAAACAGCCGGAATCCCGAGATTGCAATCATTAATATACATAAAAAGTTAGCATTCGGTACAGCACAAACTCTTAAACTTAGATTGCATGGTAGACCAGTGCATGGTCTGGTGTGGTTAATATGTTGTGACCAATCAATGCAGTCTCACTATACCAAGGGCTGTAGTACTCCCATAATTAAACCATCTGCAGTAAACTAACCACCCAGTAAACTAGCCATCCAGGTCAACTGTTCCCTTTGCGGACATGCATAAAAAGCACCACTGCACCTGTGAAGCTGTGGCCCAAACAAACACACTGTGCAATACACAGTGTTTCATAAAAAAAGACCCCTTTTTGTTTTTTCCATAATTCACTCAAATTATGAGCAATTTACGTCAAATTTTTACCAGTTGTAGCGGAAGAAATACTAATTTGAAATATTTGAACAAAATACGGCAGTTGATTAAATATTCTTTGTTAGTCGTGACGTAATGCTGACGTCATAATGTGTCACAAATACAAGCATGATAGTCTCAACCGGTGCTGTCAGTTGCTACCCTGCTTCGATGGTGAACTTAATCTGGTTCGCTAATGAAAAATGCTTATCGTGTCAGCACTGAGCAACATGGAAACATGAAATCGGGTGTCTTGCGATCCAAAAACTCAACATCTTGCAAGCTTGGTGTGATGGTGCACTGTCTTGCTGGAACATGTGAAAGACCAACTATGCCCACAGACATGTAAATTTGATCTCTTTGCACGTTTTTGTGGCTGCAACTGTAAAACTTCAAATATTTGACACTAACGAACCAGATTTTTCACCATTGAATCAGGGTAGCAACTGGCAGCACCAATTGGGATTAGCCTGTTTGTACCCATGACACATTATAATGTCAGCGTTACATCACGACTAGCAAAGAATATTTAATCAACTGCCATGTTTTGTTAAAACATTTCGAATTAGTATTTATTCAGCTACAACTGGTAAAAATTTCGTGCAAATTGCTCCTCATTTGAGTGAATTATGAAAAAAACAAAAAAGGGTCCTTTTTATGAAACACCGTGTAGCTTCTGGAGTGTAAATTGTAGGGATTAATAGCTAAGGGGAGTGATGCAGAAAATGTCCACAGGCAAAGACTGGCAAAGAGGGGGGGGTCCCACGAACAGAAAAACAAATGATGAGTTTACATTCAGCCACATCAGCTAAAGCAATAGCTTAGTCTTGGCCTTGCACAACTCAGCCTTCCATCCCTTTAAGTATGTAAATCGAGTACCTGTCTGCCTGGCTGGGGTTAAGGGACAGCATGTTCACCTGTGTGTGATCTCATATGGCAGGTGAAGCTCCATAGCTATGAGACAGATTCACATGAAGTCATATGCTCTATTAACTTTTGAAACAAAGATCAGCACCAGCCTAAGGCACATGGCTTGGAAAGATTATTTTTACTAAGTAGGTGATGTTAAGATAAATTAACATATGTTTAAAAATCACACAGACCAGTAGATCACAAGACAGGCAACTTAATACAGTAGCGATAAACATAAGCTATAATAATTCTGATGAATTCACATTATATGAATTCTTCAAAATCATCAACATAGGTTGGTTGGGTATTAGCTTAGAGTTCAGTGTCAATCTACCGAACACGATGGCATGTTGCAAACAAAAAAGTGACTTTCAGCCAAATTTATGTAACAAATTTGTAATATATCTTCGTGAACGCAAATATTGAGAGATAATTTTTCAAGTTATTACAATTAAAACAAACAAAAAAAATAAAAACCAAAAAATAAAAAAAGAAACAATGAAAAATAAATCGTTAAATTGAGACTTATGTGGTAAGATCAATCAAATTTTGCAAGAGGAAATGTATCCACATGGAAATGGTTCTAAAAACTGTAAATGCGTTTGAATTTATGTGGTGTCATCAAAATTAGAGATCATCACATTCAAATTTTGGTGATGTTCAAGAGTCAATGAAATTCTGATGGTGAGATTTATCAATTTGGAAACGACGCCGAGAGGGGAGGCACCGACAATGTCAAAGTGAGGCATGTCGACGCCAACTATGTTCACAATGTATGAGTTTAGAGCACTCGACTTCTGTGCTGCCAAAACGTGAACGAATTATTGAAAACCATTCGACATTCTGTGGTGCCAAAACATAAGCAGAATACTGCAGGTGGGATTCATCAAAAGGGAAAACCTAATCATCATATGTGACCTTCGATGGTGCCAAAAACGTCGATAAAATTAAATCTGTGGAATTTGCCAACAAGAGAGGGAAAAGTGACAACGCGACAGGGCACTAAACACGAGCCTAAGCCGAAAATGACGCCGGGGAGTGGGAAAGAAAGTGAAAAAGTCAAAGGGGTGATGGACACACCAACCTAGGTGTAGGAGATCCGAGGACGCTTACACTGCTTGGGTTCCGTGGTCTTAGCAAAGTCCGCAGCCCTCACAGATCCACTAGTAGCCTTGGTGGATCCACTAGTGGAACTGGCAGATCCACTGAGAGGCCTGGCGGATCCGCTAGTAGCCGTGGCGGATCCACTAGTGGCCTTGGCGGATCCACTCGTGGAAATGGTGGATCCACTAGTAGCCGTGGCAGCTTTGCTAGCAGTCGTAGTGGCTTTGCTAGCAGCCGCAGTGGCTGCAGTAGTAGCCACGGTGGCTGTAGCTGACGTTGTTGTAGCTGGTGGATCAACTGCCATTGGTTCAAGCTTGACCGGTTCAAGCTTAATGATCGGAAACACCTGAACTGCCTGGCCGAATAACAGCTGACGCAGCGCGTGCTACAAAAATAACATCAACGATAATAGATAGAAGCAATCAAAGCTCGCAAACCCTCGTCAAGAATGGTGCTGCCACCTGGCAAACACAACAGAGTATCAGTTTATCAGGGTTCCCACTCTTTTACTGACAATAAAATCCAGACTTTTCCAAGACCTTTCAAAATCCCCCCCCCCGAAGAAATTTTTCAGGACCTTTTGTAACCCACAAATGTTTATAACGTACTCACACAACAAATTCAAAAGAAGAAGACTACAAATAATCTGCAAGCGAAGCGAGCCAAAAAAAATTTATTTTAAGCCCAGGAAAAATTGCACGATTTTCAAGAATATTTTTTTCAGGACTTTCCAGGAGGCGTGGGAACCATGGTTAGCACTCTGTGGATGCACAGAAATGGCACCAGCATTCTCCTTCTAGGAATGCCAGTTATATGCGAATATGCAATCACATACTTTGCCAAAACCCGCATATCGCATATTTTCCGCATGACTTTTTCAAAATTGCATAATGCAAAAATTATGCTGCATATGCTGCATATGCAACAATTCGCATATATTTGCATATATGCCGCATATGTGATCAAGTTTTTCAGCATTTTCCTTGTTAAACGTTGTCTTAAGACTGTTAGATATTTTTGGCGGCAGACAATTACTGGTGTATTTACAATTAGATGTTGAACATAAACAAATTAAGTCAAAAATGTCAAAACTGTGCAAAATAGGCCTAATAATGATCATGATTCTCCATCACTCAATGTTATACATGCCGGAAATATGAGAAAAAGTATGCTGCACATAGGCTGTCCCATATTTCGCCAAATTCCGCATATTTTGCCCGCTAAAGTTCCGCATATTTTTAAAAAATTCTCCGCTATAAATCGGCAAAAAAGGTCCGGCATCCCTACACTTCCCATTTCCAACATAACCAGAAGTAAATGTTCGGATATCCCCTCTCCCACTGCACAATGTGGACATGTGCAGGATGTTATCAGAAAGCCAATAAAATTGAACACTTTAGTCACTGGAGCTGCATTTGCCTTACTTCAATTGAACAGAATGGTCTGTAAGTGATAGATCAAGTAAGCAAAATGTATAAACAAAAAATTGAAGCTAATGCTCACGAGATGCGCGAATACTATAGCAGTTACTGGCCAACAATGGTAAAATAATGACTTTTATGGGGGTGCCGCTCTTTGATGCCCTATTTTAGCATTCAAGGTCATTAAATTCGGTGGCAATCAAGAGCCAGCGTACAACTTCCTATTAGTAATTAATAGTAACCAAGGCCCTATCTCGCACCATTATTTTATTAAGATACAGCGACTTATTGGCTACAAATTGCAATTTTTTCAACCCTTCTCATTTAGCAACCTCGTTGGGGTGACCCCCTTCGAATTTATGAAAAACCTTTACGGTTCCTGAAACTAGTCTTCCAGGAAGCCATCGGTGAAAATTTGGTGATCCTAGCTTGCACCGTTATTGACTGATCCACCCATGTGACGTACAGACGGACGAACAGATAGACAGACAGACAAAATTACGATGGCTTTCGTGCGTAAAAAATCTATAGCCTCTTGGTTGTTCTCCCTAGCATAAAACTGATAATGACCCGCCACTGATGATTCTGAAGTCACAACACAACAATGCTATATAAATCTGACCATTATCACTACTACTATTATTGTTATGATTGTTTTATATCGCCATAGCAACATCCAGTAGTAAACCGAAATCGTTGCAACAGGAGCCGTAGTAATTTGTTAAATATACACACAAAGTTAACCTGCTTTCCATATGAGTGACGATGACCGGAAATACTGATAATGATGACGAAGGTAATAAGACGAATGTTAACCTGCGCACTGGCTGTGATGTCCTCCCTCTGCTGTGGTGAAAGATAATCCAACACGTCAGTTGCCTCTTTCTCACACACATCATAGATGCCTGGTCCCCCTGTCGTCAACACACCATAATCATCAGTCAATAAGTCAAAACACATTCATCAATCACCGTGCATCATGAATACATCAGTGGCATGTAATGACAAAGACCAGGCCAAATGTTTATGTTTACCACATACTGTAGGCACAACAGTCAACGGTCCATTTTAAGCAGCAGCAGCAGCAACAGTACATCGTGTCTGGAAAAAAACACCCCAAACTAGAGCTGTCAAATTAACGCATTAATTAACTTATTAATTAATTATCTTAGCACATCCATGGGAAATGCATTTTACACACTGCTTCGTTTTTTAAGTTGATCAAACGTCAGTTTCCTTTACTTACTTATTGTAGATTTTACCGCAGCGTTACGCAAATAACCTATGACGTCACACATGGCATCTAAGCTAAGTGTCAACGTTGTGTACTTTTTTGCAAATTTCGTATTATCACACAGCTTTCTCTGTGTAGGACAAGGTTAGTGCTTTCCTATACATTTGCCTTAATTCTTCCTAAGAAGTTTCCAAAGAAGTTTCAAAAATCTGCATACTTTCTTTGGAAAAAAAGTCTTCCAAAGATCTTCCTAAGAAGTTTCGAAAATTTGGCCCCCGATTCCCAGCAGCCTAATCTGTCGGATGACCTGTCTATAGATAAGCACTGGCCTTTAGCGTCGCCACCCTTTAATGGTACCAAAATATACTGCTTAATGAGAGGCACATGTGTGTAAACAACTTGCCCAAGGTTGTTACCTGGCAGTGCACCGGGTGAGAGTCGAACCCGCAACCTCGCAGTCACTAGTCCAGCATGCTAGTACCGTTACACCCCCAAGCCACACATACACATGATAGCTGTCATTAATTTCCACTGAGGGGTACTGCTATAGCACCGAGTGTTGACGTACCTTCAAGCAGCAGTCCTGAAGCAATGCACTCAAAGATTCTGAGAACAATGGCCGAGGCCGACTTGTTGCCCCCCTCCATTGTTGACGCACATTTCTCTACCATCAGCTCCAGTGCCTTACAGACCACAACAGCCAATCGGAGATGCATTAATAACGCAGCTACTTCAACGTTATTAGTACAATAAGGACGTTCAGATGATGACGTCCACCGCCATCTAGGTATAATTGTCTGAAAAGCCGGTAGATTTCAAGATGCTGGTAAAAGGCCAACTGAAATCTACTGAAATGTCGTTATATCCTCTGGCAACTTGTAGAAAACACAGGGTCCAGCAATTTTGAAAGCCTGGTTGCTTACTAAATGTACAGTCTTGCAGTGCAAACTGGTGTCTGACTAAAGGCTAAGGAAATGTAGACCAGCGCTGTCTGTGGGCTTTGTGGCTCAGGATACATACAATGGATCTCATCACAGACAATATTACAGAGCTGGAACATACCCACTGGCTGATTGGTGACCAAGACAGCTCGCGGCAACAGTAGTCCATGAGGACTCGAATTACGACCAGATGTGTTGGCATCGGAGTCACTTTAGCCTACAGCGCAGCAGACAATAACAGACATTACACATTCGGGACAACTCAACCACAAAGAGTTAAGTTTCCTATCAGTGGAATACTAGGTAAGATCAAGGCACTGATTTCAAGACCAAAAGCCGTGGTCTTCTTCACTCTTTTGCAGCAAATTCCCAATTCATAACAATCTCTTACGTCACCTGTTACTAACTTCAGCTTCTCTCTTCAAATTCTTATAATTCTTGCTTGTGATATTGCTTAGCATTTGTGCGTGCTTTCGTCCTCTTGCTGCTTAGACCAACATTTCCCTTCCATTGCGACAGTGAATCATGTTTCGAGATGTGTTCTATCTATTAGAGTGACCAATGCTAGTAATGATATATGATAGCGTACCTGGAACCACTTGGCATGCCTGAGCTCAGCCAGTAACAGAATGCATTTGTCCTTGTCCAGCATATCCACAGGATCTGGCTCCGCCCCTGCTTCCTCACCACCTAGTAATCAATCGGCCGATAAATAAATAAATCAACCAAAAGATCGATTGATCAATCTATCAGCTGCCTTTATACTAGCAGGGCAACTATAAAGGACCATGGACACCAGAATTCACATCGTCTCAACGGTGACAAAAACTGTCAAAACCTTCAGAGATATGAGGACGTCATAATTTGAAATTATTCATTCATGACAGGCCTAAACGTTGACCAGTTTCAATGCATTAAGAAAGCTGACCACCCAGACTTTGCCAAAGCGAAGAAAAATGAAAAAGCAGTGATCGAGAATGCTACAGTGTCATGAAAAATTTAATACTAATAACAAGAATAAATAACGTTTGTTGCGATAATGCGCTAACCGATATAAATTTCCATTTGATATATGACAATAACAGTACAATTAATAATAAATAAACAAAGCTAACTCTCATTCTTGACGGAAGCCGATGTCAGAGAGATCGCTGTAATGATGAATGGTTCAGTCTTGCGAGAGATGTAGATATCACTACCATCAGTGGTCAGCTCCACTTCATCTGACATCGCACTCTGCACGAACAAACATCACAAGCCTACATTAAGCAAGTAAGTTGTAGAAATATAACAAACTAGATGGAGGTTGTGACCCTGTCGACTATTATGCCTCCACCAATATGTGACAAGTACAAGACCAAAAAATGCATTTTGGGGCATATTTGACCCCACCGTGACCTTGACTCTTGACCCCAAAATCGGATGCGTTCATCCTTGCACCAAAGTCCAGCAGTGGTAAAAGTCTGGTCAAATTCTGTCAACAAATAACCAAAATATCTTGCCAACAACGTTTGTTCGAGACTCACGCATGCAAGTACGGTCAAACGAATGGATGCACATATGCATGCACGCACAAACACTCTTGAAACAAAATGCTTACGGCAACCACACTGGCAAAGGCATGAAAAGTCACAACGTGCTGCAATCTCAAATGAACAGAAACGTTTTCGGTAGTTGTAGTTTATACAGTTCGTGTTCCACTGTTGTAGCCTAAATGAAGCTTTTGTCATCTATCCGTGACTGTGTACATCCACTGACTACTGATAGTTGTTCATCATCATCATTTCTGGCAAGCACCACTAAGAGTGTGTAGCACCGAACGTAGATATCAATCTCCAGAGTGGACGGTTCTGAACCAAGTCAACTGTGTCATCCATATTAAGGTAGCTGGATTTCAGATCCTGCTGAATGGTTTTCATCCATGTAATACGAGGACGTCCCAGTGGTCTCGCCCAGTTTCCTGCGAGGGAAGCTGTTAAGATCTGTCTTGCATCTGTTAGTTGTTGAGTGAATAAAACACTACTAATATGAATCAGGCTTGTACTGAAGAGAACTTTGTAATCTCAGACTCTTGGACTAACGAAGATCACATATGCAAGCAACTAACTGATTAGGGCATCAGACCGCAGTCTGAACCTCACCACAGATTATTTCCGTGGTCAAAGTACTCAGATCAATATGCCAGAGAAATGACAAACCTCAGAAACGAGTAGCAACTTACAGGCTACAGGGTGAAGGCAGAGTGGATGATTCGCGTAATGCAGATGCAGACAAATGACGGCATAATAAGTCGGCACTAGACCAACATATTTAAATAGTTGATATTACCATTACACATTATTATAAACATGACTACTACAACTAATAAGGGTTGCTTGATAATCCACAGGTTTGATAGGTGGAAAGTTTTATGGCTCTATCCTGTACACTTCCGCAGATGTCAAGCCAATCTCCAGTACATTTCTTCTCAACTATGGTTGGAGTCGGGGTTTGCACGTTCTAGTATACATCTTCCGACTATCAAACCTTCAGCATATAGACACACAACCCATTTGCCTACTCACAGCCAGCTGAGCGGGCAGAAGTTGTGCAATGTTCTGAACGAGTGATCGTGTTGGCTTGTTAGCACAAAGCACGACCAGATGAAGATTAAGACTTCCACGCAGCAGCAGGCCTTTGCACAGTAGCCCCACACGCATCACCCCCTTCATCATCCTGGCACCAGTGCCAGCACTACAACAACAACAACAACAACAGTAGTAGTAATAGGTCAGAAGCAATAGCAGGCATTTGAATGCATCATTCCCTTTAGCATTCTGGCTGGCACCTTTACCATGGCCATTAGCACATGCATTACATTGTAATGCATTAGCGGCAGATCAGACTGTACAAAATCAGCTGATAAATAGAATAAATGTACAAAACATCAGTTTATACACTTGTTAACGGCAACATTTAAGGACTTGCACATCGAAAACAGCAAAAATTACAAAAGGTGATATTGCCCGCATCACACTGACTGTGTGTCAATGTGCTGCTGAATAATATCACCT
>Ga0209367_1005482_pt1 | contig 17594 bp, 7 predicted proteins | sample WorMetLIZISLAND2_FD_187412 | JGI IMG/M metagenome (GOLD analysis project Ga0209367, IMG submission 187412) | Marine gutless worms symbiont microbial communities from Max Planck institute for Marine Microbiology, Germany - Olavius geniculatus... ... | reverse complement strand
TGTTCGCTGATGACGTTGTCGGTTGGCTTCCACGATCCATCGTTGCACAGAAGTCTTGTGCACGCTGGTCAGCAAGGCACGCCGTCACGGTCGAATGCGTACAATCGCAGACACGCGTACGCACGGCCACGGCAGCCTGGCCTAGAGACGCGCACGTCCAACATGCCGGCCAGCATGTGTCAGCACAGAGCAAGACATCGTAACATGGCAAGTGTCAACGACGGACGAAACAAGGCGTCAAGCTGTGGCGCGTCAAAAAGCGATTATCTACTGATCAGCAATTCTGCTACTAAGTTGACGTGGTCGATGATGCTAAACCATGAGTTATTATAATGCACTTTGTCCTAATTTTTGAGTTATTCGCATAAACTTTATATTACAGCGCGGGTGTATCTTTATTTGTTTTCACAGTTGCCTCCCAAAGCGTGGCATAAAAGTCTAGTGAGATTTGAGAAAAAATCTTTGGAACAAAAGAATGAATAAGCGATCGAGTGGTGACGATGAAACCGTTGACATGAGTTGATTGTACAGAAGTGATGATAAATCAAGATGTGACTGGCGAAGTCAGTGAGGAAGTTGATTTCAGAAGTTATCGGCTCTGTGTAAATTGGAGAAAGATCATCGCCACTGAGCACTATCATACTTATCCAATATCCATTTGGTTAAAAACGCTGACTGTTAACGAAGCCCGCCATTCGCACAACTAAGAATGTGCGCCAGGTTTACTAAGTTTAATTTTTGGAGACTAAAAACATTAAAAAAAATGAACAGCTTGAATTCGACGGTTTTATTTTGGTCTTCGCTATTTTGTTGTTGTTGTTTTTCTTTACTTTTTTTTATTTTTCAGCAGTCTTACTTTTATTGTCACACGCGTTAAGTAATCCGTCCGCTACCTTTTTCCTTCCCCCGCGATTTATTCCGATTTATTCACACATCTTTGTTCACCGTATTCGGTAGATAAGAAATAAACAAAAATATTTTTTTGTTTTATTAACCCCTGTCTTTATATCGGTTATGGTAATTTTCGTTAACGAAAACACACTTAAAACGCAGTTGGACGACATAAGCCGGCGGCGCGATGTATAGATTTAGCTGTTGGTTGACTGGCTGGTCTGGTCTGTTCACTCGGCTAAATGCCACGACGGTCATACGATGTCCCGTCAACAACACCGTCATCAATCGCTTGCTGTCTGTCTGTGTGTTCGCGGCAGGCCGCTGGTTCTGTCGTCTATTTTGCATTGAATGCGTTTGGTCGTTGTATGACCGGCGGCAGGCTGGCAAAGAGTAACTTTCTTGGCAGCGCGCGGACGGACGTATGGTCCGGTCGGTCGGACGGTCGTCGCCGCAGGTAAACGGCACTTCGCATCGTTTACCTGCCGTCCAGGTCGGGTCGATAGTGTTCAGCAGTGTAAGTTTCCTTCGATCCCCCGACTGTCTCAAAATGTTGGTTATCCACTGTGATTGGGAGCGTGGTGTGTCGGTGAACGGTGGCGGTAAATAATCGAGAAACGTACGTCGTACGTCTTGGGTAATTACTGTCCATGATAGCGACGACACTATTATTTTCAGCATCGTCGCTAAGTTTGTTTGTTTGTTCGTTTGTTTGATTCTCTGTTACTACGATGACTCACGAACCGCTATACTTACCTTAGCTTGATAAACTTTTGCACGAATATGTGTTTCGGTCGAAAGAATCCTGTTGAATTTTAAGGTCATAGGTCAAAGGTCGAGATCACGGAACGGTATTTTTGAATATTTTACCATTAAGAGATAGAACCATGCTGTTAATAGCTGCTGCTAGGCAGGGCTAGACCAAAGGTGACGTCATTGCTACGGCTACAGCGGACAGATTGCGCGAGATTTAGTGGTGTCGTTATCATCCAATACACAGCACGAAACACAAATATCGAGACAACACCGTCAGGTCACTATCATCGTGATCGTGCCGAGTATAAAACAGAGTTTTGACCCACTCGTTCGCCTGTGACGCCCTCTAGCGGCGCAACGTTGACTCGTGATTAGAAACGCCTTCATCGCGAAGAAGTCGCGAATACTGTCGTCATCTTGGGTCGATATCAAAGTGGATCGTCGTAAGAATTTTATTGTGCTCCGAGCTTCGTGTTATTGTTTTGTCGTGTTCATGGCTACAGCTAGTCGTTTTTGCGAAGTCTCGAATTGTCTGCTTTCGTCGGTCGAAATCGAGGCTGGTCGTTGTAAAACTTTATTGTCTAAGCTTTGTGTAATCATACGGCCTAATGCTTAAATTATGTTACACGTTATTTTACTATTTTGGTGTGTTTTGCAGTTGTTATTTTTTGTTTTATTGTCTTGCATTTTTCCTTTCGAGATCGTTATCATTGAGTTTCTGAGAACTGTGTTTAAGTGGTGCCCAGCAAATTTACGTTTTGATTAATTTTTGATTGACGAGTGTAATCTTATTTTTCGTTTACGGTACAAATGGTGTTTTTTTCCAGCCTTTTAGCGTTTAGAAAATTTTTAAAAATCAAATGTTTAACTGAACAGTTAATTATAATGTATTTTGCACTGCAATGTGCTTAACAACTAATATTTTTTGTGTTTCTATGATGTGTTCTATTGAAAACGTATGAGTTAAGTCTGGTGAGTCGTGTTTAATAGTCGCCGTTTGCCGTAGTCGTCTGCAGAGTTTCGCGTCTGAAAGTCAACTTTCGTCGATCGTCGTTACTGTCTGGCTGTGTTCAACTATAGACACACAGCAGGCGAATTGGATGTCTTCGTTTTATGCCCAGTGTAAGACGATACGATTTTTGCATTATAGGAACATAGGCTTATAGCGAAATTAATGAAGCCTTTGAGTTTTGGTCAGAAGCAGCAGGTACTTTGACTATAAACTTACCTCGGCATGCAACGAAGACAAACTCCACACAGTCCACAGTGTGCTCAGTCGTTTAAAACAAAAAGCGGATTAGGCGTACCGTTTGTGAACCGCTGCGGTTTAATTTTGAAAGCAAGCAAAAAGTGAATAAGTTTTTACGCGCGAGAGCTAGCATAGCGTATTAGCTATGGTAATTCAGTTTTGGTGTCTGTCTTAATGTCTGGCACAACCCGGTACCGATCGGAGCCCAGGTGAGAGAGAAACTTCTGGTTTTAACTTAGCTTAGAGTCTCTAGTATTTTGCGACAAAATTTCATGCCACTGGGTGAAGGGGGTCCCCACGAATGATTGAAAGAAAGAAGGGGCAACCCCCTTAAAAAGCGTTATTTCACCGTTATTGGCTCTTTTAACGTGAAAATGGTTGCAGATAGGCACAGATATGCTGCTTATCATAACAAGCACTGGCAACGAGCTTTTTAAAAATGTCAACATCGATGACCTTGAATGACCTTCAACCCCCGAAATAGGGATTTTAGTGAATGTTTCGCTATTTCGGGCTGCGACACGCACTTCAAGAGTGAATTGCGCCAAAATGGGTGGAGGTAGACCAAGACAACCTCAATATGAATTTTTTAGCATTGAATGTAGATTTTAGCAATTTAAGTCCGGACCCTTTAGGTTCAAGAAGGCCTGCACACGCGAGTGCCAAATAGGGGTTCCCCTCTTAAAAAGTGGTTATTTATTTGCTGCTGGCTTGTCTAACGTGAAAATGGTTGCAGATAGGCACAGACATGCTGCTTAACATAACAAGCACCGGCGACGGGCTTCTTAGGATTGTCAACATTGATGAGCATGGTTGACCTTAAAACCTAAAAGTAAGGTGTTTTAGTGATCTTCTGGAGATTTTTGGCTGCTAAAGAGTGAATTGCGACGAAATGGATGGAGATAGACCAAGATTACCTGCGAACAGGAACTGCTATACGCTCTCGCGCGTCTCATGAGCATTAGCTCAGATTTCTTGTTTTTATAATTGCTCATTACGGCTGCTGCTGAAAGATTGTTGTACCGACAATTAGTTTGTTAACGGTACCGAGAAAAATAAGACGCATTGCACTTTTTTTTATCGTAATTTGTAAAACAAATTTCTGTCTGTCGTTTGCTAGATAATACTGCAGCTAACTGTGGACAGAGATCAACTAAATCGTGTACACTGTACTTCGGATCTAAGCTTATAAGCGCCTTGAGGTTAATTAGAGCTTATTTTTGACGTTACGCGGTAAATAAATGTACGTTTTACATACTTACTCACTCGAACAAACAGAGCGTGTATACCTTTTCAAAAATCAAGTTATGAAACAGTGACATCCCAGTTATTTTATTCTTGACCATTAATATTTTCGATTGCTATTTTATTTTTTGAGTTTTTTAGCATAGCAAAGATTTCTCGTTAATCACTGCAAAGCTATGGAAAAATCTATACAGATATTTTCGATTTCATTTGGTAGCTTACTTACTTATATTAATTTTGTGTGAAACCTAATCCGTTAAGCATATTGACCATGTCTCTGCTGGTTAGAGGTACGACAAACGTACAGCTTTCAGGCGACATTTCCTTCGGAGGAGACGCTTGTCTACACATGAGCGCTATATTTAGCTATGCTGTGAGACAGTTCTTTCCTCTGCAGGAATACAGTCACCATTATCAGCACGCTCGCGGTCGTACCATCATCAAATATAGGCCTACACGATGCTATATAAATGCGTAAACTTTGGCTAATAGATCTAGCGCAAATAACAGTTGCCAATCAAAGCTGAAAGATATTAAAGTGGATTGGAGAGACAGAAACCTGATAATCCAAAGTTGTACTTGGGACAAAAAGCTGTTATAAAAGTAAACACCGAATTATCAGGTTGTTGTGAGCTTGGGCAACGAGTACGACAAGGTTGTCGACTATCTCCAATACTGTTCAGCATTTACATTCAGCATGTCATAAACGAAGAAGAAGAAGAAAATTCCGTATAGGCAGCTAGTTCCATTGCGAGGGAGCTCATCTCCTTGACGGCACTTTGAGCCGGCGAGGGCGAAGCCCAATTAAGCTAGCATACAGCCCAAGTCGGCCGGGTTAACCGACTGGATCGGTATACTTGCAGTCCTGGCCACAGGGCCTACTGTTGCGCAGAACTCGCCGTTTCTTCCCTAGCAATGCCTTGACCACCGCCAGTACTCATTTTACCATCCCACAAAGGGTAGAGGCTGAGTCGACCTAGTTGGCTGGCTCCGTACTGTAGACAGTCACCCATCTAAGTACTAACCGGGCACGGCGTAGTGTAACTTCGTCTCATCCGAGACGCGCTACCAACTACGCCATGATATACAAGAAGGGATTAATGTTGGAGGTGTGTTGGTACAATTGATTCATTTTGAAGATGACCAGGCTATGGTCTCTCATACCCAGTGTGGACTGCAATGCATAATGGATGCTCTCCAACAGACGTCAGAGAAATACAACATGCGAATAAATGTGGAAAAAACAAAGTTATGCGAATGCCAGGGAGAAAGAATAGGAAGTTGAGAATAGTGGTCAATGGTAAAGAATTGGAGTCAGTAACACAGTTCTGCTACCGTGGAAGTATGGTGACCGAGGACTGCAGAAGTGAATGTGAAGTAAGACGTCGCATTGCATTGGCAAAGGAAGCTTTCAACAAGAAAAAAAAATTTCATGTACAGATCCTTCAGTATCCAGCTGAAAAAAACGCATAGTCAAAGCATTTGTATAGAGTATAGTATTGTATGAAAGTGAGACATGGACCCTGCAAAAGAAGGATTGAAGCATTTGAAATGTGGATTTGGCGTCGCGTGTTAAAGATATCTTGGACGGAACACAAAAAGAACGATGAAGTACTAAAACAGTTGAAGTAAAAAGGGAACTCATGAACACACTGAGGAGTAAACAGAAAAGGTGGTTGGGACCTGTGCTACGTCATGGTTCTTTGGTGAGAACAGTGCTGGAAGGTCGACTGCCAGGAAAGAAAAAAGAGGGAGACCAAAAAAAATGCTACTGAGCTGGCTACTGCAGACAAAGCACAAGGACATGGATTATTCACAACTCAAGGAGCTAGCACAAGAGCGGACAAGACTAAGTCGATGGAGAACGGGGCAGAATACAACAGCAGGTAATAGGCCTGAGTCAAGTCATGTTCTTCAATAACGTGTAACGTCAGCTGACTTTGCAGCCACTAAAAAGTTTTCGTTTTTTTTTGTTAAATTGTTAATAATCATTCGATTCAATGCACTCGTGCATTAAATAGTCATTCTTAACGTTCTGCATTATTTATGTGGCAATAACACTAGTTATGGTCAACTTTTGCTGCTAAACATTACGACCTGCAGAAATATTACAAAACGCATACGGGCCTATTACATGCACTGCTAAATAAACGCAGTAACATACCAGGCAGTTTTGTTTGAAATAAAAGTACGTGAAAACGTAAAACATTAAACGATAAAATTTTGGTAATGGTATTTTTTTTCATAAATTCATTATTATTTACAACGGATTGTCACGCAGATGTCGAGCACAATAATATACACAAACCACATGCAGTCAATAGCCTTAACAGCAAATTAAGGACGGGTCACACTGACGGTCCGGACGGCCGTTCGAACAGTTGGTGTTTTTGACGACCGTTCTCTTCTTGTCTTTTTTCAATATTTTTCGGTTTAAGTAAGCAGCTTTTTACGTACATTTTTAGAAGAATAACAAGGACACACGTCCACTCCCTTAAAAAATTCGGACGGCGTAACAGTTTGCAGCAGCGTCGTAGGTTAAATTGTATTTTTTTCCACAAACAGCTGCAAATTTTCTTTAAATGATTATGAATAATAACGATTTTGCTTATATCCACGTGCTAGAGTGTTTTAAAATTAAAGATGTTTAGTCCCATATTTTGTATTTTTGAAAGAAATTTTGCGGCAAACGGAACATTTTTTCTCAAGACACGACGTCATTGAAAAATCTTGACGGTTGAGTGTGTGTAATAACATCAACTGCATTCTTATGGTGATGCTAATAAATCTAGGCGTTGATATGACGAGAGTTGTTGATGTAATTGTTGAGCGTCGTCAGTAGAGACGTGAGTTCGGGAACTTTATGCGCGAGTCTTGAGTGACGAACTTGTAACTTAGCACGAACCGACTCTTTCAACTATAAACAGAGCGGTCGTAAACTCAACGCCAAATCTCTCGCTTTAGAAAATAATGCGCATAATATTAGCTTAGTGTGCAGAAGCTAACTTCATATGCTTGGCGATATGACGATTTCCTATATTACTCTTACAGGTTGTCAATTTGCACCAACCATCTATCTCAAACGTAAAACGTAAACGTAAAGTCCTTCCCGAGCCTTACGGCCCACAGGGCGGCGCTGATCTCCGTTTCCTAATGCCCTCAGCCAGACACCAGTTTCTACACTGCGAGACCACGTACGGATACGGAGCCAGTGTATCGAGCGGTGTGCCTGTTTACGTCCCAGAGGTGAAGCCGGTACCAAATTATACTGTTGGTGACAGAGGCATATGTGTGTGAACAACTTGCCTAAGGTCGTTACCCGGCAGTGTCCTGGTGTGGAGTCGAACCTGCGTCTCTAAGTTACCTCAAGTCCGACACGTTACCGTTAGACTACCGAGCCACACATCTATCTCATGTGGTTGCTGAAATGTATCAAACATTGGCCACTCATTAATCCCCACTTTACCTTAGCGTTTTAAAAAACAATTTGGATAGGAAATTAAATATTTTAGTTTTGTTACGCGCGAAAGCAGCTACTGCTTTCAGTACGTCTTAGCCATCGCAATTCTGTCTGTCCGTCTCCGTCACACGGGTGGCTCAGTCAAAAGCGGTGCAAGCTAAAATCACCAAATCTTCACCGTCGGCTGCCTGGAAGACTCTAGTTTCAGGACCCGTAAAGCTTTTCCATAAACTCGAAGGGAGTCACCCTGAACAAGGGTGCTAAATGAGAGAGGGGGTGGGCAAAATTTGCGACTTTTGGCCAATAAGTCGCTGTATCTCAGTAACGGTGCGAGATAGGGCCTAGGTTATTATTAATCACTAATAGGAAGTCGTACACTGGCTCTCAATTGGCGCCGAATTAAATGACATTGAATGACCCTGAACACCAAAATGGGGGGTTTTATGGATTTTTTGACGATTTCGGGCTGCGACACAAGTCTATCATTCATAAGGTGGCGCCACAGAACTATCGTTATGAGATCCAGATAGAGAATTTGGTATTTGTATATTAACTTAGCGTGAACACCCCAATTTTCAGCTAAACTGCTGAACCGGAACTGCTATAAGTTTTCGCGCATCTCGTGAGCATTAGCTCAAATTTCTTGTTTTATGTAAGCTTCAGAAGCAAAAATATAGCCGTCACAATAAACTGTAGGTCCTCGCACTAATACTGTGATGTTAGAACCTTGTCAATGACTGTGAAGTAAAATGGAGCAAAATAAATGAAAGATCATAGGATTTTGGTTTAAAACAAACCCGTTTATAATTTGTGGGTCCTAAACGACTAATCACAATTTGAGCAAAATCAGCTAAAATGCGATTGTAGCACCGACCACAGGCAAATGACGGACAGACAGATTTTATAGTTCGTATCCTACCATTGTGGCGTAACGTAGCGGTAGCGCGTTTCATTCGATCAACGAAGTTACTCTACGCCGGGCAGGGTTAGTACTGAGATGGGCAGGCAGGTAAACCATCTCGGTATGTAACCAGCCGCCTAGGCAAGTCAGCCTTCCATCCCTCCGGGGTAGGTAAATCGAGTACTGATTTATCTGGCTGGAGTTAAGGCGGGGCGCGTTCAACTGTGTCGGGTGGTAGGTAACACTGTGATCCCATACGGCAGGTGACGCTCCCTAGCTCTGAAATGGGCTTCCATTACGAGCTATAACACCACCTTTAACCTATAATTGTATGCGTACCTGCTGAAACGCTTCAGGGTTGCGTCGAGAGTCGATCAGACGCTCGAAGTTTTCCCTCGACAGCGAAAAGAACTCAGATGGGGTGTGGTCACAGATGACGGACTGGACGCAATGACTAACCCCCAGTGATAGCTCCACGTCGCCTGCATAATGCACACGCAAACACAACTATATATAGGCCTACTTCGTGACCATAGCGAAGTTTTGTCGATTGATTATCTGGCACGCCCCACACGTACATCCAAAACTTAAGATTTCGTCGAAATCCTTTCATAACTTACCAAGATAATGCACAGTTATGCACAATATAATTGCACATAGGCTACGCATCAACTTGCTGTAGGCCTAAATAAAGAATCTGTACAAATCATCTACAAAATCTGATTAAAAATCTCGTGATCTTCAAAAGCTATCGATTTCCCACTACCTTTTTCTTTTCTAAAAAAATATTTAGATTATTTCATAAATTTTTCCATAGGCCTATATTTTGCTTACACAGACCGCTACGGAAACATGATATCTTACCTCTTCAGCGGATGTAATAATAACAACATTAGATATACAGACCTACAGAGTGACCTAGTTGTTAACAATGGCGTCGTTGTAGGGGCAATTGTTTCTTCTCTAAATTTTATCCTGTCGAATTTTTGTTCCAAAAATACAATGTAGAGCTGCAAATCCCATTCTGGAAAAAATAACAAGTGCATTTGCAATTTCTAGCACTCAAAATTTTCGCTGTCTGAAATTTACGACTGGCTGTCGGAAAGTAAGAATTTCTTGTCCCCCGAAACTGTTTTTTAACCCCCACACCGTTTTTGTTAAGTTAGTGGTTAGTTAGTTACCAATAATCTCGTTGAGGGTGACAATGCACAGTTCGTGACGTGACTTCGCAGCTCGTCTCCGAGGCATTAGTCCGACACTTGATGACGTAGCAGCTGCTGCTGCTGATAATGATAGTGATGATGATGATGATGATGATGGTTGTATCTCGTTGTCAATGACAACCTTGCACTGTCCGCTGATCACAAGTACACGTGGGCATTTAAATGTTAGGGTACGATACAATACGATTAAGATTTGCACTTCGAAACTGAGAGACAAGTTGGCGGCATACTAATATAGTGTAGAGCTACTACATCGTATCCCGGAAAAAAATAAGCAACTGTCGTTTTCAGGATAACTTTTAGTCTTTGACATAAATGTGTTTTTTGCTCTGATTAAAATATATCCGATACTGTGAGTTGCAGCTTGAAATTTGTACTGTTCTGAAGCTCCTACGATCTGGTAATTTTCCCTTTTATGCCAATCCAGCCACTGTCTGCCATACGCAATAAAACGTACATTATTATGGCCGTCTAGGCCCCAGAAATCAAGCTTATTTTTTGATTGATATCATTTGCATAGCGGCGAAGATACGCAAACGGGTTGCTTGAACGATCGCCTGTTCGATTGCGGCAATCATCGCGGCGATCGTTGCTGCGACAGTCGCCTCGTGTATTCACTACAGGCAACTGGTCGCGGCGATAGTCGGGGCGACGATCGCCACGACGATCGCCTCGTGTTGGCCTAAACACGGCATTACTGTCCGCCGCAGCGATGCCCGGTGCATATCGTTCCAAAGAAGGCAGCAGCGGTTGCCGAAACGTCGACAATTATCGAAAAAGGTTTGTTTTTCGATGAATTTACGTAGCCTAAGTTATCGTTTTAATTTATACGTTTATTTAAAGACATGCGGAAGGTAGTAATTAAGTACCATAAATAAAATTAACGTTTTTTATTCCTGCTACGTGTGTAAGATTTTACAGTTTTAAAAACTTTTAAAAATGTTTTCACATTTATGTTAAATACCGCTTCAAATACAGTATGTGTCATTCGCAAGTAACAAAATGCCACCCGTTAAATACTATCCAAGTATTTAAATACCTCACAATACTGCTGATAAGGAATCAGCATTTTAAAATCACGCATAAGTCCACCTGACGATGATAAAGACGGACTGCAGAGCGAATAGCTGGCGTGTGACGTAGTCGTCGAATTGTCGAGTCTCCTTCGTTAGACCCATTGCCAGCATGCGTTGTCATAGTAGTTGTAGTGGGGTGGTTGTAGTTGTTGCCGTTGTAGTTGTTGGTACGACTGACCCATAGCCAGCATGAGTCGCTGTTTGGCCGGCCAGTGTGTAAAGAGCGGATGTTGATTGACAAAGTTGAGCTTCTCATTCCACTCGGCTGTCTGCCAGCTTCTCAGACACCGACTGTATAGCGCTCGACTGATGACTATGATGATGATGACGAGGATGCTAAAGAGGATGCTAATTCCTCCAGGTCAACGTGGTTTTGAGGCCAGATTTTAAGGGCTCGTTTTCTGCTTCATGATGTTGTTCTTGTTTTCATATAACTAGGTCTAACATTGTTTAACACTGTCTAACATTATAACAAACTGTCAAATATTCTGCAGACAGACTGTTCAATAAAATGATGATAATGATGACAATAACGTTAGAAGTTGACTCATGTTAAATAACAGTAGTATAAGCCTTTGGTTAACTGGAACATAACTTGATTTCAGAATAGAAGTCAGTTTCTGCCAACTGCTATTGTCGCTTATTACATGGTTTCATCTTCGTTCTCGTTCTCATAGTTGTCTGTCGATCTTGTTCTGAGCCTCACACTACTGGTTTCGTTCTCGGTTTGGCCACATTCTGGTCTAATTAGTGTCTTTGTATGATGATGATGATGATGATGATGACGTAGTTATGTTTAGGCCAATACAGCGCTCGACTGATGAGAACAAGGTCTGTGCGCTCGGCGGCCACAACCGACGCGTTGCGAACGCAGTCGTCATTTAGCAGCATCATCAATCATCCAGTAATGGAAACAAGACCAAAATTACCAAAACTAAGACCAAGTCCGAGCCCAGCCTGAGACAGGTTTTGTCGTAAGACCGCGGTCTCAGACCCAAGACTGATCATCATCATCGTCATCAGCATCAGCATCCGTGCAGTCGTCATTGAGCAGCGCCAACTCGCCAAAGGTGCTACCCGTCTCTATAATACACACAGTCAACAGCAGCGTCGTCGGTTTGACATTTTTAGGGGCACAGGAGACAGGAAGTTGCACAATTCCAGAGAGACATCTGCAAATTTTTAACCAAAAAAATTATGCCATTTTTCTGCTGGAAATTTCATTTTGTCCCTAAATTTCGCAAAAATCGGGAATGTTTTAGCCCCATATTTTGTATTTTTATGCACAAATTTTCCGCACATAGTCTACGCAGTCAAACATGTGCAGCATTCCGTTAAAAAACTGTAACTTTTTACCTTCTCCAATTGTTTTAACCCATGGCGCCGTTGGTTTTTGGACTGCATACATGTTTAAGTCACTGTATAAATGGAATTAGCGAGAAGTTCATTCACCGAGTGTGGCGACGTGTCGACCCAGTTCACTGACATCTTCCACTTGACAGCAGCTGTTGTCGTCGCCGCTATGACGTTGTTTTTGTTGTAGTTGTTGCCACTGTTGCTGAACTGGTTGTTGTCGTTGTTGTTGTTGTTGCAAGTTCTCGTGAGTCTGAGTCGTTGGTATCGCGTCGTGATAGTCAGACGCATCGTCGCTGATAAGCACAGAGACGCCACCTCGCAGGATGACGTAGAAACTACGCACAGCATGTAACACGCATAATGCATAGGCCTAACTGAAACAATGACCACGAAAGTCATTTGATAAAAAACAATGTTGTTACCTGTTAGATCATAAATCATTTTTTTTCGTAAGTCGGAAGCTAGTGCATGTTTTGGCTGGGGATTCGACTTTGATCCCCAAATCTCCGTTTTCTCTTGGGGATGTCACGGACGACATCTAAAATAATGTGTCACTGGATCCCACAAGCGTAGGCCTTACCTGTCAAATAACCCTAAAAGTAACCAAAAAATTGAGCTAATGCTCACGAGACGCGCGAAAGCCTATAGCATGCCCATGCTTATCTGCAACCGTTTACACGAAAGACTTGCCAACATCGAAAAAAGCGACTTTTACGGGTTACCGCTCTTTGATGCCCTCGTGCGCAGGTCTCCTTGAACCTATAAAATCGTGACTTGGACCGTCGAAATCTACGTTTAATGCTAAAAATTTTATACGCAGCTTCTCGGTGTCTATCTCAATTGATTTCGGCGCAACTCGCTTTTTAAATGTGTCTCGCAGCTCGAAATCGCCAAAAAATCCATAAAAACCCTATTTTAGCGTTCAAGGTCATCCAAAGTCATTGAATTTGGTGGCAATCAAAAGCAAATGTACGACTTTCTATTAGTGATTAATAGTAACCTAGGCCCTATCTCGAACCATTATTGAGATACAGCGACTTATTGGCCGAAAATCGCAAATTTTGCCCACCCCCTCTCATTTAGCGCCCTCGTTCGGGTTGACTCCTTTCGAATTTACGGAAAAGCTTTACAGTTCCTGAAACTAGAGTCTTTCCGGCAGGCAATGGTGAAGATTTGGTGATCTTAGTTTGCACCATTTTTGACTAATCCACCCGTGTGACAGACAGAGGGACGGACGGAGAGAATTGTGATGGCTAAGACGCGCTGAAAGCAGTAGCTGCATTCGCCCGTAACAAACGACCGACAGACGACAAACCGTGCTACAGAGAATAGGCAATGGTTGAAATCGCAAGACCAGAGCTGCAGCCTGTTCAAATGGCCGCACATCACTACCTTGAGAACATCGCATAAAGAACTATTCGCATTAGGCCTATTTTAGGCAGTCCATACACACGAACTATGGCAAGGATTTTGTGACAGAAAGCGTGTGATGCCGTGACATCGATCAAGTGCAGATAGTGTGTTGTGTGACTGACCTGTTTCCACGGTCGCCTTGCTTTACGATGAGACAATTTTGAGGCACAGACTTGAACTCGCAATGACTAACCAAGTCGGCCAACAAATCTAACAGACATACACACGCACATATGATATATTTTGTAAACTGCAAGTTGAAACTTTCCGACAGACAGCTGCAAATTTTCAACAGAGAAGATTCTAAGAATAGCAATTTTGTCCTTAAATTCCTTAAAATGGCAAATTTTAGCCACAAGTTTTAGATGTTTGAAAGAAAAGTTGGAAGATTTTTCGAGAAGCTAAAATACTTCCTGCCCCCCACTATCACAACGCCTCTGGTCATAACAATGATGCAAACAAGTCTTTTCAAGATCAAGAGAAGGGCTTTGTTTTTTTTTAAACCGAGACAATTTTTTCAAAACTAAAAGCTAAAACCTTTTGCGCAAAGGACAATACTTTATTTTTTGTCTTTGAAGTGCCTCGATCGGTACCAAGACTATGGTTTCGAAGAATACGTCCAGGATCGATAATGCAGTTGATGTGAAAACTTACCTGGCGATTGGCGCAGCTGGCCGAACAGCTTCTGTGACTTGTTGCACAGCCACTCTATCAATTCATTGGTCTATAGCTTTATACCAGACTCAATCAGTCAGTTGTAGTTTAATTCATTGGTCTCGTGTGTAGTTCTGTCTTCGGTTCTCTTCATTAGCACGCTCACGAGTCGCGCGTACGACGCCATCGCTCGATCAGCACTCTGCCATAATTCTCTAAAGGCGTAGACAGAGCAACCGAGATAAACTAAACTGAAAATCAAAATGTTCAGTTCGTTTTATTTTTGTCGCTTTGAACACACCTTAAACGGCGTATGCAAAGCGAACTAAATGAACAGAAATGAACTGAACTGAACTGTACGTTAGTTCGTTTGGTTCGTGCAACGCCATTTAACTGGTATTTCAGTTCAGTTCAGTTATGTCGTTTTGTACACGCTTTAAGATACGTCACCTGTATAGACAATAAAGAGCAGCAGGCCTATGTATTGGTAGTTGATGCCGATCACCGCTCCCTGTCGTTACCTGAGACAGACGCTACAGGTAAGTATTAACTTTAGGTGTGCATTGTGCTGCGGTAGCAGAGCGCGTACGTTGCATTACACTGTTGAAAAAGACAAACGTGCCTGTCAATTGCATGCCATCACAATGGCTTGATAAATGCCATGTTTAGTGGCGCTACTACATTTCGGTCCACAACAGAACAAATCGATTTGTGCCTGCATCCACTGAATTACTAAATAATTTCCACTGCAGAGCTGTTTGTTTAACTATAGCGTGGAGGCATGACTACTCATAGATCTATGCTGCTGATCTGTCATAAACGCAATGATCAACACGCCTGGGATATTTCATTCATTCATTTATTTAATGATTCATTAGCTATTCTTTCTTCGGATTGCTGTAAATATTTTTCAGTGCATGAATAGGCTATCTGTCGAATGTCAGTGAAAGATCACCGAACGCCACAAAACTAACAGAAATATGCCGCATTTTTAAATTGGCTTACGTATGGGTAGCGGCCGTTAATCGATGAGTAGCCCAGGCGCCAACTGCAAACCAGGCCAACCCTAACTGAGATCTATATAAATGTCTACACTGTCAACGCAACACGCACGACAGAAAGCAGCACCCGCATATCATGTCGGCACACGGCGCCTACATTACTTTTCATGTGCGTTGTCGATTTGCTGTTCAGGAGGTATACTTGTGACTAATAATTGCAATTTCGCCGCCCCCGGGATTTAACTTTAACTTGCAGATTGGTCGTCATTTTGGTATCATCAATCGACTTATTTCGTGCATATAGAATGTAGTATAGGCCACAACGGAAGGTATAGGCCTACCGAACTGGAGGCCAGTGGAGGGAGTGACTGTGACTGTAAAAATACAAATTACAGTGCATAGCAAAAAGTAGGCCTAAGACTCTAGCGTAGGCCTCTACATGAAATATATTATTTATCACCTTGCTAAAAATTTTATTCTTATCAGTTAACAGGCCAAAAAGTACCATTCTAACTAATTTTTGCAATCCCGAAATCCCGGAGATGTCGCCAGTCCCGGGATTTGGGATTGGCGAAAACGTCCGAGATCCCGGAATTGCAATTCCTAGGTGCGACTATTGTTAGTGAGGTAGGGGGCTGGTTACGATCACCGGTCGGTGATTCTAACCTTCTGTGCTAAAATCACCGATCTGTTAAGCTACTTTGCAATGCCAAAATTACCGATCTGTGAAAATAAATGACCAGCGGTAGGCCAAACTCTTACCGATATTGCTACATACGGTGTCGTTGCGGTTGCCGTTCGCGGTTAACTAAAGTAAGTATTAAGTAATACAAAACTTGGCAAAAATCAAGGTCTTGTTTAATCATAATTACATAGAATATCTTCACCATTACACGGATGCCTAGGTTCGAACTTAGGTTCGAAAACAGCTATCCAAGCCTATCCCTAATCCTACTACCGGTATTTATAAGACCGTCAATTTTATGCCCCTGGGTCTTAATTTTTGTCGGCCTACATGGCTACACGTAGCGGTAACATGAGTACTGACGGTGGTTACAGCCATCGCTAGGGAAGAAACGGCGAGTCTTGCGTAACAGTAGGCCCCGTGGCCAGGACTGCTGGTATACTGGCCCAGTCGGTTAAAGGTGCTGGCTGTTAATTTGAGCCGGCCATTTGACCGACTTCGGATGTGTGCTAGTTTAATCGGGTTTGAGGCCTAACCCTCGCCGGCTCAAAGCGCCAAAAGGGGATGAGCTTCCTTGCAAAGGACCTAGGTAAAAGCCTAGCTAATAGCTATCACTAACGTGCATGCGGGCACTGTGCTCGATGTCGTAGATTACGTCTGTTACTCTGTAAGGCCTACTATTCGAATATTTTTCGTTAGGCCTAAATAGGCCGCTGTGTAGATCTGTTTATTAGCTGGCCCATTGCTATAGCATAGCATGGGACAGATTATAAAATCCTTGCGTCTGTATGGCATTCTGGCATTCTGTTAGTCTGTCAGTCTGTCTGTAAACACTCCTACGGCCGCAATTTTGATTCGATTTTGATGAAATTTTGCACAGTGATTCGGGGTTCAAAAAGTAAGATCGCGTTTGTTTGGGATAACAATGTGATAACTTTTCCCATATTTTACCCCAAGTTTTAAAAATTCATTTGCATTACGGCCAATGGGGACTTCAAAGCGGTATAACTCGGTCTCCGTAAAAAAATAATTGCGCGCTGTGTTTACCTATCCCTATTTTCGGGGTCGGGCAATCTAACTGTGTTATTTAACTTTACCCCCTAACGATCCCTGTTGCCATAGCAATCATTCAAAAGTTGCAATTTTGCATTACAGCCAATAGAGATTTCAAAGCGGTATAACTCGATCCCCGTAAAAGATAATTGCGCGCCCTCTATTTTCGGGCCCGGGCTATCCGATGGTGTCATTTAAATTTCTCCTCTGCCGACCCCTGTTGCCATGGCAACAAATTTTGGGACAAAATTGACTATAACCCGGCCCCCGTAAAAGGTACTTGCGCGCTGTTTGCACCTACCCCCCTCACCCCACTTATAGGCTACGCAGCTGCTATTCGCTCTATAGTGTGGCAATGGGACAGATACACTGTACCTCGTTCCACAGAACGTATTTTTACCTCCGCCAAGGAGGTTATGTTTTTGCCGGTTTTTGTTTGTTTGTTTGTTTGTCTGTCTGTCTGTTTGTCTGTGTGTTAGCAAGATAACTCAAAAAGTTATGGACGAATCTTTCTGAAATTTTGAGGGTATGTCGGGCGTGGCATAAACTACAGGTGATTCAATTTTGGGGGCAATCCGGCAGGAATCCTGGATTCTGGAGCACTTTGAAATTTTCGTTACCATTGGGTTAA
>Ga0209367_1005480_pt1 | contig 17594 bp, 5 predicted proteins | sample WorMetLIZISLAND2_FD_187412 | JGI IMG/M metagenome (GOLD analysis project Ga0209367, IMG submission 187412) | Marine gutless worms symbiont microbial communities from Max Planck institute for Marine Microbiology, Germany - Olavius geniculatus... ... | reverse complement strand
GCTTGTCTAGCGTGTAAATGGTTGCAGATAGGCACAGCCATGCTGTTTATCATAGCAAGCACTGATAAGGAGCTTCTTACGAATGTCAACATCGATAACCTTGAATGACCTTGAACCCTAAAGATAGTGATTTAACGTGATTTTTTGGCGATTTTTGGCTGCAAAGATGAATTACGACGAAATGGATGGAGATAGACCACGATTACCTGCGAACAGGAACTGCTATAGGCTTTCGCGCGTTTCGTGAGCTTTGCTCAAATTTCTTGTTGAACAAATTCATACGATACAATACGAGAAAGATTTGCACTAGAAAACTGACAAACAAGTTAATCTAACACAACAACTAAAAAGAACTGAAAATGTTTTAAATGGAAATGATACGAGAGAAACTGAAATAGAAGTGCGGTTATGTACAAACGTAAAAAAATACAGAAAAGACAGTTATGGGTAAGCTAGAAGTCTGAGATAATAACAACTAAAAAAATAATCATATTAAAACTAAAACAGAAACTGGACCCTAGAACATCGTGAATATCTGCGTTAAACTAAAACTGCCGTTAATGTAGATAAATTAGTGTCTAATACTTATTATTTAAATGAAAGCAATGCACACAATTTATCATAAACGTAAGCTATGAACAACAATGCTGAAAATCTGGTATTAAGCCATAAAAACCAACGGCATCGCGGGTTAATGAAGTAACCGATGTATGAGGCAGGAAATAGCAATCTTCCGACAGAATAGCTTAAGGGTGCTTAAAATTGTAATTCTGACCCTAAAGGTTCGGATTTCTGGAACAAAAACTTTTCGACAAGCTTAGGCCTACATTTGGAACATTGCCCACTGCCCCCTGATACCGAAGACCAGCAGGAGACGAACGTATCGGCTACGAAGTACCTGATGATGAGAGCTTGATAGACGGACTCTCGAAGGTGGAACACGTGGTTACTGACGGCCAGATTGTGTTCCAGTCTGAACGGCGGTAGAACGATTCCATCGCGCACTGGGAACGTCAAACGAGGAGCCTCGCTGCCATTCGGGGGCTCACCCCCAGCCACGCAGCCCCCACCGGTCGGCCCCGGCTTGCGGGGGCCCAGCTCCTGCGCCCCCGGGCCGGGCCCTGTCGTGGTGGTGGTACCTGGGGGCACTGGGTCCATCATCTGTGATGCGCTGACGCCACCTGGTGATTGAGCGTCGAACGACTGCACCATGCTGACAGCCGCCGACATCGCCGACGACTGCAGACAATACACGACCAGCGACAAACACGTTCCACCACTCTGTACGATACGATACGATACGAAAAAACACTTGCAGAGGCGAAAAACTAAAAGGCAAGTCGTCACCATTTTTAGAGACATTTGCCCAGTATTTATCAGGACTTTCGGTACGTTTTAATCGTCTTCAAGAACTTGGACGTTATATCGGATGTTACAAACCTTATGTTACACGCCTGCCAGGCACGACATTACTCAACTCTGAGATGTTGTGCATTGTTAGAAAAGAAGAAGAATCTAGCACTTGTTCTACCGAAAATAACTGAAAACCGATAGCGTCGATCTCGCGTCTGTACGTGCATCCAGACAGGCAGAACTCACCGTCGATCACGGCCGTGAAATAATTGCGTTTCCACAAATCTACGGTGTATTATACCCCGTTCACACGATGGAGCAAACATCGAGCTGGCTCGTCTAGCTAACTGCTAACATAGGCCTATAGCCAGATCGTCGAGCCAGCTTGATCGTGTAAACGGGGTATTATGCCTCCTCGTTACACTCGCATGATACACTGTAGACAGTGTTGAAACCTATGTGCGTATAGCTAAAATACAGACCTGGATGTTGCGCTGGGCGACGTTGCTAAACGGTGTCGGTGCAAAGCCTCCGGCGCCCGAAGCCGGTTGTGGTAAGACCCGATCATTGATCACATAGCGACCGGGTACGGGTCCGGGTCCGGGTCCGGGTCCTGGCGGGTAGCCAGGTGGTGGAGCGTAGTAGCCAGTGGAGTGAGGACCCGGAGTGACGTAAGCGGGATGTGCGTAGTACGCAGGAGCTACGGGCGTGCCTGTCCGACACCAGCCGTACGCAGGCTGAGCGCCAGGGTACGGACCTCCTTCCACGTACCCAGCTGATGACTGCACGCAAACGGCATTCAAACTACAGTAAGGCAAGACTAAAACTATCCGCGGTAGTCTACGAAGCACGCTGCGATATTTATAGCCATGACGTCAGAGTCGGCCAATAGATATCGGCCTAGCAGCAGCCCACGATTATCTTTGGCAATGGTGAAGTATCAAAATATCTGGTCCTGTAACCTTGATTTTTGATGGCCGAGGGTCTAAAAATTCAATGGGGTTCTTGCGGTTGTCGAGGTACATGTTCGTGCATAATTTTATCGAGCTATAAGTGCATATCGGTTCACGAGTTATCGTAGTAACAGAAGAACAAACGAACAAAAAAACTTAGCGGCGATGCTGAAAACAATACTGTCGACGCTAACGCGGACAGTAATACCCCGTTTACACGATCAGGCAATCATCAAGCAAACATCGAGCAAACATCGAGCAATTAGAGCACATGTTGTGCACGTGTATTTTGAATGCATTTATTGGATGTTTGCTCGATGTTTTCTTGATCGTGTAAACGGGGTATAACAATTCACCAGTGATGTAGTTCTCAAGACCAAGTTCTTGGTCTCGACGCGCCTCAAGGACATAAAAAATACAATCTTGGTCTTGGTCTCAACACGAAGTAAGCTTGTTCTTGGTTTTGGCAAAAACGTCTGGCCGAATGTCGGTACTTTTTGCTAGCAATTTACTGCAGTTGACTAGTTATGAAGTCGAATAATAATAATAATTGTTATTATGGCGTCACCATCGACTGACATCAGACAGTATGCGTCGCATACGTTGTCACATCTAACGCAGCTGTCCCTCCCCCTTCCGTCTTCTTCCTCAAAATTTTTTTGTCTGTCATAAAAATTGCAGGAAAATCTTCTTCTCCGAAAATTTGCGTCCAAAAATGCAAAATTTGGAACCGTAAACCAGTGCAACTTCCTGCTCCACCTAGTTTTCCCACGACTCTGCTGGGAGTTAGCTAAGTAAATAAGTAAGTAAGTAAGTAAAATGTGAATTTATATGGCGCATAACGTTAAATTAACCTCTACACAGCATAGGGGGACAACTCACGGCGTAAGCGGCGTTGGAGCTGCAATGCTGCTGGTAAAAGAACGGCGTCCGTTTGGCGAGCATGTACTGCTGCGGACTGGGGTAGGGCGCCGGACGACGATACATTCCACCACTGGAAGACTGGACCTGGATCTGTTGTCCACTACCACCGCGCAGCGGGCCTGGGGTGACTGCAGAGGCGGGACATGCGTAGGCGTCCAGCTGGAACGCGGGGGCGCCGATCGTACTGGAAACAGAGGGGGCGGTGCCGGCGTAGCAGTTAGGTGTGACTGCAGCCGGCGAGCCCCCGTATTGACCGCCTGGAACTGCCTGTGAATCAACACAACACCGCTGAATATAACAAAAGCTGGGTACCAAGCTAAGCATGGTTGATATACAAACAAGAAGCCCAGCTGTCGCTAGGGTGGGATAGACCGTACTGGTTGTCACTGACCTTGAAGGTCATCCAAGGTCGATGATTGTCATTTCATCTGAAAGGGCGTATGTCACTTCCTATTAGTGATCAGTAGCAACCTAGGTCCTATCTTGCACCGTTTGTCACAATAAATCCGTGACAGACGGACAGACAGACAGGCAGACAGACGATAACCGCGACAAAGTTATAGCTTAACGGTCGGCCCAAAATGAAGGCCATCTGTCCTACTTTGGTCAAATAGTTCGAATGAGTGAGGAAAGGTATTCGAATATAATCCTATATAAGGAAGTTGGGTGAATCAGACCGAGAGGAAAACCTAGAAAACAGTGACCCACGGCGCTGCTGTTAAGTACGTCACAGCACTGTCTGGAGTGATATAAGCTCAGACTGCGTACTCGCTTAACCATTCTAGCAGTTGTGGAACTAACTTCACGCGATGGCCGACAGTCGACGATTTCCGTCAACGGAAATGAGGTTCGCACGAGACTCAGACTTAATTCCCTGAGCGGGAAACCTCTTGTCTGGCATGGGCTTAAGAGCTGATACTGATCAAATCAGAATAATTAATCTGTAGAAATTAACTTCAATTAATCAATTAATTTTCAAGAGAAAGTGTAGTCACTTAAAAATGAAGACCGCGAAAGCCGCAGAATTCAACTATTTGTGGTTGTTATCTTTCATTAACTAACGGAAAATCGGAAAATAGGCCCTAACGACATTAATGCTGTAATAAAATTGCTGGCTTGATGTCAATGTCAATGTCAATATCGAATTTATATAGCGCAATAGCATGAAGCAAAGTGCAATTTGCAATACTAACACGACACACGCGGTACAGAAGTGACGACGTGTCCTAATGCGAAATGCGCAGATTAATGGCGTTACAAGAATGTTGAAATGTCCAAAATTAATCAAACAGTTTTAAGTTTTAACGATAAATCCATTATTAATCGACTCGTCAATTTTTGCGAAGAGCTAAGAAAACCGTTCGTTGCACGCATACCCGCTGCTGTTGTTGAGCGTACGGATGGCCGGCTGCCGTCAAGTGTTGTTGTCTCAATGTTGTCTCCTCGCTACCACCGGAAGTTGATAAAATAGACGCCGCTTGTCCACTGGAAGTGACGTCATCAATCGACGTCACACTGCCGCCGCCGCTCACTGTTGTACTGACGGGCGACATATTTCGACCACTGTATACACAGATAAACAACGCATGCATGTAGTAACACCTATATTCGACTGAGTTTTGCCCTGTCTGGCAACGGTAAAAAACCTTCAATCCTCCTGCATCCAGATGCTAACCAGGATTACCACAAAAATCTGATCACTTCTAAGTTGGGCCAACTTGCCAAGTCTAACCTTCCCTGAAAATTTTAGCCTAAATCTGCCCATAACTTTTTGTGTAATCCCCTGACAAAGAAACAGACAGATAAATAAACGTCAAATATCACACAGGCCGCTAAACTCCTTGGCAGACGTAACAAAGCGAAGAGTGTGAGGGCAGTTTACTAGTCCGAAGGGCTACTAAACCGAACAGTGTGAAAGTTAGGGATAGGGTTAGCGACAGTGTTAGAAATAAAGAAAAATTTGCATCAGCGATTTTGGCGGACCTTAGCTATGGAGACCCCTATCTATGGCGGTGCGAAACCTGACCAAATTCGGACTAGTGCCCCTTTGGATTAGACTAAAGCCGCGCACATAGCGATGTAACTGAAATAAACGGCACTGACCAATTAGCAAGCGACGATGCATTTATATGCTCGCTCATTGGTCAGCTCAGTTCAGTTCAGTTTAGTTAGAGCCTATGTCGCTCTGTACGCGCCTTAAATCGACCAACGAGTGCGAGTGAACCGCGTCATAAACTAATGCAGTGTTTACACGATCGAGCAAACATCGAGCAGCTAGCGCGACGTTTTATGGTAATTAGCATGCTAATCAGAAGGACGAGCGGGTTGTGATTGGAAGGCCTATATAACACGTGATCAGCTGTGGGCTAAGAGCCTAAGCTTAGGCCTACATTTAAACCAGGGGCGGGGTTCCAATAGGCCTGCTTGAGCCAGCTCGATGTTTGCTCGATGTTTGATCGATCGTGTAAACACTCTATAAGAAAGCGACAAGATGATCGACAGAGACAGCAACAGAATGGACCGGTAGATCATGGAAGCGATACACATCAGGAAAGAACAAGACAACTCGATGCACCGAGACGAGGGGTCCTACTAGCTTCCACACATCTATGATTACTTACTGTCCGCCGCAGCAGCGACACCTGGCGGACAGTCGTTCCGACGAAGGCAGCAGCGGTTGCCGAAACGTTTTCTTCTTTGGGATACGTGCCAATGTTTGTGGAATATGTTGAAAATATGTTGAAGACACCGGCACGGTACGTCAACAAAAACAATTGTAAAGGTTGTATTTTGAGGCGTTTTTCATAACTTACGGAGTTACGTTTCAACGTTTGAGTCTATTCAAAGGAGTCGACTAGAGTTGCGTACTTGATCTGTGGGTTGAAACTAGCAGACGCAGCGGCGGCAGGAGTGCCCTGATGTTGAACGCTGTTTGACGTCACAGCGCCGGCGCTGCAGCCCGTCAACTGAGACTTGCTGGAGATGCCACTGCCACTGCTCGCGCCCATGCCAGTGGTCGACAACGGTTTGCTATGTCCCGGTGATGCCGAGCTCATGGCGTTTCCATGGCTCTGTGACGAGCTACGCTGAAGTGCCGCCGCCGTGGCGCCACCTGCCGAGTACTGACTAGCACTAGCACCCGCAGCAGCTGGTCCCCGGCCCCCCTGCCATGACACGCCCGTGACACCGGCCGTCGTCGTCGTCGCCAGCGACTTGGAACCGGCTGCACCCACGGCTGGCTGCTGCGGGCCGCCAGCCGACACCCAACGACCGTCACGCACTGCCGTCGCAGACCTGCAGCCAGCCCAACAAACAAGTATGCGCGTGCAGAGCTTACCCCGTTTACGCGATGAAGCAAATAGGAAGCAAACGTAGAGCACACGTCGTGCACGCGTATTTTGAATACGTTTGCTTCATGCTTGCTTCCTCGTGTAAACGGGGTATAACGAAAATTACCTGAACTGACACGGTTTAGTTTTTGACGAACTGACCAACCGGCGAGCAGATTGACGCGTACATAAGCGTAGTCATGTAGGTCAACGACGCCGTTAAACGGTGCCTATTGTAATGCATTACTGCTTGCCCATTGGTCAGTTCGTCAAAAACTAAACCCTGCCAGTTTAGTTCAGTTCAGTTACGTCGCCCTGTACGTGCCTTCATGCGTTTCTGATTCGATCGCGACATGCGACGTAAAATAAACGTGTTTTGATTGATTCACTCCATGACAGCGTGCTAGAAGATCGTCAGGAAAAAAGCTGCCGGTTCAAACCGTTCAATCCCACGTTCACCTGTGTCGAATGGCAGATAATAGGCCTACTGTGTGATCCCGTATGGCAGCTGATGCTCCGTAGCCATGCGATGGGTTTGGGAGTGGTCATAAAGACCTATGTATACACCACCTTAAACCTTTAGGTAAATGCAAAGTCCATTACTTGCTATAGCGCTTCTTGCATGAGACGGACTCAAGACCAGAAGCGCTTTACAATCTTGGAAGTGGCAACTGATTGGCATGAGCTAATGATACCGCAGTGCACTATGCGGCCATCCACTGCCTGCGTGAACGAACAATTGGACCCGCGGTTTGCAGCTACCAGACATACTACCGCCCCAATCAGCCACACTAGGCCCTCACCCTGTAGCCCGTAAGCTACTAGTACTACTCATTTCCCGTCCCACGGAGGGTAGGAGGCTGAGTTGACCTGAGCACATAGTAGGTTAGCAACTTGCTCAAGGTTGCTTGCAAATGACGGCAGTGAGAATCGAACCGCAACCTGAAAGTTATGAGTCGAAACCAACCACTAGACACTTGCACCTACACAGGCAGGTAAGTGTGAACAACTTGCCCAAGGTTGTTACTTGGTAGTGCTTTGCATCGGCTGGGCATTGAACTGTGGACCTTTCGGTCTCGTATTCAACGCCCTAACCGCTGAGCCACCAAGCCACCTGTTTTAATTCAGACACTGGAAAGATGGAGAATCAGAAGCGCAAGGCGAACTGACCCGGCGCTGTTAGCAGCAGAAGACATAGCCGAGGCAGCAGTGGGAGGGGGTGCGTTGACGGTGCAGGTTGTGGCGTGATTCGCTAGAGGGCGCGACTTGCTCGGGTCATGGCGTAGCATCAGCAGTCGACCCAACTCCTCGCACCACACCGGTAGAAGACCTGCAGCATGCACAATACATAAAAGATCTGGCCTTTTGCTACAAGGTGTCTGACGTCTGTCGTCTGTCTGACTGTAAGTAAGTAAGTAAGTGAATATTTAAGGTGCACAATGTCAGCCAGTGGCCGAATCTGAGGCACTCTCTGTCAGTCACAGATGTATTGTAGCTAAACGGTAGGCCTTACTAGAGAAATTTTACATGAATAATTGACCTGATGCGGTGGTTCTGTGCTTGCAAAATTTCGGCAATCCAGTGAAAGCGAAACATTGTCTTTTTTCGTTGAATAGAGCGACGATAGAAAAATGTGCGCTTTTTAACCGAAAACTGGTCGTATCTCAGAAACGGTGAAAGATAGCGTTAAGGAGATTCCTATTCAGCACTAATAGAAAGTCTCATAAACCCTTTCACATGACACGAAAATCATTTGCTGACCTTTCGACACCGGCGTACGTACGGTCGGCCCTCCCTAGCGAAAGCTGAGTTTCTTGTGTTTAAATCGGTCGAACCGCAGCTATGGTCCAGCATGTAAAATGTGATAAAAACAGTACGAAGCGTGGCGAATACAGTACAAGAGTGGTGTATCGAGGGGAGGAGACCCCTGTGCGAACTCCTAAACTCTGCACAGATCATGATATTAAGCCCTTTATATGTGGCTTAGTTATGTGTATATTGCTTGGGGTTGTTTGTCATGCAATATTCGTTCTATTGAGCTATTCGTCAGTTTATATCTGACCTTAGATAGGTCAATGTGATATCTCTGTTTAAACGGTGAAACTGAACAGTCTGATGATTTGATTGAGATATTTTTATTAGCAAATGCGACTGCTTGATTGTTTGACTGTCTGTTTGTATTTCTGTTCTAGTTTCGTTTATTGGCATTGCACTTACATGATAATTTGCACGCTGTAAACATTCTGCTTATTAAATCACATTATCGTTTTATTTTCAATTACTTTAGCATTAGGCATACGTTATCTCTAAATTAAGTTTTTGCGGTAGGCCTAGGATCAACCCACCAAGACAACCTAACAACTCACTAAACGGATCGCGTCGTGAACAACGGTACCGCTTGCATTTTGCATTTAGTCCGAACGCGGGCGGGCGCCGGCGCAGAGCTAAATGCTGCGAACAGTGGAATAGAACACGCGCAGAAATGGATTTTCATGGAAACACGCCGCAAGACGGCGACAACGGCGGCGGCGTAGGGAGAGAGACTGATGACGTCACATCCAGAGCGCAGTGATGATGATGATGATGATGATGAGCATTGGTTGGTAAACAAGTCGCCGCTGAGACAGGAGACCCAAAGACCAACGATGACGGTGTCTTGTAACGTAAGTTTCTATGATCCCTGGAGTGTCTCGGACTGCGGGTTATCGACAGTGGCTAGCGTAACAGTTAGGACGTTGGACTTGCGATCGCGAGGTCACTGGTTCAACGATCGGTCAGCTCGTTATCAAATGGTCACTACTTGGATGGGTGACTGACTTTCTGCAGATAGGTAACCCATCTCGGTACATAACCAACACCAAGGTCAACTCAGCCTTCCATCTCTCCGGGGTAGGTATATCTAGTAATGACTGTCTGACTGGGGTAATGGCAACGCGCGTTCACTTGTGTCGGGTGGCAGGTGGCACTGTGTGATCGCGTATGGCAGGTGACGCTCTGTAGCTCTGAGATGGGTTTTTTGTGAAGAACTATTCTATTTAACGACAACGTAACTCCGCCCACAACGTCTCCCCGCAGCGAGCGTCGGGCGTAGACCTGTGCGTTTCGTTACACTGCATGGAGGAAGCTGTGAAACCTACTATCTGAGACCAGTTCCCGACCGATAACGACGCTGTAAAACAGTCGCCGACCAGTCGCTCGGTCGACCAAGTCGCACACCAGCTATAAACGCGATGGCTGTCCATCTGCGGCCAACGAATCGACGACATTCCAGTCCACTCTGAGTCCACGATGCCGTTAGTCTATTAGACGAGTCCGTCACTTCCATTATACATCAAAAACGGACAATTGCATATTATAAAAAATGCTTGATGTTTGCTGGACGTTTGCTGGACGTTTGCTCGATGTTTGCTTGATCGTGTAAACGGGGTATTAGTGACAACAGTGTTCTATCGTAGTGGGGGATTGGTCTTAGATAAGCCTATAACCTTTAGAATGGGTATTCTATCCAAAAGATTTTGTTGCGGGGGCTATGTTCAGGGGGATTTCGTCCGTTTCCCTCGCTAGCTGGGAATAGCGGAATTCTGCCGCTGCGGATTCGAGTCCGGGCGCAAATCGATTAGCAGCTGCGGTGCTGCGGCGCGCATAATCTGCTGCGCATCAGTCTCTCTGTCTGTCCGTCTGTCGATATGTCTGTGTGTCTGCGAGGTCGATGTGACTGCTAGCGATCAGCTGATGTGACGCCATAGCGCACCCGCGGGGCCACGCACACACACACACACGCACAGCGCCTTGCTTGCCTCCTACGTCGCGACTGTTGTGATCTACCGCTGCCATACTAGCACCGACCACTACACTACGACTGTATACATCGCAGGACCGGACCGTGGTGACGATCGTCCGATCATCAGCGCTCAGCTAATGACTCCATATAATCAAGAGAAGAAATCGAGGAGAACAACCAAAGACATGGATTGAGAATATAAATAAAAATACAGATATAAATATAGAGAAAATATAGATAAAAATATAAATAAAATTTTGGGCCTTTCCCAATAAATTTTGAAAGCCAAAAACGTTCAAAATTCGGCATGATTTCGGACAACTTCAGACACTGATCGCGAATATTTTCAGAACGGATGGAGATATCGACTTTTTCGGACAACCATATTGTATACCGATATGAATTTATTGTTGTAAACGGCCAAATTATAAGATTTCGACATTTGACAAGGTAGTGTAGCAACATTATTAAAGTAAGGTGGGAAAACTACAGTCGTTTAAATAAAGTTTTTTTCGCGATGCCCAAGGTTATTAAAATCGGCCAATGTTTCACGAAGTTATTTTTAAAAAAAGTGGCAGGATTTTTGAGCTTAATTTCATAACCACGTTTACGGTCTAAGACATTCACGTAAAATATTTTTGCCAACGTTTTTTTCGAGTTGATCAGATGTAAAATTTAAAAAATATGACATAAAACGTTTGCAGAACAGTTTTCGTTCGAACGTTTTGCATCACAATGATTGACCTTACTTTTAAAACAATCCGTTCGGTCAGAAAATAAATCTTGTTTGATCTTCATTTGCAGACTTTGTTTCTCGTGATTTGTAATTATCTTGAGTGCATATTACGGTTATTACCGATTTAACGTACAACAAAAGAAGACCGTTGCCTAGCTGCAATGAAGATAGCTCGCCCAAAGCAGCCCAAAGCAGTAGCAGCAGCCATTAGCTGCTGGTCTGACCGGCAACGGAATGAATATAATTCGCGTTGCGGTCACTTGTGTCTGTCCGTCTGTCCGTCTGTCTGTCTCATTGGTACGCATGAGCGTGTGTTCTGCGCAGTCGCCGCAGCTCACTCGAGATCTGACCGCTGAAACGCCGCACTGCGATTTGACGTAAGGAGGATCTGCCGCCACTTCGCACTGTGACGACTTGGGCACAAGGCTGGAAAATTGGTCCAAAATAGGCTAGGTATTTCAGAAAAAAAACATTTAAAAACCGTAAAAGTGTAATTTTTAAATTTTTAAAGAATTTATTATATATCATATTTTATTTTCTATTACAATCGTGATTTTTGATTACTTCATCTTGCTATAATTTTTAAAAAACGATGTGATTATGTGACGGACATGGTGTATAAAATAGTTTTTCTGGGTCGTAATTTTGTGTACGGTGTTCATTAAACACTAAACCAAAAAACCTATGAAAAACTTTTTAAAAAATTTTTAAAAACCTGAAAAAAACCTCAAAAGCCTAAAAGCTAAAACTATTGGCTGCATTACGTGTTTTGCCTGTCCGTCTGTCCCAGAGAAAAACCAAAAATGGTTTGAACGTTTACCGTCGCAAGAGTAACCGGTGTGAAAAAAGACATTATAATTTTTAGCTTAAAAAGTAAAAAGTCATAGTTCAAGCTACCGGACGAACATCGCAAAGAAAAATCAAGAAAATAGAATTTTTTTGTCACAGTTTATCTTTTTTTAAACAGTTTGCGTATTGTTTGTTGTAGTGCCATTTTGTAACGAAAAAACAATTTTCAATAAGTAAGTAAGTAAGTAAGTAAAACGTAAACTTATGTAGCGCATAAATGCCAAAAAGCTCCAATGCGCTGTATGGATTAGTACTGCGATAAAAAATGTCTTTAGTAATCGTCGAAAAAACGTAGATTGTGTGAAGAGGATCATGCAAGTGTTTAGCCGGTGATGGAGCTGAGTTCTAGGTCATTGGGCCGGCGACAAAGCCCGACGTCCGTCTGAACTCAAGTATACTAGATAAGGCACTGCTAAAGTGGGAAAGCGAGTACGCAGTACGAGCTTATACCACGCCAGACAGTGCGGTATTGTACCTAATGGGGTGTTTACACGATCCAGCAAACATCGCGCAGCTAGCTCGACGTTCTATGGTAATTAGCATGCTAATTATGAGGGCGGGCGGGTTGTAATTAGAAAGCATATATAACACGTGATCAGCTGAGGGCTAAGAGCCTAAGCCTGAGCCTGCATTTGAGCCAGGGGCGGGGTTCTAATAGGCCTACTTGAGCCAGCTCGATGTTTGCTCGATCGTGTAAACACCCTATAAACCACGTTCGGATCGCATAGACTACAACATTCGTCGTTTTCTTTATGACGCACGCATGACTGCAGCCGAAAGTTGTGAAAACACTACCAGTGCAAACTGAACGTGTTTTAAACAGTACTGGTCAATTCACATTAGGCGAACTAGTTGCCGAACAAATGAAAATTGGACTCAAGACAGCAGAACAACGAACTGAATATGTTGACTGGCAGCAGAACGAAGATGAGAATAGACATAAGAGCCGACCGGTCCCCTGGTGTCACGGCAGTGACTGGCTATAGAGTGTTCAATTATTTACAATGGCACTGGAGAACGGACGGACGGACAGCGGTCACGGAACAGCAACACGTCGCTGCTCGACGGAGTGTCAGACTGACGCTGTTGCTGTATCACTTGACGATGCAAGCTGACGTCTTTCATTTGCTCAAGTTCCACTTGATTTGATGTGTTGTCTTTGTGACGTCGGTTATCGTTGTTTCCTCTTCTTTTTTGCCCGACGGTTAGGTCGAGCCTTGTGTACGATGTGTCTGTCTCTAACGCATGTATTGTGGCTAAACAGCACGTCGAAAGGGGTCGGCAATTGTACCGTTAAATAGGACGATAACGAATTCCTATAAGCTGTTATGAGTAACCACGTATTTTCATCTGCAGCTGTTTGGCCGCAGTTTTAAATGCAATGTTTCTGCCTGCGGCTATCAACCACTTGCGCCGAATTACCGTATAGTATTTTAGCGTTAATTCTGGCGTTCGATATAGCAACGTCACCATAGCGTGTATGAGATTGTAATCACTCTGGGAAATCGCTTTTTTCGCCTCCGGAAATCGGACGCTAGGCTTCAGATATAAGCGGTACGTTCGGCCCACCCTAGCAGCAGCTGGGCTTCTTGTTTACATTACTGATTTCAGGCTTCTGTCTCAGTCGTAAACGTCTGTTTTTAGCTTTAGAAATAAATTTTATGTTTTTACTTAACACTTTTGCAGTCTGCATTGTACCTTCCAGGCTTTCATATTCCATTTCAAATTCTTTCATCTCAGTTCCGTTTAAAATATATTTTGTCAGTTCGTTTTGACGTACGTGTTAGATGAAACTGGCAGTTTTTTTCTACTGTAAATCATTTATTCTATCGTAATCCACAAGGCATCGAACAAGTTTTGCGACAAATTGGAAACTGGGTCACGACTCGACTGGTGTGCTCACATCTACGACACAACAGTTAAGTCGCGTAGGCGTGGTAGGTGTAAACTGGGCATAAGTGGAGTTTGTGCCTAATCGTTCAGTTACTTGCCACCCCGCGATCACGCGATGACGTGCCGGAAATGACGTCAGTGTTGTCGCGTCTTTGAAACCGTGCGCTCGACATGCATCACTACTTACTACTTATAGGGTGTTTACACGATCGAGCAAACATCGAGCAGCTAGCTCGACGTTCTATGGTAATTAGCATGCTAATTAAGAGGGCGGACGGGGTGTAATTGGAAGACCTATATAACACGTGATCAGCTGTGGGCTAAGAGCCTAAGCCTAGGCCTACATTTGAGCCAGGGGGCGGGGTTCCAATAGGCCTGCTTGAGCCAGCTCGATGTTTGCTCGATCGTGTAAACACCTTATTACTTACGCTACGCACAGCAACTGATAGATGTTTACGCCGCTTTGTTGAGACGGCTCGCGTTTTGTTGCCGTCGTATATTCTCAGTGTTCAATAGCGTCAGTGCTTTACATATTTTATAGGCTAAGCGTTGTCGACAGCCTGTTGTATGTATACTGACGAGTGTTGCCTTACAACACATAATAAAAATGTTTCGTTCCGTCATGTCACTGTTAGAAATTAGAATCATTTTTACGGCGCCGCGACGCTTTGTCGTTGTTTACTCAAGAACAGCGGAAATTTCTTGCTGCGAATTTTTTACAGCAACATAGCATCGCCGGCGATAAGCTGACACACTCTGTGTAGGCCTATAGCTTAGTTTTTGCTTATAAAATTTTGTCCAGTATGTTTTTTTTTCGTTTTTCGTTCCTGCTCGCAAATTAGGCTTATTTTATAAATACGTATGCATAACATTTCTGCAGCAAGACGTGCCAAAACACGTAGCCTTCACGTACTAAAAAGCAAATAGTAATACAGGCCTATTGGAAAGAATGACAAGATATGGTATCATTAGTATGCCGACATATAAAATGTTTAAAATGTCTTCTAGCCGTCGTAACAGAGGGATGCAGATTAGGTAATCCCCCTAAATTAAAGTCTGTCAGAAAGTTTCTTCTTGTCGGGAAATTTTCTTCCAAAAGTACGAAATTTGCGGCTGGAAGTCTCTAAATTGGAAGAATTTAATGAAAACACTGACATGTTAAACACTTACAATCTTCTCTGTCTGAAATTTGTAGCTGTCTGTCAGCATAAGGCCGTTTCAGTTTTTCTACAAGTTCATCAAAGTAGCGATTAAAGCCTTTATAGCGATTAAAGAACGCAGAATAGTACGCAACAAACGCAACGGACGCAAATGACGTAACGGCCAAAACGCAAGTATAGACGCGATATCTATTTTCCTGCATGCGTTGCGTACATACAGTGTACATATACATATAAAACCTGCATTGTATCAGAAAAAAGGAACCCCGACATCATCAGCCGCAACTTGAAGACGGATCATCAGATTGGTTGCCGACCGTACTCAAGTAGCGGACGAGCTGTTGTAATGGCTGTCATCTGTCTATCGTCCGTCACGGATGTATTGTAGTTAAACGGTGCGAGATAGGCCCTGGGTTGCTATTGATCATTGATAGAAAGTCGCATATTGGCTTTCAAATGACATGAAAATCATCGACCTTAGATGACCCTGAAGATCACTAACAACCAGTACGATTGGTCATTCTAGCGACAGTTAGGCTTCTTGTTATAATTTCTTGTAGGAATATTCCTGAGAAAGGTGGCCTTTAAACGGCTGTTTAAGTTTTCACCTCACTGAAATATTTACATCCAAAACTATTGAAATCTGGTAATACTTTTGTAAATTAAAATCGATAATGTCGGAAAAATTTTTGACGTTTTTTGTTTATTTCGATGCTTATTTCGTGTATTCCGTTTTCACCAGGTAGTGTAAAAGCATATGTTTAGTGAGGTAGAAACTTGAGTGGTCGTTTGTTGGCCAGTTATGTTTAAAATACTTGTATCAAAAATTAGTTTTAAAATCTGCTAATCCGTCTTCAAGTTACGATCGATAATGTCGTGGTCACTTTTCCTGAGACACAGTGTACATACCTGCTGTCTTTGAGACAAACTTGTCGCGGTGAGCGGCGCAGACGGCCAGCAGCCGATACCCGAGGTCGAGATCAAACCCCGGCTGAGCCGACACTTGACTCACCACCTACGCACATGCAGTGTGAACACTGCATTATAATACCGCAAAAAACACATTCGCAATCGGCACAATTACGACATTATGGATTTGTAACAAACTAATGACTGATGCATTAAAAACATAATCCAGTGCATTGGTAAATCTACAGTAAAAATTATTTATAATTTTGCGGAATATCGTAGAAACCAAAAACGTTCCAATAAGCCTAAGTATATTATAACATTTTGGTAGAAACGACACCTATGTTTAATATCAAGTTTTTTTCGCGTTTACTGCAACAAATGTTTAAATACGCATGCTGAGTCAAGAAGTCTGCTCATATTGTATTTCTTTTCTGTTACCTGCAAATAAAGGCTGTAGGCCTATATTAATTAACTAACCTGTTTTAATAAGAATATTGTAATTTTATATTTTTACAAATGTAATCAAAGCTGACAGTGTTGGTTACCGTAAGGCAGGCGAGTAGATTGTTTTCGAACTGCCACTGGAAGGCGCGAGTATCGGAGCACCATTCCAGCAATTCGCGCGCCGCACTTTGAAACGCACCGGACACCTGTAGATGCTGTACACAGACGACACACTTGGTATATAAGTAATCCCATAGATGTAATAATAATAAACAATTTTTTTTTACTTTTTTATTGTCACGTTTTCTGCGTTTTTAAAGTTTAAAAATATTTTTCAGGACATTATTTACATCATTGTATTTACACAGACACACCTGATATAAGTAACTCAGTATTATTTCATTTTGCATACGGCCGAACTGCATGGGCTTACGACATTACGAATTCTGCATTTCGCAAGATAATAGCAACAGTATTAAGGTAAGCTGGGCAATAACTATAGTCGTCTATAAGCCAAAGTTAAGTTTATTCGCAATGTCGCAAGCCAGAAATTATTAAAATCGCTTGGATTTTTTTCGAAAAATAACACTGGTACAGTTTTAAGCCGACCGTTAAGCTTGGCGAAGCTTAACGGTCTGCCTTATGGTATGGGTTAGCATCTGTCGTGTGTGTATAAAGAATGTATTGTGGCTACGGTAAACGGTGAGAGATAGCGCCTATAGGTTGTTATTGATCACTAATAGGAAGTCGCATATTGCCTTTCAGATGACACGAAAATCGCTGACTTTAGATGGGGTAGGATAACCTTTAAGAGTTATTACGCACTATTGTGTCTAAACGGTAAGTCGAAAAAGTCGGCGATGGTACCGTTTTAGAGCAATGGCGGCTTCCTACAGGTTGTCAATAATAACTATGTTTCCATCTGCAACGGTTTGGCCGCAATTTTCAATGCAAAGTTAGTCGCTGTATCTCAGAAACGGTGAGAACTAGAGCCAAGGTTGCTATCAATCATTAATAAGCGTTTACATTTGCTGCCATTAGGACACCGGCATACGGTCGGCTCACCCTAGCGACAGCTGGGCTTTTTGCTTTTTTTTCTCAGATACAGTGTAGAGTATTATAAACTGTGTCCCAAAAAAACATCCCCGACATTTTCGACTGTAACGTGAAGAAGGATTATCAGATTTTAATAATTTTTGGTACGAATATTCCTGAGACAACTTGTCGTCAAGTGACAATTTAATTTCCCATCTCGCTCAA
>Ga0209367_1005479_pt1 | contig 17595 bp, 7 predicted proteins | sample WorMetLIZISLAND2_FD_187412 | JGI IMG/M metagenome (GOLD analysis project Ga0209367, IMG submission 187412) | Marine gutless worms symbiont microbial communities from Max Planck institute for Marine Microbiology, Germany - Olavius geniculatus... ... | reverse complement strand
ATATATGTGACTTTCTATTAGTGATTAATAGGTATCTTGGCCCTATCTTTCACCGTTTCTGAGATACGGCTACTTTACTTGAAACTTTCCATTAGAAATTGCGGCGAAACCGCTGCAGATGGAGACATGGTTACTATTGACAGCCTATAGGAAGTCGCCAGCGCCCTATCCGATAGTACCGTCGCCAACCCTATACGACTAACCGTTTAGTCACAATACCGCACGATTGTTATACCATAGGACGTTATGACCAAATACGTTATCTACCGTCTTTGGTCATGACCTTCCAAGGTCATCCAAGGCCAATGATTTTCATGTCATTTGAAAGCCAATATGCGACTTCCTATCAGTAGCAATCAGTAATCAACAATCAGTAATCAATAGCAATCTAGGCCTTATCTCGAACTGATTAATCACAATTATACATCCGTGACAGACAGATTGACAGACAGACGACAGTCGTGCCACAGACGCGCTATTCAGCATGGCTGTAGCGCGTAAAAACCACGACCTATGTTGGTGGTGCGTTAGTGATGCATACTTAGTAAGTCTTCTTTTGCATTAAGTTTTTGCTTAAGTTGTCTTGTAGGCCTACTGCATGACTTCCAGATTTTGTACACTGACGTCCAAATTTTTTAGCTTGGAAGTCATGACGTCCTGAAAATTCAGGTCTATTGAAAACCCTGATTTCAGCTGATTGTGACTAAAACCGATGTCACTACCAGCACCAACTAAACGAATCGGTTTCCTATCTGCCAACAACTAACAGCATAATGATGTAATAGGCCTATTTGGGGGGTTCCTCTCCCTTTCCCTCCCTCCCTTTGTTCCTGCCCTTCCTGCCCCTCTTCTTTTGCCCCTTTCTTTCATTCCCCTGTCCTCCTTTCTTCTCCTTCACTCCTTTCTGTCAGGACCCCTAAAATCCAGCTAAGGGGTATGGGAGAGCGCTGAGAAGTCCCCAGTGAGGTCTGGGGCGGAGCCCCAGCCGAAATCAAACTTGGTGCATTTTAGCTTTAAAAGATGAGATCTGGTGGCAACAATTTTAATTATTTTTTCGAAAATAAACTGACCAAATTGTCAAATTTCGTGCAGTTTATACGTATGCTTATGCTTTGTCTGGAGGATTGGTGGAGAGCACTGGGCATAAATGCAATTTAAAAGCCCATCACTATCTCTAACCAGAATAATTATCTCCAACCCTCCCGCTGTTCGGACGAGTGTTCCAATTTGGGCTAGTGACTGTCCCAGTTATATTATACTCAGAAAACTGATTTACGATTTTGCACTGTTATGGCTATAGTAAATACATTAACGTTTGTCATATAAATAATAATCGAATAAACAGATGTAATAAACGTCAAAAAAGTTCAAAACATTAAAACCAGTTTTAAGTTGTCAAAAACTAATAAAAATGTTTTTTATAAATTGAATAAAAAACTCGACCCACTTTTTGCTAAAAGTACACGTATCTAATAAACTAGCTGTTTTGGGATACAGCCCTACGTTCTCTCTCTCGCTCAACAAAACCAGTAATTTGAGCAAAGCTCACGTGAGGCGCGATAGCAGCGGTCCTGCCACTTCGGCAATTAGTGTAGATCTACAGCAATAAGACATTAATGCATCTTGAAAGAGTACTTAAATTTGAGGCCTCCGTACGGAAGACTCCTCGAGTTTAAAAGTTCGAGACTTAGATTCTTATTCTTAAAAATGCACGTTCTATGATAAAAATGTCATACGCAGGATGTCCAGTTTCATCTCCAGCCATTTCGGCGCAATTTATTCTTAAAATGTGTGTCGCAGCCGGAAATCGCAAAAAAATCACTAAAAACCCACATTTTGGGGGTTCAAAGTCATATCAAAGTCGTCGACGTTGACACCAATAAAAGTTTGCCACTGTTGCTTGTTACAAATATACAAAACATTAGTTTATACATTTGTTAACGGCAACATTTAAGGACTTGCACATCAAAAACAGCAAAAATTACAAAAAGTGTTATTTCCCGCATCACACTGACTGCGTGTCAATGTTAAATTAAACAAGTTATGAGCGATAGATTAAATTCAAAATGGCGGCCGCCGCCATCTTAAATTTATTATTTTTTTATCCATTTTGGTCAAATGGTTTATTTCCGGTAGCAGCCGTCTACATTACTGCAAAATTTTATTTATCTACGTCAATCGGCGGCTGAGTTAATGCTGTTTGTGCAAAAATCTAAGATGGCGGCCGCCGCCATCTTGGATTTTATTTTTTGTTCAATATTTTGGCATTTTTGCACGTAGGACCTCAAACGTAATACATATGCAAATTTCGTGCAAATATATGCAATAGTAAACGAGTTATGAACGATAAATAAAATTCAAAATGGCGGCCGCCGTCATCTGGAATTTATTATTTTTTTTCCATTTTGGTCAAATGGTCTATATCCGGTGGCAGCCCTCTACATCACTGCTAAATTTTATTTATCTACGCCAATCAACGGCTGAGTTATTGCTGTTTGTGCAAAAATCCAAGATGGCGGCCGCCGCCATTTTGAATTATAATTTTGTAATGCTGGATCACCCACGAAGTCCATTTGTGCACCAGAAATTTCCCTTCAGATTGATCGAGTCCGTACTTTTTGAGATATCGCGATTCGAAAATTTCGCAAATTTGGCTTAAAATGCCTATTCAGTCTCCCAAAAATCATGTTATTGTGGAGTTTTGACCCCCCAAACATTATTTTTTATCATCGAGACCTTCAAAAGGCCCTACCTTACGCGGAAGCACGCGTTTTGAGCCATAGATGGTCGTGATCGGTCTTCTGGTGTGACCTGTAGGCGTGAGCAAGAATACAAAAAAAGGATAGAACACAAAAATTAACGGAAAATGCCCTCCCTACGCAGACTCCCTTCCCGTCGTCCCACATCAACCAAATTTTGCATGCGGGGTCGTATCCCGGATGTCTTTCTTGGTTTTGAGTTTCATTAAAATCGGTTGGAAAATGTAGGGCAGTGGGGGTCGACATTTCGGCCTTCCCATTGACTTGGCACATCGCTTATACAACAGCTTGTTGCTACCGCACAAGCCGTGATTAGTGGACAGTGGCAGAAATAGCGCATTTTGAAAGGGTACCCAAATTTGGACGCCCCCGTACGGCAGATTTTTTGAACCTAAGAGGCCAAAATTGAAACTGCTATTATATGCGTTTAATGCAAAAATTTAGTTTGTAGGTTGTCCTGTTCTATCGAGCCAACTCGGCGAACTAACTCGATGAATTCTCGCAATATTGAACATGTTTGATATTGCACGCATTCGTCAAGCTACTTACGTGGCTGGGCGGTGTCAGACTTACGATCTATAGGTCGTGGGTTCGATTCCCGGTCGGGACGCCATTAAGTGGTTAGTAATTGGATGTTTGACTGTCTGCGGACAGGTGAACCATCTAGGTATATAACCAACACCAAGATCAACTCAGCCTTCCATCCCTCCGAGGTAGGTAAATCAAGTACCGCCTTGTCTGGCTGCGGTTAAGCCAGATCACGTTCACCTGTGTCAAGTAGCAGCTAACATTGTGTGATCTGATATGGCAGGTGACGCTCCGTAGCTCTGTAAAGGGTTTTTTGTTAAGAGCTAGAGGCTACACCGCCTTTACCCTTACCGTTACTTCGTCAAGCACTCGTCCAACATTCATCAAACACTCATAAGGCCAGCTCGATATGTGCTTGTTGTGTGCTTGATAATTGCTCGATAAGCTATGCCATTGCGATCAATACATTTAAACCGGCTTGACGAGTGCTCGACGAGGGCTCAACCAGCTTCATCGTGGAAACGAGAAGTAGCACTGACAATACTGCGTTGTCAGTATTAGATACCGCGCACTGCCGGAGTGGTTAAGCAAGCACGCAGAACGAGCTTATACCACTTGCGATATCGTAAAGCTTACATGTACAACACACCACGTCATTTGCTTTACAACGCACGACTGCAGCCGAAAATTGTAAAAACGGTAGCAGTGCGAGCTAACTAAGTCCGGTGTAAGTGAGTGAGTAGGGTTTAACGTCCTGCCTGACCAAAGTATAGGTCATTTCGGGGACAGCCTCTCCAGGCAGAATGCACACATAAACACACAATAATGAAAACGAATTGACCCTTATAACCAAAAACACAATACAAAACACACGAAACACAAAATTCAATCTTAAGCGTAAAATTGTAAGAACTGATAATTGTGACCGTGCAATATGTAACAGTAATATCACTTCTAATAATATTCTCTGTTTTCCTCCAGACAGTCATCAACGAGTGCGGTGTAAGCATTCGAAACGCACTCACAGACAAACCGACAGACTAATACCCCGTTTACACGATCAAGCTGGCTCGACGAGCTGGCTATATGTTAGCCGAACAAGCCAGCTCGATGTTTGCTCGATGTCTGCTTGATGTTTGCTCGATCGGGTAAACGGGATATAACAACCCGTGAACATAATGTATCGTCGATACGGGCAGCAGATTCCGCGTTGAGTTGACAAAGGCATAAAAACTATCCCCGGCAGAGCTTTAAACTTTTCCCCGACCAACCCAAATCATCTCTTTCCGCGTGCGCAAGCCACTCTGAATAGCGATGACTACGACGACGACAACGGTGCAAAGTGTATAGACCAGCGATTGATTATTATTCACTGAGTTGGGATTCGGGAAGATCATTGATGGCTCACAAAATCCTCTGAACCGTAAAACCGCCCCCTATTCACACCTAGCGCTGCCGCATGTCACCCAAGAGCGCTATAAAACGCATACTTCGGTGGCGGCCGAGGCAAACGAAACGCAAGTACTGCCCGACCGAATACAAAATATCGTATAGGCAGTTCTATACGCTTGTCGTCGGCAAAGTACACGTAAACCCCAAAACAAAGAAAGACTCATTTTTATGTCCCTGTACACGCAAACGATTTCCAGTAAACCCACTCATTACTACCAATAATGTTTCCTTGTGTGGTCATCGCGCTCGTTGACTTCAAAGACGGGTTGTGTAGGCCAGCATTATAAAGGCCAAAACCAAGACCTCGACGTCAAGGCCAATGCGCCAAACCTAATGTCAAGTTCTTTACTATAAAAAGACTAATGTATATACATCAAACCAGAAATTTAAATGAGAAAACAAAAAGTCCACAGTAAGTTCCACAGTTCACGTTCGCACACCGAGGTCACTTTCTCTAGATTGGCCTGACATGGCTGCAGCACGCCTTAAGGTGCGTTCTCACTGCGCGCCACGCGCGTTAAGCGCGTTAACGCGCGCAGTGAGAACGCACCTTTAGTCGCGCGTCCCAGGCTACAGTGGCCTCGCTGCCATTAAGCCTAAAGTCTACTGAATCTGAGACCCACGAAGTATGTTTTAAGCAAAGAGAGTATACTGCGCATAAGCCAGCTTAATTTTTATTCAAACTGAAATAAACTGTAAACTAATCAGACAACCAGTTTTAATGTTTTAGTAGATATATTATACAAATACCAAAAACTCATTGGGCAGAGTTTTGCTCATAGGGGCCGGGTATTTCTTGGCGTGAGAAAAAAGGTGTGGAACGAAAATGTTATGCTCGTCGTGGTCGGCTTGTTCGGCTATTCGTCCGCAAATCGTTACTTAACGCCGACGACACCACGGAAAACCTGCGCCCAGTAAGCGTGTAATGAAACTGCGTTGGTTTACGCGCGCGCGAGATCGTAAAGCCATATACGGTACTCGTAGCTACATGTAGGCTGCAGCCAGCCAGACAGTCTTCTTAGTATGGTATCCATGGGGAAGCGTCGTCTGCCTGACAGACTGACATCGAAGTCGCATAAAAACCGTCTTGGAGTCGACACATCGCTCCGATTTGTACGTGCTAATGACGGTTTGACTGCGCCTCAAGTGATTCGTGCGATACACGACACTGGCGTAGCCACAAAAAAGGGAAGACGTGCCCCCCCCCCCTAGAAGACATGTACAGTCTTCTTGCTGTTACGTAAGATAGTGTCAAAATGCACCGAAACACTTTATGTTTACCCGAAAATATCCGGAAAAAATTTTTTCTGATTGGAAGGAAACACCCCTTCCCAGTCCCCGCACTTTGCCCCTGAAGTGCCCTTTACATCTAGATATTGGCTACTCCACAATAAGAAGTGATCAGATATCTCCAATCGTAATGCTATCACCTGCCGAACAGAACAGATTGTAAATAAGTAAGTATAAATAAATACATTTATGTAGAGCACATAATGTCGGCGAGCAACTCGCCGAATCTGAGGCGCTAGAATGGGGGAGCACTAGAGATGGCTATAGAGGTTGAAAAACAGAATGTTTTGAGTTGGCGACGGAAGGAAGCTATTAGACAACTATTGCGAATGTCCAAAAGGAAAAAATTCCAAATAATAAGGGCAGCTACAAAAAATTAGAATTATTTACGTTTTATCTGCGATTAGCAAAAAATCCAGAATGTTTCAAAAAATTGACAGAAAAATTCGAATGATTGCGACCCATTTTCTCCCACTTAGAACATATCCCAACTTCTCAGAAAACTTTCATCAATATTTGTTCATAACTTCTTGAGTCATTTAGTTTGCAAACGGTTATAGACAGAAAGGCTAAAAAAGCATTAACCTCATCAAAAAGTCGAAAATATGCTGAGTAAATACGTATTATACGTTATTAACAGAAAACATGGCTACGTGGAAATTGTCTCTAAACTATCGAACTTAATGCTCGATTTGCGTCGCGTGTATTTTTCAGCCTTTTCTAATCTCTGTAATCTTTCACTGATGACTTGTTTATTGTCTGCTATACCAAGGTATGAAGTAAGTGAACTAATGGGGTGTTCACACGATGAAGCAAACATGAAGCAAAAGTGAGAGCGCACGTCGTGCACGTGTACAGTCAATACATTTGCTTCAAATCAAAGCATTTGTTTTACTGTCTGTTATTGTGTCATTGTATAGGAGTTTTACTGACTTTACTTACTTGAGTTATTGCTCTCTGTGTATTTCCTACTTAGCTTTGATAGGCAGCAGTAAAATGCTCTTTATTGGCCTTGTTGCGTGGCAATTGTTTTTTACAAGTGTTCTCTGATTGTCATGCTCTGTTGTCATTGCATCAGTGAAAATAAATAAATAAATAAATAAATAAAATGTTTGCTTCATCGTGTAAACACCCTATAATTGTCAAGCGCTGTGCCAAGCGGCTACCCATGCATGCCGGGAGTCTCTTTGTTTTCTTTGCATTCTACAGTCGAGAAGCCAATATCAGTAATGTCTTCCTTAATTACTGGCATTGAAGACGAACCGAAAAATCCCGCTCGACAGACTCATTCGTATAAAATTGTCGCAAAGAACTCCATCCGTTCAATTTATTTAGTCGATCTACGTAATCCGGGGACTTAAGCGATTAATTTTTTAGTAAAAACCGCTAGTCTGATTGTTTAGTCTCATATTTTGTAAGTAATCGTATGAAATTGTCGGTTTATTTAATCATGCGACGTGACTTGAGTCGAGTCAACTAGGTTAGTAATCTGCCACAGAAGTGTAGAGTCTGTAGACGGTTGAATAGACTGCGACACTGATTGAAATTACGATAGCACGACAACTTCGACATTCATTACTTACTTATTCTATCTAGAATTATTTACGTATTGGCCTACTAAGTAAACAAAAACTGAAAACATGGTAAGACCAAAGAAACAAATATAACGAAAAATATACATTCTAAAAATTGTAATTTAAGTGAAATAATATTTTGTTTGCGCACGTTTTTGAAAAAAAATAGATTTCGTGATAACGGACGGATAGTGGTTTTGTCAATTTTATTGTGAATTTTTTAGTTTAAAAACGTTACCAAAGACTGTGTTTTCCACTCGCTGTTTTCTGTCTGTCCGTTTGTCTTTTTCTTTCTCTGTGTGTGATTTTGTGTTTACTACCGAAATATTTGGAAATAGAAAATTTGATGGCTAAACCTTTAATAATTGCTAGATATTTTTTCAATAATTTACCTCATAATTTATTCTTTATTGTTGCTACCCTAGAAAGTTTTCATTCAAACGTGTATTTGAAGTACAAGCCATAGCACCATAGCAGAGTTATTGCTGGTACGGGGAATAGGCTTAATCACATATATGGGTGCGTTCAATGTCGGTTTCAGACGCTATCGTTGTCTCGGTCTATTCTCGCTGGAACGATAAATCAACGCCCCTCATACAATATACTGTTGTACGTGCTTAATACAAACTATTTGCAGTTATAGCTGATTTATTTCCAGGCCGTAGCGCTGCGTCCAGTATTTTCCAGACTTTCCGCACGTGTCTGCACTCTTAACTTGTTATGTTGAACCGTTATGGAATTTGACGTACGTTCGTTTTTTTAGTTGAACTTGATACTGCCCGTGGAAGCGAATGCGGCATTGTTTTCAGCGTCTTTGCTAACACTTTTTACTTTGTTAACACGATAACTCATGAATCGCTGCACTTAGCTTGATAAAATTTTGTATGAGCATTGTATGTTGACAACCTCTCAAACCCTACTAAATATCAAAGTCATAAGTCAAAGATCAATGTCACACGTTTCATGTTTTTCTTGTGTGCACGATGTTGCTTAAACAACTTGATCTAGATTGACGCAATGTTGTTCGTTAGATGGCGCCACTTTATTACTGTCCGCAAAAGCAACTATAGGAATACCCGCGGGCAGTACTAAGCAAGGCTTAGCGATTTTGCTGCCTTTATGCATTCGTCTGACTGTAAGTTGACGTCCGAATGCGTGTGTTGTACAGTATGTAATTTTTTTATTTTTCAGTAAAACAGCATTGCTGTATTCCTATGTTAAAATAAACTGATTGTTGCTGAAAAAATACAATTGAGGATTGCTATTGTCGCTGATAAACTAAAACTCCACAGTCAACACAACTGCAGCTAGTAATGGGGTGTTTACACGATCCAGCAAAAAAGTGTATTTAAAATACATGTGCTAATGTTGGAAGTTTGCTGGACATTTGCTGGAAGTTTGCTGGATCGTGTAAACACCCTATAACTGAACTGAACTAAACTGAACTGACCAATGAGCGATCAGTAATGCAATACTGCTCGCTCATAATATCGGTCTTCAATATAATATTGCCCTGCCCTGCTGTATAGCCCACGTCATTACTGACAGTCGCTTAATGAAACGGCAGAGCTCAAAATTGCATCAGCAACGACTTACGCTGTACCGTACGTAATAGCCAAGACCGGCCGTCGACCTATCAGTAAATGTCATTCGATTTCGACATATTCCGTCTCATCAGGACTATTCGCTATTTACTCACAAGTAGTAACGTAGCCAGGATCTGGATGTGACAGGGGCACTTTAGAGCTAGGGGTGGGGAGGAATGTCCCTTCCTCACCGTGGGAAAAGTCTTGAAAGGGGATTACAATATTTCCAAAGTTTTGTGTGAAAAAAGCGTTTTAGTGCATTTTGGCGCTATTTTGAGTAACTCAGCAAGCTATATACGTCTCCTATTGGGCATGTGCTATCAGTGTCCCGCATGACTACGCCCCCAGTGCTTTTATATGGAGCGTCACCACAAAGTAGAATGGAGTGTAGATGTAATGTCCACCTAACTCCAATTAAAAAGTTAATTGATAATCTTTATTTCAGCAAGCAAAAATTAGTAAAAAAATTCAACAAAAAACAACAATATAGAGTTAGACTCAGAGAATTGTCATGTTGAGCAACTAATTATAGAGACAGTAATATCGAACAGAGAAAAAAACCTGAAAAATCTCAAATCGCCTTAGCTCTAACTGTAAATTTGTTTACTCGTATCGGAATTAAAATTTGTTAATAGCAGTAAAAATGCTGTGACGGTGTGGCAGAAAATCCCCTTCTCCTTAATTTTCGGCTGGTAGAAATTTGTCCAAAAAATTTTTATTTCTCCCGAAAACGTTTGTCAAAAATGCAAAAACGCAAAGCTGCAAATTTATTTCACAAACGTTCAAAAAAATAATTTTAAAAAATTAAGCACTCATAATTTTCTTTGCCGAAAATTTGCAGTTTGTCGAAAAATTCCTTTTTTGATCCACGACTCAGCTGGTTGATAACGTTTCAGCAATTTCGCGAAAAACAAGCAAACAAACGGGCTGCAATAGAACAATAGCCTTCTTTTTTCTCTCAGCGAAACGCAATAAATAAATAATTGACAATTAGAAGGTTAATCGGAATTAAATGAGACCATATTGCCAAGCCCATGACTCTATACAGTCACGCATAGCATAACCTACATCTGCAGCTATTCTGCGCGCTAAAAACATCGCTGCACGAAAATCAGCATTGCATTGACTGGTATGCTTACTCTTGAGGACAAATACTGCGAAATGCCGCTCAATTAAACGTGCTGAATTGTTACTTTTTGTGGTCCAATTTTACAGGTGCCACGTGACATTGCAGAAAAAAAAACTATTCTATAATATGTGTCGCATCGTCGCAACTGTACAATGCAGTATACGATAAAAAAGTACAATGAAAAGTATTCTGCTTAAAACATAGCAATCAGTGAGATGGGACATGCCGAACGCTGCTGAGTAATTATTTCACGCTTGCTAAAACTAAGGCGATGTATAACTTTTTGGTGCATTGTGCTTCAAGGCGACTTTTTTCACACAAGGTTATGCGTGCGTCGCTATAGGCCACACAAGGACGGATAAAAAAGTCTACAAGATCAACGCGATTTAGAGTAGCTATAGCCTGGCACGATGATTTATTCATTCACCGACTACGCTCTGCCACGATATATGCCACCGAGCGAGTTAAGCGGTATTTCCACTCAACGCAAAGCACGGAACTAACGCAACGCCAGGGTCTTCTATCTTCTAAGTCTAAAATCGAAACGGGCTCGAGCCTCGAGTCCCCTATCTTTCTCTCTACTTCCATTTTCCCGCCAATTCTGTTTTGTCTTACTTTCTTTTCTTATCCTTTCACATGAAATTGAACTTTTTTCCATCGGTCTAAACAGCTCACTGATTATATTTATACTTACATATACTGTAAACTGTGGAAATGCATTAAACAGACTCCGTGTTCATATGAACATTATCTTGTGGTGTATATTTTCTTGCGGGCGTTGCGTTAAGTGGAAACACCGCGTTACTCCGCGTGTAGCTGCGTGCTGCTAGGCTCCAGTGGGAATAATCGCCTGCAACAGACTGTGCTAGGAATGCTAATGCCGTTTAATGACGCCTGCGAAAAATAAATCGCCACTGTACGGAAAATTATTTTCGGTCATAACTTTGGTTACATATTGGCGGACTATTTACGTAACATACCGGTACTGCTAGCGAGCGCTCTTTTCGAAAATTTTATAACGCAGAATGTCTTATAGACTTTCTCACAATACTAGTGCCGGTTAATGACATCAGACGAGTCAAAAAAGCTACAGTAACTAGCTTTCTTTTAGTTATAATTTCGCCAAATTAACCGATTTTCGGACAAGTTTTTATTGGAGTACTTTCTTGAAAGTTTGTGATCATAAAAATGTTACAGATTTTGTCGAATTATAATACTAATGCCGGTTAATGACGCCATAAGGAGTCCAAAAGTAGGCTAGATCAACTAGCTTCTTCTCGGTTATAATGCAGCTAACGGTTGACCGATTCTCACAAACCATTTCATTAACAAATTTCTCCGAAAGCTTGTAATAAGAAGTATTATTTCTATACAGTTTACTTAGTCAGAATCCTTTAATGGCGGTTAATGACGCCGAACGATATGTCGAGGAAATGCTCCGGTGGTAGTGTGAAAAATAACGAGGAGAGAAGAGGAGCTGGAGCACTTGCGATGATGAAGCTACCTTACGTTACGTGTGTAACTCGACGGTTTTCGCGTGACGTCATCCAAGCGTCATCATCTTCATCATCAGCAGCAGTATATGGCTAGTAGACGACCACGCGTCGGCAAGCGCCATTCAAACGACTGATTGCATTGCGAAAAAGATGCTCTCAAAAATCTACTCATGAGCGCCCCGCACAGACGTGCGCACTTGTACCATCCTTGAAAAATTGTTGTTATCACACACAACTACATAGAAAGCCAAAAACTTTGATGTCATTTTATCAGTGTCACTTCAGTTTTTCTAGCCGACACACTCGTATTTTAAATACGGTAACTGTAATCGTTACGTTGGTCGTTCACCCTTTATCGTGAAATAAAATAAAACGTTGTCAGAAAAATGAAAAAAATGCTGATACGTATTTTGTGGAAAAAAGTGGTTATTAAACGCGTCTGTTGCATCTAGGTGTCAAATAATACATCCGGCAGCAATGCAGAGCAAAAAAAAATCTTTCTGCGAGTTAGCGCAGTCGCAGCCGCTATGCCCAATAGATAATAATAAATAAGTAATGAATTATTACGAAGTCACCGCGCCGCTGTATAGACTGCCTATACTGACCCTGGCTCAGTCGAACAAAAAAATGGTGCAGACTTTATGAGACTGCAACGCCCTCTCAACTGTGGCCTCGGCATTCGTTCTAAAATTAATAAACGTTCCACCGCGAATTCTGTCTATTGTATACTCGCCTATACCAAATGTAAGGTTGTACGCCATGCCAACCGGTCCGAGACTAAAGCTTTCGTCGCAGATAGGGAAAAAGGTCAACGTCGTATATACGTCGTATTTCTTAGCCTGTATCATCGGTAGTATTGACCACGAGTGAAGAAAAAGAAAAGAAAACATTGCAGCATTACATGTATAATACTGTAGGCAATGTGACTCCTCGCTACGAGAATTTGGACTCATTTGGACTCGTTCCTTTTTAATATGGAAGGCAGAAGCCTTAAAATGTGCCAACTGGACCTTTTCTTTCCAGCGCCTGGTTCCATGCTATAGGGTGGTGCGCAAAAAACATATGTTTACGTTTTACGTAGATAGTCTTCAACAGTGGCTTCGTGCCAGGATGGGGCTCGAGGGAAAATGCACCTTTTCCTTCAAATTCTGGGCTGACAGAAAACCTTTTTTTTGTCGAAAAATGTTAGTTTAAAATGCTAATATTAAAGCCTATATTTTGTTTTTAGCGGCAAAATTAAAATGTTAAGCAGCCGCAATTTTCTTCGTCGCAAAATTCGCAGCCGTTTGACGAAAAATTCGCATACTTTTTAACCGACGCCGCCGCTGTTGCTCGACCATGGTTTCGGACACGATTATAATTATAGTCTCAATCATATCGAACACTTTTTAAATAGCCGTTTAAGTACAGTCAGTATGCAACATTGTGTTTGCTTTTTACACGCGTTTGATGTACAATTATGCTGTAAGGTTGAAAACAAGAATAATTGTCCACTTTATATCCCGTCACTCTGTATAGCCAGCCATCTTTATCGGATTAGTAAAGCATGCCAGGTGGCGCGTTGTATACAGCAAAGTCCGTATCTATCGCACTGTAAGTTGTATTTCTTTCCAAGGGGTGTAATAATCCTGAAAAATGGGGAGACGCCTGAAATTCAGTGGCGTAAGGCAGAACATTTTACACATTGTTGTTGCTGTTTGCTTTTTTATTTTTTTAAGGAAGTGACGAAATTGTATTCGCGTTGTATTTTAAATTTTAATTGAAATAGTTTTCACATGTTTTGCACTTTGTTATGATAGTGTAATACGCGAAAATGAAAACAATATTACAATACGTTAAAAGTAAGTGCTAATTTGTATTTTTTTGTCAGCCACAAAACTACAGCTTATTAAAAATCGCAAATAATTGGACACATCGAGGCAGCAGACAAATTTATTGGTCTATACAAATAAACGTTTCAGTGCAATACGTTATGCCATTATGGCTGGTTTATGCGCGGATTTTAGTGAAACAGCGGGGGTAACGCGTTTTCGGCGTGGAAATGATAATGGAAAAATGGCGCCCCCGCCGCGTACCCGTTCCATTAAACCCTTGCCTCCTTCCTTCTCCCTTCCCTCCGGCGAAGCGACTGGTACGAGTAGAGTGATGCACGGCTGTATCCGATTAGTATCACTCGCGAGTTGTCAATTATCTAGTTCCCGAGTCCGTGCAGCACTAGAGCAGCTTGAGAGGATGTTAAGTTCCGCCTGCCTTCGACTATCAGAGATTTGCGGACTGCGGACGCGTCCGTCCGAGGACGCAGATCCACAGGATTTTTTGCGGACGGGACTAACGCGGATCCTGTTCCATGGCGCGTGTATTTTACTAATAACTGCTAACGGACTTTGGACAGCATGTTTAATTTCGGTTCTGTTTAGCAAAATGCATTACCAACAGCCCTTTATTGCTGTAATTTCGTTAATTAAATTGCAATCTGCATAATATAAGCCTGGTAGCCTATTTTATGTACTAAAGACTAAGCCCACTCTTCTGTTGCAGACGCAGACTCGGTCAAAATCGGCGGAATAACGCGGACTGAATATTTGAGGATCCCACATCTCTTGCAGCTATCTGGCAGTTCGCAAAGATGAGACAGACGCTAATTGAGTCAGTGCTTTACGGGCACGAACTTCTGCGTTTTTTTCTTCTTTTCCTTTTCTGCTATTGTCTACCGTCACGTGCTAAGGTAATAAAACAGACTGTTCGCCGTCACCACTAGCAGTGTATTTTCACCGAATTCACCGTAGCCACCAGAATTACTGGTGGCCTAAGTAAGCACAGGCAAAAGCCATATAACGCTTACTATCCTAATAACTAAATTTAACTGTGTGTTTCCGGCTGCAGTTCCCGTTTCAAACAATTTTTAAACTAATTTATTGTATTACTGGTTACACACACGTCAGACAGTGCATTCCAGTGATCAATTACTCTGTTGCTAAATACATACTTTCTCAAATCTAGTCTACTGCGTTTTTTATATAGTTTCTTATTACTCCTATTCTACTCCTATTTGTTCTTTTTTGTACAGTTCAATTTTGTTTATTTGCTGCATATAGACCCAAGAAATCTAATGCAAATAGACCTAAATAAATTAATTTAAAAATAAAACGTGATTTTCTTCGGATTAGTTTATTTGCCAAGCTTTCAACTAATATAAAGAGAGTTTGCAACGTTACCTTAAACAGTATCTAAATCGGCTTAGGAACATCTACTGCCCCTTTTCCGACTTTTTCACTGGTCTTGTTTTTTTATATTGTTCTTTGCATTTCACAAAGTGATAACAATATTCTACTTTTATTGTCTCCCAGTTTATCTATTTATTTGCTGTAGGCCTATATAGACCCAAGAAATCTAATACAAATAAATGAATTAATTCCATAATAAAACGTGATGTTTTTGCGATTATTTAGTTGTCAAGCTTTGGATTACTAAGCAGTTTTACAATTCTACCCTAAACAGTATCCAAATCGGCTTAGGGAAACATGTACTGCTTTTTTCCGCTTCTTTCAATATTTTGGTTTTTTTGTGTTAAGTCCTTTGCATTTGCCAGGTGGCAGCATCATTCTCGGCGGAGGTCTGGCGCGTCTGATCGGTTTCAGCTGACATCACAATTACAGCGGAGAATCAAAGAATTCTATTTCTGGTGGGGAGTTTTGTTAAAAATGTAATTTATAATCACTACCTCCCTTAATTTTTATTGAAGAACAAGAAAAAAGGAAGAAATGCGGAAAAGAGGAAATAAATCATAAGAAAATAAAGTAACAAAGAAGGGAAAAGTAAAAAAAGCAGATGAAAAGGAGGCAGGAAGAAAAAAGAAGCACGAAAGAAAGAGATTTTAGCCCGAAATTGGGGGAAACTCGCCCGATTTCAATTCTAGATCTGAGGGGATAGCAGCCACAGCGGAGACCAGCCGCGCGATTGTGTTGAGAGAGTGACGGATCATAGGTGCGTTCTATTTCTAGTTCGGAGCTCCACGGCCAACGCCTTCAGGATTGATGCTATGTCTGATTCCAGACGACAAGTAGCCGATATTGGCTGCAGATCGATCTCGAGTATTGACCAGTTCTAGGCTATATCTGCTCCGTGTTGACACACGCCTAAAGGATGGCAAGATGGCGTCAGCCTCAAACACATTTCCGATTTTGTTTCATTTTTATTACTGTCCGCGGTATAGCGACGACAGTGTTGTTTTAAGCATCGTGGCAATATTTGTTTGTCTGTATGTTTCGCTGTCACCAAGATAACTCACGAATCGCTGCACTTAGCTCGATAAAGTTTTGCAAGAGCATGTATCTCGTCAACCTTTAGAAATCCGTTAAATTTCAAGGTCATTAAATTTCAGGTCACGGACAGCTCTAGCCTTGCGCGAGGCTTGACAGTTTAGTTTTAGACCTAGATTTGTCGCGCAAAGTGCACATGTAAACTAACGGCAGGTATTTTAGTACCGCCAGAATGATCTGCCCGAAGCTACGCAAAACAAAAGCGTGAGTTTTTTTCCCCAAAGTTTAGTTTAACTTTACTTTCAGCTTCAGAGAATGTTACTCTGCTGATTTGAATACAAAATATTTTATTATTTTATTAGAAACACTTTACTTTTTATAGTAAATATTTTTGATTACCGTTATTCTTGCAGTGGCTTTTTAATATCTTTAAAAACAAAATAAATTAGAAGAATACAGCAAACGTCCAAAAAGCGTTTTCGTGTAAAAAAAATTAAAAAGCAAAGCGTTTGCAATACTTTTATTGCAACCATATTATTTTTGTGCACCCCGTATATACCCAAGCGCCCGTGTGTCATTTTTTTCTCCTCGTATAACCTAACATAATTTTCCAGAACGCTCAATACGCATTCGATCCCATGTGATGCAGCTTCCATGCAGTCGCGATGCGGTCAGTATTAGGAGAATTTGGCATGAAATTGCCTGCATTTATCCATCCGCCACGTACGAACTGCCAACCTAATACGTCGAACGTTGGCTTCCTATATCTTGGCCCCCAGAGTTATCGTACGTACCACACGCATTATGGTGGTAGCCTATAATTATTGGCTTCCATTTGCTTCCATTACCAGTTATGGACGCGCCGACACCGTACCTAATGGGACCGAGACCGTTACCGGATATGGTGCGGCTATAAACTGAATATCAGACCAATAGGACCTTTCTCAACCGTAGAAGAAAAGTGCTTATTGATCGTAAGAACATTATTCTGAAAGTATCGAACGACTATAATTGTTTCTCTACAACTCCAGCAGTTCCGAATACAGATGTAATTACTGCCACCAGTAATGGTTCTAGCTCCAGAAATCTGGGGGTCCTGTTCTCGACCCCGAATCCTGTCGATTATTGGCATCACCAATAAAACTTTTTCATCGGCTAGTGTGTTACGCACACTAAACTGGGGTGTTGCATGGGCGGCGCTAGGAATCTGAATCTGATGGGGCAACAGGGGGCAAAGGCCAGGGCAGAGGGGCAATAATTTTGTTTGTGTGTGGACGTAATGCCGACGTTATTTTGTTGTTGTGTGTATAGAAAAGACTTAGCGGGGTCCAGAAGCAGAGCCGGTGGTCAGGTGGTCAGGGGCAAAGCCCCCTGAAGCTGAACCATTTTTAGCTTTTAAACGTGCAATGGAAGCCGCACATTTGCCTGCTTTTTGATATCCAAAAACGCAAAAAAACTCACAAATATCTATGTGTTTTCTTGCAAGAATGACGTTTAAAAGGGCACTTTATCACCACCCAAA
>Ga0209367_1005478_pt1 | contig 17596 bp, 9 predicted proteins | sample WorMetLIZISLAND2_FD_187412 | JGI IMG/M metagenome (GOLD analysis project Ga0209367, IMG submission 187412) | Marine gutless worms symbiont microbial communities from Max Planck institute for Marine Microbiology, Germany - Olavius geniculatus... ... | reverse complement strand
TTCCATCCCTCCGGGGTAGGTAAATCGAGTACCGGCCTATCTGGCTGGGGTTAAGGCGGGGCGCGTTCACCTCTGTCGGGTGGCAGGTAACACTGTGTGATCCCGTATGACAAGTGACGCTCCGTAGCTCTGAGATGGGTTCGCTCATTAGGAGCTATATGCGACCTTTAACGTTTTCTTTTTTTAACTTCAGCAATAATGATGTGTTAATTAACGCGTTTTAATGCATGTTAATTATTTCATAGGACATAGCATCAAAGTTTAAGCATTAAAACGAAGTAAGTTTATCTTGTCGTGGTCTGTCACTCTGTCCTTGACAAAAATACCCAAAATTCCCCGATGGCACCTCTGTCCCGACGGGGGCACGTGCCCCCCTATGGGCCCCCCAATAGCACCGCCCCTGCTTAAGACAGCACTGGCTGTAAAACGCATCGAGCTGGAACAGTGTGCACTTGAACGACGACGTCAGGCGCTAGATTCATACCAACACCAGCAATAAGTGATAAACTTCTCCCAGCATTTTCCTGTCATAGTAAAACATATGATATTTTTTTAGTAAAAGTAATTTGAATTCAATTCGGTTTATTTAAACGAGCGACACTTAAGCTATGTCACGCAACCACCGTGTATATATAAACACATGGATATAATATCATACAAATAGTGACTAGGGTCGAGGTTATTATTGAAAGTTTTTCACCCGAAGTTCGTAATATGTTGCCCGAGATCGAAAATCAAGGGCAACATGTTAAGAAATGAGGGGAAAATACTTTTCAGTAATGACCTCAACGCTAGTCATTATTCTTATAATATTAAATACTAAATTGTAATGTATTAATTAACATAATAATATAAATTATAATAATATAATTTAATTTAAATAATATAATTTGTATAACATCTCTATGCAAAATTTGTGGTATTTTACGCTTTTTTCGAATAAAGTATGGTTGTCTGCTGATAACGTATGACGTACCGTTTAGCCACAATACATGAATTCGGCGTCGGCATGGTCATAGACGTTTTGAATGTTAATGAGGCGTGACCGGCGTCTGCGAGATGACGACGCCAGTTAAATAATTCCTTCTAGAAGGGCATTATTGTCAATAATGCCTCCATGGAGGGCACCTGACACTGCGTGACTGCGTTGTTGCTGAGGAGGTGACTATGGCGCATTTGTGAACGTCACGTGACGTTATTTAGACCAATCGCCTGCAGGTATTTTGCGTTGAGGAATAACAAAACATGTGTTTACTCTTTATAATTTTTATTTTTTTTTCGCGACGATATATGTTTGTTGAAGCACTAGGTGTACCCTGGCGAATAGCAACGAAAACTTGCAATACGCCACTGCAGCGAGTGTCGTTGTCAAAGTATATCTTGTTTTAAAGCTTCTGTAGCTGTTAATGCAAAATATTTTCATGATTAATCGCTAATGTACATTGGACAAACACGTTATGCTTAACTTTTTTTGCTTCTGTCTATTTTTCTTCATTTTCTTTTCGTTCTAAAGTCGTTTAGCAGGCTCTGCGAAACCCAGTACCGACATTGCAACGGCGTCAATTAAGAAACTTACATGTAAGGCCTTGATCTTTTGCTTCTGTCGTCCACAGTCCGTTGTTTTTAGCCGACCGTACTTAAGTAAGGGTCAAGCTTTTGGTATGGCTGTCGTCAGTCCGTCGTCAGACTGTCACGGATGTATTGTAGCTGAACGGTGCGAGATACGGCCTAGGTTGCTATTGATCACTAATAGAACTGGCCAGATGAGATAAAAATCATCGATTTTGGATGACCTTGAAGGGTCATAATGCACTATGGTATGTCAATCGTGCGATATTGTCGCTAAACGATAAGTTGTAGGAAGTCGGCGATGGTACCATCGGATAGGGCGCTGGCGACTTTTTATAGGCTGTTTATAGTAACCCTGTCTCCATCTACAGCGGCTTGGTCGCAATTTTCAAAACAAATTTTTAAGCTATAAGCGCCTAAGTGGCTGTATCTCGAAAACGGTGCGAGATAGAGTCAATGTTGCTATTAATCACTAATTAAAAAACGCATACGCTTTTTCAGATGAGATAAAAATCATCGACTTTAAATGACTTTGAAGGTTACTGACAACCAGTACGGTCGGTTCTCCTAGCGATAGCTAGGTTTCTTCTTGGGTTTAATGTCGCCGTCCAAAAGTAAAGCTAGAGGTTCGGTACGTGCTGCTTACGCGAGTCAGTCTCAGGCCAGAAGTTGGAGGCAGGAAGTTTCAATTTTACGTAAATTTTCGACAGATAAAATTTTCGGCACTTGAAGTTTTTAATTTGCGCCTAAATTTACCTAAAATAAAGATTTACAGTTCCAAAGTTAGCATTTTTTGCAAAAACATTTTTCGACAGACTAGAATTTAAATCAGAGCAAAAAACTTCAACAGTTTACAAAGCTATGTGAGAGCGATATGAGTCAAAACTCGAAAACAGCAAAAATGGTTTTGGGGCGATATTATCGCGTGTTGAATTCCAGACTGGCGATTACAAGACTAGCCATTCTAAATACTTGACAAATATTACTGTAGGCCTATATCCGAAACAAAATTTCGTTGTAGATACTTTTACTAAGTGCCAAGCTAAGCTAAGTGAAAGCCGTTTTCGAATGTTGACTCATATTGCCCTTACATGGCATTGTAAACTGTGAAAGCCGCTTGTGAGAATGCATAGGCATCTGTCCGTTATGTGAGATTTTACTCAATGTAATTTAACGCTCAGTGAATTTTAAAGTTGAGATAATAATAATTTTTTCTTTTACAGGGTGCGGCAAAAAATTCTTTCGTCGTATTTTGCAAATTTTAAGCAAAAAAGCGAGCGAAATTTACCTACGAGCGAGCGAGAAAACGGTTGGCGAGTTGCTTGCAAGTCTACAGGGTGCAGCAAAAAAGTGGACCCCTAAAGTTTTTCGCTGGTTTTTAGCAACGGTTTAGAATTTTAATTTGAAATTTTACAAATTTACTAAATTTACTAAAATTTACTAAAACCTTCTACATTTTGTTGCTGAGTAAAATTTGACTCTGTTGAAAAACGACGAAGTTACAGATTTTTTAACATGATCACTTACCGATTTTTCAGCATTCAAAAATTCAAATTTAATAACATTGTTGAAACAACACAGTTAAACAATAATCAAATGCCAGAATTCTATTGTCACTGCGAATGTTCGAAGTGTTCACCACTAGCTTTAAGCAACAACACCAGCCTCCAGTCGTCTTATTTGAGAAATCTTTTACAACCTTGTCGATCGGTCCCTGTGGCAGGTTGCCCCAGATAACCTGAAGCGCTTCCTTGAGTTTGGCGCTTGTTTTTTAGCTTTGTTTTAAGCTTGTAATAAGGCTCCAACATTGCACCCCATACGTGATAGTCCATTTGGTTTATATTGTTGTTTTGGTAAATAAACTCTCTCTTTCTCTCTCTCTCGACGAATTTAGAGGCTAGTCTTTTGTGAGTCTTTTATGGAGATCTGGGCAGCCGGCGATTGCTTTAAAGGAACGATAATTTAGTGATAATTTATAAACAATATAAATTGTTGTTTATCAAAACGTCACTGTGACGTCATCGGCAGTAACGTGTAACCCGTTTTTGAAAATTAAATAGCATTTTTAGCATAAACATTTTTGAATGTCAAAAAATCGGTAAACGGTTATGTTAAAAAATCTGTAACTTCGTCGTTTTTCAACAGAATCACATTTTACTTGGCGCTTAGATGTAGACGGTTTCAGCAAATAAAATTATAAAATTTTATGTGAAAATCCCAAACGGTTGCTGAGAAAACGGCGAAAAAATTTAGGGGTCTACTTTTTTTGCCGCACCCTGTATCTAATGGTCGCGGTTTCGATTTCCGGTCGGGACACTATCAGGTGCATGATTACTACTTAGATGGGTGACTGCCTGTGGGCAAGTAAACCATTTCGGTATGTAACCAGCCGCCTAGGTCAACTCAGCCATCCATCCCTTCGGGATAGATAAAACGAGTGCCGGCCTGTCTGGGTGGGGTTAAGACGGAGCGCGTTCACCTGTGTCGGGTTACGTGGCAGGTGGCTAAAACTGTGTGATCCCGTATGGCTCCGTAGCTCTGTGAGGGGTTTACATTTCTTAAAAGCTATACACCAACTTTACCTTTTGCACCTTTACTAAGACGGCCGCACAAAAAAATTAGGATAACATATTTTTTTTATTTTGAGAGACACTGTGCAGATGAAACTTTGTCAGTGGTCAAAAATGTTTCTGCTTGTTCGTTTAGGATCGTGACAAAAGGCTACTAATAATAGCTTGTCAGTCGGCAACATATGCTGGCTTTCTACTACAGTCTCTGCCCTCAGTCAGATACAAGCGAAGGAAACAAAACAGCCGTAAGGTACTTAGCGGGCACGGCATCCACGCAGAGACGAGTAATCATCAATATCTGTACCGAGGCAAACGGAGTTTGGACTTTATCGCACATTTTGCAAATGCCTCAAAACAAACGTGTTTACTGTTACATCACGGAGTAGCCTACGTTAAACCTGCACTAAACAAGAAAACCCAGCTGGGAAAGACGCGCTACAGTCGATACAGTTCCTGTTGCAGTACTGACCTTTAACGTCATCCAAGGTCGATAATTTTTATTTCATCTGAAAGGGCGTATGCGATTTCCTATTGGTGATCAATAGCAACCTATGTCCTATCTCGCACCGTTTAGCCACAATACATCCGTTACAGACAGACGGACGACAAACGACACATGTGCTATAGACGCTGCTGTAGCGCGTCAGAAATGTAAAGTCTTACGCGATCAATAAGGCTCATCTGGGCGGCGCTGATCTCAGTCAACATGGAGAGTTGCTTTATACAAAATATTTCATGTACGGGATATAAACAATCTGCTGTATATACGTATATACAACGTTGTATGGATATTCTCCCTATTAGTTTTGTTGTTGACCTTAGAAAGTTAATTTTTTTGCATAAGCAAAGTGTGCACGTCATGACTATTGTTAATGCTGTATTTTACATTTTTGGTTTTAGAGAATATGATATCTTATGTACAAGATATTCTGTTACCAACGGACAGTTTCGCAAGTGTGTCTGGAATGTTTTTTTCGTGTTTTTAGCTTTACCTAGCTTTAGTTTCTCTTTGTATATGCATTATTCTGACTTACACTGTACTGTGTAAATTGAAATAAATATATTAGTCTTCAGCCAGACACCAGTTTACACTGCAATTACGACGGAGACGGAGGCATCTCATTGTGTGCCTGTTTACATTCCAGCTTTTGTTAATACTCATTGCGTTTACCCACGGACAGATAACCAGGCTGAGTTGACATGGGTGGCTGGTTACATGCCGAGATTGTTTACCCGTCTGCCGATGGTCACCCATCCATGTACTAACCGGGCCCGGCGTATTTCATTGATGCGACCAATGATGTTACCAAGTTACCATCTAAACCAATTCGCCAAAAGCCTGCCCTACACTACGATAAACAACATTACGTATGTAGTGGATATCAGTGTCAGAGAGATAGGCCTATATCAATGCGACAACCAGTCACGTATAGGCCTAGCTGATGCCGACACCTGAGGCGCTCACCTATAGTATAGGCCCACTGTCATGCGCTATACCAGACAGACAGTGTTGTAGGCGTCATAATATTATAGGCCTACTCGTGTATAGCATAATACTTACAGCGCTCTAGCTTCTCTTCGCAAAACTGCTATCTGAAACTTCTGTGGGCAAACCGTCATTAACCAGATTTACTGAAATTGTTTCGAGAAAAGTTCAGGTTAGTTTTGAATCTTGATGCACCGCTTTCTGTTAAATTTTGTTGTGGTTTCATGGACGGTATGGTCGCTGTCGATCGAGCTATATGAAAAAGGCTACAAGTCATTGTACGTTCGTAATGGTTGTAGGCCAATCAACTGGAGTCAAAGCTGTTTCTGTCTTTAATTATAACCGCAAATAATCATTAGTCGAACAGGCCGTAAGATTCAGTGTCAGTACAGATGGCGATTGGTTTAACGATAAAGTTGGCATCGATCAATGAAATTTCTTTACCGTTGGTCCGGTTAATACTCGGACGATCGGTAACTGGCTCGGGCTACTAAACTTACCGTAAGCCAGACTAAGTCAGCTTTGCCTGGCCGTCTTTCCGTAAGAGGGCGCTGATTGGCCGTTATGTGCAACTGTTGCACAACATGTGCAACAGTTGTGCAACAGTTGTCCATGCAGGCACTATCTAAGTGAGCATGCGCACTGAGTATCTTTCAAATCCGAAAACAATGCACTCATGCCCACTACTCATTATATCGAGTGTTGTCTATAGTTTTTGTTCTTACGCGCGAAAGCAGATACTGCTATAGCGTGTCTTAGCCATCGCAATTCTGTTCTGTCCGTCCGTCTGTCACACAAGTGGACCAGTCAAAAACGGTGCAAGCAAGGATCACCAAATTCTCATTATCGACTGCCTAAAAGACTTTCGTTTTAGGAACTGTAAAGCTTTCCCATAAATTCGAAGGAGGAAATCCCGAACAAAGGCGCTAAATGAGAGAGGGTGAAAAAAATTGCGATTTTTAGCCAATAAGTCGCTGTATCTTTTTGTAACGGTGCGAAATAGGGCCTAGGTTACTATTAATCACTAATAAAAAGTCGTACACTGGCTCTCGATTGGCGCCAAATTCAATGATTTTGGATGACCTTGAACGCCAAAATAGGGTTTTAATAAACTTTTTGGCGATTTCGGGTTGCGACACAGATTTCAAGAGCGAATTGCGCCGAAATTAATTGAGATAGATTTGGGCAAGCTGCAAATGTATTTTTAGCATTAAACGTAGATTTGACGGTCCAAGTTTCGATTTTCTAGGTTCAAGGAAACCTGCGCACGAGAGCATCAAAGAGCGGTACCTACGTAAAAGTCGTTATTTTACCGATGTTGGCCAGTCTTTCGTGATAACGGTTGCAGATAGGCATGGGCATGCTGCCTATCACAACAAGCACTAATGACGAGCTTCTCAGTCGTATCAACATCGATGACTTCCAAAATACGGTTTTTTTAATTTTTTTTTGCCATTTTCGGCTGCAGCGCACACTCCAGAATGAACTGCGACAAAATTACTGGAGATAGACTGACAGTTTGCGAAGAGAAACTGCTGTAGGATTTCGCGCGTCTCGTGAGCATTAGCTGAAATTTCTTGTAATTTTACAGTGACTTTTCGACAAAAAAGATTAAATTTAATCTACGAACGATAATCTAATAACCGCTGTAAATTTTAAACATAAAAGTTGTAGATCGGTGTCTACCGAACAGTATTGCATTTTTTCCTGAATTTCCTTTTCGGCTTCCAGATGTATTTAGATTTAATTTTTACGTGCACGGTTTTTTATCTTTCAAGCTTAACTTTTACACTATTTAATTAACTTATCAGTAAATAAAGCAACACTTATTCTAAACAATATTAATGTGGGTATGTTTCCTAGGACAGCATGGAACACGAGGAAAAGCACAAGAAGAAAGAAAAGGGTGACAAAGACGACGAACACGAGAAAGATAAGAAAAAGGACGACAAAGACAAAAAAGAAAAGAAAAAGAAAAAAAAAGAAAAGGAAAAGAAAAAGAAAAAGGAAAAAGACCACAAAGAAGACGACGAAGACAAGAAAGAAAAAAAGAAGAAAGATGAAGACAAGAAAGAAAAGAAAGATAAGAAAGAAGACAAAGAACACAAAAAGAAAGACGAAAAGTAAAAGGACCACTGAGCCAAAACTTTGCCGCGAAAGCTTGTTATCTGTCATTTCAGCGCTGTGCTTTTCAGATCTTTATCATAATTCGTGTTATGATTATTTTCTTGTAGTTAAGCGATGCTTTCTGTTGCACACGGCGATTTGTCGGTATTGTCTGTGAAATAAGTCGATGTTTATATTCGGATGTCCGATGCAACGCATCACTGGGGCTTCGCGACCTGTTAACCTACCTGAGTAGCCTAAAGTTGTCATACCTCCTTTTAACATGCTGAAGCACTTGTTTTTATCTCAAGTGTACGTTTTCGCCAGTCTACTATCACGACGTATACCATGCCGTGCCGGAGTCTTCAACATAATGTACTCAGAAGAAGAAGAAGTTATGAAGCGACTGCAGACACATTTTGTACTGCAGCTGCGTATCTGGTTATTACGCGCGACAGCAGATTGCTTAATGCGCCTTAGCCATCGTCGAGGTGTCCGTCCGTCCGTTTGTCCGTCTGCCTCTCTGTCCGTCACACTGCGGTATTATGTCAAAGCAACGCAAACTGGGATCATATAATTTTTACTGTAAACTGCCACAAAAACTTTTTCCGAAATTCGAAAGGGGCTGATCGATGGCGCTAAATAAGAGGGAGTACAAAACATTGGCGATTTCAAGCCAATAAGTCGCCGCATTTCAGAAACAGTGCGACGTAAGGCTTAGGTTGCTATTATTAAGCATTAATAGAAAGTTTTATACACCCTTTTAATTAACAGCAAAATCAACGACTTTAAACGACTTTGAACCCCAAAATAAAGGGTTTTAGTGATTTTTTGTTGCGGCGTACATTTCAAAAGTAAATTGCGCCGAAATGGCAAAAGATAAACCAAGACAACCTGCATATTAAAATTTCAGCGTTAAACAAATTTTAGTAATCCAAGTCGCGACACCGTAGATTCAAGAAGGCCGGCGCACGCTGACGTCAAAAAAGGGTACGCCCATAAAAATTGGTCATTTTACTACTATTGGCTAGTCTAGCGTAAAAAACGGTTGCAGATAGGCACAGACATGCTGCTTATCGTAACAAACACTGGTAACAAACTCTTAAGAATGGTATTAGCATCGATGATATTAAATGATCTCAACCCCCCAAATAAGGGGTTTTGGTGTTTTTTTTGCGATTTTTGGTTGTAGGGCACACGTCAAAATGTGGAATTGCGACGAAATGGCTGGAAGTAAACTAAGACAATCTGCGAACAGGAACTGCTAATACTGTCGCTCGTCTCATGAGCTTTGCTTAAATTACTTACGACTTTTAATCATTTTCGTGCATTAATGTGTTTGAAAGTTTTTTTATTTTAGTAGTTGATTCTACGCAGTCGTTTATTAATTAATGGTAATCAAAGCCAAAAAACAAACTATATTGTGAATTGTAGTGTGCGTTTACATTACGGCCAAAACCTCAGTTAATTCATAATGGAGTCTTTAGCGCAAGTCTAAGAATTTTGCTCTTGCGGAATTGATAGTCGTACATTGATAAATGTTCTCTGGCGTAATTTTGAGTTGCCGATTGTACAAGTTTTTCTGTTTAGTGTCATTTATGATAATTGCAGATATAACCTCACACTTATATTGTACATAATAATTTGTGCTTTCATTGTTACGGGCTATTAGAACATAGACCTATTATAATCATATATAGTTTATTTATCAAATTTAATACGTTTTTTTGAAATTTTTAATACATAAATAGATAATGAAAACGCCACACACCTATAACAGTTTTTCTTTTTTAATTTTACAATGCGTTACATTATCATAGACATGAGAAAGGTGATTTGAGAGTTTATTGTCATTTACGTTGGAATGACGACGGATTAGAAATGACCATGGAAATGGGATTTCCAATGAAAATGGGAATCCCATGGGAATCCCGTAGAAATGGGAATTGGTGACAAAATTGAGAATGGGAATGGGAATGGGAAGGAATGTGAAACAACCTGCCTGGGAATGGGACTGGCCCTTATTCCCATGGAAACAAATTCCCATCGGCGGATGAGGTATTGGGCTTATAGTCTGCTTAGAAAATGATATATTATAGGCCTATTGTTTTATGGTCAAATTCGATTACCATTAAAAGTATTTTTCGTAGTTTGTGACTTTGTGATGTTCAGTAGTGCATAGCATGATGCTGACTGTCGTGATCAGTTTTGGATTCAACGACAAACATGTTTGAGTCTTCGGTAGGCCAAAAAGTTGTTTATGCTCCAACGACTGAACGATTGTTTGGGAACGGGAATGGGAAGAAATGGGAATTAACTGCATGGGAATGAGAGGGAATGGAAATGTAAAAAGTCATTTCCGGTCATCTCTACGACGGATTTTTAACATGCAAAATACTGTATATTTATTACCTCCGCCAAGGAGGTTATGTTTTTGCCAGAGTTTGTTTGTCTGGCTATCTGTCTGTCTGTGTGTTAGCAAGATAACTCAAAACGTTATGGAAGGATCTTTCTGAAATTTTGAGAGAATGTCGGGAATGGCAAAAACTACAAGTGATTCAATTTTAGGGGTGATCTGGAAAGAATCCTGGATTCTGGATCACTTTGAAATTTTCGTTAACATTGCTTTAAATGGAGCATAAGGGAAACCGCTGCCAAAGCGAATATGGTGCTGCCACCTGGCAAACAACATGGCGTTGGTGGAGGTCTGCGGTCTCTGACTGCTTTTCTAGTTGACAATACAACAATTTCCGGAACGAAAGTACGCACAGTATTGGCATGATTGTAGAATGTAAAAATGGGATTGAATAATCGTTATCTCCGTTTGAATTTAAAATAATAAACACTGTTCAACAAGATTAAAAGTTATATTCAGAAGCAGAATTAAACTTGTATAGAGATATTATATTGCAGACCAGCATAGCATTTTTTATTGTTTGTTGTTCATTTTGACACGACGAACATAAAAGAGCAAGAAATTATTCTTTTTTTAATTTAATCTAATCTAATCTAATTAATTACGTTTGTTTGGCAAACAATCTAGGAAAGCAGACTGAAGTTGTAAGCAATTAAACCAGCGATGAGGGACTTATGAAGATTAGTTCGGTGAAAGAATTGCACGCCCGAATAAGAGTCATTAGATTAGCTTTACAGCAAAATAAATTGTTTTTTTTTCACTGAATTTTTTTCTGACTCACAGCAGTTAAATCTATAAAGTCAGTAGTCAGTTGTCTAATCCTTCCGCTGTCAATCAAGATTTTGTCCACTCCAATGTTCTGGTATTGGGACACAACTGAATATCACATAAAACATAACCGTAAACCAATAACCGTGCCACGTGCACGTGGGCATAAATTGGGTTATCTGTATCGTTTATAGTTTGATTGTTTTTAAACATTTTTTCAACGCAATATTGGTGTTTTATTACTCATTTTTTGTTTATAAATTTTTAATGCTTTACGCCAGTTTGTCACGTTTATTAGGCTTAACAAAATACGGTGTTATTGTGTTTTTTCTAAACAAGATGTAGGCGATTACTACCGTAAGGTCTTCTTCTGAGAAAATTCATAGCGCGATATAGCACAAACTCGTTAATACCCAGATAATTTTTCTGAATAGCTTTGTAATACAAAATCGTGTATAAATAGGGCAGTCATAAACGGTACGTTTAAAAACTATTGTCAGTATTTGCACATTCATTCACGCCACTCCCGTTCTCAAATTCGGTACTGGCTATAAGCTTACAATCAATACATTTACCGGTATGTGTTTTGCGGTGTCATGCGGTTTTGTTGCAAGTTTTGAAATATTAGTATCGCCACATAACCGTTATAATGTGGCAATATAATGCTCTAAAGTTAAAGAAAACCCATAGATTTACTGTTTTCAGCACTTCCTGGTGGTTATTCAAAGTGTCTTGCGGTTTTCAGTCATACCCATCATAAACAGTTGAGTGCGTTCGCGAATCCGACGGTAAGGACATGGTTACAACTCACAAGCAAAGTAAAAACATTTGCACAAAAAATTTATTACTTCCGCCAGAAAAGACGGAAATTATGTCATTGTCGTAGTTTGCATATCTGTTGGTTTGTTTGTCAGCAGAAATTCACAGAAAGTTACAGGCGGATTTGGCCGAAAGTCTCAGGTATTTCGAATACAAAATTTTGAGATTGTTTACAATTGTTAGAAAGGGCAAAAATGATTGTTAGCAGGATTGCACAAAAAAGTTGCGGGAGGAGGAATTTTGCAGAAATTTTCAGTAAATGTTAAACTTGGCCCAACTTGAAGGTGATTAGAGATTTTAGTGGCAAACGGGTGCCGTCACTTTTGGCGGATACGAAAAAAGTGCTGCATTGAGTTATTTTTAGCCGACCGTACTTAAGTAACGGTCGAGTTTTTGGTACGGATGTCGTCTGTCGTCGACCGTCTGTCTTCTGTAACGGATGTACCCTGCTTAACGAGTAAATCTTAGAAAAAAGATTTTACACAAATAATTAGTTATGTGTCTTAAATTTAGGCATGCAAAATTTCAGCGATATAATGTAAGAACTAGAACATTTTTTTAAATTTGGGGATGAATAAAGGGGGTAAGAAAAATGTGCGTCTTTTAATGGAAAATTGACCGTGTCTCGAAAACAGTAGGAGATATAGCCAAGATTATATTCTTAATCACTAGTTGGAAGTGCCATACGCCCTGTCAGATGAGACGGAAATCATTGACTTTGAATGCTCTTAAAGGCTGTTACGCGCTATTGTAACTACACGGTGCGAGATAGGGCGTAGGTTGCTATTGACCACTGATATGAAGTGGCATACACCCTTTCAGACAAAATAAAAATCATCAATCTTTGATGATCTTGAAAATCACTGACATTTAGTACGGTCGGCTGTCCTAGCTACAGCTGGGTTCTTTGTTTTGTATTCGGCAGGCGGCAGCGCCGTTCTTGACGGAGGTTGTCCTTTTAGTTTGACAGTACGTAATCGTCAACAGGCTGGCTGTTCCTCATGGACATCATCATCATCATGACACGGTTGTGACGCGACTGTTTGACAACCGGTTTGGTTGACCTCCACGGCTACCGTCTTGAACGTCTGCTCTCGTCGTCCGCTGCCCTGACTAGCGCTTCCCGTGGCGGGCTCCACCGCCACCGACCCTCCCGCCGCAGCCGTCGCCACTGTCACTGCAGGCGGATATCCCATCTCTAGCGCACTATAACGGCTACTACTACTACTACTACTACTACTAGTAGTAGTAGTAGTAGTAGACTTAGTTTGTCTGTTGGTTTTTTATGTATTAGCTGGGCAACTGTTACTGTTCATTCAATGGTGTCTTGTTGTCCAGCTGTGATGTTACACTATAATGCGTGTTCTGTCACTGAAATAAGTAAATAAATAAATACTGCTAGGATGAGTGAAGGATATCCCATCTCCAGCTCGGTGGTGACATTGGGTGGTCTGCGGCAGCATGGTGCCAGTAAGCCGGGGCAGCGGCAGGTCTCGGCGACAGCCGCACGGAACTGAGCGTTGACGACCAGGGGCCCGATTCACAGACATTGTCATATAAGATTTGACTTAAGATATGTCTTAAGGCTATCACAAGACAAAAGTTAAGATGTCGTAAGATCATCGTGGAATATATCTTAAATGAATTCGCAGAATTTTTTAGATGATCAGAGCTAAAACCTAACACAAAACCGCTTTACTTTGTTTTAAGATATATCTTAAGATATGTCGTAAGTGTTCTGTAAATAAGCTCGTTGTCCCAAGACGATCGTAAGTGTAAAAATGTCTTAAGATTATCTTAAGACTTTCTGTGAATCGGGTCGCAAATTTAGAGGTCTCTGGCTGGCGTTGTAGTTTACATGTAAGCACAGGTTGACGCAATCGTCAACAGGTTAGGGTTAGGGTTATCATCATCATCATCATCATGCTCATGGCGTTGACGACCAGGTATAGGACGAAGTTGAAGGAGAAGTTCGCGGTCTGTAGAGCGTTCGTGACGACAATGATCGCTCTGAGGAGTTGTCCGTCGGTCGGTCTGGCCGCGTAAAAGTACAAGTTGACCAGCTCCGACGGCGTGACAAGCACAATAGATATAGCAATGATATAGATGAAAGCCTGAAAATAAACTACAGCGATAAGGGCGAAAAAATATTATCAGAACAGATCCCACCGGAACGAAATCGCGTTAGAACGAAAGCGCACATACAGCGAAGCCAATCACAACGAAAGCCCGTCAGACTTGGTGATATTTAGTTCACCACCAAGTCGGAGACATAGACATAGCAATGATGCAGATGAGAGTTCTGGTCAGACAGGCTTCAGCGCTGGTCATCGGCGTCCTAACCACGAGACCACGTGACGCAGGCCTTCCAGACAAAAACGACACGCGGTACAATAGCGCCATATGATTGGACAACCCCTAAAAACATGTCAGTTTACGTTCTACGATAGGACTGTCTTACTGTCCAGGAAACACACAGATAAACGTAGATTTTTTATGCCGCTTCGGCGTAATAACGATAATGCGAAAATGTCGATGACGACGATAGTAACTTTTTTAAAGTTAGGACTGTCTTACAGCCGGTCTTAGATAAGATTAACTCGTAGCAATCTGCCTGGAATAGGACTGCGCTACCGTCTCGGATACTATTATACTCTGTGTGTAAACTAGTACTGTGATGGCTCTCTGTCTCGGAAAGCACGCATGTGCAACTCTTCCTGGTGTACAGAAATGTTTCAGTGAAAAAGAAAACGGACAGAGGCGTGACGCCATATGATTGGACTGCTTCAAGGAACAAATAAGGCAACAGTTGCAGAAGACGAGTACGCCGACCGGCACGAGGAACCCGAGTGATATTGACAACACGTCGAACGTCATTTTGAGTCTGCTGTCGGCGGTCAGCAGACCGTGTTCTAGCACGAAGTACCTCGCCTCGGCCCCACCGTCCGCGAGCGTTGGACAGACGAACTTGATGACGCCGAATGTCCACAGCGTCGGTAGCTCGATAAGTGCGGCGACGACGAACGCGGCAAGGATGGCGAGTCGGGTGGCTGTGACACTAACCAGATAGCGGGCGTGTTGATTTGATGACTAGTAGAACTAGTATTGGCCAATTTGCATTAAGCGAGCTGAATAGCAACTAGTTGCCAACAAGTTCGCAAACAAGTTCGCCAACTAGTTGCCAACTTTTGGGTTACCAACTAACTGGCGAACTAGTTCGCAGGTCGCCGTAATAGAAATAAGCGACTAAGTAGTTCGCAACTTGTTGGTAACCCACACCCCCGCTCTCTCTGAAATATTTCTGCTTTGCTTTGGCCAAAAGTTAGCTCTGTCACGGCATATCGTGATAGAACCAACCAGCTAGCAATTTGTTGGTATGCTTAACCCAAAAAATTAGCAACTAGTTGGCAACTTTTGGGTTGCCGACAAGTCTGCCTAATGGAATTGGCCCTATAAGGACAGACATTTGACCAGATAGCGGGCATGCAGAGGACGACAAATGACCATTTACCGACAACAGCCACTGTCCGTCAACCACGTACAGGTAGAAATAATAAGCGGGCACAGGCGTTCCTCTTTACTATCATCTTCGATCAACCAACATATTATGCCAACACGAAACTTGCTGCATCAAAGCTGGTTACATTTACTGCAGGTGAAACAGTAAGAATTAGGCGAATGCAAAAAAAATTATATGTATATTAGGTAGAAAAAACACAATAATATTGACGACAGATGACCATATAGCGCCCCACGGCGACGACTACAGTCAACCACGTGTTGGACTTGGCGCTGGCGTTCTGTATGAATGGACCGTAGACAGCGGCTAGTAACGACATCTCGGAATAGACGAGTAGCTTGAAACAACGGTAACTGATGCGTTATGTAAAGCAGCGGTTGCCGTAATATTAACAAAACTAACTCATAAATGTCGTAATTTGATGAATATATGCAACTTATTGGCTAAGGACATTTTTGAACAGACTCACAGCTTGAAACATTATAGTAACTGTAATAACTTACGTAAAACAGCGGTTGCCTAAACGTCAACAAAACTAACTCATAAATGTTGTACAAATTTGACGAATTTTTGTGACTTATTGGCCAAGGACATCTCTAAATAGACTCACAGACTGAAACTGTAGAACAGCGGTTGCCTAAACGTCAATAAAGCTAACTAAAATATGGGTTGTGATTTGATGAATCTAGCTGGCTAGTAAGGACATCTGCTGTTGGTCGGAGTAAGCCGCGGCGTCATCGTCTCGAGTGTATGTGATGGCAAGAGCGGTCATACAGCAAAGGAGGTCAGCCACAGCTAGACCCACTAGACCAGCTCTTGAAGCGCGTCTGATTCTACAACTCATAGCTGTCGTCATGCGGCGCTGACACATAATTATTATCGTCATTCAGCCTATTGCTACACATTTCTCCGTCGCGTGGTCTGTCTGTTTGTCGTCTGTGTATCTCTTTGTCGTCATACGGCGCTGACACATGATGATTATCGTCATGACGTTGCCGATGACGCCCAAGACGCAGAACGTCGGAATAACAAGCGACGTTCATCATCGAAACCACCAACTGCTGGTGACCGTCTCTGAATAAACACAGTTGGTCTTTAGCCTATATAACCTACTCAACAACACATAGCGCCAAAAATTGGATAAGATTTCAGACAATGGACCTAACCGTTTTCTTTTGTTTTCTTCTTTTTCTACATAACAAGCGACGTTATAATGAGCTTGAGTTGCTCCACAGCCGGATTCACTGATGACAGTGGGTGACTGGTGATGGTCTCTGGCGATGTGGAGCTCAAGTCGTCATTACCCTCGGCTTCGTCAGTGAAGATGCTATGCAGAAGTGTACACGCTGCTACACTGCTACTGTTATTATTAGCCATTTCCAATCAGCACACCTTTACCTGTCGACTCACCTGTGTAACATAACGGAACATAACATGACATATTTATTTGATTCAGGTCACAAGTGCTTGTAGAAAACGTGAGCCTAAACACAAAAAGCGAAGGAAAATAAGAGACTAAAACTACTGTGGATGTAGTAGTTAAAACGTGACTCTACTCAGGCATCAAAACAAACACAACATAGGCCGATGCAGAAAATAAGAGAATTACAGTGGACAGTCCACTGTCTGTAGAAAGAATAGGACTTACCTATAATTAGGTTTATGTATAATAGTTGCAAATGTAGGTAAGCCCAATACAAATAGCATGGGTGTTACAATATAACCACAGCTCATTAATACGCCGATGAACTTCTTCATGCACTTACTAACCTTACCATCGCCACAGCCAACAGTCAAATTCACTATTCAATTTCTGGAATTGTAAATGCGAACACCTATATGTTGAAACAGGAAAGTAACTAGCTAAATATTTTTTAATATGCGTTAAAATGAACGAAAACGTCAAAAACATATCCGACATTATCAAGTGTAATGTGAAGAAAAATAATCGAATTTTAATAATTTTCGCTGAAAATGTTTTGATACAACCGGTAATGACTGCTCGAGTTTTCATCACACTCAACGTATGCGTCTGCACTACTTGGAAAAAGCAGAAAGCAAAATAAGTGAGATATGCGTTGAAATTCACAAAAAGTCAATGAATTTCATATCTCCGTATCTGCGGGCCAATGCAAATTTTAATTATCATGCAGCAGTGTCTACCCCGGGAACATAGAAATACCCCGGGAACATAGAAATTCTGGCTTGAAAACCGGCGGGGCGCTAGTCCTTCACCAGTCCTCACCCAGGCATAAAGGTAGCGGTCAACGGCTTCTTCTTCGAAGAAGGCGGATGAACTGCGCCTCGTTGGTGCGATGGTCGAACACCAGCGGGAAGCCTCT
>Ga0209367_1005477_pt1 | contig 17596 bp, 8 predicted proteins | sample WorMetLIZISLAND2_FD_187412 | JGI IMG/M metagenome (GOLD analysis project Ga0209367, IMG submission 187412) | Marine gutless worms symbiont microbial communities from Max Planck institute for Marine Microbiology, Germany - Olavius geniculatus... ... | reverse complement strand
ATATAATTGAAATTTCTGGCTACGCCATTGCTCACTAGGCTGCTTACTGCGACTGCGTCACTGTGAGGCTGCATGATGTCGTTGTGGGCTACCAACCGAGTACGTTCGACCGTCCGTCGTTTCTTAGTACAAACCCGAGTCCGGACGATCTTCGCGGTCAACTCGTTCGTCGCACGTAACGGCTGCTTCACGCGATTGCCGACAAAGCATACCTATACTAGTATACAGCAATATATTAAGCCCTATATACGTACTTATACTCATTGTGTAGTAGAATAGCCTACATGCCGCACGAAACTGCCTACGCCAACTAAGTTGAAACAAGTCATCGCTGACATTTTCATTGATATTGCAAGCAAAAGATTCAGCGACAGGCGCAGAAAACACATGCAAGCGCCGAGGTGACGAAATAACATGAAAGTATAATACATGTAAGCCCCTAGAGTTCACTTTATGTTAGCGGAAAACAGTGTTGACATTTTTTTTCGTTTTAGCGCCACAGCTATGCATAGCTCTGACGCTATTGGTACGATGTGTTTGTTTGTAACGAAAGTTGTCCGGCTATCTGTAACGGGTGTATTGTGACTAAACAATGCGTGATAGGGCCTCTAGATGTAGACCTAATTGCTACTGATCACCAATAGGAAGTCGCATATTGTTTTTCAAATGACACGAAAATCATTTATCTTTGATGACCTTGAAGGTCAGTACGCGCTATTGTGGCTAAACGGTAAGCGGCGCAACAGTAGATTAATTTAGTGAATCGCTCGACAACTGGAACAGGAACTGATAAAATTAGGCTGTGGCGCGTCTCGTGATCGTTAGATCAAATTTCTTGTTTAGATAACAGACGAAACGTTTCATAAACGTTAAAAGATACGTACTCGTACATGGAGCATAAATTAGCATCGATTGTGCTATATAACCGAAATTAAAATAGGCCTAAAATGATGTGGCCATAATTTGGGTAAACTGTGAAAAACGATTGAAGAAATCAACGAGTTAACTTTTAGCATACGTACGCTCGTCGCTAGGCCTATAATAGATTGAAGACAACGTATTTGAAGTTAACGTATAGGCCTGTGTGTGGAATATAAGCCTATCGTTGGACTGGTTTATGTTGTGGCACATAAGCCTATGACCGACACTTCGTTTTGCTAAATGCTGATTTTGCATTTCAGACAGGTCAAATTCTATCTGTCTGTTTGTTTTTTCATCGTCTGTTAATTTTTACGTGGACCTTCCAAAATAATTGATTAATAGGTTATAATGATTGAGACGTAACGGTTTGGCAGTCACAGCTGGATCCAAAAAAACGGGTTACTGGTTGTTATCTATAGAGCCGAAGTCAGCAGAACTGTAGAAAGATTTTTTGCCCATGAAGTTTCTTTGCGAATAACTGACGTGTTTTTGCGAGGCTCGAGCAGGTAGGCGAACATCAGGTAGACGTACCTGTGCAATGCAAACCTACCTGACGTTCACCTGATGTACATCGCATTCGTGCAGCAACAGATGGCGCACCACGCAGCGACCAGCAGCAGCAGCTATAGACAATTGTCGACCGTAATTACAACGACGACATGAGTGACTAGGCCTATAGTGGTCACTGCTACTGGGCAGGTAAAACAGATTGCAGTTAGGTCACTCCATCAACGCTCATTACTAGGCTACTTTACGAGTATAGGCTACACATCAGTTTTGCATGCGCACGACCAATGTGACGTTCAGTCAGTCGCGGCGACAGCATATTGATAAGTTATGTAAATTCGTCATTCATGTTTGTCAAGTCGATCGATGAAACCCATTGCTGCGACCCGTTCTTGTCATAACGTGTGCTCGCGCTGCGTTTGATCTGACGGTGTTTGCAAAACGATAGTTTGGGGACACTGTGCAGTTGTTGGCTATAGGAACCGTAAGGCGGTTCACAATCACAAACGACCAAAATTATGTTCACAGGACCGAAAAAGTAGAACGCAACTTGGGCGGCGGCGCATCACTGAACAAACGGCACAGTTTGGATGAATGCTTGATGAACACGTTTATTCGCCTTAACGGCAGACAAAACAGACAGATACATAATATCACAATATACAGAGTAAAAAAGAGACAGAGACAGACAAATAGAAATAAAAGCTACAGCCTAAACACAAACCAATCGACTAAAAGCTTCACGTTGAACACATACATGGCTATAGTGTTCATGAACTTTATATTTCAAAGCAGAAAAACTATCAGTAGTAGCACATGAATACGTTTTCAATAAAGACATATAATACGGTTGCATTCTAAAACACATAAAAAAATATCTTTTAATGTACTGTTAGAGGACTGCCTCAAACTTCTCCAACTCTGCGGGCATTATGATGAACGCACGACAGCACAGGCAGTGCACAAGACGATGAGAGTGATGTTGACTGCTGGCGAGAATGCGAACTGCACAAATCTATTGTCTGTTGACTGTACTAATGGTCGAGATGCAAGTGTATGGACGGCCGATGACGTCCGTTACGGTCGTGCCGTCGCACGGTGTCGTGGCTGGCCAGCATCCGGATGATCAGAGGCGCTCAGTGCAACACGTGATTCTGTCACAGACTCGGTCACGTGACATGTTCCCGCCAGATCGTCATCATGTGCGTATCGTTATTATTTAGCGTTGTTGTTCATTCATCGTTCTATTTTCACTCATCTTCATCGTCGTCTGATTGTAGTACATTTATCACGTGTAATAAAAGCGAAAAAACAAGGAAAATAGTTGACTTTTAGCAGGTAGACAATAGGCTATTGATCTACAAAATTTAATTCGACATGCAATCATTTGCAAGGGGGCTAGAAAAAATCTAAGCAATGCAGTTTATTTTTACAAACCGACAACATTACGTAGGCCTACTTGTGACAAAACTGGGCAACTGTTTGGGTCAGTTATTGAATTTAGCTAATGGTCCAGTTTTCTCCAGTTGAATAGCCTCTTAATTTAATTAAAACGGTAACATATATGTCCAATTCACACTTACGACGCCGACGAGACTCAACTCAACAGGTGAGTTGAGTTGTTGAGTCTCGTCAACTCGTACTCGTCGGCGTCGTAGATGTGAATTGGCCATAAACAACAAGAAATTTGAGCTAATGCTCACGAGACGCGCGAAAGCCTATAACAGTTCCTGTTCGCAAACTGTCAGTCTATCTATCTTCAGCCATTTCATTGCAGTTCATTCTTGGAGTGTGCGCTGCGCAGCCGAAGATTGCAACAATCAATAAAAAAAACTCTTATTTTGAACGTTCAGGGTCTTTCAAAGTCATTGAAAAGCTCGTCATTAGCGCTTGTTGTGATAGGCAGCATGCTCCTGCCTATCTGTGACCGTTTTCACGAAAGACTGGCCAACAACGGTAAAATAGCGACTTTTACGGGGGTACCGCTCTTTGATGCCCTCGTGCGCAGGTTTTCTTGAACCTAGAAAATCGAGACTTGGACCATCGAAATTTGCGTTCAATGCTGAAAATTTCATACGCAGCTATTCTCTGTCTAGCCTATCTCAATTGGTTTCGGGCGCAGTTCGCTCTTGAAATGTGTCTCGCAGCCAGAAATCGCCAAAAAATCCATAAAACTTCTATTTTAGCGTTCAAGATCATCTAAGGTCATTGAATTCCGTTGCAATCGAGAGCCCAGTGTACGACTTCCTATTAGTGATTAATAGTAACCTAGGCCTATTTCGCACCGTTATTGAGATACAGCGACTTATTGGCTAAAAATCGCAATTTTTTCCCACTTTCCTCTCATTTAGCGCCTTTCTTCGGGGTGACTTTCTTCGAATTTATGGAAAAGCTTTACGGTTTCTGAAACTAGAGACAGGCAGCCGAAGGTAAAGATTTGGTAATCCTATAGCTTGCACCGTTTTTGACTGATCCACCCGTGTGACGGACGGACAGACGGACAGAATTGCGACGGCTAAGCTTTCGCGCATAAAAACGAAAGGCGAGACGACAGATGACTAATAAAAGAACTCTTTCTTTCTCTCTTCCCCCCACCTTCCTCCCCCTCTCTTTCTTATCTTTTTGGCAAGCTTACGAACAGCAGCTGACGACATGAAGGTATACAGCCGTACGGCGCTTTATTATAATTATGTCTCTTATTATTAACGCTACTTGTGATTCGCTGACTTGCAGACGACGCTGCCGCCAAGAGCAGGTCGGCAGATGACGTCGACGCTGGGGGTTCTTGACCTCGGCGACCTTGCTTCCGGTGACCTAGTTTCTAGTGACCTAGATTCGGCCGCAACCGGTTTTCGGTGGACTGTGCGTGTCGACGACTCGGCAATGGACGTCTCGGCGCCTGCGGTCTACGACGCCCAGGAACTTCCGGTCGAAGACAGCGAGGCGACAGAGAAGCGGAAACAATTTCCGGTCGCGTCAGATGACGTCACTGGCGCCATTACGTCACAGAAAGTTGGCTCAGCTAAACTCAACAGAACGACGATCGACGAAGGTGGGTGAATTGTGATGTGTCCGAGACAGAATCGACCTTGCAGCAAGATCGTTTTGCTCTAGAAATTATTGAGGGATTGGATTTTAGGCCCTGCATAAAATGTTTACAAAGTTTTGTATACTTGTATTTTTAAATTTGATGATTAGGGTGTTCACAGCTTTTAGCCCAAAACGGAATCCCTTTCTATGGAGATCTGGATTATTTTGTAGATTGTAAATCAGTAGCCGACATTTTTACCTCCGCCAAGGAGGTATTGTTTTTTGCCGGTTTTTGTCTGTTTGTCCGTGTGTTAGCAAGATAACTCGAAAAGTTATGGACGGATTTTTCTGACATTTTGAGGGTATGTCGGGCATGGCATAAACTACAAGTGATTCAATTTTGGGGGTGATCCGGCAGGAATCCTGGATTCTGGATCACTTTGAAATTTTCGTTACCATTGCGTTAAAGGGGGCATACGGGAACCGCTGCAAAACCGAAGATGGTGACGCCACCTGGCGAATAGCATTGCCTTGGCGAAGGTACCTGCGAGCTATGATTGCTTTCTAGTTTGCCACTAAAATATATCGTGAATGATCGTCGTATTGTTTAAGAAATTCGCAACCAATAAAAGAAAATGGGCTTAGTATAGTAGTGGCGCAACAGCTAGGTGCTAGGACGTTGGACTCGCGATCAAAAGGTCGAGAGTTTGACTCGCGATCGGGTCTCTCTCACGTGGTTAACTGATTACTGCTGTCTGCGGACAAGTAAACCACCTAGTATATAACCAACCACCAAGTTTAACTCAACCTTCTATCACTTTGAGGTAGATAAACCATATGCTTGCCTTATAGTCTACTTGGCTAGGGTTAAGGCGGGGCGTGTTCATTTCATTGTGTCGGGTGGCAGGTGCGATACCATATGGAGGGCAACGCTCACTGGCTGTGTCACGGGTTTCCCATAAAGCGCAATGCACACTTTTTAACTGTCAACCTAACGTTTGAGTGAAGTTTGCACTTGAGTCTATAAAGCCTGGTTTTTATCCAAAGCAACGCGTGCAACGAACGCAAAAAAGTACGCAGCTGACGCAGACGACGCAGCACAAAGATAAAAACACAAAGATAAAGACAAAAACACAAAGATAGAGGCGATGTCCGTTCTTGCGTTGTGTCCGTTGCGTTGCGTAGGCCTACGTTGCGTGCGTTCAATCAATCTCAGTCAATGTTTATTTGGTTTAACCCAGCTGTACAGAACAATAATGCAGTGAGATGTGACAGACGTGGCAGGTAAGCAGGACAGAAAGACCGCGTGATTGCTGCTCTTAAAATTGCTCTTAAAAACATTTATTTGCAAATAAAATAGATAAAAGCATGTATTTCATAGGCCTACTTTTATAAAATACAGGGTATGCCAATAAAAATAACCCAACTTGTTTTTGTCAGAACTTCGTCAAATCTCCATCAAATTTGATAATTTTTGGCACACAGATAAGCACGACGATAGAAATATGTAAGGTATACTCACTGTCCACCTCACCTTGTTTATGTCAACGCACTACAGTGTAAAACGCAGATGTTCCAAATTGTTGCATAATGCTCAGTTGTTGTCTCCGTATACCTAAGTGTTAATGACTTATCAAGCACACAATAAAGCAAAATATGATTCATTCAACAAAATTCTAAGTTTTTTGTAACAACTTGCTTCCAAATTATGAGAATTTATGTTGAAAGTGTACATAATGGCTTAGACGTGACGCAGGGGCGTCATTTAGGGGAAGGTGGGGGTCGGAAGCAGTGGCGTATTTAGGATTTGGCAAGGAAGGGCATGGCGAGCGCGCGGAGGGCAAGCCTATAACGGGGGTCTGGAGGCGGAGCCCCCAGCGGGGTCCAGAGGCAGAGCCCCTGGTCGGGGAAGGGGGGGTCAGGAGGGCGAAGCCCCCCTGAAGCTGAAACACTTTTTGCTTCTGAATGTTCAATGGAAACCGCAAATTCGCCCATTATTCTGAAATTTGGAAGCGCAAAAAACACAGATATTTGCGTTGTTTTAGCAAAAAATAAAGTTTAGCAAGCTGCAAAACGTTGTCACGGATACCTGTGAGTTATAAAAAGGCAATAAACGTCACAATAGGCGCAGTAGGCCTACAGTACAATAATAAATGGGTTGTGTCAAACCCGGTCTGTCGTCTTCCAAGTTGTGGGGCGTTCATCTGGGGTTAATCACAGATCTGACATTTTGAAATATAACTAACCACCGCCCATGGCGTGCGCTAGCCAGCCGCCGACTGCCTTGCTGTTGGTTTTATATAGTGCCGTGTCACTCATTCATGGACACTAAACCCGGCCGCCGCAAAATATTATAGATACGACTTGCAGGTGGTTTTCAAAAGCGTTCGGCGACGCCGGCGTCATATCAGATGCAATCGCACATGGCGATTTTAATCGCATATTGTATCGGTATGAAAAAAGACCATCAAACATTGTTGAATTTTGCAATTTTTGCTGGAAAATGGCAAAAAACGCAGTTTTTCATATAAAGTTGCCTGCAAAAAATTTTCGTGGTCGGGTCAAAGGGGGGCATCGCACCGTGCCCCCCCCTTAAATACGCCACTGGCTGGAAGGCTCTACGGACCTCCGAGGATTTACGATTTTAGTTTTTTTCCCTATAAATTGTACTTTTGAAACAGGGTTACTGCTGCAAAAACAATACGTTAGCAGACTTAGACCCCCAAGGATTACTGAGACCTTAACAATTTACTGAAATGACGCCCCTGACATGACGCCACGGCTGACAGTGGCATTAACGATCAACTGATCAAAATGCAGAGCACAGTGCGTTCGTAAACAAAATGTGTTTTAAGCTCATCAATCAGTTATTTTGTTGTCTGCTGTTTTCAGCGTAAAATGTTTAATATTGAAAAATTATTAAATCCCATATGGTGTCCTTTGTGAAATTGATAATGCTCAAGTGAGCAATCTGATACTGATAATCACTGCGTAATGTAACAATTTGGAGCATCTGCGTTTTACACGGTAGTGCATTAACATAAATTATGTGAGATGAGCAGTGAGTGTGCCTTACACAAGTCTATCGTCATGGCTATCTGTTTGCCAAAAATTATCAAATTTTGCGAAGATTTGACGAAATTCTGACAAAAACAAGTTGGGTCATTTTTGGCACACCCTGTACATTATAAAATACATTATGAAAACATTAAACAGCAGATGTTTTCAATCGCTACTTATTACTTTAGGCATCTTGTATTTTATGTAACCGTGATTATGGTACATACTGAATTATAAACTAAACAATCAAATGTCAGAACAAATACCAAGTATACTAGTCACGTTAACAGTTTTTAACACCTCTGTAGCAATTTATTCTAACGATTAAAAAAAACAAAAACATGACATTAAAAAGTACACAAAACATAAAAACAACAAAAAATAAAATACATAAAAACATGTTTTTATACTTTTATAAAATACATTAAAATGTTTTTCCATCTATGCTTAAAACCTATAGGTTACAGACACCATATCATTATGAAGAATGCGTTGGATGACAACGTGTGGTATTCATGTCGGTCTTGTCACAGGTGCTATGAGCGTTGACGTCAACGATAGTCAGTCGATTAACGCAGACAATGACGATTCGGCCGCTGACAACGACCTGGAGGCTGACGCTGACGCTGGTACTGTTGTCCTGGGCGGCTACGAGCGTCAGCGCCTGCTCGGCGTCGGCTGTGGCTCGCTGGTGGCCGGTGCTTCGCTGGTCGCTCTCATCACGTTTGCGACGGACCGTTGTCACGTCTGCGTTCGTCGTCGACGTCGCTCGTTCCTCTCCACGCCTCCCGCCGGTCGACAAACCACTCGCGTCCCGCGCGCCAAACCCACACTTCCGCACACAGTCGCCACGCCGCCGGCCGACGACCAGGTTTGCATGTGTCGATTGGATTTTGCACGACGCGTTTCTTCTCTTTGGTCTTCCGCATCCGCAGAAACTCTTCTGACAAACTCTTCTGCCAGACGCTTCTATCTTCTATCTGCAAAGTCACGTGGTCTCTGCTTGTGATGTCACTGAGCATTTGCAGGCGCTTTTATCCTCTTTTTGCTTTGACTCGAACATCCTGTCCTCTTGATATGTCCCGTAGCCGTAATTCATGTCTCAAGTTGTGTAGTATATCGGCGCGTTTAGCTCGTAGAAATTTGTCGTTACGTTTTTACGCGCGAAAGCAGGTACTGCTATAGCGCGTCTTAGCCGTCGCAATTCTGTCCGTCCGTCCCTCTGCCCGTCCGTCTGTCACACGGGTGGATCAGTCAAAAACGGTGCAAGCTAGAATGACCAAATTTTCACCGTCGGCTGCCTGGAAGACTCTAGTTTCAGGAACCGTAAAGCTTTTCCATAAATTCGAAAGGGTTCACCCCGAACGAGGGCGCTAAATGAGAGGGGATGGGAAAAATTTGCGATTTTTAGCAAATTAGTCGCTGTATCTCATAAACGGTGCGAGATAAAGCCTAGGTTACTATTAATCACTAATAGTTCGTACACGGACTTGCGATTGGCAACGAGACAATAACCTTGGATGACCTTGAACACAAAATATCAGTTTTTATGAATTTTTTGGCGATTTTGGGCTGTGAGCCTGCGAGACACATTTCAAGAGCGAATTGCGCCGAAATCACTACAGATATGCTAGGCAAGGACAAGCTGCGTATGAAATTTTCAGCATTGAACATAGAATTCAATGATCCAAGTCTCGACCTTCAAAGTTCAAAAAAAATCTGCGCACGAGGGCCTCAGAGAGCGGTATCCTTTATTAAAAGTCGTTATTTTACCGCTGTTGGGCAGTCTATAGACCTAGCGCGAAAACGGTTGCACATAGGCATGGACATGCTGCTTTTTACGCGCTAAAGCAGCTAGACTTCTTTAGCGCGTCTTAGCCATCGCAATGCTGTCTGCCCGTCCGTCTGTCCGTCTGTCACGCGGGTGGATCAGTCAAAAACGGTGCAAGCTAGAATCACCAAATTTTCACCGTCGGCTGCCCGGAAGACTCTATTTTCAGGATCGGTAAAACTTTTCCATAAATTCGGAGCGGGTCACCCTGAACGAGGGCGCTAAAGGAAAGGGGGTAGGGAAAATTTGCGATTTCTAGCAAATTAGTCGCTGTATCTTATAAACGGTGCGAGATAGGCCCTAGCTTACTATTAATCACTAATAGGAAGTCGTACACTGGCTCTCGATTGCCACCGAATTCAATGACCTTGGATGACCTTGAACGCTAGCATAGGGGTTTTATAGATTTTTAGTGATTTCGGGCTGCAAGACACATTTCAAGAGCGAATTGCGCCGAAGTCAATTGAGATAGACATGAAGAAACTACGTATGAAATATTCAGCATTGAACGTAGATTTCGATGGTCCAATTAGTCTCGATTTGTCTAGGTTCGAGGAAACCTGCGTACGAGGGCATCAAAGAGCGGTAAAAGTCGTTATTTTACCGTTGTTGACCAGCCTTTCGTGAAAACGGTTGCAGATAGGCATGGGCATGCTGCCTATCACAACAAGCACTAATGACGAGCTTTTCAGTCGTATCAAGATCGATGACTTTGAAAAACCCTGAGCTTTCAAAATAAGGGATTTTTATTGATTTTGCGATCTTCGCCTGCAGCGCACACTTTAAGAATCAACTGCGACGAAATGGCTGGAGATAGACGATGACAATTTGCGAACATGAACTGCTATAGGCTTTCGCGCGTCTCGTGAGCATGAGCTCACATTTTTGTAATGTACGTCTTAAAGCAAGACATAGCACAAAAAGACAGATGTTGAAACACGTGTACTGATAGGCTAATAGGAATAATGCCTGTTATTCAGGACACGTTGATGATGATGGCGATGATGATGTGTGGCCGAACGTGGTAAGGTGGATAGGTGGGACGTTGATTGGACTTGCGATGGCGAGGTCGCTAGTTCAACTTCAACTCCCAGACGGGTCGCTGTCAAGTGGTTACTGCTTAGATGGGTGACTGTGGACAGTAAAACAGCTTGGTATTATAACCAACACCAACGTCAAGTTCATCTCGCCTTTTCATCAATCAATCAATCAAAAAATAACCACTTACAAAAGTGACCAGTGGTGTACAACACACCGAAAACTAGAATAAAACCTAAGGATAATGTACAAAAAGTAAAAACTTCGGCGTAAGTAAATCAGTCAGGTGGCAGGCAACACTGTGTGATTCCATATGGCAGGTGACGCTTTGTAGCTCGGAGACGGGTTTCCAGTAAAGAGCTGTACCATTTCGACCATTCTGACGTGTCTGCATGCAGACGGGTGTGTGTGGTCGCTGCGTGATGTCTGCTTTCAACTGCGTTCGCCGAGCTTGTGACGTCATGACGCGCCGGTCTCAGCCGCTGTCGAGCCCAGCTACCACCACTACCACCGCTACCACGTCTACCACGTCCACCAGCCAGTTCCATCACACCGTGGCGCCACCGCGCGGCGAGCGCAAGTGCGGCGACGGAGTGGACAGCGCATGCGTCGAACCGTCGCCTACCCATCATGCCACCGCCGTCATCACGACTCATACCCACAATGCGCCTGGCGCCGCAGCGACCACAACTACTGATGACGTCATCAACTGTTGCAGCGACGACGACGATACGGTGACGTCATCGGTTGCTGCGGACTGCGTCACCGAGACCAGCGCTCTCACGTCAGATATATTGCTGCACATATTTCTTCTGCAGTCGAATATTCGTCTGGATTTCGTACAGGGACTCCTATAGTTTATTTTATAGCAGTGTGAAACCATTTGCGAGTGTGGATTAAGATTAGGGATAGAGTTGGGATCAGAGTTGAGCTTAGGGTTGTAACCTAGGCCCTAACCGTACAGAAATGGAAATGGGTCATTTTTCGTGAACCATGCACGTCCCACGTAACCCATCACACAGTTAACTCATGAACCACATGACCCATGACACACGTTCATTTCTTTCTACGCATGGGACTAGGAGGGGCGTGGCATATGCCGATACTGGACAACCCTCAGTTTTCTCGCTCTTTCGAACCAAAAATCGTATGCCACTTTCTTTCCTATCCATATTGCGTGATCGAGCAGTTTCTTAATGTCAACTAAAAACAAAGTACGCTAAATAGAAAAAGAACTAAAATAGGTACGTAGCCTGCGAAGTTATTTCATCGATGGTTCGCTGTCAGTGACCCACTCGACCCATCCCAAAATGGTGACACATTTGATCCACGACCCATAAACCATTGACCCATTTTTATCTCTGACTGCAATGCTAAGGCTGTGTGGTGCATGATGCAACACCCATTTAAAGTAAAAGTTAACGGTCGGAGAGCGGACGGGAGTATATATACGCAGAAAGTGCTTACGTGTGCAGTAAGCTTATAGGTTTAAACGTGCTGACTTTTCTTATCTGCCGAGATCAGATCCATTTCGCTTACCTTTAACTTATACAGTTTTGGCAAGTTTTAAAGTTTTTATACGCTAAAGTCGGTATTTACTGTTGATGTTATCTTCTGTTCGTTGATAAAAAGGGCCACATTTTCTTCGCTATGTTCGCTTGTAACGTAAAGTAAGTAAGGAAGTAATCTTTTATTAAACAACGGCCAAACGCCATTGCAAAAACAGAACATAACAAAGCATAATCGTTACATTATCGATAAGAAAAAAAGAAACTTTTCAACAGATTTTGGTCAGGCGTACAATGCAGTAAATTTGAAAAAAGGGTTATCGATAATTAACATACCTAATGTGAACTAATGTGTTTCATGTAGGCTAACTGCGCTACATTGTAAAAGCCTGCTCGCAATTATTTTAGCACGCGTACGGTTTGCATCTGCATGCAGGGACGCGAGCGAGTCTGGAACGGTGGTGTCGGTGAGAGATCGTATCCACGAGTTCGACGTCCTGTTCCAGCCATCACCGTTCTACCAGCCGCAGACCAACATCATCAGACCCAGTCCGTGGAGAGCTTCGCCCGACTGTGCCGTGGCGGCTGCGACCAGTCCTACAGGCTCGCTGACCCAGAGCGCCGGCAGACTGCCCGTCAAGGCGGCAGTCGCTCGCTACGACGGCGACATGTTTAGAAGACTCACAGCCACCATCGCTCCTCAGGTAGGCCTACACACAATCACAGAGTCACAAATAGTGGTAGATGACTATCTGAAGTATTATTGAATACACCTCCACTATATCTGCAAATTTGTTATACTTATATTTAGATATTTCGGTTGTAAAATAGTTTTTGTACGATTAATACGATTAAAAACGGCTTATGTTATGCCGGTAGTACGCTGCGTAGCGTTTGAAGTTGAACTATAAACGTGCCCACTGTATATAATTTAGTTTTAGAATAAAGACATTGTTTGACAAGGTCATAGTCAAAGTTTGACGACTTTTGGTACGAGGCCTAACATGAGGCATGCTCCTTTTGCAGTAAATTGTTTTTAAAGGCAGTCGATGAAGGAAACACCAGCAAGCGAGATTAGTCAGTTCAGATGGCGAGTTTTACCGCATTCACAATCTACTGGAAAGTCGAGGTGAGGCGTCTAAGTTTCCCCCAGGGGCCTAATTTACAAAAAAATCGTACGACAAAGTTACCACAAAAGTTACGACAAAATGTACGGCAGCTCATTAACGGCGGCTGATTGGCTGGCTAATTTTAGCGACTACGGAGTTACGACAAAATTGCGAGAAAGTTACGAAGTCGTAAAATCAGCTTCCAAAATTCGGATACAGCTTTTTTACGACAATCTTACGACATCGTAACTTGTTGATTTACGACAAAGATATGACAAAGTTGCGAAGATTTTACGACAATTTTACGATTGTCGTACGATGTTTTGTAAATTAGGCCCCAGAGTTCTAACCGGAAAAAATTTTCAAGCACCTCGCCGGAATTAATGCTATTAACGTGTTTTACTGCATTTTATAGTTGACTGGCAAGGTAAGCGGAAAGTATAATAAAGAACATAACAGCGCAGAGAGTGAAACATTTCATTTCCACTCTTTACATTGTACTCGTAACATATCGACAGTACTTATTCAAATAATCAAATAGAGTGTTCAACATCGCTTTCCTTCGCTGCAATATTCGAGACTAATCGTTTTCAAAATTACGATTGTGCAAATGTCTAGTATTTGAAGTAAGTCTATAGGCCTAGTTTATGTTCCACTATTTTTACGCTCCATATTAATGTCAAGTATTGTTTAAAACTTTTATGGTTTACTTAAAAGTCACAATTATCTAGTTTTTGTGTTAAACCAGATGATGTAGATCTCATTGCGCTGGGCACAGTGTCATCAAGTGTGTCAGGCGACATTTCAGTTGTGTCGGTGTCTTCGTGGCTCGGTAGTCTAACGGTAGCGTGTCGGACTTGTAATCCTGAGGTAACTCAGAAGCGCAGGTTCGACTCCGCACTGGGACACCTCCAGGTAACGACCTTTGGCAAGTTGTTCACACACATGTGCCTCTGTCACCAAGCAGTATAATTTGGTACCGGCTTAACCGCTGGGACGTAAACAGGCACACCGCGCGATACACTGGCCCCGTATCCGCAGTCTCGCAGTGTAAAAACTGGTGTCTGGCTGAGAGCCTTAGGAAACGGAGATCAGCGCCGCCCTATGGGCCGTAAGGCTCGGAAAGGACTTTACGTTTTTTTACGTTTTTACGGTGTCTTCGTACTTGGCTTCATTCTCGTCGTAGGCCTACATCGCAGTGCACTCGGCCAGAGAACTGGACATTGATTGAATTCTATGCCACTGCATGTCATCAGCATATATGACTTGTCAATCAGCACTGCCAATGCACTTGTGCCGGTGTCTTGTTACATTTAGCACTCACTCGCATAAGTTGCGTTGGTCAACTTTGAATAAACGAACACGTGTGCATTGCGTATAATGCACGGTATATTTGACGACGCGGTAGAGCTCAGTGGGCGGCGTACGTCTGGGGCAGCGCAGTGCTCCGGCGTGGCTGTCGCAAGTCGATCGTCGGTCACCGATGTCCGTCGTCGCGTCACAGCTGTGTGTTGTGGATGAACTCGACCCGCTGCCGTCACCCACTGACGCCGCGGCTGTCGCTACAACCTGCAACAACCCGGCCCATCACGGTCTGACACGAGTGCGCACCGCCAGTCGACTGGACACCGACGAACGCCAGTCGTGAGTACACAGTCAAAGTCACTGATTCTTTCTGAGACTTTGGCGCTTTATAAATCAATTACTTACTTACTTACTTACTTACTAATTACAGGAAAAAATGTACCGAAATCACCGAACAAAAATCAAAAACGCTGTGTGACAAAGTCACGAAATAAGAGGCAACAAGATCACGAAACGTGGCAGGTGATATAATGTCTTGTTCACCCATATCGCATAAATAATATATGGCAAGTTTGTCGATTACTTTTGTTCGACCTATATGTAGAAACTACAATCTTCCCTCCCTCGCTTTGGACACAAGTTCCGTCTGATAACGGACCCGAGTTCTTCCGTCGACATTTCAATCCGCAACTAACTTCACCGCATTCTACGTTCTTTATTTTTTGGGGGATGAGATTGTAGAACAACAGACATTAACGCATATGAATACGCATGAATGATCTGGACAATATTGCGCCTGTTATTACTGTTAAATGCAAACGACAGCAACGCCTTTCCCAGCATGGCAAAAGTTCCAACAGAGACGTACAGAGATGTCCTGTTTCGATTTCTACGGTTCTTACGCGCTGTCGGCTACAGCTATGCTGCGGTATACGATTTACATAGGCGAGTTTCAGAGACTTTTACCGCTGAGCGAATTATTGATTTTATGCTCACACTTTATATTGCGACTTGTGTGTGATGTTCGTATTTTACGTGCAGAACGTTAGATCTATTTTTGTGATTTTACTACTTGATATTTTTGTGTATTTGTTCCTTTTTCTTTTTTGATATTTTTAAAGTAATTATTAAAACCTAATTAGTGATTTAGGTATACGCCCACGCTACCTTAGGTGGATTTGCAGCCCCGGCGCCAGACAGAAATAGCTGGGGGAGGGGGCTAGGAAGAAAGTAGGGGAGGCTAGGTCGAACGCCGAAGGCGCGAGAATGTCGAGGCTGCGTAAGCGTCGACGGAGTGGGACGTGAGGAGGGTCTCGGTGTTGTGCCCCTCTCCAGAAATTTTTTTAAAATGTGTGTACCATATGGCGTTTTTGGCGTTCTCTGGTGCATCATTTTTACACTATGCGGCAGCACTGGCACGTTATCTATTTCTACGTTACTTGGCTCAGTGTAAACGACCATTTTATGTAAAGATGAAGATTTCCACTTTTTTCCTTAAGAGCTGCACAAGGACCGAGGTCCGAAAGGCCGAAAATCGAAGCGCGAGATTGAGAGTGAAAACGAGGTTATTAGGAGGACCAGCAAGCCCAGCTATACCCACCAGCTAGAGGCAATGGTGTATTCAGGATTTCAAGTCAGCGGTGGCGTGAAGTAAGTGGGCCTGGGAGACAAAAGTCTTCCCACTGGGGTTTAGAGTTTACTGGTCAAAGCCCCGGTAGGGATACAGGGGCGAAGGTCACAAGAAGATGATTTTTTGTATATAACAGCATGAATTTTTGCAATGGCGTAACTAAGAAATTTTTGCTGAAAGAGCAAATCATGAGGGTCTTCTTTGTCCCATTTTCTTCTTTTCTCTTTTCCTTTCATTTTCTTCCTTCAATTCCCCTCCCTTTGCTTTTCATTTTTCCTTCCTTCATTGCTCCCTTTCTTTTTCCTCCTCTCCTCTCTTATCTTTTTTTACCCTCCTTTCCCTTCGAATTAAAAATTTTATATATAGGTAGAGGATCCGGGAGAGCGCTGTCGGCTCCGCTAGCGGTATCGAAGTCTGGCCATGAAGCCGAAATTGTTTTGGCTTTAAAACATGACAATGGCAAAGCGAGAAATGTAAATTGGAAAGAAAGGGCGCTGGCCTTCCTTTCCTCCTTTTCCTCTTTTTCTTTTGTTTTTCCCTTTTTTTCTCTTTTTTCCTTACCCTTTCCTTCTTTTCGTTTTCCTTTTTTTCCTTCCCTTCGCTCCCCTTATAATTAAAGTATGACCGCTAAAATCCAGCTAGGGATTCTGGGACAGGGCTGTAAGCTACCCCCAGCAGATCTGAAGCGGAACCTTAGCCGAAATTAAATGTGGTGCATTGTAGCTTTAAAATATATGAGATCTGGTGGCAAAAATTGTAATTACATTCGTGAGAATCATTAACTGACTAAATTTAGTGCAGTTCAAACAATAAAAGCAAACAAGAACGGCGCCACAAATTTAAAAGTGGGAAGTACTAATAATCTGCGAGGGAAGCGAGCAGAAATTCGTATTCTACCCTTCCCCTTTTGTACAGTTGTTGAGTTTAAGGGGAGAAACGATGGCGTAGATAGTAAGTAAGTAGAACGTCAATTTTAATATAATAGACTCGGAATAGACGTTTTTTTATAAATAACAAGCAACCGAATTCGCAGTTGTCGCCAGTTTGTCTGTACATTAACTTTCGGCAAATTTTTCATTGGATGCTCTAGCTTTTGTAAAGACTTGGTGACTGAACTGGGGAGGCTTAAGCCGATGTCAAACGAACGACAAAATCGGCCGATTTTTTCTGCCGACAAAATCGCCCGACAAAAATCTGTTGTGTGTCATGCAGAAATCGCCCGATTTTGTCGGCCGACAAAATCGCCCGATTTTGTCGGCTGACAAAATCGCCCGATTTTGTCGGCCAAGATAGAGCATGTAATCTTCGACGATTTTGTCGGCCGACTTTACGTATAAAATGTACAAAACATTAGTTTATACACTTGTTAAGGGCAACATTTAAGGACTTGCACATCGAAAACAGCAAAAATTACAAAAGGTGATATTGCCTGCATCACACTGACTGTGTGTCAATGTGCTGCTACCTAGAACCAAAAATTACGACTCTGTCTTATACACAGCCAAAGTTATGACCGTTTAAAGAATTGCTTAATTTTCCCCATAGGCGCTATTGTCATTTTTTTCGATTTTTGCGAATAAATACGTTAAATATTAATTTCGAATTTTTTAACCCCCAAAAGGCACATCCTTGCGCGAGACCGCGTCGTTTGAGCCAT
>Ga0209367_1005476_pt1 | contig 17597 bp, 9 predicted proteins | sample WorMetLIZISLAND2_FD_187412 | JGI IMG/M metagenome (GOLD analysis project Ga0209367, IMG submission 187412) | Marine gutless worms symbiont microbial communities from Max Planck institute for Marine Microbiology, Germany - Olavius geniculatus... ... | reverse complement strand
GCGGTTGGTTACATCCCGAGATGGTTTACCTGCCCACAGGCAGTCACCCATCGCAGTATTAACCGGGCCCGGCGTACAGTAACTTCGCTGATCGGATCAGACGCGTTACCACTACACCACGCCTACCACCTGTGATGCATGTATTGTGGCTAAACGGTACACTTTACCGGAAAACTGTCTGACCAGTAAATAGGGTTGCCCGAAGGCTACCCTGTGGTACCAACTCGGATCCCCTACAACATGCCGATTTTCCTCAAACTGGGGTACTTAATTGCATTACGAATTATTGCCAAACCATTTTAGTAGCGGTATGATTACGATTGACAGCTTATAAGAACCTATTAATGTGCTCATTGACGGTACCATCGCTGACCCTCTACGGACACCTGTTTTCCCAAAATATGGGTTCCGACTCCCAAAATATATGGCGCATTACACAAAGTCACAAACTGTATCAGCGCTATTTTTACCATTAATAGCTACAGACGTTTGCATATGCCCTATCTAATGCCTCCATTGCCGACCCTACCTTTCTCTCCGAACAGAGGTACTGAACTAACCCCTTATTCACATTTGCTGGTTTTCGGACACTGGCATACAGTCGGCCTTTCTTAGCGACAGCTGGGCGTTTTTTTTATTCGAGTGTACTGCCAAGGCGGAATCTGAGAGTTCCCTGAGGTACCATTGGGTGCCGTATAATCTTAGCGTACGTTGACGTCTGCGACGACGATGCGCCCATCACTTCAAGGCGCCGTGTGTCGTCTAATCTGACGCCTGCTCGTCGCCTTGCGTTTGCTCGTCCGGCCTCGCAATTATCCGCCCGGCGCCAGTCTGTCTGTCGCCTATAGCAACCGCACGTGTCGCCTAGCAACCGTCTCCGCCGCCGCATCTTGCACGCCGTGGCACGCCTGCTGCAGCAGCTCTACAGGTGGCCTGGCGGCCGGGCGGGCGACGACAGAAGATTACGGCTTCTTTTTCTTCTTCGCTGAAGTGCGGATAGCCGCCGCTGGGCCAAGGCAGCGTTGTTGACGTCGCCCGCTTTCGGTCAGCAAATTAATCCCGACCAAGTGTGCAGTGCACGCTGACCTGCTGAACGTAATGCTGACCATAACACGCACCCAAAAGCACTATGACCATAAAATCCATCCGTCTGATGTTGAATGTTCAGTATAATCTAACCCGAGTGAACTGGCCGGCATGTGTCTAGTTGCGTCGTGGCAAGGGAACAATTGCCTCACTCTTTTTAAATTCTAGGATGTCGAAAAATTATCAGAAATTTTTCTGTCGTCCAAAATGCAAAATTTGAAAACATTCAAAAACAAATGTGAAATTTTGAGCACCCATAATTTTCTCTGTCGCAAATATGCAGCTGTTTGTCGGAAAATTTTAACTTTCTTTCTCGCGTACTTTTTTAAAACCACGACGCCGCTGGTACGACGTGTATCGTCGTTGCACGTTCTCTCTGTCAGTCGTGTCAGACTCATTATCTTTTATCAGTGAGCACAGACGTCATTAAGCCACAATGTCGTCAGTCTTGTCAATAAAATATTCTACATTCAAACATGTCGGACAAAAACAAAAGCCGTTTTAATTTTCATGTACTTTATCTAACACTGTTTCAAACGACTGTATGTTTAGATTTAAAAAACCACACTGCTACAATTCTAGAGAGCGAACACACCATAATATTAACCTATTTTTATCCGAAGCGAATATCACAAAAGTTTTTAAAAACTAAAGTGTAAAATTTGCCAAACATTGTAGTTTATGGGTTAAATTGTACCCAAATTACATAAGCCTACGCGATGAACAGTGTTACCGTATGTGCGTCACGAAATCGTTAAAATTTTTTAGCACTCTCCTAAAAATCTTAAGTTTAGAGACTGGATTTGAATCGCGCTATTTTTACCATTAGCCGACCGCTAAGTTGTTAAAGGTCAGCTTTTTGTCGTGGTTGTCGTCTGTCCGTCTGTCGTCTGTCTGTTACGAATGTAGTGTGGCTAAACGGTGCAAGATAGGACCTAGGTTGCTATTAATCACTAATAGGAAGTAGCATACGCCCTTTCAGATAAAGTGAAAATCATCGACCTTGGATGACCTTTAAGGTCAGTGACAACCAGTACGGTCGGCCCCACACTAGCGGCAGCTGGGATTTTTGTTTACAAATGATTTAAGAACGTAGGTCTACAGAACAAGATGTCGTCAGTCAGAAGAACAGACTGGCGAATTGCTGATTTGGGGGAACAAAGCTATTGAGCTGTCCGCACAAACAATAACGAAACAATTTCTTTTTATTTTCGTTTTATTTCTGTTTATTTCACTCGTGCAGACAGCTTTGGCCTGGATCCGATGGATAGTGTGTGGGGGGGAGGAAAGCCGAAGGCAGGGGTATTGTCCCCCATACCGCAACGATGACTCAGGCCCCATCCCCCTAAATTCTTATCTTATCGAGAATCTTGTCGTGATTTTGTTTCAAATAATACAAAATTTCAGACTAGAAATCCTATTTTGAACAAATTTAGAGGCGAAATTAAAATCTCGAGCACCCGTATTTTTCTCTGTCGGAAAATTGCAACTTCCTGCTCTCCCAACTGTTTTTTTGTTGGCGCCAGAAGGGACTGACGCCTTCGGTCGGTCGCTGCTGTCGTAGAGTGAATAGCGAATGCCTGCCTGTCCGGATGGCGGTCAGTGTTACCCTCATAGCGTGGTTGGGGCCACGACTCGGCCGCGACCGCTAATGGATGCATTAGTGTAAGCTGTCGGATTACAGCCAGCCAGCGCCATCGTCACATGTCAGTTTTCGTCACTGTCTTCTAAGAAGATAAAAACTTCCAACCACCGAACGAATTCGTGCGATCACTATATGATTCGGGCATGGAGCCAGAGCGAAGATCAGGAAGACGAAATAATCCTAAATGTACTTTAATCCTAATCTCAGCCAAATCTCGAGAGAACTAGCTATAGCGACTGTCCTACAAATATCAAGATGATTATTGTAAATTTTTAATGCAGTTTGGATTCTGCCGGCGTGTGGACATTATAACGACGCTGATGCTGCAGCAAGAGAGAACGCATGAGGTCACTATGTGAGGTAGATCTACTTGGGTCAGTGTGTTATAATATTCGTGACTTCAGATGACGATTCAATTGCTATTACGTGTACAATTTAGATAATTGTACAATGACATTTCGTCGAGATTATTATAACAGATACGAAGCACAGCCACGAATTAGAAAGTGATTACCGATAGCAGTAATGTGGGTTAAAAAGTTAAGGGAAAAAAAGTTGAAATTTTCCAATAAACAGCTGCAAAATTGCGGCAGCTAGAGGAGATATGAGAGCACAAAATTTCTATTACGCATTCAAATTTCCGAAAAATATAGATTTTCAGCTTCAGATTTTTTTTTGAAAAAAATTTTCGATGGGCAAGATAATTTCGATTATTTAAAATTTAGAAACAAAGTAATCCCCCACCCACGACGCCTGCACGGCATGATAGGTATAACCGTAAAAAAATGTAGCCTACTGTATATCTGAGGTAGTGTTATGAATTTTCTGAGCTTACTCCGTCAGCAGGAATCTACATGGTCAACCTGTTGCAGCACGTTAAATGTGCTGAGCTTAAGGTTAATTGATGGATGCTAATTTCAAGGGATTTCGTGAGATGTGATGGTGCACAGTTACTGGAGCACATCCTTGTAGGCCTACCTAATCTGGAAAATCTGTTACTGGACGTTCTGAAGCGTGTGGAACATCGGCGCAAAGCGTCACGTAAAACGGATTTCTACAGATCGCTCGATCTACGTGATTTACTGCCCGATTTACACCGCGGTGAACAGTCACCAAACAATTTGCATTAGTCGCGCTCAGGTAATTAATTACTAAATTTAGTGTTCAAAAGAAGCCACGAAAAAACGGATAGGCCTACGAACGCAAGAAAAACCCACAACCACAGTGTGACGCGCGACCACCGTGTTCGGATCGTGCTCGGCGGCGACGTGCGTTAAAAAGTAGGACTAAACAATTGCAACTTTCTGACAGAGATGATTACAAGTGCTTAACATTTTAATTTTGCCTATATATTTTTCAAAATAAACAAACTTGTCAGCCACGAATTTTGCATTTTAGAAGAAAATTTTCCGACAAGATAAAATGTAGAAGGCGGGGAAAAACTAAGAAGACAAGATGAACCAGGCATAGTCTACAGCGAAACGTAAAGCAAAGCATAAGACTGAGAAAATAATGCCGCGTAAGCCTATATTCCTATATTTTCTCCGCCTGTCGTCGTCGTTAAGAATTAGCCTCGATCATTGCAATGAAGGGCGGCCATGTTCAACACAGTGTTCAACGTGATCATCAACTTTTACTGCAATGGTACTGTGGCGAATTGTTTTCAAAACAACTGCCCGAGTGCTCGATCTATACTTAAAACATAAATATTCCATTTTTAACTCGCCGACGAAAAGTCTGGGTCAATTTGACCCAACGTGGATTCTGTTAGTTTTAAGTGGAGTTGTGAATGTCAACCAGTTGCTCTCACTCAGAAAGAATGTTAGTATTATTTTTGTTATCTAATATCGATCGCGTTACCATGGTAGCAAATTTTAAAAAAATTTAACAGAACATATGATACATCAAGGCTTTTATATGAAATATCTCCAAAATCGTTGCATGAATTGAAAAGTTTTCAGGGTCAGACAATTAGATAGCGTTATTTAAATTTTATTGCGACCAACCTTCGTTGCCATGGTAACGAAATTTAGACAACATGCAAAAAATTTAAACAATGTGCCAATTGTGGCATCTATAGCAACGTATGCTACGCAAAACTATAGCCACTGGTCTTACTTCATAATATTATGGTAACTAAAGTTTGGTTAAGGTTTCAAATCAATATATCTGCTGGATAAGCTATTGCTATGCAAAATCATCGCTATAGCAACCGTTGCGATGTGAAACATACACCTCTGATTCACTGTAGTGAATAACATACGAATAGATTATCACGGCCAAAATTGCTAGCACATTAAGGCACGTAATATTCGTGTTATAGCCACACTAACGTTGTTGTTAAGGAGTTTTTGTTGCCATAGCAACAAAAAGTAACTAAAGCTTTTATAAAAGACATCTTCAAGATCTTTGTATCAAAAAGGGTGCAAATCGGAGTCGGACAGTTAAATGTCATTTTTAAAAAAATTATTACAACCAACCCTCGTTGCCATGGTAACGAAATTTAGATAACATGCACAAAATTTTAATATTGTGGTTTCCATAGCAACGTACGCTACGCAAAACTATAACCGCTGGTCTTACTTCATATGGTAACTAAGGTTTAGTAATGGTTTTATGTCAATATATCTGCTGGATAGGTGGCTGCTATGCAAAATCATCGCCCATAGAAACCGTTGGTATGTGAAGCAAACGTCGTTCGATTTAATGTAGTGAATTGCACACGACTAGATCATCATAGCCATGATTCTTAAACCATTGAAACACTTAGTAATTGCGTTATGCGCACACTAAAGGTTGTTGCTAAGGGCTTTTTGCCACCATAGCAACAGAAGGCCACTGAAGGACAGAAAATGTGTATTTCATCATTTTTCAATATAATATCACGAAATAATTAAATGTGCAAAAATTCAGTTTTAACAAGCAAATCCAACGGGAGCTATTTTCTTAGACACGTCGACTCGCACAATTGTGCGAAGGGGGTGTCGAGAAAGTTTCAATAGGAGCACCACCTATCGGCAAAAACATAAAGTAAAAGTGCCAGATTGAAGGCAATGAAAAATATTAAAAGTCTATATAAGTTTAAACCATTTTAATATTAAACAATCTGTAGGGTCTGAGGTCAATTTGACCCCGGCTTCCCGTCGAAGGGTGCGTCACACTGTGTTAGCGACATCATTAAGAGAAACAACAACACACAAAACAAAAAAAAATTGAGCTAATGCTCACGAGACGCTTGAAAGCCTATAGCAGTTTCTGTCCGCAAAATTACTGTCTGTCTATTTCCAGCCATTTCGTCACAATTTATTCTTGCAGTGTCCACTGCAGCCGAAGATCGCGAAAATAATAAAAGCCCTTATTTTGGAAGTTCAGGGTCTTTCAAAGTCATCGATGTTGATATGACTGAAAAGCTCATCACTAGTGCTTGCTGTGATAGGGAGCATGCTCATGTCTATCTGCAACCGTTTTCGCGAAAGACTGGCCAACAACGGTAAAATAACGACTTTTACGGGGGTAGGCCTACCGCTCTTTGGTGCCTTCGTGCGCGAGTTTCCTTGAACCTAAAAAATCGAGACTTAAAGCGTCGAAATCTACGTTTAATGCTGAAAATTTTATACGCAGCTTCTCCAAGTCTATCTCAATTAATTTCGGAGCAATTCGCTCTTAAAATGTGTCTCGCAGCCCAAAATCGCCAAAAAATCCACAAAAAACCTATTTTGGCGTTCAAGGTCATTCAAAGTCATTGAATTCAATGACAATCGAGAGCCAGTGTACGACTTCTTATTAGTGATTAATAGTAGCCTAAGCCCTATCTCGCACCGTTATCGAGATACATCGACAGAAATCGCAAATTTTTTTCTACCCTTCCCCCCTCTCATTTAGCGTTCTCATTCAGGGTGACCCCCTTCGAATTTATGGAAAAGCTTTACGGTTCCTAAAACTAGAGTCTTCCACGCAGCCGACGGTAAAGATTTGGCGATCCTAGCTTGCACCGTTTTTGACTGATCCATCCGTGTGACGGACGGACATACAGACGGGACAAGCAGACAGACAGAATTGCGATGGCTAAGACGCGCTAATGCAGTAGCTGCTTTCGCGCGTAAAATGGAAAAGAAAGAAAACGAAAAAGAGAAAAAGATGGTGATGAATAATATTGGTGGCGATGTTTGCAATCAAACAATTCAACCAACCATTTAATTTGCCAACAAAAGTGGTGTCGTGGCCGAGGAGGGACGGGTCCGCAATTCCTTTTCCACTAAATTTTTGGTATCGGAAAATTTTTTTATCGGAAAATAATTGTTTTCAAAAATATCAAATTTTAGGATAAAAATCCATTTAGAAAAATATACGGAACAATAAAAATTTTGAGTATTTATTATCTCCTTAGTTGGAAATTTGGAGCTGTCAGTCGAAAATTTACAGATGTCTGTCGAAAAGTTGCAACTTTTAGCCCGGCCTACTTTTTAACCCACTACGTCGCTGGTACAATAATACAGTGGCGGAAACAACCGGGAAAAAATTGCACTTATAGTAGCGTTGCCCTAAATAAAGCCTAGAAAAAACAGTGAATAACTTTACCAAGTGCGTCCTTTGTAACCGCATCTTCTTTGACCGACATTCGAGGCGCACTGAGACAGCGCATCATCCGTGCTTTAGCAGCGGCCATCACTTCAACGTGAGCAGCAGCAGCAGCAGCAGCAGCAGATGCGCATTAGATTGTATACACCGCGCATCAAAAAACACGACACCAACGATTTCGTCCACATCTTTGCTAGACATTGATCGATTTTCAATTGTTTTTTTTTGACTGGAACACTCCGCGGAAAGTTTGCGATAAAACTGTCACCACAAATGCCATAATGCTTTAAACCTGCCGCAGCACTACTTTATGGAATATGGATGCTGAATTCTAGCGTGCTTAATGTGCGCTGCGCTGAGACATAATCGTGCTGGGATATGAACTACCAAAACAGTAACTGTGATGAGATAATCAAGTTGAGTTTAATCGATTTAAACTCCAAGATCGCCGTATATGTTTATCACACTAACGTGGTCTAATTACAATGTTCTGTCTGTCATCATTAGCGACTGACTGAACATATTGCGCGAAAAAAGCGTTTGCTGCAAAAATTATTCTCTCCAGATCTGTACTAACGTGAACAGCATACTATTATCGTAGCAAATAAAAATAACAATTATTACTATAACGATTTGCTGTCGCGTCAGTTCTTCAGTGGGCGTCTTTTTAGGCCCACAAACACTTCAAACCAAGACCGCGGCGGAAAAAAATGATCCGCACGACAGCACTATGTGCTAGTTGGTATATTGAACGACACTCGTTCAAGCCCGTCGAGAGGGTGGGGTAGGGGGTAAGCTACCCCGGGCCCCGCGACGTTTAGGGGGCTCTGCATTCGCCCAGAAATATGAAGTACACCAGAATGACCATTTTGAAAAGAAAACTTAAAAAATTTTCTCCCGAGAGATCGAGGCCCCGCAAAAATGTTCAGGGGCTCCGCGAGAATGTTTCCCCGGGCCCCGCTGTGGCTGTCAACGGGCCTGTACACGTTGCACGATACTAATACAATACGAAAGAGATTTATGCCAAAAAATATTTACAAACAAGCTGCCAGTTTAATATAGCACTTAAACTAAAACGAACTAACAGTTATGTACCGGCTTATCATCGACGATCAACGATGATCACATTTTATTTATTTCATCCCGCTTAGCTTGCCGTTTCTGTGGTTACGCTCGGTGGAGTTTTAATATTTCCTACAGTATAGTAGGCGACGCCTTTTTTACGTGGTGGAAACTTTTAACAAGCACGTGGTTGCTAAATAATTGTCCGCCAAGTCTGTCAGTGCAAGAAGTTTGAAAATCAGCCAAAACTAGCGAAGATATGGACAAGAATTTAGTGCAATGTTTTCCGAATCACGGCGTAGACTTACCTCGTATAGCGGAGACCGCGTCGCTGCTGACAGTCAAAGACGCGGCTGCAGCGTGCGCAACGAATTCAATTAATGTCACGCGATGCGAACAGGCGCGTGTCAACATCGGAAATGACAGAGTGACGAAGTGTAGTCGTTCATGGAACCATGCAGGGCCGTGAACGTGGCCTGCAGTGTAGGCTATTCACAGAGAATAGGCTTGCTTTTTGCGTCAGGCCCCCACAGTCACGCTGATCTTTACTGAAATATTATAACAGGAAATTAGTTGCTCCATTCAACAACTTTGATCGTTAAAATTATCATCTCTGACTTTTGTTATGGTGAGTGAAATACCGGGAACTTTTATCACGAATTCACGATGCAATTAATAAGCCTATGTAATTTCTGCCCGCGGTAGCGACTTAACCTTGCGCGAAGCTTGACAGTCCCCCAGTTGCCCAAGATGACCGCAGAGCATTTGCTCCACTTCTCGACTGCTTAGTGGTAACTGACATCGAACGGCAAATTAAAAGACGGTTAAGATTTTAAACAAGCCCAACTGTCGCTATAGACGCGCTATACTTTATACAGTTCCTGTTGCAGTACTGAACTTCAAGGTCATCCAAGGTCCATGATTTTTATGTCTAATGCGACTTCCTATTAGTGATCAATAGCAACCTAGGCCCTATCTCGCACCGTTTAGCCACAATAGCGCGTACCCACCTTAAGGAGTAAGTCTAGCATGTGTATTTTATACCGTATTTAGATTTTATTATGGACGTTTTACATTGTTCAGGCGTAGTTTCTTATTGTTAGGCCCTACGCGCTACCGCCCCGAACTGTTCAAGAAACGCTATACAAAAGTTACGTTATGTGTGACTGTAAGTAGGAAATAAACGGAAGATAGGCTAAACGGCTAAAAAGTGTCCGCCAGATATTTCGAATCACGTTCACGCATTTGCTAAATTGCGCCAACAAGACTGAACACCTTCATCACCATTTTGCACAGTATCAGTAGGATATGGTACTGAAGCAAATTCAAATAACACTGCATAAACTTCAGAATGAAAAATGGCAAATAATAAAAAAATCGTCCACACCAATCAGCTCAACTTTCGCGAATGTCCGTTTGCTGTGCGACTAGTGATAGCGTACATTTCACAAGGTAGTGCAGCGACACAGTTAAGATAAGGTGTAATATTTACAAAGTATAATATTTACAGAGTAATAATCACTTTAATACAAATTTCACACAGAATGTGCCATCAGTGAAAGAATTTTGAAAATCGGTCAATATTTGGCACAGCTATGGACAAAAGATTGGGGCAAATTTTTTTGGCCCATCCTGTACGCGCCGAGAGTCCTGAAGACTTTCAATTGGTGACGCTGAGCTTAATTTTCGCGACGATAACTTTCTCAAGAAGGTAATCAATTATACATTATGGGCCATTGCAAAAAGTAAATATGTATTACACGGTTCCTAAAAGTTGACTAAAAACCAAAGAACACTCAAGACATAAAGGGAGAAAAAAGTTAAGCTTTACAGGAATAGTGTGCAAAAGAAAATGACGTTTTGGAAATGGAATCGCCCGGAATAATAATAATAATACCGGTAATAATAATAACACAAAAGAAATGCTGCAGAAAAACCAAGAGCGGACTTTTATAGCTCTCTATGCCTTGCTTTATTCATAATAATGCCTTGGTGGTCTAACGGTAGGGTGTTGGTTGTGGGTTCGATTTCCGGTCAGAACACTATCAAGTGGTTACTACTTGGATGGGTGACAGTCAGCGGACAGGTAAACCATCCTGGTATATAACCAACACCAAGGTCAACTCAGCCTTCTATCCCTCCAGGGTAGGTAAATCGAATACCGGTCTATCTGCCTGGAGTTAGGCAAAGCGCATTCACCTGTGTTGGATGGTAGCTAACACTGTGTGATCCCATATGGCAGATGATGCTCCGTAGCTCTGTGAAGGGTTTCCTATTAAGAGCTATACATAACCTTTAACCTTCACCTTTACCTACTTTCCCGATGAATTCCACCGCTGCATCCGGTCCAGTTGCTGACAGTAGCAAATCCCAGTTCCTCTGTACTGCTGACTCTTTTTGACGGAAAAATACAGGTAACGTATTTCACTTACAAAAATGCCAAATTATCAACTACACAATCTACAATAAAATCATTCACTACTGTCGAATGACGCCAAAATTCAGTGTTACTGACAAACTGGAGATTTTTGTGCAACATTCGAAGAATAGCGCCAGAAATAGCCAAACTGCTAAACTAAAATATTTACAGCTAAGTTCCTTTAAAATGCCAAATATGACTCATCTGGCATTTTAAAATGACGGTTGACAAAAAAACGTTCCAATGCACTGAAACAATTAACCAGAGAAAAAAACGCAAGATATCAGAAGTCCACGTAAATGTGACGCAGACCGTAATCTTTTACATAAATGCCAAGATCTAAATCTAACCAATCATGCTGACAATATACTTCAATTAGCCTGTAACAAAGCATGCATAGCATGCGCACATTCAACAAGGTTCTGGTCAAGCAGAATCATGAACAGAACATCACAGTTAATGCAACAACATTAGAATAACCATTGTGAATAAGCAGAGTTTAAATGCACTGCAACAACGACTACAACGAAATGAAATGCATTATCAAACAGTGGCAAACGCTTAAGAAATGTCTTCTGTACACAAAGCATAGCTGACTGCAATGTCACTAGCTAACAACTGCGGCACAAAGTTTGCAGGACATGAATACTGCAGACTCTATAACTGCAGTCATTAATGTGTGGGATCGAAGAGTTTGTCCATCGTGTTAGTTTTGTCACTTTACAAGCTTTCAAGCACACAGTCACTACTGTTGATTTAACTATGTCGTTTTTAATTTTAGTCATATAGGTTCAAAAACAGCTGTCAATGTTTTTTAAAACATGACATAAATACTGGTATTATGCTAGTACTCAATATATCTACTTTTGTCCTTGTCGCTTGGTTTGGTTATATATTGAGATGGTTTACCTGTCCACAGACAGTCACCCATCTAACACCCGACCAGGAGTCAACCCACATCTTAACCATTATGCCATCAAGCCAGCACTGTTCCACTGTCATGCCAGCTATTTCATATACTGCATTTTTATTCAACCCCAAGCAACCACTTCTGTACAATTATTGTGCAAATAAAATGACGGAAATGGACGCCAATGACACTACTGCTTTATGATAACACTGGCCTATCAAATGTTTCACAAAATCTTGGAGATTCGTGCTATTAGCTATGGATGGCTAACTATCTTCGAACACAGCAATATGGTAACTATAAACATAGTGGGCCAGAATTATGAAATTCTGCAGCAAAAGGCTAAGACAACAAACACATCTCTTGCCCACTGCTCCCTCTCCTTCTGTAAATGTGTGCCAGTACAAACACTATTATTCCAGTTACCTGGGATGTCAGTGAGTACAACATATCGTAAATCTGTCAAACAATATTCCGTGCAATCTGAGATCATATACAAATACAGTTACTGCACAGACAGTATGACTACTTCGAAAATAACTTAGAAGATTCCAACTACATATCTGCTTGATTTCCGTGATTACGTGTAAAGATAATCTGAATCACTAAATATACAAAAATGCTTCGTAGGCAATGCATACAGTACACCATGTCTCAAAAAGCAAGCCACTTTTATTTTTGAACAGTTCAATGAAACAATAGCCAATTTTTACTAATTTTTGGCATGCAACATTGGGAAGAAACTTGACGTAAACGATTATACTTTGCCCACCTCAGCTTAATACGAATTCATAGCTGTAAATAGCCAGACTACGACTTCTGCATTTCACATGATAGTGTAGCAAAAGTAATTAAAGTAAGGCGGGCAAAACTACAGCAATTTACATTGTTTCTTCAAAATGTTGCACGCCAAAAATTATCAAGACTGGTCAACACTTCATCGAGCTATTCAAAAAATAAAAGTGGGTTGGCTTTTTCAAGACACGGCTCATATGCTGGAGTGAGTGTCACAAGCGACATACAAGCAAGCTTTGACAGCATAGTCACAGGAAACACAGCACACTGTAAGCACAAATGACAGACACTGCTAGGAAGCAAGCACTGACTGTTAATAAATACCTGCATAGCATCTGACTTACAAAATACCGGACTCTCGGACTAAACCGGAATAGAATAACATGGACATATCATCAACAACAGCAGCAGCAATAGGCACTGAGCCAGCCAAGTCTAATGGGGATGACATAACTGTTGAGTGTTGACAAAATCCGCCAATTTTGTCAACTGATAAAATTGGCCTTAAAAATTGGTTGTTTCATGCAAAAAATAACCATTTCTAACACGTTCTATTGTTGTCAACAAGTAATTTGAGCAAAGCTCACGTGATGCGCGATAGCAGCGGTCCTGCCACTTTGGCAATTAGTGTAGGCCTACAGCAATAGGATATTAATGCATCTTGGAACAGTACTTAAATTTGAGGCCTCCTTACGGAAGACTGCTTGAGTTTAAGCGATCAAAACTTAGATTCTTAAAAATGTACGTTCTATGCTAAAAATATCATACGCAGGTTGTCCAGGTCCATTTCCAGCCATTTAGGCGCAATTCACTTTTAAAAAGTGTGTCGCAGCCGGAAATTCACTAAAACATTTGGAGGGTTCAAGGTCATTCAAGGTCATCGACGTTGACAACAATAAAAAGCGCGTCACCAGTGCTTGTTATGATAAGCAGCATGTCTGTACCTATCTGCAACCGTTTTCACGCTACACGAGATAATTGCGGCAAAATAACCACTTTTAAGGGGGTAGCCGTCTTTGACGCCTGCCTGTGCTGGCCTCCTTGAACCTAAAACTAGAGACTTTGAGGCAGCCCAGGGTAAAGATTTTGTTATTTTAGCTTGCACCGTTCTGACACAGAGCCAAGGTGTGATGAACAGATGGATGGACGCCTAGACGATGGCTACGACATGCGAAGCATTCTGTTATCGCTCGTCATGAAATCGGCCAAATTTTTATATCGGTCAACATATTTTGTTTTTTTTTTGCAAATGGGATATAAATAATCATAATATTCAATGCATTTTCAGTTGTTTATTTTGTTACTTATTCAATAATATTTATTTTTACACACAACAGCAGCTACTCCTGTAGCGCATCTTAGCCATCACAACTCTGTCCATCTGTCTCTCTGTCACATAAGTGAATCAGTCAAAAACGGTATAAGCTACGATCACCAAATCTTTACCGTCAGCTGCCTTGAAGACTCTAGTTTCAGCGTTCGTAAAGTTTTTCCATAAATTCGAAAGGGGTCACCCCTAGCAAGGGCGCTAAATGATAGGAAAATGGGAAAAATCAATTTTCAGCCAATAAGTCACTGTATCCCAGGATTGGTGTGAGATAGAGCCTAGGTTACTATTAATCACTAACAGGAAGTCCTATACTGGCTTTTGATTGGCACCGAAGTCTATGACTTTGAATGAACTTAAATGCCAAAATAGGTTTTTATGGATTTTTGGCGATTTTTGGCTGCAACACATATTTCAAGAGCTAACTGCGCTGAAATCACCAGGACAAATAGACCACGACAACGTGCATATGAAACTTTCAGTATTAAACGTAGTTTATATTAAACATAGTTTTCACTAGTTTAAATTTTGTCCCCTCCCCTGCGATCAAAGAATTCTCCATACTGGGCATCAAACTTGGATCCCCCTTCAAAATACTCGCATTCGGACACTCAAACGGCAGCATCCATGTGAGACGGTGGTGCCAACTGGCGTATGTGAATGCATCGTATGCAATGTCAGTTGCTGCGATTGGTGAGCTTTGATTTTGTTCGCAGTGAGCCTTCAAACACGCACCGATGTCGCACGTTTCCCTTTGCATTAGCTAGGCTTTCTTGTTGTTCAATAGGCACAGACTAACTAATGCAGTTATAATCTGATTTCAGCTGTTGTGTATTCATGAAAAACATACCGTACAAAGTTGCATTACGACAAAGTTTGGCTTCACACGCTACCAGCAAAAATCAATCTTTTTTCGCCAGTATTATCAATTGGTTGAATCAAACAGTACTCTCATCTACAGATAATGGTGAATCGTAAGGGATCCAAATTGGTGCCACAACGTAGTGGTCTGGGAACCCTATTTACTTGTTTAGGCAGTCTTCCTGTAAGATGTTCGCTGACTTTGTTGATCGTGTGCCATCCCCTTAAGTAAGCAAACCACAATGCTGAGCTGACTTCAGCCAACTAACTCTTTGCTCCAGATAAGCTGCCGAACCAAGTCGTGACGACAGATTTTGCTGAATTGATCGCTCCACCTGCAAGCGCCATGGACAACCAAAGGCATCAACTCATCATGGTTCCTATAGGTCTTCTGTAGCAAAATTCTCTGACTTTTCCAGTCATGGAATGACAATTTCCTTGACCTTATCGAAACAATAACCCTATCGCACAAATGTCAAGAATAGTACCAAAAATATCATAACGAATGAAGCAGTATTAATGAAGCAATATGCAAAAGGACAGAGGCCACGTTCAGAGGGTCAGGGGGGCAAAGCCCCTGAAGCTGAAACACTTCTAGCTCTTAAATGTTCAACGAAAGCTGCAAATTTGCCGGTTTTTTTATATTTGGAGGCAAAACAAAATCACAGATATCTGCAGTCTGCATGATCCAAGATCATTTTCCCTAACTTTTCAAAAATAACATTTTCACCTGACCTTTCTCTTGACTTTCCCTGACCACACAAATTCCCTAACTTTTTCCAGTTTTCCCTCACCTGTAGAACCCTGACTCACAATGATGCTTCAAAAATTTTTTTCATGAAATACTGATATGTTGACTGTTTACTTCTCGTTGCAGCAAAACTGGTAACCACAGCTTTTCACTGCACCTGACTGTCGTCAAAATGTAGCACGTAGTCATTAGTTATAATAAAAAGTAAAGCTTCCAACGAATAACACTTTTTATAGTTAACTTATGAAAGTTAGTAATTGATTAAGTGTTAATATGAATCAAAACTAACAGTGGTCACTGCAGAAAAAATGCATGGTATTATCAACTTTGAAAGCTATTCAGTAACAGCTGTCAAAAGTGCACTGCGAACTAAGACAACAACAGGTAGACATTTTCACTACTAAGGCTTAAGTGTATGTTTTATCCAACTACGTTCTCCAGAGAAGTCATTATCACTCAACAAAATGTGCTCGCCATTACATCTTACTTTATAATATGTTCTTAGTGATGTGAATTTAATCGTATGTTTAACGACATTAATTCGTTAAAAATTTTTTAAAGATTAGATAAACGATCGTTATTTTCATCAGCTCGACCTAAAACACAGCAGAAGACTGAAGCAGCAAATAGTCAGTTTTCACGTACCGACAGCTTTGCCTGTCTGTGTGACAACTCGACCGGTCTGACTGACCACTGCATTGATTTTCTTACTACGATCTGCATTCTGTAACACTCTGCGCAAAACAGGCACGGAGATGTTTTACTAACAAAGAGACATATAAAATGACCGTCACTGGCAACGGTATAAAACATACAAGACTTAGCCAGTTGCATCTGGTCATACTGATAAGTGAAAGTGAGGTCGCCATGTGGCAGTAACATATTTGGCTCTGGCACTTCGGCAGCGCTTTCCGCTATCTGCTACTGGTAAAAAATCTAAAAATCTCATCCTAAATCCAGATGCCAATCTGGGTCACCACTAAAACCTTATCATCCCAAGTTGGGCCAAGTCCAACCTTCCTGAAAATATCAGCCAAATCCACCTGTAACTTTTTGTGTAATCTTGCTGACAAACCAACAAATAAACAAATAAATGCCAACAATCACACAACTTCACCAACGGCAAAGATAATAAGTAATACCAATGTCCAAAATAAAAAAAAAACCATTTACTAACTAAGACTACATGAAGTTTAATGCAAGTCAAGTCTAGTCAATAAAAACTTCCAAAAAATTAAATATATAGATGTGAGCATATGCATCAAAAAACTTATATTAAGTATTCACTAAAACTGTCACAGCCTCAAAGTTAAGACATCACCATACAGCAAATCCGTTTGCCTGCCAACACATGACCACTATCCACTAGCCACTTACAATTTGCTGCATTACTATTAGTCAACCGTTCAACAGCCTTTCTAGTAAATGTAACTAATACAAGCTGTTTGGTGTGAACTTACTGTGCTAGCCGTAGCTTGACGTCTGCCACTGACAACTGGCCTTGGAATGGATGACTGCACAGCAAACAAACAGCTAAAGTAAAAAGCAGGAATCTTCCAGACAGACAAACAGACCAATCTGCTAACATGACCCCACTGGAAATCTTTTATTCACCATTACTCATAAATAAACAACAAAATACATAACAGAGAATTAACCCTTTCGGTACGAGCCACAACTGCACCTGCGGCCTCGTGCAAAATATGTATATTTATATAGTCTAGAAAGGCTCGAGTATATGATTGCAAATTTTCACAAAGTTAGTAATTACAACTATCTGGGTGAAACAGAAAAGTATTTTACAACATATTCAGTAGTGGCCAGCAATAACAGTAGGCAGTGGTCGTGTGGTAGTAGTATACTACAGTAGTACAAGCTGTACTGCAGTACATCTACTACTACTGTAGTATACTACTACCACACGACCACTGTCTACTATTATTGCTGGCCACTACTGCTGCTGGTTACTACTACTACTACTGTTGGTGGCGTGGCGTAGTTGGTAGTGTGTTTCAGCTGAAACGAAGTTACTCTACGCCGGGCCTGGTTAGTACTGCGATGGGTGACTGCCTGCGGGCAGGTAAACCATCTCGGTGCGAAGCCTGCCAGCTAGGTCGACTCAGCCTTCTACCCTCCGTGGGACGGTAAAATGAGTAGTAACTC
>Ga0209367_1005475_pt1 | contig 17598 bp, 10 predicted proteins | sample WorMetLIZISLAND2_FD_187412 | JGI IMG/M metagenome (GOLD analysis project Ga0209367, IMG submission 187412) | Marine gutless worms symbiont microbial communities from Max Planck institute for Marine Microbiology, Germany - Olavius geniculatus... ... | reverse complement strand
GTCATCTGACCATTCTCGGTGAGGCCGTCCTCTTTTGTTTGAACCATCCATCATTCCGAACACCAGGGTCTTTATCTTTCTGCTGTCGTTCATTCTGCAGATATGGCCGAAGAGGCGCAATTTTCTGTGTCGATTTGGAGAATACTAAACAAGATCAAGTACCTTATCGGTAGCGATCAACCGGAAGTTGTTGGGCGGGTGCGTGATGACGTAACGTTTCTGGGTCAAAGTTCGTTGACCTTTGACCTCGTTACTGTCGACTCCGATGACGTCATCGAGAAGCAGACGATAAACGCCCAGACAGAGAATTCCGTACGTGCGAAGACACTGGCGTACCAGACGAACGTACTCCATCTCGTGCTACACACAGAGGCATCCAATCATTCTTGGTTGAGACAACCGGCAGATAAACAGAAAACACAGCGGGTTTTATTAAGTAAATCTATGTAAAAACTGTTCAGTTTATATAGGCTACAGTGTAAGGGTGACATCGTGGTTGTAGATATAAAACAGCAAAAATCACAATCTAATAATTCAAACTTTACCATTACACAGTCAGCAAAGTTCTCCTGACATTGTGTAATGGTGATGATGTATGCCATTTAGCCATTTGTAACCATAACTATGAGAGACGTAGGCCTACATTGAAGTTGTCCAGTAGTGAATCGCTGAGGTTAATGAGCGTCAGTGAAGAGCGGTGTCTGGCAGCGTCAAGTCGAGCGGTGGTCTGTCGACGCACGAGTCCTACTCTCTTCGTCAACAGATTCTCCAGTTCATTCCCTGCCTCGCCGCCCGTCAACAGCGCGCGCACCAGCGTCGGCACGTCCTCGTTCATATATGTCTACAGAACATTCAGTCGTTCGAGGTTTATGGAAAAAAGCAGACAAGCCGCTGTTATACGATAGCGCAAATCGGAAAACTGTGAAAGTTAACAAAGACTGCTGCTGCACAGCATTTCTAAAGCATTATTTCGTCTTTACGACATCTATAATAATATGTGAATTGAACCATAAATGTTAAAAACATTGATTTGCAAATAAAAAAACATTAAAAACATGTTTTTCACTTCTATAAAAACATCATTAAAACATGCATAAAACATTAAACTGCAGATGTTTCCAATCGCTACTTTTTTCGCCATTATACACGCAAAGAATATCTAACTCAGATAAATAAAAACTGAAACCTACCATTTGTAAAAACTAAAATCCGGAATGCACTTAATGTACAAATCAAAAAGAGCTAAACGCAATTTGCCCATGAGAAATAAATCATATTTGTAATTTTGTACGTTTATCTTTTAACAAGAGCAAAAACATGACATTAAAAAGCACAGAAAAACATTAAAATAAAAAAAACATAAAAATAAAACAACATTTAAAAAAATTAAAAAATATAAAAACATGTTTTTTAAAACTTTTATAAGAAATGTTTTTACATCTATGAATTAAACAGATAAAGAGGGGCGTCCATACTCCACTCCATTGATAAACGAAAGCAGGATGTTTCCTAGAAAAATTAGGGGCAAGTAAAACAGCAAACTAAAAAAGGAATTTTTTTCTGTTGGCGAATAGTTGGTTGAGCCACTCTTTCCACCCTGCAAATGCCGAAATTTGTTGCCACGAGATGCGTTTTAGAACCTTAAATGCGTTTGCGTAACTTTGCGGCCGTGGCTATACGCACGGCCCCCTAAAGACTTACAGCTTTAGAAGGCCATATTCAAAACAAGGGAGCTAACTGGTTTAATCCCCCTTCGCCCAAAATGTTGAAATTTTGTTGTGACAAGAAGGGTTTTAAGAGATGTAAGTAAATTTTAATGAGTTTGCAGACGGGGTTCCGCTCGGACTCTGCCGGAGAAACTTACAGCTCTCCCCCAGACTCACTAGTTGCTCGGATGTTCGTTGTCCTGTTTGCTGTGGTCATTTATATACTAAGTAAACAGTTTCGTGTGAAAAGTCGGTTTATAGTCCAAGTAAAAGAAGTCGATTTAAACGATTATTGCACGAAGTTTTCCTTTATCTGTACACATCGACGTTCAAATTCCAGAGCCTAAACTGGTAAAGTTGACGCAACTTTGGGTTGTAAGGTTTCTTCTTGGCGCTGAGAAGGGACGGACGCCCCTGGAAACAGAACTGATAGAACGAAGTCTATTCACAGATACGACTATACGAGATAGCCTATGATAGACGGCATGCACTGACAGCGGCAACAAGTGAGTCGAGGACGCTGGCCAGCAGCACTTTGCCGCAGACGTACGGCATCGTCTGATACAGAGGCAGACTAGGGTCATCATCATCATCATCATCCACATACGCCACGCTGGCGTCATGCTCTAATGCACACACACACAGCAAAATGAATAAAGACCAAAGTGATTCTGTAAAAGGCGCAATCACTTCTCCTATATATTCATCGGGTGGCAGCAGAAATTTGCAATGTAATTTTTGGCTGGGTGTTCTGCCCTCAAAGATCCCTTTCCCTTGGTCGTTTAAAAACCTTAATCTAGAGGGTAACACAATGTGTCAGTGGACCTTGCAAATGTACCTGCCAAGTGGCATGTGAAACCATCCAACTGTTTAAGCACGAATGTGACAGACTACATACACACAGACGACAGAGAAAGAGGTAAAAGACTACGATACGAAGAAATGGGTATCTGTAGGCGTAACCGCCTGCGCTGCAAAATGAATTTCGCCTAAAAATTGTACAAACAATTTTAGGACCTGTGTCTAAGTTGTAATCCAAATCGCCATCGAAGTCCAAGTAACTGTTATTTTGGTTACACCCGAAGCCCAAGATCTTTGAAAATTTCATCAGAAACCGTGTAAAAATTTTTTGGATCCCTACCAAACTCTCACTAATTGCTCAAAAATGTTACAAATGTTTTAAAACTGTACGATCGTCAACGCTATTGTAAATCATTTTTGTGGCAATCCGGCTTTATTTGTGGCGTCCGGACGACCATCAATGATTTTTTTCCGTTAACGGCACTTACGCTGGTGGAACGCTTGCAAGTGTCACGAAGATAAAACTAAAAGCAAAAACTTTCAATCAATTCATAACTAATATTACAAAAAAAAAGAAAACATAACTAACCGAGTTCGATAAGCATGGGGATTTCCCGACTGATTGACAGCCGCCGTCGAAACTTGTCCGTGTTCGCAAGTACTGCAACAAAACTAGAATATCGTAATAATATACGTCGCAAATAGCAAAAATAACGATACAATTATCTATGTTATCGTAAGCCAATGCGTATAATACACTTCATACCTCTGACGTCTCTCCGGGCCTATTGCTGAATTAAGCTACACAATGGCGCAATTTTATTCCAGTTCAAATTCTCAATGTCACAAAAACTATAATTTTATAATATTTTTTTTGTTTCGCCATAAGTTTTGCGGTAAGCTTTATTAATGTACGTTAGGCCTATGCATTTGTTACCTAAGCTAGAACCTACAAAATTGAAAACTTGGACTGCGTATGAACTGCGTTCGTCGATACGTTTGCCGCGAAGACTTTTCAGTAGGCCTAGCTGAAATCAACTTTTGTAACGGAGTTTAATAATCGCACCATAATACTGTATATCTCCGCGTTAAACTAAGCGAATTTTAGTGTATTTTGCAAGTGTATTATGCATTATGTATTACGCAGGTACAGAAAAGTCCAAAAATAAGCAACTAAATTTTTTTACAATCAATCAATTGTTCAATGAAACAAAAAAAAACAAACAAACAATATTGTAAGTGGTTATTTTATTAACTGATTAAACATTCAGTCAATCAAAAAGTAATTACTTACAAAAGCAGCCCGTGTCTTTTAAGCTTAAATGCAAAACCAACCAAAATTGCTAAAAACGACCGCAAAAATGCTACATAAAAAGAAAACTAAAAATGTGTGTTACTTAAAGCTTTATTATCAGTGACCGACGACTTTATTAAGCCTACCGCCATTGAAAATCAAAAACTGAATAAATAGAAATATACGTTTAGTCTTCTGAAACGTATAGGCCTAGCTACTGCAGTGTAGACCTGCGATCTTGGCGATGTTGCGTTCGATTTTGCGCAGACTAAGAATGTTCTTGGTGGTGAGAATGGATCGTTTGTCTACCAGGGCGTCGTCGATGCGAGCCGTATCATTACTGACCATCACCAGACACATCGAGCAGGTCTGCACGCCCAGGTGACGCAAGTCGATGTTGATCGACCGCGACCGCTGTGACGTCAGCAACAGACACACGAACCGACACAGGTAAACGCGCCACGCCTCAACCTCAACCAGTCAGGCCGGGTGTAGTGGAAAATTTGTCGCACCGGAAAATTCCCACATGCAGCAGTACGGGTTAAGGTTAAGATTAGGGATAGGGTTAAAGTTAGGGTTAGGGTCAGGGTTAAGAGTAGGAATAAGATCAGGGTTAGAATTAGGGTTACGATTAGGGTTCAGGTTAAGGGTCGTCCATAAATGACGTCACGCGTTTATAAGAAAAAATTTATCCCCTCCCCCTTCGTGACACTTCGTCACACTTTCCTGGACCCCCTTCACATATGACGTCACAAACGTCTAACCCCCCGCGGCAGCCTGTAGGGTAGAGTACAGAGATGAGTTTCAGCATATCCTAATTTTAATATATAAAATTATATCCATTATCAAAACTCAAAATTGTCTACTGTCAATTTAATGCATAAAATTATGTGAAATTAAGCACAGTGTTCTTAAATGTTCCTCGTCCTGACACATACGGCGAGTTGGCAACATAAATTTGGCTGTCTATTGTGCCTTTCCACAAATGTGACGCATGTGATGTCACACTTCCTTTAACCCCCTCCCCTACGTCACACGTCGTCACAATAATGTAAACCCCCTCTCCCTCGGAGCGTGACGTCATTTATGGACGACCCCTTAGGGTTAAGGTTAGGGTTAGGGTTAGTAACATTATGAGAACATGGAGATGGGAAGAATTTTCTAAATGCGTCAAATTTTCCACGATACCGGTACTCGATTTACCTACTACGGACAGACGAAAAGCTGCGGTGACTTTGGTGTTGGTTAACTTACCTGTTCGCAGACAGTCATCCATCCACTTAATAGAGACCGGGATTCAAACCAATGACCTCTCGATCGTAAGTCCTACTTGTTCGACACAGCAACATACTACCATACTACTACCGTCATACTACCAACTTATCAAGCCAGCCGTTGCATCAGCTTAGCTACAGGTCAAATTTGCTGTGCGTGGCAAATCAAAATTGGAATAATACGGACCTGAAACTTTTTTTCAAAATTTCCTTAACTTTTCGAACTTTCTTCCAACTTGCTTAAACTTTATAATAAATTCTTTAAACAATACGGCGACTACTGACTAATACGAGAGTCAAAGCAGACCGGATAGACGTAGAGTCTGGGGAAATTGGCGATGGACGGCCACTCGGCCTGTACGAAAGCGGGGTCGGTGTAGAAGACGATGTCACGCAGACGATGTGTCAGTAGCGAGCTGGCGCGCAGTGGACGCACGAAGTTCACCAGTCCGATCTCATGTGACATAACGCAGCAGACGCAACGACCGCCGCTTGCGTATTTTTCATGTGAGTAGCAGTTGCTAGTGCTTCCACCCGGACACAGCACGAAGATGACGTGGTCCGAGAACTGATGCTCACGAGCCGACTGACTGTCCTGCACCCCAAGCACGTAACGTATGTAACGCATGTAACGGAAATAACGCAGCTGACGCGATGAACGCAGCGACGCCGCTTCTATCTTCGCGTTCTTACCGTTGCGTCAGCTGAGTTTGTTGCGTATTTTTCTTGCGTTCGTTGCGTTTGTTTGTACAGCGTGTTCCCATTGAACCCAATCCATAGCAAAATAAATCGAAGCAAATTGAATTTCGGCCCTTAACGGCGCAATTTCGGCGGGCCGCGGCGGCCGATAATTTCGGCTTAACGCGCGCCGTCAGTTTTTCGGCGGCGGCGGCGGCGGCGCAATTTCACGACTGAGAGGCCTATTTTTTCTCAGAGCGTGTTGTCAAAGCATGGAACAGTCTGTTGATATAACAGCCCACTGCTGACTTCTCTATGACCTATCAGCCTTCAAACGGACTAATAAAAGGGCTAAGTCAAGGAGGCATAACTAGAACGCGACAGGAATGAACCAAACAAAACTGAAAATCTGAACTGAAATGCCAGTTCGGTTACGTCTACTGAAATGTAAGCTATTAAGTAAACAAACTGGCAGTTCGGTGTGTTTCTGTCGCTTTGTACACGCTTTACGTCACCTACGAGGCTACGTACTAAATACCGCACTACCGGAATGGATAAGCGAGTGCGCAGTACGAGCTTATACCACTCTAGACAGTGCGGTATCGTACTCAAACCACGCTCATATCGCATAGACTACACTGTCTTTTGCTTTGTGACGCACGACTGCAGCCGAAGTTATATCCTGTTTACACGTGGAAGCAAACATGAAGCAAACGTATTCAAAATACACGTGCACGACGTGTGCTCTAGATTTGCTTCATGTTTGCTTCCTCGTGTAAACGGAGTAATGGGGTATTGCGAAAACAGTTTGTTGTACCAGTGCTAGCTGAGTGTGATTTAAATACCAGTAGAATGCTGTCGAAGGTCGGTGCTGGACACCAGTGAAACATGTTGGTGATGTCGAACATATCTCGAGCGTTGTTGTTTACATCTTCACTCAAACCGACCCTCTCTACCTTTCCGTCACCATCAACGTCGACCCTATACAACATACAGGCTGATACTACTCGTAGACCTATTAGTTAGTTCTCTCTTCACAAAGCTTCTGCGCTAAAATTAGCAAACGTAACTAAATAAAAGCTATTGTTTTGCTCCGCAAACTCTTAATGCTGCTGAAACTTACATTAACAGCGAAAGTAAACTTCTTGCAAAAAAAACAGGAATAGGCCTAGCATATCTGCAGATAATTTCTGACGCCCCGTAACAGTACGAGATAATTACAAGGGCGCAAGATGTCAGATCTGTCGTCTACAAATAGGCCTATTCAACGGTACAGAAACGATTTCAGAGCAGTTGTAAAAAAGTTGACTAAATTCAGTCCGAACTTTAAGTCCCACAATCTTCGCTACGGCGAACGGTGGGCACTGGAGAAAGATATTATAGAATATTATATTATATACAACCAACTGAAAGGACGGAATACAAAGTAGACCAAAAACGGGCCACTTCCGTCTTACGGCTTGTAACTTCTAAGAAGTAAGCTTATTGATTAACTATTAACTCGGTACCATATCTGGCATAAATCAGCAGTATTTCACTCTCAACATAACCTTGTAATTTACTGTGCCTCGTTTTCGGCCCACGCTCCCTGTAGGATGGTGGACTTACGTGTTAAGCAGCGAGTCCGGCGTGATGCTGACGTAGTCCATCGAATCATCGTCACCACCACACTCTGCAGCCCATTAGCAGCACAACAAGTTTATAGTCTGAATTTGCATGCAACTGCGGTAGTTCACGTAAGCAAGTAAGTAAATCTTTTAATGCACAAAACAAGATTAACTGCATAACATAAAATGTAAACGTACTGCTAGTTACAGAAGTTTCAATACAAAGTGGTTAACAAATAAACTTGACAACTAAAAAGCATATACGCAGGATTATACGAGTAATTCAGGTAAGTAAAAAGCAGAAATCCTGTACATTGTGCACAGAGGTTTGCGTTGAGCACGCGTGCTAACCTGAAGCTGGCGGAGGGACTTTGCTGTTAACTCTGACAAGCGGAATGTGCTCATCAGGACGACTTGTGGATCTCCGGTACCAGGCGACGCTGCGCAACACAACACACTAGGGCTGTGCCCTTCGAGTACTAAAGACGCTGGCACATAAACGAAAAAAGCATAACTAAACTAACCAGAACACATAATCCCACACAAATTTGTGGAGAAGCTGAATTATTTCATCGCACGTTGTTTTAGCTATATTATCGCACACGTCCTAGCGTGGATCATTATTTCCGAAAGTTTGACCTAAGCTTGAGCAAGTTTAAAGTAATTTAGTAAAAGACAAAATCGCTGTCGCCAGTCTACGCAATTCTTCACAGGTGGCAACGTACAATTTACGACTGCATATTTTGGCTAGGGCTCGGCCTCAAAATCTATCATTCCCTGAGGCCTGGGCCCCCGTGTAACATAGCGTGCCATTGGACTCACAAGTGTACATGGCAAATGGCATCTAAATCTGTCCAACGGTTTAAAGCAGGGAGTACGAGTCTGACAGACGACAGGCAGACCACGATGCGGAGAAATGTGTCGCTTGCGTTGCAAAAACAATTCCGCTTAACGTTTATACGAAACGCAGCAGGCCTATATTAGTAGTGCCAGACACATCTCAAACGATGTAAAATTAATTTTAAAATGTATAATGACGGAAGTTATCCAAAATATGCTCCTAAATTTAATAATTCAAAAACTGATCAACAAAGTTTTACGGTATGAACAGTCGAGTACCGGTAACAAAATGATATTACTCGAATGTTTTTGCTACTCCAGTAGATCCAGTACTCGAATACTTGGGCACAACCCTAAAAATGGACAATATTGATTCAGTTCGATAGAGCGAAATCATCTGTTTACAGTCACATTGCGAAAAAAAGATAGTCAACAAGAAAAAACAACCAAAAAACAAGATCAAAAACAACAACAAAGAATGCAGGCATAATAAACAAAATAAATAACAAAATATCGACGACAACCATGATACAAATGGAAACGACAAGTGTAGAAGTTAAGAGTAATTGCAGGAGTAAAGACAAAACGACAACATTGAAAACAAAAAAAAACGATGAAAACAACAACGACGAATTCATAGTAAGATTATTTTATCATCATCATTAGCATTAGTAGGTGACTTCACGTTTTGACTTAGCCTTTGCGGTATCTTTCGCTGAGCTCAAGTTCGGTCTAAGACCGAACTTGGGTCAAAAAGCAAAGTGATTTCGCTGAGACTTTTTTCTGAGCAGAAACTTAGGTCTACAAAGTTACCGCTCGGCAAAAGTCTTAGACATGACATGACATGACGGTCTAAGTACAGACATGGACTGTAGGCCTAGTTGAGCCTAACTAATATGGCTTAAGTCGGTCGAATTTGCAAGGACGAGACAACTTTAGCCCTTGAGGTTTAACTTTTACTTAAACTGAACCCACTTCAACTATTTGAACTTTCGCTGAGCCAAAACACTGAACTTAACAAGCATGGCGACTTAAGTCAAACTCTAGTCTAAGTCCGGACTTAAGCGTTCAGCTGAAAGTTTTGCTCAGCGAAAGGCTCAGCAAAAGTCTACGTCGTAAAGTGAAGTCACTCACGGTCATCAATAACTTACTTTCGAACTTTGTTGGGTCCTTGTGCAATAAAGAAGCCGACGTGTCCCTGCTGTAAGATCAGACTGTTGCCAGGGTTGACTCTGAAGTTGCCGCCTTGAGCCTGGGGACAACTCACCGCTACCAGCAGGATTCCGAACTCCGTCAAACACAGGCTGTAAGTGTAAACACGACATAAAGCGTACGTTGTTTTCATCCTACGCAACGCACGCAACAAACGCAACGAACGCAGGAAAGTGCGCAACAATTAGCGGCTGACGTAAAGGTCGAAATGCAACGATAGAAGCTGTCGTTGCGTGAAGACGCGTACAGAGCGACGTAACTGAATTAAACTGAACTTAACTGACCAACGAGGGAGTGATCAGTTCAGTTCCGTTCAGTTACGTCGCTCTGCACGCGCCTTTAGTTGCGTTCGTTGCGTTGCATACTTTGCGTCCGTTGCGTCGGATGAAAACCATGTTTAGAGCAATACTATAGAAAAATGTCTGATGAGCTACATTGTCAGTTCAGTGCCGACATATTATGCGGCCATCCGTTTAGCTATACACTGCGCTGTGCAACTTTAACCCTAACTAACCGTGACCTTTGACCTTTTAAGCAAACTGAAAACCTTTCCATCATTTTTGTTCTTTTTAACGTTTTTTTCGAGTAACAAACAGACGAGCGGACAGACAGAGAGGCCTATTAGAACGGTCACACACAATAGAATGATAGTTCAGCAGCTGAAAAAATGGCTCACTCGGCGACGTCAGTAAACGTAAGTCCGAGAAAATCTTCAGAAAAAGCTCCGGCATAGATCTCGTGAGCTGCACCGTAGCAGTAGTCGTCCATCCACTGCGTCTTGCTACCGGGCTGCACACAACCACACGACGTCATAGTCTACTCAATTGACAGATCTGACTTATGACATTTTGTGGATCGCTCAGCTAAGGTCGATGCAGCCTTATTTCGCGAGCCCACTCTTAAGGTGCGTTCTCACTGCGCGCGTTAACGCTCGCAGTGAGAACGCGAAGAATGGAAACGCATCTTTATACTGCTTATGTCATTCTACCACTACGTCCCACGCGTGTTCAGTACGAAACGTGTAGTGTATAGGCTGCTGCAATAAAAACAAATAACTTGAGAAAAGCTCACGTGATGCGCGATAGCATCGGTGCTGCCTGGACATAGATATCATAGAGAATCAATGTACAACAAGAACGTACAATAGATATTAATAATTCGTTTGAAAAAGTACCCAATTTTAAGGCCTCCGTGTGGAAAAATCGTAGAACCTAGGAGGTTAAAACTCAAAAGGTTAAAATCTACTCTCTATGCTAAAAAAATCATATGGTGGCTGACCTGCTCTATCTCTAGTAACTTAGGTGCAATTCACCGTTAAATTATGCGCTAGCCTACAACCTAAAATCGCACAAAGCTTGTTATTTCTGTAAAAAAATAGCCTCCTTAAAAACGGACAAAAATTTCGTACCCAACTGTATGCCGTTTTGAAGATAATTATGTTTTTGCGGAGGGGTGTTTTTATAGTTGCACACTGGAGGCCATTTAATAGAAGTTGAGTATGCAATCAGTGCGCTGTGTGGTTAGTGAAAAGACGGCACGCGTGCCTTGTAGGAGCGCATACAGATGAGGTTAGAGAGCATGGTGACAATGCCCGGTGCAAGGCAGTTCTGAGCCATGAAGCCGAGCTTCAGTTCTGACAGACAGATCACTTCATCACCGCCGCGAGCACCAGCAGCAGCAGCAGAAGCAGAGTTATCCTCATCAACGTCGTCTGATGAGGCCGAGGTTGATGAGACTTGATGCCAACTCCAGCCGGGGATGTGCAACAGCTGCTCCTGTATTGCGAATAAACAAGTAAGTCAGATTAAGTACAACGTCAATTTTGTGTACTCTAACTAATAGCAACCGTTTTCAAAACGTGCTACAAATATTTTCTACTTCGTTTCTCAATCATGACGGTAAATGATAATCTTTAATTCACCGATAACGTTAGATAATGAACAACACAGGCAGAAAAATAGATAAAAGCTAAAATAGTCCACCAAACAAACACAAATTATATCCGTGACATTAGTATTAAAATGGCTTTGAAAAAAAAACAGATTTTGCTCTATGACAGTACCTTGTTATGATGCTGCAGCAGCTGGAGTATAATGCGTATGTCGGGCGAGAGGTTCTTGAGCGCTGTGACTCGCATTATGTTAGCAGCATCTTCCTCGTCCTCGTCCTTAGCTCCACGGTTTGCCAGAATCAACACCGCCTCCGCATTCTCCGCCTAATCAGAAATAATGCAGCTACATATATTTACGAATTTACAGGAATAAGTTTCTGGAAATATAATAATTTTAAAAAACGATTAACTTTATTCTCTATCTTTGAATATACTCATATAAACTGAAACAATAACTAATAAGATATATACGGTATTGCCGTCGTATGCTGTCTTTCCGTCCGTCTGTCCGTCCGTCCATCTGAGTCAGTTGCGTCAGATAAAAACTAGCTGCGTTCGGTACCTTAGATTGAAACTGGACTTAGAAATATACGAAGATGCGAGGGCAAACCTTGGCAAGTTTGAGTATAGCGATGTCAAGTACTGTGCCTTGTATGAACGTAACGTTACTGAAGTTCCGTCGAAAGAACGCTTGAAGTTCTCCCGAAGGCTTGTTGCTGAAACATCGACAAAGCGTTAAGTAAGTAAGTGAATAAGTAAATCTTTACTGCATAAAAGAAGCGCAAAATGCAAAGACACAAAATATAAACATTTAAAAGCTACTCGTCCACAAGGTTAAACAGACAACGGTTGACAAAAAAGCAGAGCTAGCGAGTTTGATATGATGTCTACGGGGACGTACGTAGGGTCTAATGGAGTTTTTTTCGAGGGTAATGCAACAGTTAGATAGTACTCACGTAATATTACTGGATTTAGTTGAAGAAATCCCTGGCCAAAAAATTTAGCAAATAAATTTGCAATGCGGCAATATGTTTGTAGTTAAATTTAGCTTATAAATGGAAACTTTATAACAAGTAGCATTTCATTGCTTTAGATCAGTTAAGCCCCTTCACAACACATGTTCTATGTGTTTTATCTTTTACGGTGTATAAAAATACACAAAACATCTACATTGAATAACAAAGCCAAAAGCTCCTAACTTGCAAAAAATGCTACAAAAGACACACTCAAAAATTAGTTAAGACGGTGTCAACATTAGTAGTTAGTAATCGGCAAATTGGTAGCGCGGTTTTCGGGGCGAGAGCATGGCGTCTTAGTCTTACAAGTCAATAATGACGATATCTGTATTCTTCATCGCTGCGTCTTTGTGAATGAAATTTTTCACGATTGTTGTCAGCGAATCGAACGTTATTCCTCCGCAGATAATGATGTGTCTGCAACGCGAACAAAAACAGGAACTCGGACACTTTTAAAACCCACAACAGCATACGTAAGGCAAACATAATCATTACCATCGTCATCATCATTATCAGCAGCAGCATCGCTACTACTAAGCCCTATACTACTGCTATTATTAAGCGGAATCGCTTTTGCAGCCCAAGCGATTTCTCCTATTCCTACACATTTCTCTGTAGTGTGGTCTGTCGTCTGTCGTCTGTCACATTCGTGCACCCTGCGTAACGCTGGACGGATTTAGATAACAATTATTGGCACATAAACTTGTGCAGTCCAAGAATCCTTTGGGTTAGGTGGGGGTCCTTGAGCCCTAGTCTACGGGAGATTTGGGAGGTCAAACTCCGAACCAAAACACGCAACTGCAAATTGCAAACAAACCGTTAGACTTATGCTGCCACTTGGAAATGCAAACTAAGATAACGATTTCGCTGTTTACTCCTCGCGCGCTACGTTCCTAACGAGGATTATATGAAATCAGTGTAAAAATGAGGACCGACCGACGACCGACCGACCGACCGAAAACCGACCTCTGTTCCTGGAAGAACCTTCCTGGAAGAACTTTAAACGGCCATATCTCCATAACGGTGCTAGATAGACGCATGGTCACTATAGACCACCCATAAGAAGTCGACCCACAAGAGTCGAATGCTCACGTGACCGATGACGTCACGTGACCTCAAAAAGTCAAGGTCGTGACCCCATTATCTTTGAAGCGCCATATCTTCGTAACGGTGCCAGATAGACGCATGGTTACTATGGACCACCCATGGGAAGTATTTTGTTTGCAAAAAAACAGTAGGGCTTAACGAACTAACTTCTTGTACTGTAGACCATTAAATTGAAACAGAAAATGAAAACCTTTTGGCACAAAACGACTACGTAACTTCGTATATTGCACAGTGCTTAGTTGTTTGAGAAAAACATATAGCAGCTTGATATTCAACATAAAGTTATTGTTTAATGGCCACCATAAAAGTACAAATTGCAGAAAAATCATGAACCCCATTGAAAGTTATAGACGCCATAATTTACTTGTTATTTGCGGCGTCAATGTCAACTTACAACATCAAATGCGATGTCAACAGAAGACTTCGAATGATTGCTGTGTGTAAACCTATGCAAACTCGTAATGTGAACGTTTCAATATAATAGTTGTCGATATTTTCAAAAGCTGGTCATACCGTCTGCCGGATGTACTTTTGTATGCGTTGCGGTACTTATTGCGTTTGCTCATCGCTTTGCCAATCTCCGGAATAAGCGTGCAGAACGTTCCCTGCGTTCATAAACAAAACAGACTGCATGAAGCAATGGTAAGTAAATTTATCAATATATAAAGGTATGAAAGCAAACTAAGCTAAGTTTAACGAAAGTAAACAAATTAATTTATGTATTGTAGCAAACGATGTGACATGCAACTTTTACAATGCTATAAGCTTATAAAATTTTCGCAAATTTCTAGCGCCACGTTGTGTTCTGTGATAAAGCAATTTTATCGTCAGGTATAGGTAAACGTAGTCGACGGCATGCACCGTTTTGATACAATAGAGCAGTGTGACGGACGGACGGACGGACGGACGGACCATAGCTAAGACGCGCGAACATTCTACTGTCGCCCGTAAACACAGTAGGTGAGGCAGGAAGTTGCAATGTTCTGACAGGCACTGCGAATTTCCGACAGAATTCCGACAAACAGCTGTAAATTTTTGACGGAAAAGATTATGGCCCGTAAGCTCGACATTTCAATATTGCGCTTAAATTTACCCCCAAAATGTTTTTTAGCTCCAAATAGACGAAAATTTTTCCGACAAAGAGAAGATTTTCCAACAATTTTAGGACAGCCCAAAATTTTCCTCTCAACCCCCCGGTATGACGTATGCTGGCTGTGTACTTTGCGTCTGTTGCGTGCGTTGCCTTGAGTGGTTACGTACAAGCGCTGCGACGACGAAGACGACGGTGAACGCTTTGCCGAGCACCGTGCGCGGTGAAATGTCTCCGTAGCCAATCGTCGTCATGCTGATGAGCACGTAGTAGAAACTGTTCCAGAACGTCAGCTGCTCGCTGTTTGCGTAGTCGTAAAACGGGTCCCCGTTGTTCTCCACCTGTACACAACACTACACAGATGTAACAATCGATGGGTTTCCTAACATGGTTTACCTGGTATGATACAGTGTGTGTTGATTGTTTTACAGTGTTGTATTTCTGTGTTTCACTGACGGACTTCGAGCCGGTCATTGAGTACCGTAAATGAATGCGCGAATAAAATGAACGCATGAAACAAAGTGCACAGAGATCGAATGTTTACTTCCTTAGCTTAGGAAAACCAGTGACACTTGCATCGTGCACGTTTAAATGATTTGCGAATCTGTAAAACTTCTAATAAGCGTTGAGTCTCCAATGAATGCCGATTGAGTACCGTTATTATTATCATTAACGTTGATAACGAGGACGATGATGTGGTTAAAGAAGGCGAAGTTATACTGACAAGGAAGTACATGCTGGCGCCGAGCATCCAGACGATGAACATGACCGTGACGACCTTGGCAACACGAATGTGAACGCTGCGTCTGACGATGTGCAGCAGCTGAAGCAGCTCCGGCGTGTTGTGTAGACAGATGAACCGCAGGAACCGCAAACCTTCGCAACCAAACCGCAACATCACTCAATACGTACAACAACCGTGACAGTTTAATTTGGCGAAAGGCGGAATTCTTTCCTTGTTTGTATTCGCCATGCGACATGCGAGGTATGCCACCGATGATTCTGCAGTTACTTATGACTTGGTACCGATGCAGTAATGTATTTGTTAGATGGGGCAATTTTGTGTCATGTGTGTTTCCATTGACTGTTGAAGACAGGCAATGTGGGGTGCTGTCACCTCTGCTTTTTAATGTATATGTTGATAGTTTCATACAACGTCTAAAGGCGTCAAACTTAGGATGTAGAATTGGTTCATGCTACCTAGGCTGTATCATGTATGCTGATGACCTGGTTTTGATTGCCCCAAGTCTGCATGCATTACAACAAATGGCTGATATTTGTACAGATGAGGCCTCACACATCGGCATGCAGTTCAACCCACGTAAATGTTCTGTGATCCGCTTTGGCCAAAGATACCTAAAAAGTGTTATCCTATTACTATGTATGGGAAACCGGTTGCATTTGTCAATGATGCTAAATATCTTGGTGTCACATTGTCATCATATAAGAAGTTTCGAATATGTTTGCATGGTATGATATCCAAATTCTATCGTGCCTTTAATGGGCTGTTTTATCACGCCTCTAAGCTTAGAGATGAGTTAGTTGTGCTACACTTGGTAGATTCGAACTGTAAGCCCCACCTACTGTATGCCGCTGAAGCATTAAATCCCAATCTCACACAACGGCGTAGTCTCAGTCATACAAGTGTGCAGTGTCTCATATCTTTGATGTGTCAGGTAATAATGTTCAGTTTGTATGTAACATGACTAAATCTGTGCCTTTCTGTAACATGATGGTAGACAGAAACATAAAATTCTTGGAGAAGATACACAAATATCATTTGATGCTTGGTGTTTTAAACTATTTGTTCTGCAGTAGAGGCAAGCACGAGTTGTTTCAGTTGCTTGGTGTAAGACGGTATAAATAATGTAGTCTATGTTTGGCTTAGGCCAGTATGTGTTTGTGTGTAATGTTATGCTAGGTATTTTATGTGTTCATCTTTCTCTTTCTGCCCTAGTTATTAGTCATCTCTATTGTGTTGTATTTTTTTCTATTTTATTGTGTTAATGTTTGGCTCCTTTTCACGCTTGCGTGTTTTGGCTAGAGATTGGACCCTCAAATATTCCGCAGAAACTGTAAACCTTTGCAACGTAACCGCAGCATCCAAACATCACTGAATACATACGATACCGACCGCTTAATACACACAGCAATTTAATAAACAAGGACCAAAGTAGTTTGGCAAACAGCGAAATTGCTCTCCTCGTGTTCTGCAGACAGATGTGCGCCTAGTTTGCTGTTGTTGTGCTTTGGTTGGTGCATTTTTAGAAAAATTGTATTTTACAAGGTGGCGTAGCAACGCGTTTAAGGTACGATTGAATCTTTAACGCCAGTTTTGTTGCAAATTGTCGATTGAGTGTGTCGGTGAAAGAGGTTTTTGAAAATCGATCTATATTTAGCACAGATATGGAAGAATTACAAAGTGGAATTTTTTTAAAACACTGTACAGAGCTATACAGACCGATCCAGCTGGAGTCGAAGTGCAAGCCGACAAATGTAGGAACGATCGTGAAATGATCGACGAGTGAATAAAGGTCGATCCACATCAGCAGGCGGTCCGTCGATGCCACAAACTTTACACACACAAACAACAAACAATAATTAAGCCTAACAGGTGATCGTGAAACGAACAGTAACATGCGGACATCTGATAAGCATGCATAACACAGTTTACACAGCACAGACAGGAATTAGGTTACACCAACGATTGTTAACTAACGTTTCAACTAGGCCTACGTTTACTGTTAAAGTCAAGTATCATCTACAGGGTGCGGCAGAAAAAAATGGACCCCTAATTTTCTTCGCCGTTTTCTCAGCAACCGTATGAAATTTTAATACGAAATTTTACAGCTTTATTTACTGAAACCTTCTACATCTAACAGCCAAATACAATGTGATTCTGTTGAAAAACGACGAAGTTATAGATTTTTTAACATGACCGCTTACCGATTTTTCGGCATTCAAAAATGATCATGCTACAACACCAATTTCATAACATCGTTGAAACAACACAGTTAAATAATGATCAAATGCCAGAATTCTATTGCCACTGCAAATGTTCGAAGTGTTCACCACCAGCACC
>Ga0209367_1005474_pt1 | contig 17600 bp, 8 predicted proteins | sample WorMetLIZISLAND2_FD_187412 | JGI IMG/M metagenome (GOLD analysis project Ga0209367, IMG submission 187412) | Marine gutless worms symbiont microbial communities from Max Planck institute for Marine Microbiology, Germany - Olavius geniculatus... ... | reverse complement strand
AAACTGGAAAAGTGATTTGAGTAAAATGATTTATCCCAGTACGGTACCCTGCAAGAAGTGGTCACTTTCACTTACCGCGCCCCAGTGTTCGATTTGCCGGGGGGGGGCCTGAGGGGGGTTAACCCCCCACTGCATGAGGACCACCTCCCCACTGAAACTTGTCTGGGGGTCGGCTTTGACTCCCTCCCAGAAGGCTTCCAGGAGCAACTGGACAAAACTTGGGGTACAAAAAAATTTTCTGCTCGCTTTGTACTTATACTTACCCTCATCTTGCGGTATGCCAAGAATAGGAGCAGAAGTGAGTTTGTTTTTCAACTCGTCAAAAAAACCTGCTCTGCGTCACCCCAACGAAATTGCACACATTTCTGTGTAAGAGCATGTAATGGTGCCGCAATCTTAGCAAAGCCAGCAACAAAACGTCTGTAATAAGAACAAAAGCCCAGGAATGCACGAACTTCTGTCAGGTTACGTGGAACGGGCCAGTCGTGTACAGCTGCAACCTTTTCCGCCTGCATTTCAACGCCATTACCAGAGACAACATGCCCTAGAAAAGCAACTCTGCGTCGAAGCAAACAGCACTTACTAGGAGGTTTTAGTTTTAATTTTGCCGCACGAAGACGTTCAAACACAGTTTGCAGGCGTTGCAAATGTGTCTCAAAATCGACCAAAAACACGATAACATCGTCCAAATACACCATGCAACTATCATAAGAAAGACCACACAGAATGAGATCCATCAGGCGCTGAAAAACACTTGGAGCACATGTTAAACCAAAAGGCATCACCTTGTACCTCCATCATCCTCTACGTGTAACGAACGCAGTCTTGTCCTTATCGTCATCAGCTATAGGAATGTTGTGATAACCAGAACGTAAGTCTAGAGTACTGAAGAACGAAGAACCTTGAAGAGCATTCAAACAAGTGTCAATATGAGGGAGAGGATACGAGTCCTGGTAAGTAATAGAGTTAAAAGATCGGTAGTCAACACAAAAGCGATAAGAACCATCTTTCTTCCTAACAAGTACAACGTTAGAAGACCAAGGGCTTGCTGCCGGTTCGATAATATCATGACGTAGCATTTGATCAACCTGGTGATCGATTTCCTCCAGATGAGCAATAGGATGGCGGCGCAGCGGTTGTCTAATTGGCCTATGATTGCCCGTTTCGATACGGTGATGAACCAAATCGGTTTTACCGATATCATACTCATTCATGGAGAAAACGTCGCGGTATGTTTCCAACAGACTACAAGCTTGGTTGCGCTGAGAAGAGTTTAGCTCAACAGGCAAAGAATCTTTCAGATCGTCCAGCTCATCGCGACCAGTACCTGCAATCACATCAGACATTACCGGTGTACTCGAGGTATTGTCCGTCAAAGTCTGAACAGGTTCACTGTGACCAATGCAGATGCCGCCACGCACTAAGCAAGGTTGAGGTGAAGTATTCACCATACGAACTCGTAAGTTTGATATACCAGGTGAGATAAGAGTATGCGCCACATACACACCCTTACAAACTGGATTGGAGTCAACCGCGTGACTGACAGTCGTTTGAGGTCTTATGTAGACCAAAGGAGAACGAACGGTAACATCAACTTGTCGTTTCGGCGGAATGACCACATCTTCCTGCAAGTAAACACGACGGCACCGAAGTGGACCTTTTCTTGGTCGAGTAACAACCCTTTTGCCGTCCACAAGTATCTGTTTAGACTTAAAGTCGCAAACACAATCATGCTCAGTTAGCCAATCAGAACCTAGCATGGGTTCTTTGATATCATTAGACACAAGCACAGTGGTCACAATAAGGTTACCATTTAACCTAAATGGAAGTACAGCCTTTCCAAGAATTGTAATGGTCGCGCCATTAGCCGCGGTAATTTTCTTTTCAGCATGTACAACATGAACAGAAGGTAAATTGCTAACAAGAGAGTGCGGTACCGTTGATATTTCGCAACCGCTATCAATCAAGCATTTAACTCTGCGGCCACCCAGTCTCATGACCAAATATACATCTGCATTATCGCGTTGCTTACTAGCACCTCGGTTTGCTGCAGGTCCGCGGGCAGAGAGGGGTGCCAACGAACAATCGACCTGTCTGTGGCCAGGTTGACCACAATGCCAGCACACAAGTGTCGACCTCCCCGAAACTTCCCGCTTCGGCTGCCTTCCCGAAAAATTGGGGTTAGCGCCGGTATTACCGTTATCACCACTAGTATTGAACTTACCGTGCTGAGGTCGACGAGAATAGCCACCTCCACTCCGCTCCACCTAAAGGGCTCGTTGACAGAGTTGCCCTTGGGTTGCACCTGACTGAACGGCACGTCCTGAGACGCACAAAACATCTCACTCGGCCGGTCAGACTGCGCATCCCGTCGACAGTCATGCCACACAGCCGCCTCAGGTTTCGCAGACACCGCCGTTAACTGCTCTACTTTACGAGTTAACCGATCGACCTCATTCTGTAACTGTCATACCGTATTACTACTGTCGGTATTGCCTACGGTAGTTCTCCGAGCCTGTTTACCAAACGCACGTTTGTCGTCAGTTAACCCTGCACGTGCCGCATCCTTACCCCAAGCTTCTAATTGTAAAGAGACTCGAAGTGCATCATCCAACGATGACGGATTGCGCTCGCGCACTTTCAGTGCAAAAGCTGGGTCATTTAAGCTATCAATGTAATAATCGCAAGCGATTGTCTCACGATGTTTTTGAGGTAGGTTGGGATGTGCAAGAGCCATTAATTTGCGTATATCTCTATGAAGGGTTGACAGCGATTCGCCAGGAGCACGACGACGAAGTCGGAGCTCCATCCTGTACTTATCAGCCTGACTAAAACCCCCATATCGATTGCGCAGCAATTCCACCAGTTTAGCCAGAGTATCAGTGGCCTCAGGGCTACTGTCCCACAGAACTTGCCCTGCCTCGCCAGTTAGACACCCTTTTAAATGGACCAACCGGTCTTTTTCTCTCCACCTATTGTACTCTGCACAGTTCATGAACGTGGCATAAAACGTCTCAAAAGACCCAGAGCCGTCAAATTTGGGTGGGCGTAAACGTTGACGTCTAGAACCCCGATTTCTAGAACTATCACTATCGCTTCCGCTAGTCGAAGCAGATCGCGTACTGCGGCGGTGTCGCCCAGATTTACGTGCACGCGATTGATCTCTATGCGTTTTACGTCGACGGGAGTCATCAGAAGAACTATCGTCCCGTTTAAGACTCCCTTTATGTTTACCACGTGTACCCGCTTTATTGTTCCCACGGGACCCAGATCCGTCTTTAGTGGGCTTGCGACCGTCTGTACGTCGCTTACGGTCAACAAAGCAATCATCATACTGATTTTTGTCACAGGCAATATCATCAATATCAGAAAAATCAGAATCTTGTTTCAGCGAACTGCTACGTCTATGGCGACCAGAAGTGCGCCTATCATCAGCTGAGTCACGTTCAAATGCATCAACATTTTTAGTTACATGCTGTGATCTCAGCTTAACTAGCGGCTCATTGCTCGCTTCAGTGATTTCAAAACGGCTTTTACGTCCTACCATAGAGGCACATGTATTTAGTGATTCAATCTGCGGTGGTTTGTTTTGACCACGCTCTAAATTTACAACCGCTGAATTAACAGCAATGTCGGTACTCACAGCACCTTTGACCTCGAAAGCGTCGTAGCGGTCCTCTGCCATCAGCGAATGCACCCGACCAGGCGTAGTAACCGCTTGTTCCATGCCGTTGTCGAACTCCATCAGGTCGTTGCTAAACCCAGAACTTGGACGGCGTCGCACAGTGACGAACACATCCCGACCAGCTGACGGAGCAGTCGCAGCTTCGGCGTACTCCACAGGTAATCCAACAGACGGTAATCCACTCGAGTGGTCGGTAGCCGTAGCAGGTATTCCATCAGGAGTAACTCCAGCAGAATGTAATCCGAAAGATAATCCAACGTTGTCGTCGAGAATACCGTCCGGCTGTTTGTAGCCTGAACGGTCCATCGAGCCATAGCCCGAAGTACGACGAGGAAGACATACCGATTTCACACGCTCAACAGTTGCCGACTTAACATGTTCGTCGCAACTCGAGCTGTCGCTAACTCGACGCTGACGACTATGATGACCGTTTCCAGACATCGATCGATCGTTAACAGAGCTCACGCAACAGTCTAAATCGTCTGGTTCAACGGACCAGTCAGTGATCGCAACTTGCCGATTAACCTGGCAGATACCGTCACTTGGGGCTCCGCGGTGGGCGCCATTTGTAACGCACCTGGCGTTACTATCTCTTACCCCTGCCACGCCGGCAATAGCAGGAGGGGTTGTGGGGCCACTGGTGTGAGGAACCAGACTACGTGTTGCCATGAGTTATGATAGACTACTAGCAAAGTTTGTGTTTTACTATTATATTTACAAGGAAATCAAAAATGACAGCGAAATAAAGCAAAAATCAAATTAAACTTTATTTACAACCAAGTGCACACACACACACGCATTCTTAGCGCTCAGTGCTACTGCCACGGATGACAATCGTCACCTCCTGAGCCCAGCAACGCTCTAGGACGTAGCGACAGCCTTACGTCGGCAGACAGCTCCGTCTTCACCCGTCGGTGAAACGGACAGACTTACGTCTCGCTTAGACAGCTTTGCTACGTTCCGAGATACGTTTAGACTCAGGCCAGTAGCATCACTCAGGTACCATTCACACAACACGCCCTAGTATTGAACGATATACTGCTAGTCTACTGCGGTAACAGAGGTACCGACAACGGTATACGCTCCAAGGACCTAACCTAGCGTATTACCCAGTTACGTATTACCCAGTGAATACTAGCTAGACGGTAACTACCGCAAACCAAGGCCCAAGGCCTAACTACAAACAAGCCACCACGGGAGACGGTACCTCAGGTCGGTATACTAAGACTAGGGACCCCGCCCTATCACTGTCGGTATAACCCTACCCCTTCCGGGTGCTACGATATTCCGAGTCTGCTACCCGTCCACAGTGACGGTACCTACGCCCGTACTCGTGTCGGTATACCAACGGTATCCGCTACCGAGACGACGCACACACGTCTTACACGTCAAACACTACTCGCAGACTGCCTCATTAGCGGCGATGACGTCGTTTATATATCCACGGACTCACAGTCCGCAAGGGGCGTTATTACGTAATAATAATTAGCGGCTGCGTCATGCATATTCATTACGCTACACGTTAAGATAAGTCTACAATACAACAGTTAAAGTAAATGAAGACGATAAGTTCACAATACAACAGTTAAACTAATGAAAGTCGAACATGAACGGCAAGTTCTCTTACAATATCGCTAATTCCTGCTGTTTTAATAGTGATATCACCATTTAAATAGTGATATCGCTAATTCGAATTAGTGATATTGCTAATTCTGAATAAAAGTTGATTCCGCTTGCCATAGTGTTTCTAATAACTGCAACAGGTGGCGGTCATATCTGTCATAGAACGTAATGCTGAGCCTCCACGTGTTGTATTTTCAGTAACTACAACAAGTGTAGGTGTGATATCTCATACAATGTAAGGCAGAGCCCCCACCTGATGTATTTCTAAAAACTACAACAGGTGGCGGTCATCTCTGTCACAGCATAGAGCGTAATGCAGAGCCCCTGCCCCAGACGCAACCGAGCTTTATTGCAGTTTCCTCAGCTATTTCCTGGCTACTAGAAGACGTAGGCCCAGTTACCGCAGCTACGGCTTCTAGTTTTAAATTAGATATTTGTTGTAACTAACTGTGTGTAGTGTAGGGGGTCCGATATCTCCATTTCTGCTAAGAAGCGTGCAAGAGATTCTTGCAGCTACAGCACTGTCTTAGTTCTTTCCACTTTCAAGACAAACAAGACACTTAATGCACGTAAAACGTAAGGGCGCTGAGCCGCTGACTGAGTTAAAGCCGTTTTAAGCATATGGTAGGTTTACTTATTCATTGCGCAGTGACTTCGCTGGCGGCCCCGCCCCCGGGCTGCCGGGGCCGTGCTGGCCTACGGCCTGTTGTATAAATATTCATAAACACGCGCAGCCCCGCAAGTGATCACGCCTATCGACCTTGACCCTCAGCACTTGTTGTGGTTTTCATCCCCCCGCAATGAATATCAATTCACGGTCCGACAGTACGCTGTGATTGGCTGCAACTTGCAACTTCATGAATAAAATTGTGCTCGCACAATATTATGCTAATGAGGTCTGCAATAGTTGTGCAACTTCTTGCAGCGTTTGTTGCAAGTTTTATTGCAGTTGTAATAGGGGTTTAAACTCTCTACATGTTTCCTCATTGTACATTTTGAATATTTTAAAAAAAACTAAAAAATTTTTTAAATACGTAGCATGAGGCCTTTGAGCTTTCATGAGGCCCCCGACCGGATTGCGGAGGGTACGGCAATGTTAGTATAGTTGGCCCTGGGACTCTTAACTAGGCCTAATGTCATATCGTAAATAACAATCGAACTAACAGAAAGAACTGAAAAGTGTGATTACTGATTACTGAAATCGTTAAAAAAAATTTGTATATTAACCGCTTTACAATAAATAATCTGCCATCTTGCAACGGGGTCTGTCCTGCAACCGGAACTGAGAAACTAAAACAACTAAGAAATAACGACCAATTTGTAAGCCTAATTCCGATAACGGGATATCGTAGGATCCCGGGATTACAAATTTCTCAATCCCGAATCCCGGGATTGCAATCACTATTTTCGATATATCTAATCATCACTACTTCCCAGCACTACTTGTTTAGCCCGACTCCTACTGCCACGTTTCGACTTTGAAGTCTTTTTTAGATACAGATTATTAACCGGAAATAGTATTATGAAATTGAGAATAAAAAGTTATCAACATGTCGTCAAATTTTAATGATTCAAAAAGCGTTTTTGCAAATCTTTAACTCACATTAATCCGTGACGACGTTTTGCAGCTTGCTAAACTCTATTTTTTGGGTAAAACAACGCAAATATGTGTGATTTTCTGCGTTTCCAAATTTCAGAAAAATGGGCGAATTTGCGGCTTCCATTGAACGTTCAAACGCAAAAAGTGTTTCAGCTTCAGGGGGCCACACCCCTTTGGCCCCCAACCAGGGGCTCTGCCCTTGGACCCCGTTGGGGGCTCCGCCCCCAGACCCCCTTTATAGGCTCGCGCTCTGCTCGCTCGCCATCTCCTCTTTTGCCAAATCCTAAATACGCCACTGGCCGAACCGCGACCCTAACTCTGAACCCTAAACCCATTAAACTCAACTTTAAACCTCAGTTTTAATTCTAACATTAACCGTAATTAAACCCTTACTCTAAAACCAAACTCTAACCCTATTTCTATCACTAAATCCTGATTTAGCTGTAATTTTTGTACCTGAAAAATGAATACCAGTAAATCTAACAAGTCCAAAAACCTAGTTTTTTGTGACTATTCTTAACAATGCCCAGAACGCTGCCATGTTGATGGTGAGATGTACATTTCAGGTCAGGTCAGGTAGTCGCGTAGTCGTTGGACCGTAGCGTCGCTCTTCCGCCGTGACCACGCCTGATAGCCAGCTTCCATTGATCAGCAGGTGGGCGGTTTTGTCTCTTTGGAGCTGGTCTATCCACCTGCCTCATGGACGACCGGGAGGACGCTTCCATGTAGGGCCTGGGAGGCGTCCCTGAGACAACCTGATGCAACTCTGGAGTGCCTTGTGAGCTGGTACATCGTCGCCGAGCCTCGCTAGGTGCCCAAAGATGGCTGAGCGACGAGAACAGATGGTGGTAGATAGTGAAGGAAGACCAGTGCGAGCGGCAAAAGATGTACATTTAGTGCAATGCATATAAAGCTAAGAAAATCATTTTGAACAGAAATTAAGAAAAACCCCACAAATTTTGTTTTAGATATCGACTACTAAGACACAGTAGTATGCAAAGAAGTAATTTAGAATGCAATGATTCGAGGACAGGTTGATAACTCTTGGCCAAATTGAATTGTTTACATTGTTAAAGTACATAAATTCGTCATTTATAATATTCACAGTGTTGTATTTATGTTCCCGCCCTGCACTGGGATGGAAAGTGATCAGTCTGGAACTCGGAGGAAAGTGATTACTGTTGTCGAAGATGTGGAAATCGTTTCAAAGTAAGTCAGCAGTAGGTCTCTGCCATTGTTGGGTTCACAATTCAGCCCTGTTGAGTCTCATGCATCTTGCGAGAGTCTCACGCATTTTCACTCAACTCGCGCTTTTTTGTTCGCCTAAGTTTTATCTCATGCATTTTCTACTAACATTACCTGGAAGTGACAAAGAATTGTTTTCACTAGGCACATTTTCGGGTACAATTACAGTATTTCTGATTCACATGAGATGGCATTAATCGTGTAGTACGTCACGAGTACATCTTGGAAAAAATTATCGCACATCCAAATCATTTTGCGTATGTCATAAATAGTTATAACTATTCTTTGCTCTACTAACATAATGTAACTTTGTCATTTGCACTGTGCTTCTACTGCTGAGCTGTCGTATGTCTAGGGGGCCCTGGAAAACCTAGGCTATTTACAGAAAATTTTCAGATTATAGGTTTTTTATGTTTTTAAGTTTTTTAAAGGTGTGTTTTATTAAAACAAAATGAATTCAAAAAAAGTTCAAAACAATTCAAAATAAATTCAATTTATTACAACAACATAAATTCAGAATTAATTTTAAAAAATGAAAATAATGTTAAGTTAGAGAATTAAAATTTAGAATTTAGAGAATTAAAATTATTATTTTTTTAGAAATGAAAATTTAAAATTTAAATGGAGATAAAGTTTGTTAAATTGTTATATAAGTTGTAATTTGAATATACCAAAAGAGAAGGAGGCTGACTCCTCGGACTAATGACAAGTAAGTAAATCTCCAGATACAGTTTATCCAACATCTCAAATTACCGATCGCTAGTCGGATAACCACAACATCTATAACTAATACCCCATTTACACTGCAATAGGATTAAAGTGACAACATAAAATAACATCATCTAAGGACTCCGAAATTCTTAAAATTACACTAGCCTAGATTTCTCCATGTTGCCTAACTGATAGCTAAGCCTAAGCCAGTTGAGACTCAGTTAACCTTAAGTTAAGTTATTGTTTCGTGTCGTGATAACAACTTTTGATTAAATGCATCATCTAACCTGTGTGATCTCATATGTGACCTTATCCACACTTGAGATTCTTCAGCTTGTGAAAGACCTAACATTATAAACTTGGTATAATAATAATAATTATAAGGTTACTATACTCCTTTACCGGACCCAGAACTGCTAGTTTCACAACCCTCCGCTCAGCTCGGAGCATGCCACACAGGCGTTGAACCGTTGTACCAAATTGAGATAGAGAACCCATGCCCGAAGATTCAACTGGATAGTACAACTGGAAAAGTGCAGTTCCATTCCATTGCAGACAAAGTCAGTCATTGGCATTCATCCATATTAAGCCATTCACCAGTGAGTCAGCCAGAGAAAACTGTATAGTGTTACAAAATGTTATAATAAAATATGCGTATGAAATGCTTTCTTGATTTGCTTACTCTCGCCGATGTCAGGTGCTCGGCATCGGTTGGAGTAGGCGCAACATTAGACAAATTTGCAGGTGAAAGGCCTGGAGTTGGGAACATGGAAGAGGGTTGACTTAGGCGTTTTAGACAAAATTTTCTTCAAAAAGTTGCTGTTGATTTTTATGCTTAAACAGTCAACACGAGTATATACAGTAGATCACATAGGCATTGGTGTTGAATGACTGCAGAGATCTATTGCAGTTTGTTGGAATGTGTGCACTGAATGTTGAATATAAGAATGAATCTAAGTGAATGTACTGACTATGTTGTAGAGAACTGTTGGAGTTTGTTGGAATGTCGCGGCTGTCTCAGTCTGATGACGTTGATGCTGATCAGCTGATTGCGTTGCTGAAAATGAAGTATGAAGAACTGCAAGCAATCCTCAGTAAAGGTGTGACATACCCTAACCATCTACACTATGTGCTAATAAAATTCAGCCTCTGGAGAAAACTTTAGTACATTAGCAATGGAAGAAAGATATGGAGCCAAAGTTTTTTTTCATTTTAGACACAAGTATTTGTGTTACATGTCATACAAATTTCACTATAATATCTATCTTATATGATTTTTTCAGATACAGTGGTTTAAACTTTGGAGTTCACTTTGTCAAGTAGCTATGCTCCAAATGTTTACAAAACAAATCAAACTTCTTTAGTTCAACAGTTTCTGCAGTGTGCCCAAACTCCAGTTTTTGTTAGGATAAATGTAGCACTTATTGCTTTAACCCCAAGTCTTTACATGTAAAGTGTTTGCATGTTTGAGTGCAGCTAGGCATGTTGTTTTCATTGCTCTGTTTATCATGGATTACTGATAATAAAAATATAATAAAAATGTTAACGAATGATAGTAGAATTGTCTGTGTGCCTCAAGTGCTTGTTCTTGGTCTTGGATAACTAGCAGTTGAGCTGCTTTATCTGCATATGTCTGTTTTACTGTGTGAAATTAGAGCTATGACGTGTTAACTTAACATGTTAATGTTCTAAAGAATTGTCACTATTATAACTTATTATAACTATTATATTATAACTTAGTGTTGTTGAAAAAATAAATGCTGACAGCAACCTGCAACATAAATTGTCCCGTCGACTGATGTGTTAGTTAATGAGTTAACGTGTGATTGAAACAATTAGTGCATGGATTATTGCAATTAAAAAAGTTAATGCCTTTACGCATGTGAAATGTTTGTAGCGGCGTTGCAAGCAGAGACACAGAAATGGTTGGACAACTTGAAGTTTGAAATGGAGAAACGAGATGCTGATGTACGTCAGCTGCAGCGCAGCTTGAAGGAAGCCGAGGGCTTGCTTGTAAGTACTTCTGTGTGCTTTCTGCTGAAGCTTGTTAGTTTGAAGACATTGTTACATCACACATAATTTTTTCATTGCACCAACTTCGTTTACCCGTTCGAGGGTATTCTGAAAACAGTGAAAAATTTATTGACATAAATCAAATACCAAAATTTTTGGCAAAGGTCGACTAAAAACAGCAAAAATCAGAGAAAAAAACTTTAACAGTTTACAAAACTGTGTAAGGGTGATATGAGTCAAAACTTGAAAATGGCAAAAATGGTTTTGGGGCGATAATATCGCATGTTGAATTCCAGACTGGCCCTTACAAGACTAGCCATTCTAAATACTTGAAATAAAAATACAGTCAGAAGTCGCAAGCCAAAACAATGTAGAACACCAGTCTCTGCCGACACCAACAGTAGCCATCCTGAATACTTCAAATAAAAATACAAGATCGGAAGTCGCATGCCAAAACATGCCAGAATGTCAGTTCGTGCCGACACCAGTAGCAGAAGTATATACGCGGTGAGACTGAGAGTATATGAGTCTATACGTATATTGCTGTGAATGCCAATGCCCACGGTAGAAAGACACATCCAGGCATGTCTGAATTTTATAGTCTATCGTTCTGTCTGCACGCAGTGGCATTACATGATATAAGACCAGCAGCAGATTATGCATTGCCTGTGACGTCACCAGCTGCAACGCTGGCAGTGGTGCCAGTAACAGCAAATTACAGCTATACAATATATAGACCTTTACTGTTAAGAAATAAAAAATAGAAATATTATTATCTTAACGGCAAAAATGGGTTTGGGGCGATATTATTTTAACTTTCAAATTCACTGTGCATTAAATTACATTGACTAAAAACTTACATGACGGATATAGGCCTACGCATCCTTACAAGCGGCTTTCACAGTTTACAAAGTTATGTAAGGGCGATATAAGTCAACACTCGAAAACGGCTTTTACTTAGCTTAGCTTGGCACCTATTTTGTGTCAATTAAGTAAGTTACAAATATCCATAACAAAATTTTGTTAAGGATATACAGTAATATTTTTCAAGTATTTAGAATGGCTAGTATTGTAAGGGCCAGTCTGGAATTCAACACGTGATAATATCGCTCCAAAACCATTTTTGCCGTTTTCGAGTTTTGACTCATATCGCCCTTACATAGCTTTGTAAACTGTTGGTTTTTTGCTCTGATTCATTTAGATTCTACATTTCTAATGTACAATGTCTATGGGGTTTACTTTTTACCAGGCACAGTGCAGGCACTTCTGCAGGTATTCTTGTTGTAGTGATGTTTCTTAAGACAGTCAGGACATGACTGTTTTGATATATTTTGAAAATGGGACTTGTCCACCGCCAGAGTTACAAGGCCATTAAATTTTTATTTTATTGTTAACTGACAGAGTCACACTAGTGTGTTGTAGATGAGCGCTTTATTTTGACTGTAGTGGAAGTGATTTCAGCCATAAGTGCACATTTCTGCATCATACAGTCAGTTTGTCATCTGTTGCATTCATGCATTTTGCTCAGACTGTTTGATGGATTTAGATGAAGGTATTTGAAGGTATGCTCTGGGGTCAAGGACGCATTGTGTTAGATAGGGGTCGCTGACCCCCCAGGGAAGGGTAGTTGAGTGCCTCAGCCGTAACTTGTAATATTGAGGACCGACCAACGACCTACCGACGACCGACCTCTGTTCCTGGAAGAGCCTTCCTGAAAGAATTTCAAACGGCCATATCTCCGTAACGGTGCTAGATAGACGCATGGTCACTGGTCATGGTCAGTCGATCCCTGGGAGTCGAATGGTCACGTGACTGATGACGTCACGTGGTCAAAGTCAAGGTCGTGACCCCATCATCTTTGAGGCGTCATATCTCCGTGATTGACCAGGGAACAGTGCCAGTCAGTGATTTCGCATCTCACCGAATTAGTTTGGTCACTGGTTATGTCTGCAGGCGACTGCAGTCTATCAAGCCAAGCAGAAGCTCAACTCAGTCAGCAAAGCAAACAGCGGGAAAATATCCTCGGAAGAGTTCATTAAATATGCGCATAAAATCAGCGCCAGCAATGCCGTGGCAGCGCCCCCTGGCTGGAGCATAGGTCAGGCTGCTTTCACTTACTTACTTACTTTATTATCATCTTAAGTAGCGTTGTGGGTTTAAAAAATATGCAGCCTGGCAGGAAGATGCAGTTTTCCGACAGTAGCAAATTTCTGACAGATTTTGGACAAATTTCCGGCAGACTGCTTAAAATTTCAATTTTGCCACCAAATTTCTTCAAAAGCGGGGCTTCTCGGATTGAAATAATGCATTTGTGGAGGAAAAAAATGCAAAGAATTTTTTATCCAAAAAGAAATTAAAACAATTGCGGATAACCCAGATTTTATGGGGCTGTGATACCACTGATGATCGTCATGACTGTGACTGAATTGTATTCATCAAGTGATGCCCCCATTTTAGGCAGCAATCACCCGTCAATCATGAATCCTAACGTGGTGGCATATCATGGGTGGCCCAGCTAAAATGAAGCCAACTTGTATTTTTGCGTAGCTCTGTAAAACGTGGACTGATTTAGTACTTTTTGGCATGCAACATCGCAACAAAATTCGACGTAAATGACTATAGTTCTGCCTACCTCGCTTGAATACTGTTGCTACACTACCTGGTGAAATTCCAAAGTGGTAGTTTGGCCATTTACATCAATGCTTTTACACCGTAGCGCTGTGGATCGCACCTTATTGAACATGCTGTTGGCGAGTGGCGCCAACGTCCACCGCTTGCGTTTGTGCTGGAGGAGGCGGCCGTTTTGAGCACAGGCGGTAATAGAAATGATGTGTGTGTGATTTTTAAAGAAATAACTGTTACTTGTGTTTGTCACTATTCAGTTAATCATTTCTGAGCCAACGCATGCACTACCCAGTATGAATTCATTGTTGTAAACGGCCAAATAATGACTTCTGAATTTCACAAAGTGCTGTAGCAACAGCATCAAAGTGAGGTGGGCAAAACTGTAATCATTTACATCAAGTTTCTTCGTGATGTTGCGTGCCAAAATTATTAAAATCGATCAGTGTTTCACAGAGCTATTCAAACAATACAAGTTGGCTTCACTTTACCTGTGCCGCCCTGTACATGCTACATAAACGGTGTTTCATAATAAGGACCCCTTTTTCTGTCTTTCATGATTCACACGTATGATGATTAATTTGCACGAAATTTTTACCAGTTGTAGCAGAGGAAATACTGATTCAAAATATTACAACAAAAAATGGCAGGCTGTTGAATGCTAGTTGTGACGTAATGCTGACGTCATAGTGTGTCGTGAGTACAGGCTTGCTTGTTTTAACTGGTGCGCCATCGTGCGCCAGCTATGTGCAACCGCGAAAATACACAAAGAAAAATTTCTCGTTCTTTGTGGCCGTGGCGGCATTATTTGACAGTAGCATCGGATTGATCAACTGATGATGGATCGATTGATTGATCGATCGATCGATCGATCGATCGACTGATTGATTGGCTTACTGTGACCAGGAGACGTACAGAGACCGTATCCAACAGAGATGGACATGCGCTCCAGCCTACTGGCAAAGTTCACTGATCTGCCGCCAGGGGGCAGCAGCCAGCCAGCCGCTGTAGCAGCTGCTGGGGCCGGATATGCCGACACGAGTCGAATTCATCCTGCTGCCTTAGGTTCTACTCTATTCATTCTATTTTCCATATATACTGTACAGGGTGGTCCGAAAAAAACTGGCACCATTTTTGTACGCCTTATAACTTCACGAAATCTGAACCGATTTTCAGAATTCTTTCACTTTCAAGATCATGAGTAAACTCGTAGAACATTATTGCTAAAGATTTCACCACACCTCAAGTTTGTTGCTCCAGTGCTTTTTTTACTCCTCGCGTGCTACGTTCCTAACGTAGCGAAGAGGAGTATATAAGATCAGTGTAATATTAAATGCACCTGTGATTGCTGAATGAGTACAAAAGTATTGCCTGCAAAAGTATTGGTATTGGCAATAGTTTTTGGCCAAAGTATTAATTGCCAATACTTTTCACAAGTATTGTTAACAACCGTGGTTGTGGGTAGCTATAGAAGCCTGCTTTAATTCATCCAACCTTGCATTCCACCAATGCTTATAAAACCCTGATTTGGTTCTGGGCACAAACCTATTGGTATCTCAGAAACGGTGTTATATTAGCCTACTAATCATCACTAATATTACTGTTGTAGTTGTAGTTGTTGATGTTGTAGTATTTGTCATTGTTGTTGTGATTATTGCGGTAGGTGTGACGTGGCAGCCTAGTGCTGAGGTGCAAAGCATGACGGTCCAGACCATGTCTTCCCAGCAACCTCTGGGTGGTCCTGTGGCGCCATCTGTCGCTAGCTTTGAAGCAGTCCCAAAGCATCCGGGGACAGTCAAGGACCGTTCGGACGACGTGGAAGTTATGTCTTCCGACTCCAGCAGTAGCAGTTCCAGCGATGAATAAACAGCTGCATTCATACTGTTGCTTCTAGCGATTAAAACGTCGCCGGGGCTTTTTTCTGAATCCGCGTTTCGGGGCTTGGAAACGTCAAACTACGGTTTTAGGGTTGGGGCTGGGCGTATTAAGACTTCTGTGAGCTTGGGGCTGAGAATTTGAATGTGAATCGATGAGGCTGAATGGAGTTAATGAAGTGCTGGGTGCAAGTGGCTCCTCGCAGCTGGTGAACGGTCTGGCTATTGATCACATCTTCCACTGTTTTTTAAAATTGATTTTGAAATGGCGTGTTTTGAATATTTGGTATTTTCGGGTGCTGATCAAAGTGCACAACTTGGTCTAAAACGTTATCTTATTATATAAGAACTTACCACAGTAATGCAGGTTTGAATTTAATTGCGTTTAACCCCTTAGCTCTTGTGAGGTGTGACCGTGGTGTGGTGATTTTGTAGGCGTGAGCCGGTCCTAATGAGGCCGGTACATACAAGACAAATTTTTATAATGTAAAAACACAAAATATAATTTCAAAAATACAATCAGTGAAGCTAATTATAGCCGGCAAAAAAAGAAGAAAGAGAAGAAAGAAAACGAACGATAAGCAGTTGGCGCCTCAGGAGTTCACGGCAGCTTTACAGACGACACAGGACGACTGGTGCAAAATATGGTCAACTGCTCAGAAGAAGAAGAAGATTTCGCATAGGCACTAGGCAGCGAAGCTGAACTAGGCCCGTTGCGTGGGAGCTCATCCTCATGACGGCACTTTGAGCCGGCGAGGGCGGAGCCCAATTAAGCTAGCATACAGCGCAAGTCGGCCGAATGGCCGGCTCAAATTTACAGCCAGCGCCTTTAACCGACTGGATCGGTATACTTGCAGTCCTGGCCACAGGGCCTACTGTTGCGCAGAACTCGCCGTTTCTAACCTAGCGATGGCCTTGACCACCGCCAGTAGGCCTACTCATTTTACCATACCACAGAGGGTAGAAGGCTGAGTCGACCTAGTTGGCTGGCTCCGTACTGTAGACAGTCACCCATCTAAGTACTAACCGGGCCCAGCGTAGAGTAACTTGGCACAATAATACTTCAGACTATACTGATCATTTTTAGTGCTAGTGCCAACGTTAACTGCGCACGGCATAGCAACCGTTGCTACGCAACGTGTTTTCCTGAACAACCAGCATGTTGGGACGCTCATGCACACCGCTGAAGGCTGCAGATCAGTTAAAATGTACAAAAGTCGTGTATTTTTTAACTTCCACAGGTGAATAAAGTTGACGGCAGATATACTGTATTTATCGGACGTGCGTGCGTGCGTCCGTCTGTCAGTGCGCAGCGGACTAGTCAGTCAGACCAGTTTCTGCATTAAATGCCAACATCCCCAAAATGATTGAAGCCACAAACTTCAAATTCGGTTTGCATGTTTCTAGTGACAGTTTGAACATAACTGTTTAGTGCTTAAAATGTTTTGGAAAAGGGGCGTTGGCCATGGTCACGTGACCCCAAATTTCCGGGGTGTTAGTCGTTAGTTGTTAGGCTACTGGTGCAAAATATAGCCGAAATTGTCCAGTTAGTAATAAAAAGCATACAACATAAAGCATAAAACTTGGCAGGATAATACAACAGACTATAATGATTATATTCAGTGGTAGTGCCATTGTGTCTGTTTCTTGGCAACGGTTGCCAGGCAACGCATTTACCATACCGACGTGCTTTTTAAGCACATGCTCTCCAATCAGAAAGTGTGTACTGTGTTATAGAACATCAAAACGTTTTGTAGACATTTTTATAAAAATGCCAACCAAAGAGACTTGTCAAGATACACTAAAACAACATTATTTTGCTTTGTTGCAAAGCAATGGATAAACGGCAACAACTGCTTATTTTGCAGCTTTATCATCCGTTGTGAAACATGAGCTCACTATCACAGGCTGAACGGTAGTTCAAGCTCTGTGTTAACGGCGACTTCTCTTTCTTATGGGAAAGCCAAAAATTCGACCCCCCACAGAATCAAAACCCCTAATCCGATTAGGATAAAATTTGGCACGGTTGATTACGTCGGCGAGGGGACCCGTCATGCAAAATTTTATGCAAATCCCCCCAAGGGGGGCTTCCCGGCAAATGGGTGAAATATACGCAAAATTTTTTTATAGCTATCCATATACCTTTTTTTCAGAAACTCACCTACAGCTCAGACCCTTTGGCGGATTTTTGCGCGAGATGGCTCAAACGACGCGGTCTCGCGCGAGG
>Ga0209367_1005473_pt1 | contig 17607 bp, 6 predicted proteins | sample WorMetLIZISLAND2_FD_187412 | JGI IMG/M metagenome (GOLD analysis project Ga0209367, IMG submission 187412) | Marine gutless worms symbiont microbial communities from Max Planck institute for Marine Microbiology, Germany - Olavius geniculatus... ... | reverse complement strand
GCGTTGGGTGAGGTGGAAACTAAAACATTTATTTAATAGCCAGTTGTGTCCCAAATATTTCTGCCAATTATTATTAAAATCTGGTAATCTTTGTTCAAGTTACGATCAATAATGTTGGAGATGTTTTTTTCAGGTTTTCTGTTTATTTCAACACATTTTTCACTTGATCTGCTTTCCCTCGGTAGTGCAGAAGCATACAACAGCTAAATGTGATTTGCCAAAAACTGCTGAATGCCAAAACTTGCAATCCTAGTTTTAGTTCTCATTTAACTATTGCTTTTCAAGACGTGCATATTCAGTCCTGAGACATTGTAGTGCCGGTTAAATTTGAATGCGTATAGTACAAATGAAGCACATTTTCAGTCATACAGTACTCAAGCCGTGTAGTTGACACAGGCAGATTTTATATCATCAGTGCACAGCAGAATTTTGGCTGTTTATTGTAAAAATTCAACTTGTTATGTTATATTGTAGACAGCAGTTGATCAGTTGTCTGTAGATGCTATTCTGTTTGTTTGTGTTGGACTTTTGTTATTTCAGATAGTTTCTGGGTTTTTTGTGCTAAATACTATATATTCTGGGTTCTCGGCATCGTATTGTGTGGAGGTTTAAATCACCAATTGAAACTGCCGTATTGGCTACTTACGGTAGTTATAATTACTTTAGCGAGTTCCAATAGTCTAGAATTGCAATTTCGTAAATTAAGTAATCTGAAGTGATTTCGTCGTTTGTAGGTGGCGTAATGTTTTATAATGCACTGCACTGTTGTGAGTTGCAACCTCAGTTAAACTGCTCAGACATTTTTTTCATATCTGTCACACTGTTGAGTCATACGATTGACATTCAGTAAGAGCAGAAAGCGAAGTGGCCACGTCTCTGGAAAAGAGAAAAAAACGTCCATGTCAGGGGATTTTGCAGCTGTCGGGAAAATGTCCTGGGATTTCAGTCAAAATCAAGGAAATGTCAGTGGAGAAATTTTTTCACAGAAAGTTGCCCTAAAACATTCCTAAAAATTGCATTAACAGGCATTTTTGTATCACTCACTTTAACTCTAGGCCTATATCAATAATTATTATTGTTTTATTCAGTTTATTGCCGAATGTTGCTTACTTGTTTTAGTTTCTAATACTGAACTGAACTGAGTTTATCAGAACACACTTGCAGCTCGAAAGCTGGATAGCTGAATAATGCAATAATAAATAGCGAAATATACAAAACATGCAAAAATGTCCGAAAAAGTAATATCTAGACAAAAAAATACAAACAAAAAAACAACAACAATAGTGTCAGTAGTGAATTGGAATGGTATAAACTATTTGGCTATGTTTTAGTTTATTGAACTTATTTTTAGTATTTACAAAATGATCGGGAAATTGTCAGGGAAATGCATAGTGTCTGGAGAAAGACGAGACGACGTCATTTCAGCAATTAAGACATACATAAGTTTATTATTGCAATAAATGCGAGGATAATGGTGCTGATATATCAATCTCGCATGCATACGATTCAATACTTGACTAAGAATGGTGAATTGGACAAGCAATAGTCGCAGTATATCGACGCATGAAACTATTCAGTAAGTACTGAATAAACAGAACAAAATACAACACAAAACAAAATATGACAAAAACTAACATGCGTTAAAGTGTTGGAACCAGAGAGATCAATGAATAAATATTAATAAAACAGAAACAGGCATTTTCGGCTAACTGTCAGTGCTACATTCAAAAAAACTCTGTATGCGTTAAAAAACTGAATTCACATACATGTCGAAATTACTTAAATATAAACAACTAAAGCCTATAATGTTTTATTAAGCACTCAATAACGGTAGCTAGCGCAGGAGTTGTGAACTACAACGAACGCATTACAGCATGACTGTGCTGTGCATGGTGTGTGAACAAACAATTATAGGCTACTTCGGCTTAATGTGCGCTGACGTAATGTGCTAATAGCAGAAGCACAGGACATGTCAAATTTGTGAGCAGCGCGTTTTTTGTACGCCACTCGCCACATGATACTAACATTGTCTAATATATCTGGTGCACGATCAATAGACACTAGGCCTACGTGGTACACGCATACCGGTAGTCGTAGGCTGCTATGTAATACCCGGAAAATACATACACTCTCAATACCCGGTAATGCAGAACGGTATCTGCCCGATTCAGCGTGTCATCTGCTACAGAAGGCCTAGTACCGGTAACTGTTCAGAACGCGTGCTTCGTGGTGCGATACGCAAAACAACCAGGAACGTTTGCTACTTTGCCTCTGACCAACTGACGTATCAAAGCTGGCCGTCGTTCTAATACCGATTCAGTTGTAATCGTCACTCGTCAGTACGAATTACTGTCTTGATAGTTAACAGCAACCTCACTGGCCCGCTGATGGCCCTGAGATCGTGACTTGAAAGTTTGAAACATCCACCAGTTATGCCGTAGGCCTATTGATAATAGTGCTAGCCTACATGCATTAGCTTAGACTGTAGACTTAGCCCCAAGCCTGATCCAGCAGGAGAGGGCACGAAATATCATAGAATATTATTATTGCGCAATAGTCGACCATCTTATTCCGATTGCTATTTTTTGCAAGTAGGCTACTTTTGTAGAAGCAGTGAAGCACCCGCTAGCCAGTTTTCACCCCTTTGACAGCAATGGAGAACTCGCTTCCAGACTTCAGGGACCTCTGTAAGTTCACTTTCAATTGGTATCACAGTCAGCTACTAAGTGTTCTGAGTCGCATAAGCATAACGCAAAAACGCAACATCCTACGAAATCGTTAATAAGTTATCAATTAGAAATACCAGACCCATCAAAAACCTCGAATTATACGCAAACCCGCCATAAGCACGCGTTAGATCTTGGGTCTTTGTCTCCAATCTGCCCAGTGCGATGGCGATTACATGACAACTGAGACGACGACCACTGCTAATTCCAGTCAGTCACTGAAAGCCAGTCAAGGGTTCATGAGGTCCGAAGTGTCGACGGAAACTCGTATGAAGATAAAGTTGTTGACCAGGTAGGGTCCCTCGGGGTCCTCGAGGGCGGCGTGCTGCACGAAGGTCGGACAGCCGCTGGCGACGTTCATCGGCGTGCGTGGTTTCTGGAAGCTGGCGCTGGTGACGTCCGGACGGAAGGAGTCGGTGATGTGGCGCCGATTGTTGCGCTGGTCGAGTAGAGATAGACTGACGCGCTGGCGAAATGGCCACGACAGCAGTTCGTCATAATCACCCTACAGACATGAGCAGGACAACCGAATACCGTATAGTTATGGGGTGTTTACACGATCCAGCATCGGTCCAGCAAACTTCCAGCAAATGTATTCAAAATACACGTGCTAATGCTGGACGTTTGCTGGATCGTGTAAACACCCTATTAGGTTCGTAAACTCAAAGTAAGAATGTAATTTTATGTACCGTCACTAGGACCTATATAGAGAAAAATAACGGCCATTTTAAAAGCTAAACATCCCCAGAAAAATGCAAATAAGCTTATCACATAGAAACTTTATAAGCGTATGACACACCAGTAGTGGTATACCAAGTTAAAGTTGTTGAACAGAAAATGCAGTAAAGAAACGTAGGTTGCATTTTGTCTAATAGGCTACCTGCATGATAACGAAGAACAGCGACAGGTGCGTGTTGCGCCCGACGCCGTCTCCGTTCAGATAGGCGCGGGCGCACATCTTGTAGCCGTAGCGCGACGTGTAGAACGGCTGCGAGTACAGCGACAGCAGCCGGCCTTCGACGGCCTGCCGCTTGCGTTCGACGTAGTCGCTGATCTTCCAGATGAGGACGCCGTCGTAGTTAGCCGTCTCGAGGCACTGGCAGCGCAGGTCGAGCTCCGACAGACGCACGTCGTGCAGGCCGACAGTCTTGTCGTAAGTTATCATCTGACGACGCAGTTCTTCTGCGATCATTCACAAGTTCAGAGGTTAAAGCTGAAAGACAGTGGCGTCGTGGCAAAAGGAGGATTTTGGATTTTGATCTGGTCACCTAGTCGGCAGAGCCCCTAACTGGGGCATCGCACCGACGGGCTGTGGTGTGTGAACAACTTGCCCAAGGTTGTTACCTGATAGTGGAATGGCCCGGAGTCGAACCCACGACTTTTCGATCATTGGGTCTGACACACTAACCATTTGACTATCAAGCAACGGCTCACCCGTACTTTAAATTCTTAGCTGTCAGAAAAAATTCTTCTTGTTGGACAATTTCTGTACAAATATGCAAAATTTGGGATCGAAAACCACTACCATTTTGGAAAAATTTACGGGAAAATTGTTATTTTGAGCACCCATAATCTTCTCTGTCGGAAATTTGCAGTGTCCGTCGAAAAACTGCAATTTTCTGCCCCGCCTACTTTTTCAACCTACGACGCCGCTGCTTAAAGGAAACAAACATGAAATCACTCAGTGTTATACCCCGTTTACACGATCAAGCAATCATCAAGCAAACATCGAGCAAACGTTCGAGCAATAAGAGCACACGTCGTGCATGTGTATTATGAATGCATTTGCTAGATGTTTGCTCGATGATTGCTCGATGTTTGCTTGATCGTGTAAACGGGGTATTACTCGACACCCGATACGGATAAACGCGCCCGCCGTAACCATGCAGGCAGGCAAGTAGGCCTACTCGATTTACCCATCCCCGTAGGAATGGCCAGACTGAGTAAATATAATTAACCTCACGTTTTATTTGACTTTTTAAAATATGAACGTTTAGTTTTATTGTGTTTATGCAACTTTCTTCAAATTTTAGTCTAAAAATGTAACACATATAAGCAAATTTTCGGTGCCTGACTGGCAGGTTGGTCAAGTTAAATGTTCAGACTAAAATTGAAAAAAGTAGCTGACTGCACGAGATCAGTCTAGAATCGCTGTCATATATACAATCAGAAGTTGCGCTATCCAGTATGAATTCATTGTTGTAAATAACCAAACTACGACTTCTGCATTTCACAAGGCAGCGTAGTAACAGTATTGAGGTGAGGTAGACAAGACTACAGTCGTTTACGTCAAGTTTCTTCGCAATGTCGCATGCCAAAAATTATTAAAATTAGACAATGTTTCATGGAGCTATTCAAAAATAAGTGGCTTGGTTTTTTGACACAGTGTACATCATGCGTCGGTGGCGTGGCTTAGTGGTAACGCGTTTGATTCGATCAACGAAGTTACTCTACGCCAGGCCGGATTAGTACTGCGATGGGTGACTGCCGGTATGTAACCAGCCGCCTAGGTCAACTCAGCCTTCCATCCCTCCGGGGTAGGTAAATCGAGTACCAGCCTATCTGGCTGGGGTTAAGGCGGGGCGCGTTCACCTGTGTCGGGTGGCAGGTAACACTGTGGGATCCCATACGGCAGCTGACGCTCCGTAGCTTTGAAATGGGCTTCCATTAAGAGCTATAACACCACCTTTAACCTTTAACCATGCAGTCACAGACCTGGCAGTGCAGAGGGGGCGGGGTTACGTCGAGTCAGTTCGCTGACTCTGTTAGTCAGTTCCTGCTGCCGGTCCTTCATCTGCTGTAGGTCGTGGTCGTGACGCTCCACCTGAGACTCGCGCAGAGTCAGCTTGGACATCAACGTCGCTATCAACTGCGACTGACTCGCCAGTCGCGACTGCACAGACGACGACAACAACCCGTGATGTTGAACAAGGCCAAACTCTTCAGGCCGAGGACGAGGCCAAGACCAAAAGGACGAAGCCGTGATCAAAACAGAGACCAATTGTTCAAGGCCGAGACCGAGGCCAAAGGTAGAACTGCTAGGGAAGACGCGCTACAGTCTATACAGTTTTTGCTGCAGTACTGACCTTCAAGGTCATCCAAGGTCGACGTTCATTTTTATCCCATGTGAAAGGGCGTATGCAATTTCCTAATAGTGATCTATAGCAACTTTGGCCCTATCTCTCACCGTTTCCGAGATATAGCCAGTTTTTCGTCTAAAACGCACATTTTTCCTACGCCTTCTGTTCAACCACGATTTTGAAAATGTTCCCATTGCACTAGATCGCTGAAATTTTCCACGCCTAGGTTTAAGACACAAGGCTAATTATAATTACTCGTGTAAAAAGTTTTTCCTCGAACCTTAGCGGCTAGCCACAATACATCCGTTACAGACGACGGACAGACGACAACGACGCGCCAAAAACGCCGTACGGCATAGCTGTAGCGCGTCAATAAACATGACAATGACATCGTAAGCTAGAAGTTTTATGCTGCTAACGAAGCCAAAGCACCACGTTCAGTTACGTCGCTCTGTAGGCCCTATACGCGCTTTAAGGTGCGTTCTCACTGCGCGCGTTAACGCGCGACGCGCGTTGCGCGTGGACGATTTCAAATTTATCCGGGTGAGGTAACGCTTGGATTAAGGCTTGATTGAACAGTCAGTTGAGATCGTCCACGCGCGTTAACGCACGCAGTGAAAACGCACCTTTACGCGGCGCCGATCAAATACCAGATAGTAACGCCCGTCGACTACAAACTACGTGAAAACTGCTGACACAAACCTCGAGCGTCTGCACGGTGTTCGTGAGTGTCTGCACGCTCGATCTCAATTCCGCCATCTCATCTCTCGCCGATATCAAACTCTGTGCTAACGTCTGCACATACGACGATAGCATAAATTAGTGATCCTGCTACATCATCGCGTTCAATACTAGGTCAAAAATACAAACAAAAACCGCTGCACATAATCTACTTGCGTTTCTATTACTTACTGGACCGAAACTTTGCATGCTCGCTGGTTTTTATATTTTCTTACTTCTTTTATCTGTTGACTTCCTAATTTTGAGCTGTAAGCTGCGCTTGTTACCACAACTACAAAATACTACGGATGCATTTTATTCAACTAGCCCTACAATTAGCCAATTTTCAATGCCCACTGCAGCTTCTCCAAAAACTTTACCTATGGAGATTGTAGGCTACATTAACAGCACTGAAATCAAACTATAGGCGCCTAGGCTAAGCTACGTAACCACGAAAATAGGGAAAGCATCGCCAACCTCTTGTTTGTCCGTTGTTTTCAGTTGTTCGGCGTTTTGTTTTAGCAGATATTCAAGCACGATTAACAAATGAGCCGCGGCATCGTCCTCGTGTTTAGCGATATCACAAGTCGGCGCCTGAACAACCAACCAGCAACACACTGGCGTAACGTCGTCCGCACACGAAGACAAAGAACTTTTGCTCTCTGGAACGGGAGCGAAAATGACATGAAACTTTCATGCTTGGAAGCGAAATTGTCAGGAAACATCAATTATCAGTATTTAGGATTTAAACCGTCCATAATTCGGCGTCAGAATTTGAGTGCTTATTGCTCGCTCCAACCATCATGAACGCTGACGCAGGTGTATACACTTAGATTTTAAGACTCAGGATTTTGTGCATAAGCAAAAGTTTTCTTACATATCTGCAAGCTTCACTCCAGTGCTCATTTCCTTCATTAAACGTGTGTATAAATGTGCTAGCAAAAAACAATTGCATCTAGGACTTATAAAGAAATTTAATTCAGTTTTGAAATATTTGCCTTCTGGTAATTTCATTTGAACAAATCTTCAGGCACTTGCTGATACAACTCGCACATCCAGTTACGAGATCGGCGTTATAATACAAACTGAACACTGTTCACTGAATGTTAATCATGCACAACAGAAAGCAAATATCGAAAGATGACTGCGTACGAGTCGCGCATAAAGGAAAATATTTTAGAAACACTTAAGCTACTGAAACTGACCTGGAACGTGCATCCGATTACTCGGAATTTACATTTCTGCGGCCTTCGTGGACACTGCTGCTCGTGCTCCATCATCTGCATCGTCAACCACCACAACACCGTGTCTCAACAAAAACGTGCCACTTTTATTTTTTGAATAACTCCGTGAAACATTGGCCGATTTTGATAATTTTTGGCGTACAACATTACGAAGAAATTTGACGTAAACGACTGTAGTTTTGCCCAACTCACCTTATTACTGTTGCTACACTACCTTGTAAAATTCAGAAGTCGTAGTTTGGCTGTTTACAACAATGAACTTATACTGGGTAAAGTATGTGTCGGCTCAGAAATGATTAATTGAATACTGACAAACACGAGTAACAGTTATTATCTCTCCGAAAGTCTTACATGTTACATCACATCATTTTTATTACTGCGTGTGTTTAAAATGTCCCCTCCAGCACGAACGCAAACGGTGAACGTTGACGCGACATGCCAACAGCACGTTTAGTAACGCGTGACCCAGAGCGGCTCACTCGCTGTTGATGCGTTATTTCAGTTCGTAGACGTACGATGCTAGAATAAACACGACTATTGTTAAATATGTAGCAGGTTTTCAATAATTTTGCGGTCTCAGTGATTTTTTGAGCCGACGCATGCGCTCCCCAGTACGAATTCGTTGTTGTATATGGCCAAACTACGACTTTTGCATTTTACAAGGTAATGTAGCGACAGTATCAAAGTGAGGTGGGCTAAAGTACACTCGTTTACGTCAAGTTTCTTCGTAATGCTGCGTGCCAAAAATTATCAAAATCGGCCAGTGCTGCACGAAGTTATTCAAAAAATAAAAGTGGCGCGTTTTTTATTGAGACAGTTAAGAAACAAGGAGCGTTCTTGCACAATCTAAGATCCGCTAGTCGACACTTCCTTACGTCTGTTTTAAGGTTTCGACGAAGTATATTCGACCTTCGGGCCTTCGCTGTTAAGGCTGTTGGTGGCGTAGCATAGTCGTTAGAACGTCGGTCTTGGCCGGCAAACTTTCCCTATCCTGCGCTGGACTGACGGATGGCCGTGTGACCACTTTGTGGGTGAAGCGTCCGCTATCAGTCAACCAACAAGGCCAACTCAGCCTGCCATCCCTTCGGGGTCGGTTAAATAAGTAGTATAGTAACCCATTATATGGGTTACGGAAGGTGGGGACCTTGGTACAGCTGACTGGGGCTGCCTGGCCTGGCCGCTGCGCTAGCCTGTGTCTGCAGGCTGCACGCGGTGGCTGTGCGGTCGACGGCTGTGCGGGTAACGAAAGCGCATTAGACCCGTGTATACGCGACGATGCGCTATATAAATTGACGATCTTTACCTTTTTACCTTCATCCGATGCTTGGAACTTAATGTGATCCGTCGCTCTGCAGCAGTAGCTTTAGGCGCGGCTTAAAAACCCGTTCTTTCCACTCGATACTACTCGTATAGTGTACTCAGCACAATAGAGAAGCTTCATGATATTGCGCTATATGAATTAAATGTTGACATTAACAATGATAGCAATAACTTTTACTGCAACGTCTTCATCAATTTAAGATACAGCAGAAACGAATAGGGGCCTAGATAAGTGAATAAGTGGGCCTAAGTAACTTCAGTTGCCTTTATTTGCCAGTGTCATTCACAACAATGCACACGAATACACCGTAATAGACACGTAATACATAAGCACATGAAACATACTCCAAAGTTCAGTTATTTTACTTTAGTTGTGAATTTACTGAACCACATGGAATTTAGCCAAAACTTTACTTATTCCACCAGTTGTAGATATTTGTTGTAAACAACAAGTCAACAACTAGTCGAAGTAATAGAGTATGGACATAAAACTGAATGTCTTCGCGACATTGTGAAACGCAAACTTACCTCAAACCTTGGTAGCATCCCAACGTTGCAATTGAATCGACAAAAAACGGGAAAGTGCCGACATTCGACCTTCATATGATTCTACACACAATACACAATAATAACTACTTTCACAAAAAAATTAAGTTCACATCAATTTATCTACTCCACTCCAGCGACGTTTATCATACTTGCAAAAACGTGTTTAAGTTGCCAAACTATGTTTACTGGCGTTGGTGCGTTCCAGTGAGATATTTTGCATTTGACTGGCTAAAAAATACAAACGAAATCAGCAGTAGGCAAACTAATTTTCCTTTGTGTGATTTTTCTTGTGACCACTCTGTCTTAGTTTTTAAAAAATATAATTTTACATTCTTCGTACGATAGGCCTGCATTAAAATACAAACGAATACCGGGAATAATACGAAAAATTGTATAAAAAAGCGAGCGTCAACTCACATCTAGTTCGGCGGCCGGAATCTCGATTGCACAGTGTTTACACTTATGCAGATTAAACTTACAAGAGTTCAGATGCTCCTGACAACACAGATATAAACTGTTTATTTTTTTAATATAGGCCTAATCTGGAACTCACTTTAACGTTACAAGTAATCAATAACGGGTAAAAAAATCACCCACTGTCCTATCAGTGCGCAAAAAAAGCAGCAATAACACTAGGCTGGTTGAAAGCAACTAATTTTCAAAGTCATTAGTTGCCTTGTTTTCCGAACCTTTAAAATTAGGCCAACTTTATCGCAAAAGCTTACGACTAGAGCTGTCGAAACGTTATTTTTTTAACACGTTGAAGCACTGCGTTAATTTTTTAACGCGTGCGTTAACGCGTTAATAACGCATCATTAATACTGCTGATATTGTAGGTGAACTACATCAAAGAGTGTGACAGGAATGAAGCCCGCAAAGTCGTGCCTGTGTCGCAGGACCGTGACAGTGGTGATGGAACGGTAACAAAACAATTTTTAATTAACTTGAATATTATTCGATCGTCAAATAACCGCGGTTTATTAATGGAATATTGGAACTCCTGCTAAGCTGCTTCACGGAATTAAGTATATTAACGTATGAGCGTTAATTTTTTAGCACACGTTAATTTTTAACGCGTGTTAATTCTTTAACGCATTGACGCGTTTACGTCGAGTTAAGTTAACGCGTTAATTCGACATCTCTACTCAAGACAAAATTATTCGGCATGACCTCTAGTTTATGTCGATGTTGCGTGAGTTATGAGCATTAGCTCACATTTCTTGTTGTCGAACTGTTGCATTTTTATATTATTGCTTCGCTTGTGCGTTGTGTGTCGTTCTGTAGGGCCTACTGATGCAGTTTTCTTACGTTTTTAACAAACTGTTCAGTCGGCCAGACAGAAGGAGTGGAACACAGACAGAAGAAGCGTACTTGTAGGTAGAAAGTAAGGAGGTCAGTCAAAAAAGTTCGTATAAGCCATCATATTTGTATAGGCCATCATAATTAGGCAAAACAGATATGTATCATATTTTGAAACTTTTAAAAATACTTTTTGCAACTAATACCATAATACAATGATTTTCTGCCCAATAACAAATTGTGCAATACTGCAATGGTAGACTGTATTAACCAGTAACACACTGCCATTTCATACTGCCTATCTATATCAGACTATAAACTTGTTGAATGCCCTCGTAATCTGCATGGCACATTACTGCCCGAAAGACCCAGGACAAAATGTTTTCTACAGTGGAATCTGAGCTTTGGAAAAACGCTGGACTAATTGCGTTTCAGTTGCAAAAAACTACGTTAAAAAGTGACATAATAATTATGACCTGAATGTCTTTTGCCTAACTATGTCGGTCTACGAAATTATACGGTAGAAACCTTGAGTTTGCCGAAGAGCGGTTGTGCGGTGCAGCCTCTGCAGCTGTTGACGCAGTACACCGCTAACGCCTTCATCTCGCGCATTGCCGAAAAGTCCGGACAGATCTGTCAATCATCACGTCATGTATTCGTATTGTCACTATATATTGTGCAATTAACGTTTTATTACGCCGACTTGTCTGAATGGGTCGCATTGCACGCCTTGCCCGTCCGACCGTGTGCTCGTCCTGCACGCACCGGCCGCTAACTGAAAACGAAAAAGCGCGAAGAAATTTAAACTGGTAAAAACGTCTTTCCGACCAAAGTAAAAATCGAGTAAACTCAAAGCCTCAAACGTCAGGGGACGGCCACATAATATGGGCCGACATATGTTGTTTGTTTTGCATATATAGGCCTAACCATGCCTTAATCATCGTGGACAGCTGACGGATGCCGGACGATATCAATGCAGGAAACGCTTCGGATGCTGACTACATCACTATTTGAGCCATAATATGTTTATAACCACGCGTGATGCAACAGCGGGAAACGTTACACTCTGCTTTGTTTTTGTTTCAGTTTCTTGCGTAGGCCTAGGCCCTACACACTGCCGCACCCACGTAACAGGATATCATAGGGCCTACATAATGAAAACTTTTTTAAACCCACTGCAGGGCAGGGGCGTCTAAGTCAATTGAGCTCAAAGCGTAAAATTACTTTTCCCAAGCGGAGCAACTTTTAGGACATCAAAAGGGGGGGGCAGTCGTCGTTCCACCAGAACTTAACCAGAATTGTTTTGTGAATCGAAAAATGCACCAAATTCGTTTTCGGCCGGGGCTTCGTCCCGAACCCCATGCGCTAGAAGATCTTACTAGAAAAATTTTTCACCGGCATCCACGAGTACGGATGCGGTCATATGGGAAATTCAGCAAGTCTTGTCTAAGCTGGACGTGAGAGGGGTGCGAGTCGAAAGGAAGGGGAGGGCAAACATTGGAGGTTGGATTGGAGGGGGTTTGCGTTGCGTAGTGTGTCCAAAGGGGGATCGACGCCCTTGCGGCACTGGGCAATTATTAACCTCGCGCCATTAACATGCACATAGCCAGCAGCTACCGTGTACGGTATATGTAGGAAGTAACGAATGCTCAATTCTGATTGGCGTGCGGCATATGGCGCCATTTTATGATCTGACTCGTGTGAAGCTATAAAAACCGCCGCATTGCATGGCCAGAGTTTCTCGTTCCGGTTTCCAGTAAAGCCTACACTGCAGAATGCTATCTAAATTATCATGACGTCACCGTATCGAAATTCGCTAAAAATGACGCGAACGCGAACTCAAACCTTCTGTCTTAGAAACAACTTGAACACAACGAACGAAACAATAAATTCAAAAATTAAGGCCTGTGTCGTTTAATGGATCAGGACCATTGGTATTCATGTACTGTGTGCCTGTATATGTACATTCATGACAGACAATTTCGAAATAGTGCTATATTTTTTGGTTTCCCGCTGTTTTCTTTCTTCATCATCAAGACAGATCTGATGGTTAATTGCGCGAACGAAGTTGGCCGTGGTATAATAATTAAGGCCCCTTGTTGAGTAGGTTCAAGATCTGAAACATAGTCATAAATACATACCAATATTATTTGAATACATGGGAAGAGTAGAAGCCGCCGCCTTCACAGGATTTCATTTGAGTCATGACGACCTACAGTATAGAGACCTATGCGATTTGCCCGCAAAACTTGTCGATATGTTCGTACATTTTATTTTTCGTTCAGTGTATAAACGGGTGGATGGTAAAAGAAACTCGAATTCAGTGGACTCTGTAACGCTCTACAATTTTAGTCAGGCGCTGGCTTGTGGGTGTAAAAACTTACACACATGCCGGGCAACAGTTTAACACGTCACTTAGGTCTACTCCATGGTCGTCGACAGTGAGTCGTGTAGAAATACCCCGTTTACACGATGGCTCGATGTTTGCTCGATGTTTGCTTGATGATTGCTTGATCGTGTAAACGGGGTATAAGTCTACACTGTCGTAGTATGTAGCCTATAGGCCTACTTAAACCCAGCCAGAAACTGTTCCACTAATAACAGAACAATTTAATATGGATATGTTTGTGAAATATTTAAACCTACAAATTTGCCAATATTGGTATATTTTATGCCCTGGAAAGCAAACAGAAACACATATGAATCAACCGACTAAAAATCCGTAAAGATCTCAAAACCTACCAAGCTGGGCCCCTTCACAAAAAACGTTGAAATCCCCCAAAACCAAACAAAACCCCCAAAAACCAGTAGGCTAAACTTTAAAACTCCGTTTTTTTGCAAACCTGAGTTATTAACCCGTTACTACTGTAAACGCAATGCTAGAGATAAACAACACTTTAATTAGTGAAACCATTTTGACGTTCGTCCGTATGAAGCTGAAGTTTGTTCGAAATAGGCCTACCGACCGAGTCCCGGGTGATGTTGGAGCAGTCGTTCTCGTTGCCGGGGCAGCGGATCACTGCTGAAGTCATGCCGCTGCGGTCCTCCGCGTGGTGGAACAGTGCGTCAACACACGGTCGACAGATGCGATGTCCACACGACGTCTGACACGGCTGACGCAACGTCCCGGCACAACTCACGCAACGGTACCTGGAACAATAGCAGATCCAGAAGCTTGGAATAACAGGGGGGAGTAAAGGGTAGTGTCTGGGGAGGAAGTTGTGCCTAGAATTTTTAGTCCGCTCGGAAGCGACATGTTTTACTGCAGACTTTTTTAATCTCCGAGATGCGTCGGCCGACTGGCTCGAAATTTGGCACAGTGACCAGACCTAGGCCGAGTTTCATAATGTCGGTCTAAAATTTCGGACAGCCTTCTCCCCAAAAAAATTTAGGGGCCAAAACATGCAAGATTTGGCCCGATTTTGGAAGACTTCAAAATTCGGCGCTGAATATCTCCGGAACGGATAGATATTCAAAATCAGACAAGTGCATGCGTCATCGACCGCGATTCATCCCGCGTTCATGGAAAAAAGTCTGGCGAACTTTGGTCCACTAATTACGGAGATCCCAATGTTGAATTATAACCACCCAAATCGACTATTTCGGAAGACCATATTTCGGCTCCTAAGGGGTGCTGCGCCCTAAAATTTTTACACGCGCTAGAGAATGACCCAGCCTTGCTATCGCATTCCCCATCGAGGACGGGAGTCCCCCTTACTATTTTTTTCAAAGGGGTCAAAAATTGGCTTAAAATTCAGTAAATGCGCGCCTTTAACTTTGGCGATAGTGGGAGTAGCCCCACGAACTTTGCCACGTGACATGCCCCTAGGTAAGAATAATAAAGTGGGTACGACTTTTGGGGCCCTCAAAATTTGGGAGGGGAAAAACGTCCAAACTTCGGTGCGATTTAGGACAACTTTCAAGTTTGACTGCAAAAGTCTCTGGAACGGATAGAGATATCGACAAGATGTTAACGGCGCTATCAAACAGCGTCCCTCTGGAGTTGAATTCTGCATATGCTAATGTATTTGAGTTCGCGCCACGTGATTTTGCTACCGGGGAAATTTCACCCCTCCCCTGAATTTTTCCCCAATCGGACTTACGGCGCCGGGCAAACTCACGTTGGGCTTTGCCCCAAATTTCTAGTTTTATTAAATTTTATGCAAAATAATGCATTTTACGCAAAATTTTCCCTTGTTTTAAGATGCATCCAGTCAATATAAAAGGGGCGGCCGGCTCTTCTCTCCGCCCCCCCCTGAAATCTGCCTCTGACCTCGAATACGTATAGTTGCAGTAAATGACGATATTTACGTTTTTTTCCATTTTTCACAAAACGCGTGTGGTGACGCTTTTTTATTTTCTTGTACGTTGTTTGTAATTTTTGATAAACGTTGAACGGCCAGCGTAAAAATGAAGGCGATTGAAAATTTACAACAGATGAACTTGACGTGTTCCTTGTAGAATAATAGATGACTGACTCTGTATTGAGACTGACTGGCTTTCGTAAGCTAAGATGGCAAACATTTGGTGAATATGATTGATGGAAAAAATGTATCTCAAAACAACGTATTCAGTCGATGCCTCAAGTAACAAAAAGCCCAGCTGTCGCTAGGAAGGGCCAACCGTTTCTGAAATACGGCCAGTAATAGGCTGAAACCTTGTATTAAAAACTGCCGCCGAACCGCTGCACATGGAGACATGGTTACTATGTGACAGCCTATAGGAAGTCGCCAGCGCCCTATCCGATGACCCATTCCCGACCCCCTATGACTTACCGTTTAGCCATTATACCGCACGATTGTCATACCATAGCGCATTATGACCCTTCAAGGTCATCCAAAGTCAATGATTTTCATGTCATTTGAAAGCCAATATGCGACTTCCTATTAGTGATCAATAGCAACCTATAGGCTCCATCTCGCACCGTTTAGCTACAATATATCCGTTACAGACAGACGACAGACTGCACTGCGGCAGCGTGTCAAAAATCCGGCCCTGGCTACCTGGCATGCAGTTCGGCAACGAAGTGGACGGGGGTCTCCTGAACCAGTGAGTCGAGCTCAGCGTTGACCGCTAGACTGGTCAACTCCATGTTGGCACACGACGATAATATCAGAGAACTCATCCAGAACTCAACTATAGGCCTTCTGCCGAGCTGCCAACGTCGTCAGTCACCTGTACGTGCTATCTGCAACAGCAACAGCAGACATTTAAACAGTCCCATTCAGACGATTCAGAGAATTAAAATGTCTTCAAATTCACTGGCGCATATACAGGTACCCAGCAGCTTCCCGGTGCAAAATTATAATTTGAGAACAAAGAGAACATGGTCTAGCCTACAGTCGTCAATGGGACAATGTTTGCGATCAATCTTTCGGCAAGAACATCAAACCTAAATATTCACCATACATTCTCCGCCAGTGGCGTAGCCAGAAATTTTAATTGGTTGGCCTCGTCTCCCTTCCCCTCCCTATCCTCCCCCTTTTGTTTCTGCTCTTCCTGTCCTCCCCTTTTACCCCTCCCTTCTCTTCCCTTCCCTTCCCCTGTCTTCCCTTCTTCTTCTACCCTCCCTTCCCTTAGAAGTATAGGACCCCTAAAATCCAGCTAGAGGATCTGGGGGAGTGCTGAAAGCTCCCCCGGCGGGGTTTGGAGCGGAGCCCCAGCCGAAATCGAATAAGGTGCATTTTAGCTTTAAAAGATGAGATCTGGTAGATAATTATTTTCCCGAAAATAAACTGACCAAAGTGGCAAATTTCGTGCAGTTTATACGCATGCTTATGTTTTGTCTGGATGATTGGGGGGGCTGGGTCCTCTGCCCCCCACGGTCCCACCTTGGCTACGTCACTGTTCTCCGCATAGAATGTCAGGATTATTCCTTATGGTATAAATGCGAAACGGCATTTAAGCCATTCGGGCATTAAGAATTTCAGGTTACTTCCGGCAAATTTCGTAACAATTTGGGGATATATTTACGTGGTAATGTGGGCCGTGTGCACGGAATTCTAACACGCAGTGCACAGGATGCCAAGCCAGGCAAATGTATAGCCTAGGCCCTACGCTTTCGCGACAACGTGCAGCCTGTAGGCCTACTTATGCCGACGAATTAAAGACAAACTTACGACGAAACCTTCGTTTACGACAATTATTACACGCCATTCCTTATAACCAAAAACAAATTGCTGCAAATCGGTGTTGATCGTTTTATCTGCATGCAGCAGTGTTCGATATACACCGACCCTCCTACAACCATGATTCATGAACCAACCACGGTTTTTCCGTCGAGCTTAAAACGAGCGCACTAAGCAGGAAACATAGCGTATGCGGCGTCCGTTGTATGGCAGGCCTATAGCCTAATAGGCCTAGTTTCAAAACCACAATAAATCGTTGAAATGTTTGTATAGCTTTCACACAAGAGCACGAATGCTAATAACAGCATACATGTGGAATGTTCATCCTTCTTACACTGTAGGTGAGCCCAAGTCAATATGCAGGGTGCGGCAAAAAAGTAGCCCCCTAAAGTTTTTTGCCGTTTTCTCAGCAACCGCTTGGAATTTTAACATGGAATTTTACAGGTTCATTTACAGAAACGTTCTACATCTAACTGCTCAGTAAAATATGATTCTGTTGAAAAAAAGACGAAATTATAGATTTCTGAACATGACCGCCTAC
>Ga0209367_1005469_pt1 | contig 17612 bp, 7 predicted proteins | sample WorMetLIZISLAND2_FD_187412 | JGI IMG/M metagenome (GOLD analysis project Ga0209367, IMG submission 187412) | Marine gutless worms symbiont microbial communities from Max Planck institute for Marine Microbiology, Germany - Olavius geniculatus... ... | reverse complement strand
GGGAAATGTACATGCATACATCAAAAATAGAGAATTATAATATTCCATTTCCCCTCTAATTTCCCCAAAAACCTTCCCCTAAGAAGATTTTTGTAAAATTAGGCCTAGGGGAAAAGTGTACATCCAATATATCAGAAATACAAAATTATAGCATTTAATTTCTCCAATTTTCCAAAAAAACCTTTTCCACACCCTAGGAACTGTTAGTGAAATTAGGGGGAGTGTACATGCAATATATCATAAATGCAGAATTATAATATTTAACTTCTCCCCCCTCATAATTTTTTTAAAAACTTTTTCCCAAGGAAAGTTTAGCATGTGTGAACCATATCAGAAATGCAGAAATATAGTATTAAACTCCCCCCCCCTAATTTTTCCCAAAAAAACTTTCCTCCAGGAATTTTTTTTAATTAGGGGGGTTGAGTATTATAATTATTGTAATTTTGCATTTCTGATATTGCATGTATATGCAGTATATCAGAAATGCAGAATGGTAATATTGAACTTTCCCCAAATTTCTCAAAAACCTTCCCCCTAGTAACTGTTTTGAACCTTAAAGACTCAAACAGTTGTTTGGACTTAGTGGGAGGCCAGCATCGTGATATTTTTTGCAACCAGCTGCAAGTAATCAGAATATCAGAAGTGATAAAAAAGTTTACTTGTGACCAATTGCTACTTGTTGCAAGAGTGTCTGAATGCTAAAAGAACAGCATTGAAATTTAAATAATGCCATTTAATTGTCAGCAACTAAAAACTTTCTGATTCATTTAACGATTTTGGAAATTGTTCGTATAAAAGCCTTGGGGAGAGCGGGGTTGATTGAGGCACTTTCAGTTTAAAGAACATGCAATGATGCCACTGATTATATCACCCAACACTTTGGCCCCTGACCCTTCTAATTCATTTGAGCTTATTCCCACACTAATTACTGGCAATTCCTCATATAAATACTCGATATATGAAGCCTTAATTTCGACATAATTTTGATGTCTCAACCATGACTGCTGTTGTCTTAACCAGTACAGACTCGGGGTTGGTTGAGACATTAGGGTACTTGTTATTTTTCATACTTTTTCACAAAACAAAGCACAATTTTGTTTTTGTTACTCAGACTTATTACATTTCTTGCCAAATGAATACAGTAATAATAAAAACTCAATAAGTGATACTGAATGCAATAAATTTTCAGATATGATCTTTGGACTGAAAGTGCCTCAAATACAGCATATTTTCTGTTTCAATTCTCCAAATTTGGTTACCATAGTAACACGATCGACATTAGATAACAACAAGAAATATTATTAGATTGTGACCAATCTAATGTACCCCTCGTGTGCATCATTTTCTTTTGTATTTTTTTATTTAAAAGCTTTTTCATTTCTTTTGGCTTGTATTAGAGACCCGGCATCTAATTGAGACTTGTTTAATATTATATTAATGTTGACTGGCGTCGAGATCGTTATTGGAAATTGTCTCCTCACAGTTCATAAAAATTGCCCGATTTTAGGAACAGGGAGAAAAAATTTCCAATAATGGTCGATGGTGCTGTCTTGTTATACCTCAAGGCATGCGTCTATCTGGCATCGTTATGGAGATATGGCTGTTTGAAGTTCTTCCAGGAAGGCTCTTCCAGGAACAGTGGTTGGTCGTCGGTCAGTCCTCAATATTACACTGATCTTATATACTCTTCTTCGCTATGTTAGGAATGTAGCGTGCGAGGAGTGAAAATAATACTAGCATTTTTTCTGAGTGAGAGCAACTGGTTGACATTCAAAACTCCACTTAAAACTGACAGAAAGCACGATATCCCGTCGGCGTTGTTAAATTGGGCTTTGCGTCTCGAAGGGTTCAAACAGTAGCTATTAACCAGGGATGTAGCCTCGGTCCTGACATATTACTCTCAAGACTGTGTCGAGACCGATACGTCAGGACCGAGACCACATCCCTGGTCAATGGCTACTGTTTTGATAGGCCTATGTCAAGATGTACTACTAATGTCTCGTCTCGGTCTCATCTCTGATAGAATGCTCAACATCTCGGTCTTGGAATAAAGGTCTCGGTGTCTCGTCTCAGGTATTTTATCTCGTTGAGACGTTTTGTGCAGGTGCTTTGGACTCAGCAGCGTCGTGTGTTAAAAAGAATGCAGGCGGGGCAAAAAGTTGTAACCTTTCAGCAAACACTGCAAATTACCAACAGATATCATTAGTGCTTAAAGTTTTAATTTTGCTCCTAAATTTTCTAAAAATGGGGGTTTTCAGCCACATGTTTCGCATTTTTGGACACAAATTTTTGGACAGCAAGAAGATTTTTGGGACATTTTACCAATATCCCAAAATTCAGGGACCAATGCCCTGTTCCCCTCTCTTCCCCTCTGCCCCACCCACAATGAGACTGGCTGAATTCTAGTACTAACCAGTACGGCCTGCGTTTCTGAGCTGTAATGCAATAAGGCCTACTTTTTATTAATTGGAGATTAGAATATACCTTTAGGCAGTGGCGTAGAAAAGGGGCCAGCCCCCAGTCTCAATTTTTTTGTTAAGAATAGATGTTAGGGACTGGGGAAAATGATTAAAATTTTTGCAAACAGATTTCATATTCTAAAGCTGTAACTATGTGAAATTTGATATTGGCCCCATATCCCACTGAAGAGCTCACATTGCAGGAATGGGAAAAGAGGAGAAGGTGGGAAGGAAATGTAGGGAGAAAGAAGGGGAAGGAAGGCAAGTTTCAGTTGTTTTACAAGATGAATTTTTATTGTTTGTCATTTTTGAAGAATTTTATCAGCTTCATTTTTATGAGCTTCATGTTTTTAACACACTTATTATCTATGTTGCTTAAACAGACAATATAAACAGTCCTGATTTTACTAATGTGCTGCAGCATGATTACTAATTCGCAAAATTGTATTGTATGTATTTTGATGACCCACAAAACATTTTTTTACAAATCTGCTTTGTGTTGTCTGTTTTTTTGCAGTTGGCAAGACATCTTTGATCACTCGGTTTATGTATGATAGTTTTGACACTATTTATCAGGTGAATTGCTGTTTTAATTTTATACTGGTATTTATGTTTCATATTTGCCACTATTATGTCAGAAAGTACTTTTTCATTTTCATCTGTTGACTTTTTTAGAAGATACTATTGACAAAGATGTTCATGTGTCATTTGTCACATTATTGTAAATTGTAGCAAAACTCACTCAGAATTATGATTAAAATGTGAAATTGAATATGATCTGTAATTTAAATTACACAACAAATAAAAAAAATTAAATTTTTAAAATTTAGACTTCTGATGTTTTTCCATCTTCTAAAAGATAAAAAAAAAATCTGTTTTTGGACTAATTTTTCAGCCTTGTGTAATAGTTGATTATTTACTGCAAATATGTATTGTTCGTAGTTTGTGGCAGTTCATGTCTTTGCCAGCTGGCTGCACAAAATACGTAGGGTTTGTCTTTTTGTCAAGGATGTTTTAGTTATTTTGTACAGCATTAGATATTTTAGTCGTGTGGTTAATCAGTCAGTTATTTAGATGATGAGGATTGATATGGGCAGTGTTCAGTGGCGTAGACAAGGGGGGGCAGCCCCCAATCCTCCAGACAAAACATAAGCATACGTTTAAACTGCGTGAAATTTGCCAATTTGGTCAGTTTATTTTAAAGCTAAAAAGCACCAAATTCGATTTCGGTTGGGGCTCTGCCCCAGACCCCACTGCGGTAGCTCACAGCGCTCCCCAGACCCTCTAGCTCAATTTTAGGGAGTCCTACTTTTAAGGAAGGAGAGGGAAATAGGGGAGGACAGGGAAAAGGAGGAAAAGGGTAATATGGGAGGAAAAGGGAGGAGAGGGACTAAAGGGGAAGGGGAGGGGAGGAGAAGGGATACAAGGCCCCCAATTGAAATTTCTGGCTACGCCACTGGCAGTGTTTTTTTTCTAGAACAGGGCTACATTGATATTGCTTTGATAGAGTGATTCGGCGCTGTAGAGTCTGTAGTTTTTTACTGCTTTTTTGCTGATGTAAATATTATGATCTGTTCTTGTCAGAAAACGTTTACTGTGTGTTTCTTGTACAGGCTACGATTGGCATTGATTTCTTATCAAAAACAATGTACCATGAAGATCGTACTGTGAGCCACTAAACTTTTTTATTTTTAAAAAATTTAAGATTATCTGTTTTTATGGTAGCTTGGTCAGGTTGCTATCAAGTGGTTACTGCTTGGTGAGTGACTGCCTGCAGACATCTCATCTGTCCCGATATGTAACCAATCACTAAGGTCAAATCAGCCTTCCTGGTCTTCCGTTTCTCTTTAAATTAAGTACCAGTTGTATGGCTGGGGTTAAAGCGAGTGCTTTCACATGTGTTGCGTGGCAAGTAAGACTGTGTGATTCCATATGGCAGGTGATGCTTCATAGCTCTGAGATGGGTCACCTTTACTACTATACATAACCTTTAACTTTTAAAACTTTTTTGCAGTATGTACAACTTAACCATAATAAAAATATCTCAGTATTTGTGGAACAAGAAACTACACTGTGTCTCAAAAAAACATTCCCGACTTTTTTGAATGTAACTTGAAAACCAATTATCAGATTTTGATAATTTTTGGTACGAATATTCCTGACACAACTTGCCATCAAATAACTGTCCAATTCCCACTTCTCCCAGTGTATGCTTCTGCACTACCTAGGGAAAGCAGATCAAGCGAAATATGTGTTGAAATAAACAGAAAACCTGGAAAAAATCATCCCCGACATTATCTATCATAACTTGAAGAAAAATTAGCAGATTTTAATAACTTTTGGCAGAAATATTCTTGACACACCTGGCTGTTAAATAAGTGTTTTAGTTTCCACCTCACTCAACGTCTGCTTTTGCACTACCTGGGGAAAGCAGACCAAGCATAATATGTGATAAATGAATGCAAAAAACGTTGATAAATTCCATTTATCCTAATCTGTGGGCCCCAACAGCCAGTCTATTACAAGGTTTGACTGTCATGCAGCAGTGTGTCTACCAGATGATGTTTAGGAATGTTTGTGAAGTCAAGAAGTGACTGGTACAGCCTGGATTGGTCTGGAGCGGAGTTTTGTCGATACTGCTGTCAACGAATGGAAAAAGCTTTTTCTTGCCTGTGTTCGCATAGTGGGCAAACACTTCAAGCAATTTTACTGCAGGCAGTTGAAAAATGGACAACTAAATGAAATGTTGGCCAAAGTGTCAGAAATGGGAACAAAATGTGTTTTTATGCATTATGTTAATTAAGCAATTATATCGCATTCGATAAAAAAGTGATATTTCGCTGGTTATGCTTTTCCCAGGTAGTGCAGAAACAAACGCTGGGTGAAGTGTGAAACTGAATGGTCATTTGATAACAAGTTGTGTCGGGAATATTTGTACAAAAATTATCAAAATCTGGTAATTGGTTTTCAAGTTACAGTCAAAAATGTCGGGGATGTTTTTTTGAGACACAGTGTAGAATTGGATTACATTTTTGAGTGGGCTTCTTTTTTGGATGGGTTTCCCAATAAAATCCACTGGGTGCCCAAGTGTCTCAACCGTGGCGTGTTGAGAATGTTGCTGGTGTTATTGGTGTTTGATAGATCCGCCTGCAGCTGTGGGATACGGCGGGCCAGGAGAGATTCCGCAGTTTGATTCCGTCGTACATTCGCGACTCTTCAGTTGCTGTCATTGTATACGATATTGCCAGTAAGTATAGGTGCTGAACAGATGCATAACTGTTGTTATTGGTATTTCTTTTATTTATTTATTTATTTTAGTTTGGTTTTTTCCATTTATCTATGTGTAGTCTATGTGTGTTTGCTATTTCTTGCAACAGTTATTCGTTCAAAGGTTTTATAATGCTGTATATTGTTGTCATTTGTGAAAGTGCATTAATTTTTTGCTGTATTATACTACTGCAAAATTACTGATATGCACAATTGTCGTCTGAGTGCATTTTAGCATAAAGGAGGTCTTTTTAACAGTGGCTTTTATCCTGCCAAATCTAGAATCAAATCAGGTGCAAGTTCCCCCACATTTAGGCTTAAGTTCCCCTTCCCTTTTTGGGCTCATTCCTCTCCCTGCCTCCCTCTTTATCCACATTCCTCCCTTTTTCTCCCTATTCCCCTTCTTTATGCTTTACCCTTTTTTCCTCTCCGTTTTTCCTTCCCTTCTCGTTGCCTAGGCAGGGAAGTTTTGTTAAGGGCGTAGATTGCCCAGTGAAAAATAGGAGGAAGTTTTGATCTACACCCTTAACAAACTTCCCTCTCGTAATTTTTCACTGGTCGCAAGCTGTTCTTACCAGATATAGGGATCTAAGCCTTTGCTTTTTAAGACCAAGAATCCACTAAAGTTATTTGCAGCTGAGACTTTATCCCAGAGCATGCTTGGGGAGCTTCTGCTGGCACCTTAGTTGGCTGGAGAGGGAGCAGACCTCATCCCTGTTGCCACTCTCTGTCACAACTCTCAGTTTTGGACATAGACGGATGCTGGTGCTGCTAGAATTTCCATTGCACTGACTGGTGTAGTTTGGTGTCTGTACAATCTATAATTAGATGAGCACATTTTCATTTATTGCTGAACAGCTCTGTTGTTGCTTTGCAATTTAATTCTGTAAAAACTTACATTATGTTTGGGTTCATTTTGATGTGATGGTAAGCCTACGTTTGCATCATACACGTACAGTAGAAGGGACAACACTTGTTCTGTTGTACATTATAGACTGTAAGTGGTGCTGTTCTTAACTTTTTTTATCACAATGTAACGACTGTTATTGACTTGCTATTTCTTGATTATATGACAATTCTTGTACCAATTTTTGTTTATATTGAATCACCTACAGCATCATGTCACTGAATGGTTGAAGCAAGTAATGCAATAAGCAGCGGCAGATGGGCCATTGCCCCTTCCCTAAATTCTGAGCTGTTGGAACATTGTCAGAACTTTTTCTACTTGTCAGAAAATTTCTGTCTAAAATGCAAACTGTGTGGCTGAAAACTCACATTTTGGGGAAATTTAGGGTCAAGATTGAAATTTTGAGCAACTTGTCAGAAATTTGCAGCTCTGTGTCGGAATTACCGGTAATTCTGTTGGAAATTTGCAGTGTCTGTTTGAATTTTTTGCCGGACGTATATTTTTAACTAACGACGTCGCTGGCAGTAAGTGAATGGCAAAAAACTACCAAGTCTGATGGCGGATGTAAGCCTATTATTACACTGGGTGTTGTGCAGATCGTAATTCATTCCAGCAGACAACGCACTGGATTGACGATGTACGGACAGAACGTGGCGCTGATGTTATCATCATGCTGGTCGGAAATAAAGCCGATCTCACTGATAAACGGTTCGTTTTGTTATTGCCCATCCCGATATGTCTCGTTGATTCATTTTGCTTGAGGGTTCAGATATGCTCACCAGGGAAGTGATTGGGTGTGTTTTTTTGCCTGTGCATCGCACAACAGCACATCTTTGTCAGCTGTTTGTCTTTAGTGATGCAAGAAATCCAATATCATTTAGTTAAAGAGCTTGTTGACACACTTTTGGCCACCCGCTGTAACAGTTTGAAGTCGATTAAGGGGCAGTGTGAACTTTTGAACCATTTGCTGTTGCAGTCATTATTACGGTGCCAGAAAGACACTGAAGCATTAAAATAAGTATATTGTAATCAGTGATGTGTATAGCATGGAAACGGTTGCATATAATGTTACTGAAGGCAAGTGACGCTGGAAGAGGGTGAGCAAAGAGCAAAAGATCTTGCGGTGATGTTCATTGAGACCAGTGCCAAGTCTAGCTACAATGTCAAGCAGGTTGGTCACCTCTGCTGTTCACAATCACAGTTAAATTTTTACACGCAACAGCAGCTACTGCTGTAGCGCATCTTAGCCATTGCAATTCTGTCTGTCCGTCTGCCTGTCCGTCCGACACACGGGTGGATCAGTCAAAAACGGTGCAAGCTAGGATTACCAAATCTTCACCATCGGCTGCCCGGATGACTCTAGTTTTAAGATCCGTGAAGCTTTTCCATATATTCGACAGGAGTCACCCTGAGCCTTGGTGCTAAGTGAGAGGGGGTAGGAAAAATTTGCGATTTTCAGCTGATACTGCATTGGCTGAGCGAGACAGGTCGCTCCCTCTGGTGAGTACAAGTAAAACACCATAGATAATTTAGCCGCCGGTCGTCTGGCGCCCTCAGGCGACTGACTTAGATCTTGTTTTACTGGGCTTTCAAACATGCACTGCTGTTGCGTGTTCCCCATTGCGTTAGCAGGGTTTTTCTTGTGTATATTGCCTCTCACGTTTCCTAATCAGCAGCACTTAACATTCAAAAGCGCTGTGCCTAAACAGTATAGTAGATCCATGGCAAAATCTAAAGTGGCAACTGAAGCATAAATTATAATTGCTAAAGTCCATAGGTCAAATAAAATAGAAATTAATGTTTTAAGATATGTGTAAAACTTGAGTATGTGGCATTGTGGCAAATGTTAGCAGGTAGTTGATTCCACGCTTGCAACATAGCGATGAAACTAAATGTCATCCATGGTCGCAGTGCTAAAGCTTTTACTGTACCAGTAGTTTAGATTGTTTCCAGTTTCCACTTTGTTGCTTGTTGCTGTATGTTGTTAATTGTTATCAGTTGTGTCGTTTAAAAAATTTTCTGCTGTGTTCGTGCTCAAAGATGTTTCGTCAAGTGGCTGCTGCTCTCCCAGGAATGGACCAGTCAGATCAGGTGGAAAAGAATGGTATCTTTTTGTGTCAAATTTTGCTCATTTTAGTGTTATTGTTAAAATTGGCCAAAAGACTTTACTGGTAATGCCAGATATTGAACTTAACTTTAAAAAGCTGCATCTAGTTTGGCTGTAATCACATTGTGTAGCAACTGCCTCAAGAGCTAGACATGGTGACAATAATGTACAACAAGGGTGAAAAAATCAAACTATTGGAGTTATTGTAGTAGCTAGGCTAAACTTATTGTAGTATTAATAACATTTGCCATATGTTACACTTACCTGAAAAAAATACATAGAACGTGGACAATATTAACACTATTGTATCATAGTCTAAATACGTCTAATTTCTAGATATTTCTCACTAATTATAAATGCTTGGAGTAATAAGTCGTCATTAACAGTAGTGAACAAGAAAAGCCCTGCTAACGCAAACGGGAACGCGCAACAGCCATGATGCATGTTTGAAAGGCCAGTAAAACGAAGTCTGAGTCAGTTGCCAGAGGCCGCCAGACGAGCGGCGGCTATGTGTCTATAGTGTTTTTAAGCGTGACAGCAACTATTGCTGTAGCGCGTCTTAGCCATCGCAATTCTGTCCGTCCGTCCGTCTGTCACATGGGTGGATCAGTAAAAAACAGTACAAGATAGGATCACCATATCACCAGCATCGGCTGCCTGGAAGACTCTAGTTTCAGGAACCGTAAAGCTTTCCCATAAATTCAAAAAGGGTCACTCCGAGCGAGGGCGCTAAATGACAGAGGGGTAGGGAAAATTTGCGATTTTCAGCTGATATGGCGTTGGCAGAGCGAGACAGATCGCGCTGTCTGGCGAGTGTAAATTAAATGTCGGTGAACTTAAGATTTTGTTCGCACAGGGCTTAAACACATGCACCACTGTCGCGCGTTCCCATTTGCGTTAGCAGGGTTTTCTTGTACTCGTACTCATCAGAGAGCGTGATGTGTTCGCTCAATCAATGCAGAATCGGCTGGATAGCGCAAATTTTTCCTACCCCCTCTCATTTAGTGCCCTCATTTGGGGTGACCCCCTTTGAATTTATGGAAAAGCTTCACGGTTTCTGAAACTAGAGTCTTCCAGGCAGCCGATGGTGAAGATTTGGTGATCCTAGCTTGCACCGTTTTTGACTGATCCACCCATGTGATGGACAGACAGACAGATAGGCGGACGGACGGACGGACAGAATTGCGTTGGCTAAGACGCGCTACAGCAGTAGCTGCTGTTGCGCATAAAAATGCTTGTGCACTGTTTAAAACTGTCTTGTGAGTCACTATCGCTTACATATTTTCCGACAAATTGCTAGCATTTTTGCTTTCTTTTGAGTTTATTTGATTTGCAATTGGGGTTTTGCAGACTTTTTGTCCAATGCCAGTAGCCAAGTGTCAGACGTTTCACAGCCAGCAGTTATAAAATTAATATTATTGGATAATGTTACGTTATAGTTGAGCGGGCCACAGAACTAGAGTGATGACGCCTGGAGTTTCTTCAGTTTAACTGTTGTATGGTCTCGAGTGCCTGCTGGGCAGGTGCGTTGTTCTGTTGAATTTGCAACTGCGTCTTTAATCCAGGCAGTGTCCAATCCTAGTTGGGAAATTTTGTGATAAACTTTTCAGCACCATGCTTTTTCTTCACTTCAGAATTTGGGCGTGGTTTTCGTCAATGAGTATTGTTTACATTAATAATTGTATGTGTTGATTGCATCAGCAGAACGTCACTTCCAGTTTATTTGCTGCAGTAGCGCCATGGTATTTTGTCATTGATGTTTAAAAATTAATAACTCTACTATGAAATAACATATCTGAACGAAGTTTAATAGTTATTTCATGGATGTAGTGGGAGTCAAATGTACGAAATTCTATTCAGATTCGTTTAGTTTTGATATTTTTGTTGTACAGCGTCTAGGGATTACTTTTTTCTAGATGCAGTGTAGTTAAACGAAAGGCAGAAAGTATAGCAGTAACAAAAAATTTGAGCTAATGCTTACGAAATGCGCGAAATCCTATAGCAGTTTCTGTTCGCAAACTGTCAGTCTATCTCCAGCCATTTCGTCACAGTTCATTCTTGGAGTGTGCACTGCAGCCACAGATCGCAAAAGTTAATAAAAACCCTTTATTTTGGAAGTTCAGTGTCTTTCAAAGTCATCGATGTTGATACGACTAAAAAGCTTGTCACTAGTGCTTGTTGTGATAGGCAGCAATCGTATCTGCAACCGTTTTCACGAAAGACTGGCCAACAACGGTAGATAACGACTTTTACGGGGGTACCGCTTTTGATGCCCTTGTTCACAGGTTTCCTTGAACGTAGAAAATCGAGACTTGGACCATCAAAATCTACTTTAGTGCTGAAAATTTTTGTATGCAGCTTTCCGTGTTTATCTCAATTGCTTTCGGCGCAATTCGCTCTTGAAATGTGTCTCGCGGCCTGAAATCGCCAAAAAGTCCATAAAAACTCCTATTTTGGCATGCAGGGTCATCCAAGGTCATTGAATTTGGTGGCAATCAAGAGCCAGTGTAGGACTTCCTATTAGTGATTAATAGTAACCTAGGCCCTATCGCGCACCGTTATTGAGATACAGCGACTTATTGACTAAAAATCGTAAGTTTTTTTACCCCCTTCTTTTTAGCGCCCTCGTTCGTGTTGACCCCCTCGAATTTGTGGAAAAAGCTTTACGGTTTCTGAAACTAGAGTCTTCCAGGCATCCACGGTGAAGATTAATGATCCTAATTTGCACCGTTTTTGACTGATCCACCCGTGTGACGGACGGACAGAATTTCGATGGCTACGACGCGCTAAAGCAGTAGCTGCTTTCGCGTGTAAAAATGGTATAGGATGTTGGCACCTTGACAGTGTTGTCAGTGATGCTGATAGAGAAGGATGGACCAATTGAGCTTCAGAGCTCTGCATCTTCTAGCTGTTCGTGCTGACAGAGGCATTGAAGCACCGATTGTCATTCATTGGTTAGACTTCATTTACGTGGTGGTGCTGCTCAAGGCTTCAAGCTTCAGTCTTTGGCGTACCGTGTAATTTCTGACTGGCCCAAGCCTAAATCAAATTTGGTGTATTGTATCTTTATAATATGAGATCTGGTGGCAGCAACTTTTCTTATTCTCCTCAGAATAAATTAACCAAATTTAGTGCATTTTAAACGTGTGCTTGTTTTGTCTGATGGATTTGAGGAGAGGCTAAGCCCTCGCTTCCCCCCCACCCCATTTCCTTGTCTGTGCCACTGAGTGTACAGTGTACACACACTTCAGAAAGTGTAACTTACACTGCATTATTATTCTTGTTATTGTTTACATTGATTGACCTACATATTGTTAATTGCATACGGATGTGCATTGTTTTGTATAGTCAGTTAATTTTTACTTGTTGCGGGTTCCAGTGGATCGGTTCTGCTTATTTATTCTGCTGTCGTTTGTTTGTCACCAACAAACAGTGTATTTTAACATTTCAGCAATATTTTTGTAACTGACTTGTAGATGTGATGCGTTATCATGTTAGCTAGTGGTTAAAGGGTAAAAGGGAATGCATTTCAGTTCTGCTGCCATGGCATTATGTTAACAAGAAGGCTCTTTTACCACAGATAAACAGTGCGCCACTTTGCAGTTTGCATTATAATTAATTGTAAGACAGTAACATAACTTACTGTCTGAATGCTTTCTGCTCATACAAAACATTTGGAGGCCTTGCCGGTGTCAGGTTTTATGGTTCCCATTCATTCATCCATTCATATTCAGTTATACCGTGACTTGTCAAAATGTAAGCACGAGCACAATATAGGCTTAACCTTACGGTGAATATACGAGTTTAAATGTTCATAAGTCACTGTGTTGCAAAAAAATCAGTTCATGCTTTGAACTTTGCTGTTTACCGTTTACGTCCGCTGTCTGAAGCTTTCGACATGCTGCATTCTATTGTCGTGGCTTGTGAATGCTACATGCTGACAATGTATTTCTGGTGATATACTTCCACTGCTGAATATGATACAGTGTCTCTGCTTGTAAAATGAATATTGTGCGAGCAATTTCTGTATTAGAACAACGTCGTGCTTCACACATTGGTGTGGTGGGAATTGCAGTCTTCTGCTGTAAGTCGCCTTGTCACTTGTGCTGCTTGCTCAAGTTAAGATTCTTTTCGGTGCTTTGGACATCGCAAGTGAACGATTGGCGTGAGCTAATAAACTCAAAATTTGAAACAGTAAAATTGATAAAGGTTGCGATGTGATTGAATATACACTGTGTCTCAAAAAAGATCCTGAACATTTTCGATTGTAACTTGAAGAAGGATTATCAAATTTTAATAGTTATTGGTCTGAATATTTCTGAGACGACTTGCCAATTAATAACTGCTCAATTTCCCACCTCACCCAAAGTCATTTGTGTACTACCTGGGGAAGACAGAATCAATGAAATATCGCTTTTTTACTCAATGCAGTATTATTGCTTAATCTAAATAATGCACAAAACATATTTTGTTAACTTTCTTGACATTTTGCCTGACATTTCATCTAATTGTTTCGTTTTTTAACTGCCTACAGCAAAATTGCTTGAAATATGGACGCATTGTGCGAACACAAGCATGGAGACGCCTTCTGCATTCATTGACAGGAGTATCGATAATGTTCTGTTTTAGACTAATCCAGGCTTCACCAGTCATTTCTTGAATTTATAAACATTCCTGAACGTCATCTGGTAGACACTGCTTTATGACAGTAAAACCTTGTAATGGACTGGTTGTTGGGGGCCAAAGATATGGATAGATAGAATTTAGGCCTATTGAAGTGTTTTCATTCATTTCAACACATGATTTGCTTGGTCAGATTTCCCCAGGTAGTGCAAGAACAGAGGCTGGATGAGGTGGGAACTTAAACAATCATTTAATAGCCAGTTGTGTCATAAATACTTAGACCAAAAACTATTAAAATCTAATGATGTTTCTTCAAGTTATGATCGATAATGTTGGGGATTTTTTTCACGTTTTTGCGCATTTCAATGCATATTTCGCTTGGTCTGCATTCCGTTGGTAGTGCAGAAGCAAACATTGGGTGAGGTAGGAAGCTGTAAGCGTCATTTGATGGCAAGTTGTGTCTGCAATATTCGTACCAGAAATTATTAGAATCTGATAACCTTTCTTGAAGTTACGATCGATAATATTGGGGATGTTATTTTGAGACACAGTGTATATAACTTATTAACAATAACTAGTTCGTGTGCAGTTGTGCACAACCATCAGTATAAATTACAGTATAATAAATATGTAACGGGTACTGCTTAATTCTGACGTATATTAATTAAAATGTATAAATCGCTGGAATGGTCCAAATGAAATAACTAATTACAACGACGCAGCTCACAGTAATATTATGCAGTGCTAACAAACACGTTTGTCATACGACCAAAGTCATTGTGTACATCGTCGTCGCATGAAATAAGGGGAGGGCAGTCCCCACCCTTAAATTTTGGTATGTCAAACAAATGTTAGAAAATGTTTTTTGTAAGAAAAGTTTTGTTCAGAAATGGACAGCTTGAAGCTGAAAACTCCCGTTTTGGGGAAACACGGGCAAAAATTGAGAAATTTTGAGCACACATAATGTCCTCTGTTGGAAATTTGCTGAGTTGTCCGAAAATTGCAATTTCTGTCTTGCCACTTTTTAACTCACGACGCCCCTGACTGTGTACTCACAGAAAATACACGTATTTTTTCGGTGTGTGTAGCCTAGGCCAACCGGTGAAATACACCGGAGTAACTGTCACAGCACAGTACATTACAACAACGTGCGCCTCGCTGTGATTTGGTAACAATTACCAAAAAATTATGCTGTAGCCTTCAAATAGCCTAATTGTAAGACAGCAGTCAATTTTTCTGCGTAATAAAACAACTGACTAAAAAAATTGATGTACCAAAGAAGTGGCAGTATGATCAGAGCCGGCAGAAGGGCCCACCATACCTCCCGGCCAGAGGGGGGGGGTCGCGTATGCTCAGGGGCCTCATGCTATGTTTGAAAAAAATTTTATAGTTTTTGAAAATATATTCAAAATATAATTTCAGTAAACGTGTCGAAAGTTTACCCAAAATGGACAAGTCTATTACTTTTATTAATGTACGGTAATTTGTGACATATTGCGGTTTTGCAAAGACGACACAAATTTTGCACATTTATTTGCATTTCAAATTTTTGAAAAGCGGGCATATTCGCAGCTTCCATTGAACGTCCAAAAGCCAACAATGTTTCAGCCCCTGACCAGGGGCTCAGCCCCTGACCAGGGGCTCTGCCCCTGGGCCCCAATGGGGGATACGCCCCGAGACCCCCGTTATAGAGGCCTCACAGTTGTATTTGTGGGGAGGCCTCCAACTCTCTTGCGCCGGCACTGAGAATGATGCGTTTTAGTAATAGAGGACAAAAGGATGATGTGCTATCAAAGTCTATAAAACGATTCTCACTTACAAAGAGTAAGTTTCTGCTACTGTATCGTATTTAGGAATCCTGGCCTTACAAGAGGCCGAAAACACCGTAATATTATGTCCTGCAAAATAAACAACCTATAAGCCTGCGTGTGGAAAGTAATAACCACAAATAAATATAATATTGCAATGACTGTCAGTACAAGTAAACAAAGGCACCCTTATTATGTGTACAATAGTAAAAAGCAACAAATCAGTAAGCTTATATCTGTACATGGGTCTCGCCCAAACAACGACGTTCGGCTGTTGTATACCACAGTATCAAAATACCTATAACTCTATACAGCATTGTCAAGTACCGGAAACAACAAATACACTGTACGTAATCATAGGGTTTTCAGTCGTAAAACGGTGTAAGTTGCCGACTACCGTCTCGGTCGATAGGGCGACAGCTGACAACCCTTCTGGGGTAAGGGGGGGGGTAATGATTTGCAATTCTGTCATTTTCAACAGCACTGTAGATTAATGTGCATTCCTGTCCCACAGTTAATCCAACTACAATTCACTGCCTGCTGGAACACACGACGTGTTTGTAGCCAGTGGTGTGAGCTGAAAAACAGACGACTAAACGAGTGTATAAAGCGACTGAACTGAAGTTAACTGATCGAACTGCCAGCTCAAGTTGCGCAGCCGCCAGACGCTCAACTCGCAGCTAAGCGTAATACCCCGTTTACACGATCGAGCAAACATCGAGCAGGCCTGATGAAACCTCGCCCTCTGGCTCAAATGTAGGCCTAGGCTTAGCCCACAGCTGATCACATGTTATAGGCCTATAGGCCTTCCAATTACAACACGCCCGGTCTCCTAATTAGCATGCTAATTACCATAGCTCGTCGAGCTAGCTCGATGTTTGCTCGATCGTGTAAACGGGGTATAACTAGCAGTTCAGTTTAGTTTAGTTCCATCTCTTTGTACACCCCTAATAGTCAATCGGTCGGCTGCTGTCTGCAAAACGTCAACGGCACGATCGAATAACGGAAAATTTACACGCACTGGCGTAGCCATAGGGAGGGGGGCACTGGGGAGAACGTGTCCCCTAGGAGTCTACTCAGTCACTCAAAATATTGCCAAAATGCACAAAAACATGTCATTTTCAGGCAAAAATACGAAAAAAAATTTGGGGGGACCTCTTCCCCACTACAACTAAATCCTGGCTACGCTAGTGTTTACACGTTGCAATAGAAACTCGAAATGTCGTTGTTAGGCTAATTATTCTGCAGCGTGGGAGACGCGGGCTCGGTGTGTCCCAGTTTTGCGAGCGTGTCCGGCGACGCGTGCTGTCTTAGCATCGTGTTCTCCATCTCGAGGCGTGTATTCCGCGCAGCCAGCTCGCTGATACGTGCCTTGAGCGCGTTCACCTCCTCTCGTACAGCAAACATCAGGTGGCTCTTCACCAGCTCCTGCACATACAATTAATTACACGCTTCGTAACAGACGAACTTAGATGCATATGCTCCAGCGCCACGGGGGCAGCGCGGGACAGATCCACCTCTGCCCTTGTTGCTCGGGGGCAGAGATCGAAATGCCCTTTTGTGCCCCTAAATGTCCCCCAAATAAATTTTTGTACGCCAAATGTACGAATATTTTTCGACCAAAAAATTCTGGCAATTTTCCAATAGCCCAAAATTTAGGCGGGGAAACGTCCCATCCTGCCCCGTATCCTAGCTGACCTGGACCTAGACGCCAGTGCTTTCAAGTAGGCCTACGACGCTGCCTCCCCTCCCTTCCTTTGCATTTTGTGGTTTCTGGCGTCTCTGCTAAGATGGATGAATAAAAGTGTAAAAGTAAAGCAGACGTTTAACAGAAGTCACAGAAATAAAATGAAACGCAAGCCTTTAGTTTATTTCATTTTTGTCGCTTTATAACAACAATTACATGAAATTCTACAAGTGAAAATATTGTCACGCCTTGTGGCGACTCGTTTGCGGCCGTCCGCCTAGTTAATTACGCGTAGTCGCCCACTGCATCACTGCGCCTAGTGTGCAGTGAGCGAAGTCGCACGCGCGACCGCCCGCCGTAAACGTAAACAAGCGAGAAGAATTTTTAGACGTCCGGTAAAGTTGACCTTTGACCTTTGGAGCTAAAAATTGGTACACCGGCTGTTCCACCTCCCGGGAACGTTCACACCGATTTTGTTTTTTTTTGTCGTGTCTTGTTTTCGAGGTCAGAGCCCGAACGCGATGATACGGGACTGGCAGACGAACGGGCAAGATCCGCAATGCAACCTAACTATTAGGACGGCCGCATAAAACGCTGCCCGATGTGGCTTGGTGGCGTGGCGATTGGGACGCTGGCGGCTAGTCTTAATGATCAAAAGGGTAGGTTCAACTCAGCCTTTTATCCATACGGGATCAGTAAATCGAGTACCGGCCTGCTTGGCTGGGCTTAAGGGGGGGTGCGTTTACCTGTGTGG
>Ga0209367_1005468_pt1 | contig 17613 bp, 9 predicted proteins | sample WorMetLIZISLAND2_FD_187412 | JGI IMG/M metagenome (GOLD analysis project Ga0209367, IMG submission 187412) | Marine gutless worms symbiont microbial communities from Max Planck institute for Marine Microbiology, Germany - Olavius geniculatus... ... | reverse complement strand
TTAAAAGAGAAATATCATAAAATAAAAACACAATAAAGTACATAAAATGAAATCATCTCAATGAAATCGAACATCTGAAATCATCTCAAACATCTAGTTTTTCCCCAGAAAAGTCGAGTTTAGCTTATCTACAGGACTGGGTTTAAAAACACTCACTATGTCTCTAAGCGCATCTGTGAGAGCTTACAGTTCAATAACTGAAAAACTTGCCAAACAAGAAAATGCATTTTCTTTAGCAATTACCACTGTTACATTTCAATCAAAATTAACGACTAATAAATCATTACTGTTTATTAAGCATCCAAAAATCACCTTTAGAAGTTCATTATCAACAAGGACTCATGATAATGTTATTGTACGTGTGTTAATGACAGCAGCATAATAACATTTATCCAGCAGCCATGGAATCACTGAAAAAGTGGGAGGGTGGCATCAAATCATCAAAAGTGGTATAGGAAATTTGTGCTTTTCCGAGCCACTTCTCAAAATGGGACCAGAATAAACTTTCTCCACTGCATTACGTTCTGCAGCCGTGTATTTATCATCAGACAAAACACGGGTTTATACTGGAATCTATAATTAAAACAAAACTAGTTGGCAAGAAGTTAACACACAACATTCAAAATCCCGTGACATAATACAATATCAACTGCATGTATCCTACATAGAAGTCTTGACGCAGAGCGTCATTATTTATTGTATTAACAGATAACTGACTTAAACTCATTTTGCTTGATCGAAGGGCCCAGTATAGCTGCTGGTACACTCGACATAACATTAAGCACGACTTCGCACTCCATGTACACTGTACAGAGTACAGTACAGACACGATGTGTTCCTGGCACGTCTAATGCACAAATTCCAGATGTTAATTATCTCAAGTTTATTACCACAAGTTGACATCAGCAGCATCAATCTGTATAGTTTATATTGGGGAGGGGGTGAGGCCAAAGTGAGATGGGAAAAGTATCGCCTTCTCGGCTGAAAAGGGAGTCTGCAGAAGCATCGGAATCTCCCCCAGCAGAGTAAGGGCTCAGGCTTCGCCAAAAACAAATCTGGTACATTTTAGTCTACAACATTTCTGGTGAAACAATATGGTAGCAAGTAAAGGACAAAATGTTTTGGCCTTTTCCCGCATTCCCGTGATACGACTTTCAGTGAAGGAATTGGGATGTTCATCTTGGCTACACAACAAAACGTGTCAAACTGGGGGTCCTCAGGATTGATGTCTTTAGTTAACATGCAAGCATATCCTTCAGTGTAGTGACAATGTTGACTGGGTGAGAGGAGAGCATCCTGCCTGTACAATATGTCCTTATCTACTGGTAGCAATTTCTAACAGTACCTCAACTGGTGAAACTGTGGGAATGGACAAGTTGAACAAAAATCAACAAGCAACATACTACTGGAACAACATGCAGCCAAAAATGCCCATAAATTACAATTACGTAATTTTTATAAAATCCATCCGGCACTGCAGTCAATTCAGTCACAACGAAAAAAACTGCAAGAGAACAGAATGGCTGGTGTCACATATAAACACAGCCTGGGTTACCCAACAGATTCCGCAGAATGGAATATGACCAGAGTAAAAGCTAAATGGATTGGCTGCATAATAATTAAACAGCTTATGAGTTAATTAATGACAGCAGATATCATAATAAAACAACACGTCATGAGTAACTTATTTCACAGTCGTGGCATCTTTGCCTTCACCCAAACAGATAAAGTCCAGCTCTAGTTTCAGAGCTATATTGCCACCACCGACTGAAGAGTTCTAAACGATTACAAGTGTTTCCATCTTCACCGATGGACACAATTAGCGGGGCCTATCGACCACCGAGCCCCTGGAGCCAGTTCCCCCTTTTCCTCTCCTTGTCTCTCCATTTCTCCCTTACCCATTCGCTACCTTCCACCGTTTCTGTTCCAGTGACTTTTTCTCTAAACCCAGCTGCGAGGACTGGGGAGATCGAATGCAAGCTCCTCTAGCACAATCCGCAACCGATGCCAGAAAACGAGTCCGAAAACTGCACTTGGAAACAAGCCAAAGAGAATGCTAATATAATTTAGATTGAAAAAATATTAAGCTAACTTGCCAACAAGGGCTGAAAACCTTCCACCTTCCTACTTCTACGAAAGAGCATCCGCTCCAAAGTTTCTATGGAGGCAGATGTGAGGACGCCCCATGGAGTCAGTCAGTGTTCAGTTCCAGTTTCAAACAGATGGGCACAGTTACACAGAAAGCCAACGTGTAGAGATGGCAAGTGTCCGTGACCTCAGTAGGGTTGATTGCGACGCTCAAATCTGTCACACATAGCACCACATACCACTCTTAATTACGTCAGTCATTGGCCAACTACTGCAACACGATTAATACGCCATCTCTCGCTGAATATCAGCACCATCAATTTTATTGCTAGAAACAACCCCGATGTCCTAAATGTTGAAAACTATTCACCACTGGCACAAAATTCTTGGAAGCAAGACATCGCCACTCTGGACCGATTGCTACAAGAGAAAATCACACACGCTAACTTATGGTTTTTACACATGTTAGAAGCATGCACATGAATGAGCAAGTCTAACTGGACAGACTCAACAAGCCGCTATGGACATGAGACATTCCAACCAATCTACTGCAAAGGTACTGGCAACCAGCGGTAAAACAAACAAAGCAAGACATACACATGAAAAGAAACAAAAACCATAACAAAGAAACCTACAATTGGTCAAATTCTGGCAAGGGGGTAACTACCACCTAAATTTTACCCTGTACAAATTTTCATAAAAAAATACAAAATCTGGGGCTGGAGTTTAAAGGCAAAAATGGACTAGTGCCCATCATCTCCTGTTAGAAATTTGGAACTTAATGCCATCCACTTTCTTAACCCATGCCATCCATGAGCTGCAAGTAAGTAGGTAGGTAAGTTAAACATAAGATATTAAACATAAGACAGAAACAAAGAATGAAGAACGTTATAAAAAGAATGTGTGTAAGCATCAACATTGTGCAGAGAATGGAGAGAAAATTGAACTTCTTTCGTTGGATGCGCCAGACGCAAGATGATAGGCTGATTAAGCAAGTTGTTCTTGTCATAACGGATGGCAACAACAAGACAGGTATACCAAAAAGGAGATAAACTGACGATCTGGTGGACTGGTGCAACAAGGATGTCAGCACCCTGAAGAGATTCGTGATAGACAGGACAAAATGGACTCGTTTCGTGAAATGCGTGATGGACAGCTATGGGCATTGAGCCATTGGAGCAAGAGAGACAGAAAGAAGTAAGTAAACAGCAGACCTTCCCCTCATGATGGGTCCACCATCTCTGTCCATCATTCCGCGTCCTCTGCCGGCTCCGGGTCCGGTCCTCCCCCCACGTGGAAAGCCATCCACCTGACCGTCAACTGCTCCATCACCTTCTCCTGTGTCACAGACACACCACGGACAACGTATACGTTGTGGCACAGTAGCCGCATGCGACTGGTCCAAAGCACATCATGTGACATTCACTAATTCTCACAAATTACGGATATGACAAAGCTGGAAAATATTTGCATTCAACGAATGCGAATATTAAATTTACTATTTGGCGAATAACGAATACAAAGAGTTATTTAGACTCAAGGAAACTTCACTACACCTACGTCTGCCATACCATCAGCTGGTATGCCTAACCTGTTATTGTTAAATAGGCCATTAAAAACGCAGCTTATATGATCTCGGCAGACGATAATGACGTCACGATTGTCATTATCGTTTGCTAGCAAACCAGATTGTTTTTGCTATTTTATTTTTTTTAAATAGCATATCATGAACTTTTGGATCATGTAGCTGTAACCTTAGGACTTTTTGTTGCGCAAACCAAACTAAGGATGCTTATAAATTGAGATATATTAAATATTCATCGTGCTTACGCGGAGTGGGCGTGGCAGTTTTTGGGCTTCAGAGTTTTTGCTGAGCCCATCTATGGCTTATCTTATCTATGGAATAACCTCACCACATTCAGTGTCAAAGACAGAATATCTAGTCATTAATGAAAATCGTGGCACTGCATTTCTGCAGATGCCTGCTTACCACCCTTAGCCAAATTCAATTAAAGTCCATTGCTATCTTCTGTAAGATATCAGATCACTGCCAACAATCAGCTGCAAAAATCTTAATTTTGAAAAATGGCAACGAAAGTTTACTGAACACGATGGGCCTGCATTTTCAGCACAGAAGTGAACCACTTTTGGCCAAAATGAGCTAAAAAAAATACTTAACGCCGGCAGCGATGAAGAGAGTCTATCAGTCCACTACTGACCATCAGCAGGAGCTGGTTTTGGAGCCTTGCAGCGGTTGCACTCGGTACGCCATGCGTAGTTGTGGTTGTTACAGTTCCTGACAAACATTCAGACACTACATACAGAGTGCGCCAAAAAATGTGCCACTTTTCTGTTATCCATATCTTCGGCAATTAGTGACCGATTTTCAAAATTGTTTCACTGACGCACTCTTCAGACAACTTGCAATAATGTGATTATTATACATCCCACCACACCATAAATGCGTCTCTACACTACCTTGTGAAATATCAATGAAATATGCATATGTAACAACAATAACAAACAAACATTCTGGTAAAATTGACAGAAGAACACTTCAGGCCAACACTGCAGTGAATGGTCTGTATGACACTAAACTGTGTGGGTCTAACACAATCAGTGTTATACAGATCATTCATCGCAATGTTGGTCTGAAGTGTTTTTTTTCATTTACCTAATTTTGTGTTATTATTGTTAGTTTTTGCTTACCTTTATATTTCACAAGGTAGTGCAAAGACGCATTTACCGTGTGGTGGGAAATATGATAGTTGCATTATTGCAAATTGCCTGCTGATTGTGCCAGTGAAAGAATTTTGAAAATCAATTGACGAAGATAAAGACAAAAGTAAAGTGACACGTTTTTACGGCCTACAGTGTATCTAGCAAGTAAAGTTGAAAATAAGTCGGCTCAGTGTCGGCACATTGTGCAGCCATCCACCACCTTCCCGACCTTCGCCTTTTAGAACTTCTAACCCTGAGAACAATCACTCCAATTCTGATTTCACCTGTCTCATTGTTTTTGCCTTATAAGCTGGCACTGGACAGATAGACAAGTGACTGAGTTGGTAGGGTTAAACATCTTGCCCGAAATATTTCTCGTCATTTCAAAGACGGTCACCTGGGCAATCCCTTGAACTGGCAGCTGACAACAAAATTAACAAAAAATAACAAAAAACCCTAAACTACAATAACAAACTACCTGCATATGCTTGGATACAAACATAATACCAGTTAACACTTGTGCAATCTAACTACAGCAATAAAAATACAAAAACCCTAGTTTAGTTTAGTTTAGATGACAAAAGATCTATATAATCATTAGTAGAGGCTGATGCGTTTGTTTTATCCAATCACGTTCTCGGGATTGAGTGATTATCATCTACTATATGTTCGACATTTTACCTACCTGTACTTTATAATGCATTCATAATGATGTAGCACTGATCGAAAATTTAATGATTTAATTCACAAAACTGCAAATGATTAATTATGTGATTAGTCATTAAATTCTGCACTGCAGAATCGGACGCTCTTCCTGCTCAGCCTAGCAAAAGCATCACAGCATTAAAGGCCTCAATCATGTCACGCAGAGTAACATTTATAAGCTAATGAAATAAGTCAGCATATTTAAACGTCCATGGCCATAGTCAAACTCACTCACGCAATTTATGCAGCTCTTAATTAGACATTTCACCTTGCATATATAATATGCTGATTTAAGCTCTATAAATATATGAAATTAGTGCCTGATTATGACGAAAATATGGCGTTGCGTTACATTATGCCAAAAAAAATTCAAGAGATGAGCACAACCAGTGTCGTCATCGGTGCAACCCATCAACATCATGAATACTAATTAATGGCCTAGCCAGTGTCGTCATTAGATAAGGCTAGGCCATTAATTATTCGTGATGTTGATGGGCCGCACTGATGACGTCACCAGTTGTGCAGCCTAGCCAAAATGGCAACACGTTTTTTAGATCATGTCTGTAAATCGTTTCACCATGTTGACAAAACACTGGGCGCTGATATTACTGTCAAAATTATCAGACAACAAGATAATGTTCATACGAACACGGAGTCCGTCCAATGCATTTCGACAGTTTACAGTATATGTCCGTATAAATATCATCAGTGAGCTGTTTGGACTGGTAGAAAAAAAATCAAACAGTTTAATTTCAAATTGTACAGCAGCAGTGATCCTTTCATCCTTCTGTATTATTTTAACTAAACAATAAACATTGTCAGTTACGAGACCATTCGATTCGTCACCAGCGCTTTACTATAAAAGGTCCATAGTGACCATGCGTCTATCTACGGAGATATGGCGCCTCAAAGATAATGGGGTCACGAGTTTGACCTTTTGGGGTCACGCGACGCCATCGGTCACGTGACCATTCGACTCCCAGGGGTTGACTTCCTATCCATGGTCCATAGTGACCATGCATCTATCTTGCACCGTTATGGAGATATGATGCCTCAAATATTGGATGCATAGACGTGGACACGGAAAGAAAGACAGAAGAAGGGAAAGAGAAAGAGGAAGGGGGAGAGGAAGGGAAGGGAAAAGGGAAGGGGAAGGAGAAGGGAAAGGAAGAGGAAGGGAAAGGGGAAAGAAAAGGGGAAGGGAAGGTGGAAGGAAGAGAGCTTAAGAAAAGTTGGACCGACGGACGCACGCACGCACGAACACTCAGGTGATTTTATACTCTGTCCAATGCTATGCCTAGCATTGGACAGACAATAAAGCAATTTTAGGAAAATGGACAAAAGATATATGTTAATTTTGGTGTCCATGAACCTTAAGAAACACAACATAATGACACAATAATAAAATAAACTTACCCAACGACACAGATCCAGTCATCTGCAGAAACATACACACACACACACACGTGAAACTAAAACCAGTGACATTACTAAAAACAGGGTTCCCACTCTTTTACTGACAAATAATTCCAGGACTTTCCAGGGCTCCCTAGACAAATTTTCCAGGACCTTTCTGTAGCCCACAAATGTTTAAATGTAACAAAACAAGTATTTAAGCGAGCAAAGTGAACAGAAAAAATTTTGAACTGTTGTATGCAATATTTAAGTAAGCAACAGACAACACAAACAGGGTGATATACTACTGTTGCTTGTTTTTCATTTAAGCCTATGAAAAAATGCGTGATTTTCAAGGATATTTTTTCCAGAACTTTCCAGGTCCTGAAAGTTTCAACAAAAAATGCAGGACTTTCCAAGAAAGATAGGAATCCTGTAATAACAACAGAACCGAACAAACTGCACACACTCATCTTCACATCTACGGCTTTCCAAGCTGCCTCTGTAATACTGCGTTTACACAATGAAGCAAACATATGTGATACACACGTGCACGACGAGTGTTCTAAGGTACCTTCATGTTTGCAATCATTCATCGAGGTTTGCACAATGTTTGCTTCATCGTGTAAACGAGGTATATCTGAAATTTGCAACAAGACATTTAAAATCACTTTCTAAATACATCACCTGAAGTCAGCCAGTCTATCTCACACCCTGGTGTTGCTTTTAAAAGCATGAAAATTCAGTCCAAATTTTAGTTTTTTTATTTGCTGCACAATTTCAACTACTAATGATCAGTAGTTGATCATAATGGACACAAAGAACTGTTTCTTCCTGGGTTTTTACGCGCAACAGTAGCTACTGCTGTAGCACGTCGTAGCCATCGCAATTCTGTCTGTCCATCCGTCACATGGGTAGATAAGTCAAAAATGGAGCGAGCTAGGACCACCAAATCTTCACCATCAGCTGTACGGAAGACTCTAGTTTCATGATCAGTAAAGCTTTTCTATAAATTCGAAAGGGGTCACCCCCAGCGAAGGTGCTAAATGACAGAGGGGTTGGGAAAATTTGCGATTTGCAGCCGATAAGACATTGGCTGAGCGAGACAGGTCATGTCCTCTGGTGAGTATGAATAAAACACTATAGATAATTAGCCACTGGTCGTCTGGCGCCCTCTGGTGACTGTAAATTTTGTTTTACTGGGCTTTCAAACATGCACCATTGTAACGTGTTCCCCTTTGCGTTAACTGGGCTTTTCTTGTAATTTTCCGTGACTGGAGTCCGGTCTTCAATGTACAGAAAACAATTCAAAAAATGGGAAAAAAAATAAAGCCTGGAAACATTTCCCAAAACATCGCTTTTTTCTGGCCTGTTCCATTCTCCTGCATGCACTATGCAAACTTTGTTGCTACCATATAAAAATCACTGAAATACTCATTTACTAATTTGCACAAGGCTGGTGGCATGGCGTTGTTGGTAACGCGTTTCGGCTGAAACGAAGTTACTCTACGCCGAGGCCGGTTAGTACTGCGATGGGTGACTGCCTGCGGGCAGGTAAACCATCTCAGTGCAAAGCCTGCCAGCTAGGTCGACTCAGCCTTCCACCCTCCGTGGGACGGTAAAATGAGTAGTAACTCATTTACATGGGTTACAGAAAGTGGGGACCTTGGTACAGCTGACTGGGGTTGCCTAGCCGGCCGCTGCGCCAGCCTGTGTCTGCAGGCTGCACACGGTGGCCGTGCAGCAGGCGGCTCTGGTTAGTTAGTAACGAAAGTGCATTAGAGGCGTGTTTGCGACGATGCGCTATACAAATTGACGACCTTTACCTTTCACCTTTACAAGGAGAGTCCAAATTTCAGACCCTCCGCCCACATGCCAGCTATTAGCTACAGTGACAAACACTTAATACAATAAATTAAACTAGAGAATGTTAACCGGACTCAAAGCTGGCGTAAACTGGCCAACATAATTAACCAATAAACTAAAAATGAGACGCTTGTAATGGAATTTTTAAGCATTCGTTGAAATTTTCCTGTTTATACCTATGGACAGAATGCACCAAGCACACCAGAGATTGCTTTGTAGCGATAGGCCTAGGCCTAGTTAGCTTACACAATGATAGTCTGCTATATAAGTGTTCACTTAATAATAATAACGACTACTAATAATACTAACCTTTTCCACGTGGCATTTTCTGCTGCTGACCGGGCGGCTTCTTGGCAGCAAAACGCACATTGATCACTGTACCCATAAACTCACTTCCTATCAACATCAAAAACTACTACTATAACAACAACTACTACAAGATACACGACCACACAATGACATATACACTGTATGCACTGCTTACGCACTTCGTGAGATAAACACCGGTTTTGCCTCAATGCTAGCACAGTTCACCCTTTAATTACTGGAACTAAAAAAATGCTAATACCGCGATATTTTGGCAAAAATATATGTTGTACTACAACTTCTTCTAAAACCCCATAACGTTAAAACACTTAACTACTCTAAGCATAAAAGTGCTAGTACCACAAGATTTTGGTGAAAATATAATTCTATTACTGTGATACAAAGCCAGGTGGAGTAGGCAGGCGGAACGCCGCCTTTTCTGTACCATCTCGTGGTTTTTATGGGAATGAAATACGGTTGGAGCAGCTGGACCTGTTTGTCAATGGGCCCCACAGGCCCCTATTTGAGTTGTATTCCACAACGCAGACTGGCTTTGCTGCAGCTCTTGTTACAGATGGTCGATCGTCCCTCTCCTTTCGGTACCGGGACCACAGTCAGCAGTATACCTCATGGTACGCAGGTGAATGTGCTACTGAATAACCATAGAAAAACCACGGGGAAAATCCAGAGTCATAGTTGATGATAACCACATAGATATGGGTATACCAACAGCAATGTAATTCAGCATACCAGGCTAGTAAAGAACTACATTACATAGCACCGAATATTTCCAGCGGCTTAGGTATAGCGATTTATTTCCAGCGCCGGATATATCGGGCGCCTTTGGTAGCAAAGGGGTTAACAGTTACACGGTAGCCTGGCATTGCGGTAACACGTTTCATTCGATCAACGAAGTTACTGTACGCCGAGTCGGGTTAGTACTGCAATGGGGACAGGTGAACCATCTCGGTATGTAAGAAGCTGCTTACGTCAACTCAGCCTTTTAACCTTCCGAGGTAGGTAAAATCGAGCACTGGCCTGTCTGGCTGGGGTTAAGGCAGAGCGCGTTCATCTGTCAGGTGGCAGGTAACACTGTGTGATCCTATATGGCAGGTGACACTCCGCAGCTTTGTGAGGGGTTCAATCTTCAAAAGAGGTATACACCGACTTTTACCTTTACCTTTACATGTTTTCCCTTGCAAATATCTCCCAATACTGCTCCATCATTTATCCGACTTAAGCTAAATTTCCTAGGACTCTACTCAGAGGTGTAACTTACTGATATTCCAGATTTCTTTCACAGGTGTCAATGTTAATATTAAATTTATACTGTGTAATATCATGAAGCGCCTCACTGCAAGATTTGCACAAGAATGTAATTTTCAATCTATGCCTAACGCTACTGCTGGAAAGCGATAGATCATAGAGACATATTGAGCTCAAGCCTGTGAACTTTGACAAAGCCAGTATGTGAACTTACTGTGAAAGCGGTCGATTGCCAAAGCAGCAGCTTGAGGTGCCTTGTAGCCAACGATACCATCACCCCTCGGCCGACCAGAGGTCTTGTCACGACAAACCCACACCCTCGGCTTGCCTCTTGCATCCAGCTGCAGCCAGAACACAAAGAACACATTACTAAACTGCGAAAACAAACCAACATTAATCCTGAACAGTTCACATTTCTGTTCAGGCTGCATCTTATATCCAGTGGCTTTGTGGCCATATTTGGCACATTTTTCAGCAAAACTGTATTGCATGCCCTTTTGGTCCCAAAAACTTGACCGGTTTGTCTTTGCCCCAACAGAAAAAAGTTCAACAAAAATTGATTGAATTATGCCTCATGTGGCGCAAGAGCAAAATCATTGATGTACAAATGCAAAAACAATTGACAAGACATTTGCTGACAAGCCAATGCTGTTCAATCTGTCCATACAGTGGTAATGGGAAAAACCAGAGAGTGAGTAGGGTTTAACGTCCTGCCAGACACAGTATAGGGGGATGGGGTCAGCCATTTGTTACAGTGTGACAGAGGGGAAGAAGGGGGCCAAATTTGGTCAAAAAAGCGTGACATTTTTTTGAATGGCCCCATACGAGCAAACACAATGACAGCCCAGAATGGAAAGACTGCATAACCAGCACTAACAATATCAACACAATCAATACAATAAGTCAAACAGTTAAACAACAGCAGCAGCAGCAGCAGCAGCAGCAGCAGCTGCTGCTGGAGCTGCTGCTGCTATTGCTCCTGCTACTGCTACTATTACTGCTGCTACTAAGTACAGACCATTAGCCACTAGCGACACAACAGATCATTCTGCTGAAAATTCAATCTCAGCTAGCAACTGCACCATTCTTCACAACACACAGATAAAAGCATAAAAGTGAAGACTAACTTTGATACTTCCAAGGGTACCAAAATGCTCAGCCAGAAGTTCCTCAGTGACGGTTTCTGGAAGTCCTTGAATAAAAACAGTGTCATCAAGAAGATCTACAGCGTCACCGCGATCCATTCCACCTACATCCAACATTACAACAAATGCAGAAAACTGGAAATGAAAACAAAAATAACAACATTCGGTGAACAGTAACAAATATTTCTAATGTACATTTACCAAAACTAATCAAGCAACAAATTAGCAACTACCCTTGAACAACCAGAATACTAAGAAAACCAGCATCCAAATCTAATTACACATATCTGTGTCAAAGACTGATGTATAGCCATGTTTATGTTACACATATACGTGGGTCGTTTGATAAGAAAGTTACAAAACAGCGCCATTCCGTTAGTTTTCCGAATACAAAAAATTTGAAATATAAGTCAATAGTCATCTCGAAAATTCAATAGTGGTTACCAGATGTGAGTTTTTGTTATAATGGTTGTTGTGTTCGGTGACTTATTTATCGAACAGCTCTCGTACAAACTTTTTCTAAGTCAAAAATCCTTGCATCTAGCTGGATACATTTTTTCGCACAGAGTAGACTTCATATAAAATTGACAGATATGCTTAATTCACGCTTCAACTGGCTGGCACAGACAACACGAATTGCAGATTGAAATGTAAACTAGAAAAAATAAATGCAACTGCACATGGTTTTAAAGACACTTAAAGTGCGGTGCAACATTTATCTGAACCCTACCACTTCATTTCTTCAACCCAGCCAACATGACGCTAACACATTCAATCACTCATAAATCGATTACTTAAACCAAGTTTTTCTATGCAATACGTGATCTGAAAGGCAAGGCAGCTTTGATGATACAAGATATTTGCCAACAAAATCAAAGACATATACTTAGATCGCTTCGGAAAACGACAACTTACAAAAGACTTAAATTGCAACTTAAGAAGAAATATACTTCAAAGATAACTATATGTACAACAACACAAGACTATCATACCTATAATTTACAAACAGAACAAATTTAGGCAACAAGAAGCACCTGGTATTTCATAAAAAAACACTTCACAACAATTAAACCAGACCTTACACATATGTCATACTCTATATCTCTGGAAAGAGCATTGGGAAAATACCATACTTACCATACTTTTACAAAAGACATTTGTATCATAATTGTTCCAGCCAAAATTTTAGTGACATGACAATGACTAAAAACAAGCCAACTAAAAGCAGTAGGGCCATCCCAAAATATTCCTGCCTCACTCTATTGAACAACAATATTTTACACAATTTATACAACAGTGAAATGCACATTCTTTACTGACTCATATTAGTCATATGACGTCAGTCACTATTATGACGTCATAGAGCACTAAACAGAAACGCATCACAGCGTTAACACAAAAAGCCCCAGTTCAATCATCGTGTAAGCAAACACCATCATGATGAAATTTCAGAACAGAAATTAGTCACTGGGGCTCAGGAGATTACTGTATGCAGGGTGGTCTTGGTGTATAAAGTCAAAGTCACGAACAGCTGGATGGGTAATTGTAGACTTTTAAAGTGGACTGCAATGCGGGATTTGGGGGGGCATGTAAGGCTTGCTCCTGGGCCCCCGTGCACACCAAAGCCACTACGTAAACTGACGTAACAAGTCAAATGTTGGTTAGTGTTTCGTCGACAACTGACATCATTATTGATAAAGTTATAATCAGACTTTACAGATGCTGTCAAATACTGAGGTGGCACTGTAAATGACCGAAATGCTTTTATTGACCGATTAAAATAAGTAATTTGTAGGCATATTGTTCAGCTTTGACACAAAATCAGATGTCATGGGGCCCCACTTTTACGAATCCAGCTATAGACTAAAACATTGTCACGCAACAGCGAGACTGATTTTATGCTGTTTGTGTTAGCACTTCGATGTGTTTCAGTTTAGTGCTCTATGACGTCATAAATTACAATGATGTCATATCGGCAACACAGTCACATGAGTCAATAAAGGATGTATGTATCACTGATGCATAGATTGTGGAAAATATTATTGTCTAATATGTTGAAGCCAGAAACATTTGGGATGGACCTTTTATACTAATACTAAATGGCTAAAACTCAACAAGCAACAGAGCTATGTCCATTTAGATAAAAATACATTCATGAACATCAGGGATATCGCAGAAACAAATAGTAACGCCACAAACGGTACTTTCTACACGTGGTCACTACGGAAGCCAAATTACTTCACTTATTTGTCACAATGTGCAAACGATAAGACTATGGTGAAAAAAATCATTAACTAACACAAGACTTATGTCACTAAAACAACACCACACATTAGTGGATGAACAGTGTAAAACATCAAGTTTTTGAGTTAGGCTCAAAAAATACGTGGACAACGGACATCATAATGCACCATTCTGTGACTAGCACCACTATTATTATTTCCCAAAAAAATGACTAATGAACCAAGCCAAAGCTAACGAAAGTTTTCATATGAATGCAGCTGCACATTCTCAAAATGGGATAAGCCATGCTTTCATGGTTATGTTAGCGGAAAGGCCTTCACATTCTGATCATGTTTCCTTAACCCTCAGAGGCTCAGCCATACATTGGTTTATACTACGAGACCAGTGGGCTAGTACATACCACGGTGTGCCCGCTTGTGCCTCAGCTTATGCAGGCAATCACTGCAGCTACTGAGAGATAGAGGAATAGCCAGGCCGAGTTAACCTGAGTGGCTGGTTGAATGTCAAGATTGTATACCCGTAAACAGCCACTCATCTCAGTAATAACCCGGCTCAGCATATTAACTTTGTTAATGCAATCAATGACATTAGCACTAGACAAAGCTGCCGACCTTATCATTAAGTACACGTTTTCGTAATGCCAACAATAAACAAAATACAGCCTGAAAACTCAGCAAACGAGATCCTATGCTAAGAGCAACTTACCATAACCTCTGCCTGGTCCGTCTCTACCTCGGCTGAAACAAACGACAAAGAATACGTATACATGCTGCCAACGCGAAGGGGGCGACAGTGGCTCGCAGGGAACCAAGTGTCCCCAGCACATTGGCAGACATGCACACAGTAGTCCAACGTTCCAAGTAAACTTCATCATCGATGCTTCTTCATCAGCTGATCAAAAGCTCTGACAACGAGCAACTCCAAAAAGCAACAGAATAACAAGTACAACTGCAGTGAAAACATACAATCAATACAATGCACCTGCTATCTATTATAACTCGTAATTTCAACTTTGAACATACAAAACTAGAAGTTGACCAGATTTCAGTTTTGGTTTTGGCACTAAAACTGACAGCAAACACAGTTTCAATGTGGTCCAAAATGACAAAACTGGTTATCGATCGACCTGTATACAAAACTGTACAATACAGTCTTTAAAGTTCACAAAACCAGATTACATCATGCAGTTGAAAATGGAAACTAGAAAACTTGAAACTGGAGTGACAGAGTAAGGTTTAATGTCCTGCCCGACACTTCTGAAAATCATGTAGAACTCATTTGATGGCTTTGTGTTGAGCTGTGCAATTTGTAGGTTTGTAATAATTATTCAACTATACAAATGCAAATGTTAGCTAAGTTTGTTTGTGCCAAACATTTCAAATGAAGCACCGGTATGTACAGTAAAAAATGAAACCCAATGCACTGCAGTGGAACAATCTGCTGGTAAACTTTGACATCGGAATGTAAGCTTTGAACAGCTTAAACGTGACTACAGAAGATGCTTCTGTTTCGTCAAGACTGTGGCACACTGCACAGGCAAACATGCCATAAACACGCAATTCGAAAACACAATGCTTTCGAAAACAATTCTTTGATTGGATTTTACAGCTGTATTTTTCCAGTTGTAAGTAAATTTACTTCTTACTTTCACTGAGAGACTGCTGTTTTAGGGGCTCAAATACTTGCACCAGAACATCAATAATACTTGAACAAGGTTTCATCGCCGGTAAGTCAAACTACAGTCATCTATGAAATACCAACTTATGGCAGAGTCTTGTGTATACATGTTAACACACATGCATTCAGATAGAATAAAATTACTGAGTGAGTGAGTGAGTAGGGTTTTACATCCCGCCCGACACAGTATAGGTCATTTCAAAGAGAGCCTTTCCAGGCAAAATGCATGAAAAGTTTAACCTTTACAGAAGGTTTAACCTTTATAAAACACAAAACACAAAAAACCTAAATCTATTGTAAGAACTGTTGAGTATAATTGTGCATATGTAACGACAATGGCAGTTCTAATAATCTTCCCTGTTATCCTCCAGACAGTCATCAATCTCAGGAGTCATACGAAGTGGTAATGAGGGTTCACTCCCCAGCAAGGTCAGGGGCAGAGCCCCAGCCGAAAATAATTCTGTGCATTTTTAGCATCCCAAAATACTTCTGGTCAAGTTCTAGTAGAATGATGACTGCCCGAGTGAAGCCATAAAAGTTGCCCCCTCGAGAAAACTTAATGGTACGCTTTGAGCATAGTCCTCAATGGACATAGATGCCCTGAGTTCTAGCATAACACCACGATGAATAATACGACAGCAACTGAATACTGTACACTAAACATTATAACTTGAGCCTGAGATGGTCAGCCAAGTGTGACTATAAAAGCGGGTTACCAGCACCAATCTGCACGAATGCTATCTCAAGAAAGTGACAACCACAAGATTCCTTCTGCCTGAATGGTTAATGCAGAAATTCAGATACTCAATAATTTGCCACGGCCATAATAGCTCAATATGATAAGCTTCGTCTAACAAATGTTGTAAATCCGTAACAAATTACCACCAGCCCAAGACTAAAGTCACAGCAAACAAATAACTCGAATCTTGTCTGTGCCTCTGAAAGACTACTTACGTAATGACTGAAGTCCACAATGTGCATGCCCTACTACGATACTTTGCAAGTTATGGATTACAATCCAAACTATCAAATGCCAGTCTGAAAGGTCTGTCCAGTGGGTTGCAAAAAGGGCTGTACCGAATAGTAGATTTTACTATTTGGCTGAACAAAAAATTTACTCTATTATTTGGCTGAATATGAATAGAATACAAATAGTTGACACAAATTCAAACTCATTGCACAATTCCCTGGTTTCATCACCCATACCTATGGTGAAAAATTTCTAAATTTGTCAGATATCTTAATTTTATTACATGTTAAATGAATAATGCTAACGAAAATTGCTGTTCAACGAAACATGCTGCATATTCTGGACAGTAAATAACTTAGTACACTAAATAACTAAGGGAAAGCCTTAAAGGGTCATGCTGCTCAGAAATGATTAACCGAATAGCGACAAACACGACTGGTAACTATTGTCTCTCAAAAAGTCACACGTGTCACATCACATCATCTTTATTACAGCATGTGCTCAATATGTCCTCCTCCAGCAAAACGCAAGCGGTAAACGTTGACACCATTCGACAGCAGCCAGGGTTGGCATTTAACCTAGGTAAAACCGGTTTTGTCTAGCCCAGTGGGTAAAACCCAGTTTAAACTGGGCAAAAGTGGGTAAAACTTACACTAGGTGTCTCGACTTTTGTTGCTGGCTATAATACATAATGTAGTGCACTGTATGTAGGAGCTAGGCTGCTCGGTGGGATAGACGTGGTTGCTAAAGCTGTAAAAATTTGGAAAATAATTTATAAGAATATTATTGCCAAGATTAATTGGAGTATTTTGAGACATAATTTGATGGTAAGGATATATCTTTCAAAATTTTTCAGCACAACGTGAAGTATACATTAATAGAAAAAGAAATAAGCAAACAAATGGTACGTCAAAAAAGCACACCTCTAATTAATTGATGTTGAGATTTTGTTAATTCGCTAAAGAGTACAAACCCTTGATGACAATCTTACTTGCTCTGAGTATTTCTGATGTTTGATGTTGAGTTCTTTGGCTGGTTTCTTAAGTGTTCTTAGAATACAGACCACACTTAAGCATTTTTATGTTTCACTGTAGATCAGCATTATTATTTAAGGGTGAAGTTTTGGACTTGGTGCTAACATAAATTAAACTAGAAATTTCGGGCAAAGCCCAACGCGAGTCCGCCCAGCGCCCTAAGTCCGATTGGGGGAAATTAGGGGGGGGGTAAAGA
>Ga0209367_1005467_pt1 | contig 17613 bp, 7 predicted proteins | sample WorMetLIZISLAND2_FD_187412 | JGI IMG/M metagenome (GOLD analysis project Ga0209367, IMG submission 187412) | Marine gutless worms symbiont microbial communities from Max Planck institute for Marine Microbiology, Germany - Olavius geniculatus... ... | reverse complement strand
TTCTTATCGATATTGTAACGATTATGCTCTGTTATGTTCTGTTTTTGCAATGGCGTTTGACCGTTGTTTAATAAAAGATTACTTACTTACTTACTTACGAACTGACAAAGCAGTCAACCATAGCAATCACTTCTGCTGGCACACAGCAAACCAGCTATAGGTCGTGCCCGAACGATTGTTGAATTGATGCTCATATTGCTGTTCGTCACAAAATGCGCTCAATCAAACATTAAAATTTAAAAAATCCGGTGTTTTAAACGTTGATTCCAGATCATATGGGAACGAAAACATTAGATTAATTTAACCAACTAGTAATCGACAGTACAATTTTACTCGACGAACCTTGCTGTCAGCAACATATGCAGCAATTTCCTAAACATTGAATGAAATTGAATTTCAGGTGACAATAAACCTTGTGGCAAAACCCCCTTTGTTACACCGAATTCTAAGCAATCTACAGTAGTTGCACCTTGAGACAGCTGATGATTGTTGGTTCCTTACCAAGAAAATATCGTGCGCAGAAGAAAAAAAATATCACAAGAAAGTCCAGCTATCACTAGGGAAGACACGCTACAGCCTATACAGTTTCTGTTGCAGCACTGACCTTCAAAGTCATCCAAGGTCAATGAGTTACATTTCATGCGATAGGGCGTATGCCACTTCCTGTTAGTGATTAATAGTAACCTTTGCTGAATCTCTCACCGTTTCCAATATATGGCCAGTTATCCTCTGAAAGACGCACATTTTTCCTACTTCTTTTCCTTTCAACCCTAAATTTGAAAATGTTTTCTCTGCACTAGATGGCTGAAATTTTGCATGCCCGAGTTTAACACACAGGCTATTTAGTCGTCCAAAAATTTTTCCCCTAAGACCTATCGACCTACAGACCTATAGATGTACGGACGACATATCGTGCCAAAACGCCCTACGGCATAACTGTAGCGTGTCAAAAAATCCTTACACAAAACCAGTACAATGCCATAGCAAAACCATGTACGTCATGATGTCGTGAATGGGTCACAACGCAATAAAAATTTAAAGTGCGAACTGAAGCTCCCTATAATTCTTAGGCTATATACATGCATACAATTATTTACGCGAGCGGTCTCATGCGCTACGCATATGCATAGCAGTGTCTCAGGAAGTGAGATTGTAACGCAGCGACGTCACTTGCTGTGCGACGTACGTACGTCCGAGTCACAGAGAGATCGTCGTTGGACGACGCATTGTCGACGTCGACAACTAAGCAGGATTTACGACCTTGGCGACACTGCCTGCTGCTGGATAATCGCTTGCTGGCCGCCGCCCGGTGCTGTCCTTGAAGCCAGGCGAACGCTCTGTGCGTCCAACAGGATTCTGCTCCGTAATGTACGTTTTCTGTGATCTCTGAACTGTCAGAATGCTGACGGCGACGGGCGGCTAAGTTGTGTGAGTGGGCCGAGCTAAGTTACCGAGACACGTCATCGTCGTGGATTTCTTCAAGCCGCCGACACGATAACTGATAAGTTGAGTTTCAGACACGACATGAAACGTACATCGCGTGACGGCCCAGGGGGAAACGTGAAACCATCATTCTGGAACAGTACCGTGCAACAGCGTCAACTGCACGGCGACTGACCGGTAATCGTGATGTAGATGCAAGAGAACAGGCGTCGTAGGCAGACGGAAAGCACGCATCCTCTCTCCGCCATAGCTAGAAGAACACTTGGTAAAGCGGGGCCAACTACAATAATTCGGATGTGACGTTCTAGGGTAATCAATAAATCAATCAATACGCAAACTTATGGGTGGTAGCAGCAGGGACTTAGATCTTTGCGTCGTCACAACCGCCCTGCAGCGTTCATGGGCACACAACTGCTTGGGTCTCTCAGGTGTCGGTGTGTGGGCTGTGTCATGTCGTCAATGGCCGAGAAGACACGATTTTACAAATCTTGCGTAAAATGGGTCCGTCCGCATATGCTCAAATTTCACGTAAAGCTACGATAAGATTAGCGAGAAAGGTATAAAACATTCAATTAAAAAGTAAATCGCGAATCAATAATCTTTGCTCAGCAACGCGCCTACAATCTATACATCCAGAAAAGTGAAAGTGAGCTCGCCTTTGACCTATCAAAATGTCAAATGTCTTAATAAAAATCGCGGGCTGTGTTGTGCAAACACTCGTAATAGGCTATAAGACACGAAAGTTTGGCCCAATGTCGTTCTGCCGCTGCTGATATGCAAACATTTTAGGGGGTTGTTTTTTTGTTGGCGCACCATGTAGATCAAACTTTTTCTCCAGTAGGCCTATTTCGTGTATAGCCGCTGCCCGTAACGTCAGGAAAGGTGAGCGATGCTACACCCCGCATCGTCATACGATCAAGCGTTTTATGCTCGGAGGACAGCCGTACGTACGCTACGCATCGTCAGTAGAATTGCGATCCGGTTTATAGCGGAATATCCTTCCGACATGCTGTGTAATTAAATTTTACCCGTGACCGGACGACTATATGGGATACAGGCGTGCAGCCAGCTAAGCACAGTTAATCGGACATGTACGCGATGCCACCTGGGTCCACGGTTCTAGAGCATTGGACTAATGCTTCGGAGAAACAGCTAAATATACTTCTTTGATGGCGCAAGGAAAAATAAAATTACAAACTCAATTATATTTCAACTCCTAGAAATGCTACCAGAATTTATGAAAAATGATCAGTAAATGTCCACCGCTCATTTTCAAAATAATTTTCAGAAAGAAGGGGCAGAAACATAGAATGACAGTCGTGTCATGTGATAACTAGTGCATCTTATTGCTACGGGGGTGCAAATCGCAAAAAAAATTACTAAAAACCCATATTTTGGAGGTTCAAGATCATTCTAGGTCATCCACGTTGACACCAATAAAAAGCTTGTCACTATTGCTTGTCATAGTTATGATAATCAGCATGTCTGTACCTATCTGCAACCGTTTTCACGCTACACGAGCCAATAGCGGTAAAATAACCCTCTTTGACGCCCTAAGCAGCACGCTGCAAAGGACTTTAGTCGAGTCGACGTACATTTCAAACTTTACACAATAAGCCTAGTAGGAGGCCTTTGCACCTACTCAGCAAAAATTGACGCGCAGCACGTTTCAGCGCCGATCGCGCCGCTCGGCTGCGCGGAAACCTGCTGCGCGTAATCGTGAGTAGACCTTGCACCGTGAGCTGCGTTGACAACAGCAAATCGGACTTAAAGTGGAGATTTCTATGAGTCTAGCGGTTTAGCCCAAAGCTTATGTTTCTGCGACTTATAATGTTGCATTTTCTGGTTACCGTTTTCTTAGTTAAAGAAGCTATTTTTGACGGTTAAGACCGAGCCCTATAGACTTGGCCGTGTCGTCTATACGGCTGGCTTATGACTTTTTACGACTGGTATCAATTTGAGCTTTAGCATCAAATATATTGCAAGAAAAAAGCAACCAAAATTTTAACGAAACAGATCAAGTGACGCCATAACCACTAATGACCGGGCACTATTGTTACCCAACATCACACTTATTCGGTCACCAGAGAGGACGTCATCTGAAACTATCTAAGCCACGCTCAAGTCCACATGATCGCCAGAATTTTTTCAGCCAGCGAGTTATCGACACATGAAACAATCTATCAAGTCATGTTGTCACGTCGACTTCGGCCAACATGTTTTAATAACAGAGCAGAGGACAACGAAATAACGTGGGCATTTTTAGCCCATTTACACACAAGCAGCAGGTAAGGAGGCAAGCAAGTAAGGTTTTTGGTACTTTTAAATTTAGGTTTAAAAGCGATTTTTTACTACCGCCTATCACACATAGGACAAGTCAGCGCCAACACAACGTTTCTGATTCACAGTTAACATTGTGACAATGACGCTATATCATTTTTACTCGCGAAAGCAGCTACTGCTTTCAGCGCGTCTTAGCCATCGCAATTCTGTCTGTCCGTCCGTCCGTCTGTCCGTCCGTCACATGGGTGAATCAGTCAAAAACGGTGAAAGCTAGAATCACCAAATCTTCACCTTCGGCTGCCTGGAAGACTCTAGTTTCAGGAACGGTAAATCTTTTCCATAAATTCGAAGAGGGTCATCCCGAACAAGGGCGCTAAATGGAGGGGGGTGGGTAAAAATTGCGATTTTTGGCCAATAAGTCGCTGTATCTCAGTAACGGCGCGAGATAGGGCTTATGTTACTATTAGTCACTAATAGAAAGTCGTATACTGGCTCTCGATTGCCACTGATTTTAATGACCTTGGATGACCTTGAACGCTTAAATAGAATATTTTATGGATTTTTTGCCGATTTCGGGCTGCGAGACACATTTCAAGAGCGAATTGCGCTGAAACCAATTGAGATAGACACAGACAAGCTGCGTATGGAATTTTTAGCATTAAACGTAGATTTCGACGGTTTAAGTCTCAATTTTGTAGGTTCAAGGAAACCTGCGCACGAGGGCATCAAAGAGCGGTACCCCCGTAAAAGTCGTTATTGTACCGTTGTTGGCCAGTCTTTCGTGAAAACAGCTGGAGATAGACTGACAGTTTGCGAACACACATCAAACACTGGTTTAAGCACTTTACCCGACTGAAACAGATGACCTAAATATTTAAGATCATTATGCCACATGACATTCTCATTTCCTATTTCAAGACTTTCAACTGTCAGAGAGCATAATACGCTCAAGTGTATAACCCTGACATTTACAAAAGTTATCTTGTTCGCTGGACTGCGGCATTTGGCAATACACTCGTGGTATTCATATGTTATAATAAACCAGGCAAATAAGACAAAATGTAAGAAGTATACGTGTGTGTTTGAGATCACGGTGCATTTGTTTTGTAGTCCGCCCAACACACTCTTCTGGCTATGGGTGAGTGAGCAATTCAATCAATTCACTAAATACATTAAAAGCAAAATTTTAAAAAAGTTTTTTTTTCTGTTATCGCCTAGCCTGTAGCTAACATCATCACCTGTAGGCCTAGCCTATTATTATTATTATTATTACGTGTATTATTGTTCTCGGTTTCAGCGGTATTGTGCTACCGTATTACGCGCGTGACGACACTGAACCGTGAAAGTGGTGCTATATACGTGCAGCCGAAAGGTTTAAACATGGCACCGGATGTTGCATAACAAAACGTTACGGCCGAGTTAATCAAAGCACTGGTTCGTGCAGTGTGATACAAAGTAGCTGCAGAAACAATAGCAATATCTAGCAACCGTCGTCGTAAGGCAGACGCGTCCTTGACAACCAAGCGACCTACATGTATGTAATCGAGACTGAGCATGCGCCATCGTAGAATCTGTTCTACTACAGCTGTTAAACTTTCGAACAAGAAGGGTGGGTCAGAAAAAAAGAAAAAGAGAAACGTACGGGTGCTCCAAAATTTGAATTCTATACATGGCCTGCTTTGGACGTCGTCTTGTATCATTTACTGCAAAAACGTATGCGCTGGCAACAAAATGATACAAAAACTTATGTCAGCGACGAGTTTATTATCACTTCATAATTAAATACGATAGCCCAGAACCACTGCATGGAGAGCCCACAGTGTTTCCCAGAATCCCTAGTATGATCAAATGAGAAAAACCTGGAGAGAGGAGAGAAAGGAAAAAGAAAAAAAGAAACACAAAGGGAGAATTTATGTTCTTTTATTTAAGAGCGTAAAAAGTGTCCGCGGGCGACAAAAGTTTAAATCCGCCAATGTTGCGTGTCCAATATCGCCATCATAAACAGTTGCATAGGGGCGCGAAAAAAAAACAAATTTGTCGACAGTAACAGTGATTGAAATATATGAAGTAAAAAACCCGGCATAATAAGAACGTCGCGGCTCAAAAGCTTATAAGCCAAAAACTTAGGCCTACTAATGACCAGAAACTTTTAGCTGTAGTTCTAAATCATTGACTTATTGAAACAGGTGGATCACGCGGTTCGGCGAAGATTATACCTCATTGTATGCAGGTGACTCAGAACTCCGAGTCAGATCGGCGAATAGACAAATAGATATTCTTTGTATCGCGGTGTTGGCGGGCAAATATCGATTGATGCATATTCTATGCGCTACAACGTACGGGTGGTGAATTATTCAGACATGCCGCGTGCGAGTGTGTGCTACGTTTATCGGTCGCCATCAATCGTCCATGACACTGACGACACCATGCAGTGAGTGACTAGAGAGACAACGGCCCATGCGGCACCTATTTCGTCCCGTCCACTGGCTGCTGGCTAGTGTTCCGTCATCCGCTCCGTGAAGGCCGCCGGCGCTTGCTTCCTGTGTCCTCGCACCGTCTTGCGCTGCATGATACTGCATAGTCGTGCTAATATACACTCACTCTGTGAAACACTGCGACACGGCAGATGTCCGATCGCTGTAGATCAGCGGTGGGTCGTCCGTTCGTCGTATTCCGCTGTTAAACGACTTCGTACATCAACCCGACTAATAATGATAATAATAGCGATAATAATACACATATTTGTAAAGCGCCATACGACCGTAGATTCAGAGGCACTGAGACTAGTAAAACACGGCCCCCGAGTGAAAGGAAATTGAAGCGCATTTCATAACGGTAAAAAGATCAAAACTCCGACTGGAATGCATGGAGGGTATGCTCTAGGCTATCGCGCATTTTTTTTCTATTCACGGTGAACGCGTTGTAACAAAATAATGCTAGAAACAGAATCCAGACTCAGCATCAGCTTACACGTGTAGCTCATGCTTTAATGCGTTGCGACGTGGTCTAGCCTGACCTGGCACATTTTTGAGGTCGTCGCACCTTATCGTTCACAACTTTTTTGCCGCACTACGAACTGCGTGCTTCTCTTTGTTTGTCATAGTAGGAAAACTATATAACGGATCTGCGCAAGACACGCAACTCGTCCATTCAGTAACGCTTATGCGTGATATTGACCGGAAGTGGAACGAGAAAATCGGATAAAAACACTGACCGCGCGGATGTCAGTAATGGCGGTTGCCTTGGCGCATGCTTCGTACAGAGAATGACCGAGAACTTCCGCCCATCTTTGAATCCTTTGCATACACGACACAGTCCAGCATGCCACATAGGCACTTTCTCTACTGACACGATAATTAAACGTCGAAAATATTACAAGTAATTAAATATACTTCCAATTTTAGCTAGTCTACTTTTTCTCACATAAGTCATAATTACACGTAAAAACAACTGCAATTCGGAAATATTTGTGCAAATGGTTTACAGAGTTAGCCGTAGTTACGTGTAACAATCCCGAGGCTTATGCATGGAATTGCTACAGCATAAAGGTTAGTTATAAAAAACCGTATCCTCTGTTGGCCAACCAACAAGGTCAAGTAGGCCTATATTATTTAGAACTTAATACACTGGAACTGTTGAGTCTACGGATGTAGTTCGTGCAGGTATTATCAAATAATTTTTTTTAAAAATCTGTTGCATACAGTTGTCGTTAAATACTAGTACCATTATTGCTAAAACCAGAGCTGAAAAACCTATAGCATTGTGAGAAAAATGTTTTTAAGTTTTAACTTTTTTTAGTTTTTTTTATAGGTTTTAACGTTTTTTAAAGATTGTTTACGTTTTTAAGTTTAGTGTACGAAAAAGATGAAACACACAGTTTGAAACCCAGGAAAGACATAAGCATTCTCTATGTCACACTGTTTTGTTAAATAAAAGACTTAACAACAGAACTAGAAAATTACTATTAAAATATAAAAAATACATATGATTTGTATTAGCAACTTTACTACCAATAAAAAGCCTGAAACCTAAACGTTGAACTTTTGGATTTATAGATTTTCAAGAATTAGCTTTTTAACCAATTATCCAGTTCTGTAGTCAACTGTGATATTCACTGTCATGTACTGTTGCGCTACACTGTCTAAATCTACACTGTAATAATAAATAATTTTAGGGACTCGAAATATTTTTGGGACTAAGCCAATAATAGTTATACGGCCTTACTGCCGACTCATTCCCAAGGCTCATTGGTTTTTTTGCTGACTACCGAACAAACAGAGAAAAAGCCTGGGCCTACTGTGTTCGTCTAACAGCCCTGGAGTCTCAAGACATCAGCTCATTGTCAAGGCCGACCGGATAAGTTTTAGACGCCCGGATGCAAGGGATCTGTGTAAGACAGTAACAGGGAACCGGAGACACGTGATAGGATGAGGCCTTGAGCATACTGGACATCGATTATTAGAAACTGAAGCAGCGGCGGAGGTGGCGGCAGCATTGTTGAGCTACGAGAAAAAAAATAAATTGAACGAACACCTGGGAGTCGATTACCTGAATCTATCTGTCCGACGGATCGGTCAACGCACTCAAAAATACCGTTCAGTCACGCTCGCACTTAAACATATTTAAGTAAAAAAACTGTTAAGTTTATACACAGTGTAAGGGTGACATCGTGGTTGTAAATATAAGCTTAAAACAGCACGAATCACAATATTCAAACTTTAAGATTACACAGTCAGCAAAGTTCTTCAGACATTCTGATTCTCTGTAACAAATAACCATTTTACGCAGATCATTTGATCTAAATATTTCAGTCATCCAAAAATAATTAGCTATGGCTATAAATTAGAAAATAGACGATATTATTTATAATTAGCAGCATATTTGTTGTTATTGTTGTTGCATATATCTCTATGTAGTAGTACTCACATGGATATGGGGAGATTGAGTTCAGCCGCAGTCGGGTTGGTGGCTACAATCATAGAGTAGATCAAAGACACCGCCAGGACCCTGGTCCAGCGACGCATCGTGTGTGGTCGTGACGTCACTCTTCTAACAAACTCCGTCTCTGACGTCATCCGCGGCTCTATATATAGCACCAGCATTCGTCTTAAACACGACACACGCTTAATGGCGTAACATGCCGCACAGTGGCGAAAGCAAGGTCGACAAATTGTATTAAGGCCGCGCGTGCGATGAAGACGAAAATACACAGGTTGTGTGAAGAATGTCTCGTAATTGATGACTAATGGATTCGTCCACGTTCATTAATCACAAAACATGCCGGCTTGAAATGCAAGTACAGTGTACGTTTGGAAGCACTTCCGTTTTCAAATCACAAATCACGTAAGTTTTTCAAACTGCTGGCGTAATACAAAGCTTTCAAGCGGTCGAATCGCTGTTCTGTTCAAATTATTTTTAACTAGAAATACGTTCTGTGGAACGAGGTATCTGTCCCATTGCCACGCTATATAGCCTAGCAGCTGCGTATAAGGAGGGTAGTTCAAACAGGGCGCAATTATCTTTCACGCGGGCCGAGTTGTAGTCAATTTTGTCCCAAAATTCGTTGCCATGGCAACAGGAGTCGTCAGGGGAGAAATTTAAATGCCACCATCGGATAGCCTGGGCCCAAAATATAGGGAGGTAGGTGCAAACAGCGCGCAATTGTCTTTTACGAGGACCGAGTTATACCGCTGTGAAATCTCCATTGGCTGTAATGCCAAATTGTGCAAGTTTTGAATGGTTGCTATGGCAACAGAGGTTAATAGGGGTAAATTTAAATAACACGGTAAGATTGCCCGACCCCGAAAATTGGGGGGTAGGTAAGCACAGCGAGCAATTATCTTTTACAGGGACCGAGTTATACCGCCTTGAAGTCCCCATAGGCCGTAATGCAAATTTTTAAAAATCTGGGGTAAAATAAAGGAAGAAGTTATCAGATTTTTATCGAAAACAAACTTGATCTTACTTTTCGGGCCTTTAATCACTGTGAGAAATTTCATCAACATTGAATCGAAATTGCGGTCGTAGGAGTGTTTACAGACAGACTGACAGAATGACACACACATAAGTGACTTTATAATCTGTCCCATGCTATGCTATAGCAATAAAACAGATTATAAAATCACTTATTAAAATATGTCGAAGCATATACGCTAGTAGTGGTGACATAATAGACCTGTCAGCTATTGGTCTGCCACAGCGCAAACCGTCACGTTAGAACCACACTGCTACCGCATCACACCGTTTAAGCCGTCTATCACTCAACAGGGCGTTTCACGTGGACCGAGGTCTACTGTAAAACGCTTTGAAGCTCACAGACATTTTTGTTTGCGATTTATTTTTCATTTTTAGCCAACCGTACTAAAGTAACGGTCGAGCTATTGGCATGGTTGCCGTCCGTCGTATGTCTGTCTGCTGTCTGTCAGTCCGTCCGTCTGTAACAAATGTACTGTGATTAACGGGTATGTGGTAGGAAAAAACTTTTTACACAAGTAATTAGCCACGTGTGTTTAACTCGGGCAATGCAGAATTTCAGCCGTCTATTTCAAGGGAAAAATTTTCAAATCAGAGGTCGAATAAAGGGGATAAGAAACTCAATAAAAACTGACCAGATGTTGGAAACGGTGAGAGATACGGCCAAAGTTACTATTAATCACTGATAGAAAGTGGCATATTGGCTTTCAAATGACATAAAAATCATCGACGTTGAATGACCTTAAAGATCACCGACAACCAGTACGGTCGGTTATTCTAGCGACAGCTGGATTTTATGTAGTATTTATGTAGTTCTGCATGGATTATGCGTTTTAGCTCTTATTCAATTCTCGTTTGCAAAATTATTTGACAAAATATAATGGCGAATTTGGTAAACTACCGCTTTTAAACAGTTGTGTGAAACGCCACCCCTCTACCCGGCGGCCAAAGTTCGTCTACGTCTACGAGTACAAAGAAGTAAAGTCTCCCCTGTGGTTTAGAAAGTTTAGTGGTGTTTGTTCTCGTTATCGATTTCATTGACAAAACAACCCCGGTACTGTGGCAGCGTGGTATTATATTATCATGAAGTGAACGACCGTAGGCAAACGTGGCATGAGTGATCGGTGGTGTCGCAATGGTGACGCCGCAGGGTGACTGATTTCCGAAGAGACCCAGAGCACACGACCAACGTACCCACGCACCGAACAAACACAGCGACAACGCAGATAGGACCCGGTCCTAACTGTCAGCCTCTGAGAGACCCATGTACCGACCCGGCACAAATGACACAAAGCATAAGATAAGTAATAAGAAGCCCAGCTGTTGCTAGGATAGCTGACCGTACTGGTTGTCGGTGACCTTCAAGGTCACTTATGGTCAATGATTTTCATGTAATTTAAAAGGGCGTATACCACTGCCTATTAGTGATAATGGTAACATAGGCCCTCTCTCGCACCGTTTCCGAAATACGACCACTTATAGTTTGAAACTTTCCACTGAAAATTGCGGCCAAACCGCTGCAGATGGAGACATGGTTACTTCTGACAGCCTATAAAAAGTCGCCAGCGCTTTATCCGATGTTAACGTCGCCGACTTCCTACGACTTATTGTTTAGCCACAATACATCCGTAACAAACGGACGACAGACGAACAGACGGACGACAGCCAAAAGAATATTGTTGAAAGTTAAAACGGTGCGTGTATAGCTATTCATGAAAAATGGAAACTCATCTCACAGCTGCGGAGCGTAACCTGTCATAAGGAGTGAGTGAGTAGTTTTCTAACGGCACATCAGCACAAAATAGGCCATTCAGTGCCATAATGAGATCGCACAGTGTTACTTTCCACTTTTCAGTTGTGAACCTACCCCACCTTAACCCTAAGCAAACTGTATTACGAAAACGCAACGCGTCAATAGTAAAAAATGCTATGAAAACATTAGAAGAAACTACGGAAGCGCAAAAACACATTTACGGAAACGCACGACATAACTGTGCAAAAACGCACAATACTTGTTAATAGGCCTATATGTTTGTATAACTTAAGTGAAGTAAACAATAAGCACATCTCAGATAATTTTATCGTCTTGGCCATCGTTGTGCCAAAAATAAAAAATGGTGGAGATTTGACAAAGTTCTGATAAAGCAGTGTTGCTTTTTTGGAAACGGACAGTGTGTACATTTGCGGTCTGATAATTAGTGAAAAAAACATTTGATTTAATTTAAGGTGAAGAAAATGTTCCAGACAGTGTAATTAGACGCAGCAAAACAGTAAACAGCATAAATTATCGAGTTCATTAATAAAAAAAATGATTTGTAAATGACGACAATATGTGATATCTCGATGGTCTCTGGCTCTCTGCGCATTTGTTACTAGTGCAATTGCAACAAAATAATCCAGACTTGAGCATCAGTATTTCTTACCTTACTTTTATAAGCATTTGATGTCAACCTGTCTGCTTTTATCTTGTTTTGCCTTTACTACTGCGACCAGCGCATTAAATGCATATAAATCACCAACGTTTTACTTGCTTGCGTACTTGACACAATGCACTACTCCGTTGGCCGAGTCGCAGACGGGATGAAGAAAAAAATAATCACTGTAGGTCTACAGACACAACGAATATACAGGTAAGCGCGACGATAGTGATTAGTTGCTGTCGAGCTAATTAGTGAAATAAAACTGCGCGCGCGAGCGGCGGGCGTTTTAGAAGTCGAGAAAAAATGGAGTTACCTTGTCGACGAGCGACGCCGGTCGGCGCTAGCGAGTGTCTGCTGCAGTGATGAGCTGTCGACCTGGCTAGTCCGTGCTGCTGCTGCTGCTGCTGCCACTCGATGACGACGATGCTTTGCTCTGCATATGCACTCAGTGTATTGACGCTTGCAGCCGCGCGCAGTCTCCCACGTTGACGCACTGCAGCAGTGTGCGTCGTCAAGTATAGACAGGCAACGACGTCAGACGCAGACGAACGCTAAAAGCACTTGTTGCATGCAGCCGTCAGCACCCGTTGTGACAGATCCGACAATTGCTTAGCTGTAGAACGAGTCTGCTTTTTGCTTTGTGTGTGTATTCTGTATTGAAAATCTTTATTCGCCACAAAAAATATAAATGCAAAAACAAAAAATTGAAAAATATGAAAAACAAGTGCCAACTCTATTCGCGCAGTTCTTGTTATTAACGACAATTACGCAGCTTCTGTTATTTACATTTCGTATTCGCCAGTAAATGCGACAATGTAAAAAGCATTTTCAGCATATAATGCTGAACAGGAAAGCCCATGCAGTTGTCGCTAGGAAAGACGTCCAACATCCTATACAGTTCCTGTTGCAGTACTGACCTTTAAGTCATCCAAAGTCAATGATTTCCATCTCAACTGACAAGGTGTATGTTACTTTCTGTTAGTGATTAGTAGTAACATTGGCCGCATCTATCACCGTTTTCGAGATGTTGTCAGTTTTCCGTTGAAAACGCACATTTTCCCCTTACCTCCCTTCCATTTAAGCCCAATTTTAAAAATGTTTCCTTGCATTAGATCGTTTAGATTTTGCACGCCTAAGTCCAACACACATTCACGTAAAAGTTTTTTCCTACTGCCTAACGCTTAGTCACAATACATCCGTTACAAATAGACGACGACGACAGACAGACAGACAGACAGACGAAAACTGTGCAAAAGACGCCTACAGTATAGCTGTAGCGCGTCAAAAATTGGTAAACGGTTATGTTAAAAAGTCTATACTTTCGTATCTCGGAATGTTACAACAAATGTTACAACAGAATCGCATTTCGATTGGCAGTTAGATGTAGAACATTCCAGAAAATAAAGCTGTAAAATTTTAAATTAAAATTCTAAACAATTGTTACGAAAACAGTGAAAAACTTTAGAAGGCTACTTCATTTTGCCGCACTCTATATATAAAGACGAGGAGCCGGTTATGCGTTATGGAAGGTACGCTACCTAGTGGCAACTGCCATTGCCCATCATCTTACACATCAAATACAGGGTGGTCCAAAAACGGCACAAAGTTTATGGCACTACAATTTTGCAACCGTACATCACAGAGTCATGCGGTTTTCAACAAAATGTTTCGGAAGAAATTTTTACATGCCTAAGTAAGTGTATAAATACAGCAATTAAATATTCTTTGTTTTTACCGCTGGCAATTGAACTATTAAAAAACAGTATTACCTTCAATGTATCTCGGTCCATAAAACATGCCACTATTATTTTTTCAACAGCTCCATGAAACACTGGCTGATTTTAATAATTTTTGGCATGCGACATTAAGAAGAAACTTGACGCAAAGGCCACCTTACCTTAATGTTGTCGCTACACTACCGTGTGAAATGCAGAAGTCGCAGTTTGGCCATGGACAACAATAAATTCCTACCGGATAGCGTATGCATCGGCTCAGAAATTATTAACTGAATAGCGACTAATAAAATTGGCAATTATTATCACTCAAAAAGTCACACGTGTCATATCACATTATTTTCATTTCAGCATGTGCTCAAAATGTCTTCCTGCAGCACAAACGCAAGCGGTAGACATTGACACCATTTGCCAACAGCACGTTTAGTAACTGCATGACTCAAGCTGCCCACTCGCTGTTGATGTATCATTTCAGTTTGTCGACTTACCAGTACAGTTTTAAAATAAAGACGAAGCAACAGATTTTCAGTGATTTTGTGGTTTCAGTAATTTTCTGAGCTGACGCATGCAATACCCAGTATGAATTCATTGATGTCAATGGCCAAACTGTGACCACTGCATTTCATAAGGTAGTGTAGCGACAACCTTAGAGCGAGGTGGCCAAAACTAAAGACACATGCGTCAAGTTTCTTTCTAATATTGACTGCCAAAATTTATTAAAATCGCCAATGTTTCACAAAGCTATTAAAAAAATAAAAGTGGCACATTTTTATGGACCGCGGTGTCGACTGTTTTTGCATAGTTCAATTGCCAGCGGCAATAACAAAGAATATTTAAAGAATATTTAACTGCTGTATTCAAATACTGACTTTAATCACATAACAAATTTTTCGAAACATTTTGCTGAAAACCGTATGACGTACGGTTGCAAAATTATGGTGTCATTAACTTTGTGCCGTTTTTGGACCACCCTGCATATATACAGCCACAGTTTTTGTTACTACATGTGTTCAGCACCACTGACGCTGTCGAAAAACACATCTGACGGAAAGTGCTGGAACACTTGTCATGACGCCCACTTCACCGGCAATGGCATTATCAAGTCATGGAAATGTCGCCTTACTCCCACCCACGTTGTTTCTGTTTGACTGTCGAGTCGCACTCCACATTAATTAGGTAAATCAACGTGTAGGCGACAACTGAACACATACGACTCACTGTGGCAGTCCAGCGTTTTAGTATTAGAATTGCAGTGTAGAATAATTGTTTATTCCTTAATTTTTTGCACGTGGCCTAGCGATAGAAAACACAGCTTAGAAGTGGGCTATGTAAATTACGATATTATTTATGTCGTTTCACAGAAAACATCGCTGCTGCACGTTAATTGCGGCCAGAGAGTAATCAAGGAACCTCGCTGTGATTTGGTGACCTGATTTACTTGATTCACTGCCTTGGCTATGATCGAGATGCATGCAACGATAGCTTTCTCTGGATCCTTCCTCAGATTGCTCGTTGGTCATGTGCAGTCCTTGTGGCTTCTGGATCGTGGTGTTGAGTGATTTTACTTTCTTTTTTTCATTTCATTCAGCCATTTCCGTTTTGGTCTTCTTCTACTTCTTCCATGCACGTAATCCTCTAATGCCAGTTTTGACGTATCTCCGTTGCTCTATTCTATATATCCAAAGTATTGCAGACGTCTTTGCTGTATTCTGGCTATTATATCCCGAGTCCAATCCCATGATTTGGTAACGTAAATGATTGACACGGATTACTTGTAAAAAGTAAGATTTTCAAACTAAAATATTTTTTCGAAATTCTACAATAAACAACTGCGTCACGCCGTGGGCAGCCATACAGTCAATAATTGCGCAGCATTAGACTGAGATTGAGAAATCAACGGTATTGTAGGAGTCTGGGACAGGGTTTTCAATAGCGGACGTTTGGGCGTAAATACGCCAAAAAATTTCAGCCCGTACGCCCAAATTTTAAGACGTGGACGTCACGACGTCCAAATCAATTTGCTTTTTATTACGTTTATTTATCTATAATAAGCTGGAAATTAACGTCAGAATCTGTTTTCCAATGTTTCGTTGGTTCAATAATTTTCGCTGACTGTCGTGTTTCTGAATAGGCCTACTTCGTTTTCATGAAGACGTGGCATGGCAACCATATTAATTTATTCTGTGAACAGTTCTGATCCAGAAATTGCAACTTTCGTTTTACATAAAGCTACTGAAATTAAATGTTGCTTGTTTTTACAAGAAAGCCCAGCTGCCGCTAGGGAAGATGCGCTACAGCCTATATAGTTTCTGTTGCACTATTGACATTGAAGGTCATCCAAGGTCAATAATTTTTATGTTATTTGAAAGCCAATATACGTGACTTTCTATTAGTGATTAATAGGTAACTTGGCCCTATCTTTCACCGTTTCTAAGATACGGCTACTTTACTTGAAACTTTCCATTAGAAATTGCAGCAAAACCGCTACAGATGGAGAAATGATTACTATTGACAGCCTATAGGAAGTCGCCAGCGCCCTATCGTACCATCGCCGACTTTCTACGATTAACCGTTTAGTCACAATACCGCACGATTGTCATACCATAGTGCGTTATGACCAAAGACGTTAGATAACGTCTTTGGTTATGACCTTCCAAGGTCATCCAAGGCCAAGGATTTTCATGTCATTTGAAAGCCAATATGTGACTTCCTATAAGTAATCAATAGCAATCTAGGCCCTATCTCGCACTGATTAATCACAATTATACATCCGTGACAGCCAGATTGACAGACAGACGACAATCGTGCCACAGAGGCGCTATTCAGCATGACTGTAGCCCGTAAAAACCACGACCTATGTTGGTGGTGCGTTAGTGACGCATATGTAGTAAGTCTTGTTTTGCATAAAGTTTTTGTTTGATTTTTCTTGTAAGCCTACTGCATGACTTCCAGATTTTGTACACTGACGTCCAAATTTTTTATCTTGGAAGTCATGACGTCCTGAAAATTTAGGGCTATTGAAAACCCTGGTCCGGGAGCAGGTGGCCCAGAGTTTCAACTTATGTATAGCCAGTTTAGCCACCAAAACCTGAATTTTGTTTAACCGCGAAACGATAGAACATCAGGTGAATGGGCCTACGAGTATGTTCTTATTATAACTGCTGTAATTGAGGCTGTATGTAAGTTTTAAATATAACATTTAAAATTCTAGTTTTCAATATCTAACTGTGTAGAAAATATGTGTTTTTTGCATCGCTTATTTTTCTCCATTTTATTTGTAACGTCGTCATTAAAACTCCGAGAAAAGATGTCCCAAGGACAAGTCCGTGAAGAGCACGTCCGTCTCTATAAAAACAAACATCCGACACAGTAGGCCTAAGTCACAATATTTAATATTTACTTTTTTTGCACATGTTTGTTGGTGCATGTAATGTACTATTAAAGAAATTAGGTATAAAAAAGTAATTAAATCAGTAAAGTGTCGACAAAACGTGACCACACCGCATTTTTCATAACCACAGCGGAACTTGTGGAATTATATACACTGTGTCTCAAAAAAACCGGACCCCTGCTACCTTTTGCAATAACTCCAACAGTCCTGGTTCAATAGCAATAGATTTTGACAAAAATAATCGTTAGAGAATCACCACTTAATAGCATGTGTTACTTTGCGAGAAATTTTAAGAACAGAGTACCAGCTGAGGTTTTCCTGTGGCACCAACAGTAGAGGCAACTGCACTGTAGTACTCCAACGAACCAAC
>Ga0209367_1005466_pt1 | contig 17614 bp, 12 predicted proteins | sample WorMetLIZISLAND2_FD_187412 | JGI IMG/M metagenome (GOLD analysis project Ga0209367, IMG submission 187412) | Marine gutless worms symbiont microbial communities from Max Planck institute for Marine Microbiology, Germany - Olavius geniculatus... ... | reverse complement strand
CTTTCCCTATCCTGCGCTAGACTGATGGATGGCCGTTTGACCACTTTGTGGGTTAAGCGTCCGCTATCAGTCAACCAACAAGGCCAACTCAGCCTGCCATCCCTCCGGGGTCGGTTAAATGAGTAGTAACCCATTTATATGGTTACGGAAGGTGGGGACCTTGGTACAGCTGACTGGAGCTGCCTAGCCGGCCGCTGTGCCAGCCTGTGTCTGCAGGCTGCACACGGTGGTCGTGTGGCTGGCGGCTCGGGTTAGTGACGAAAGCGCATTAGAGGCATGTTATTATGTGTTTGTTAGGGACCAACTTAATTCACGATTTCACGGCCGTGACATTTTCCGTGAAATTGGCCTTCTTCCGTGAAAAACGCCGATTTCCGTGAAATCTGTGATTTTTCGTGAATTTTAGCGCTTTTAGTTTAATTTATGACAATTACAGAGTTTTATCAGCAGCTTTTGTACGGATGTTGCTGTTTACCACGTGTCGCACTTTAGCACTAAGTAGTTGGCATGACTGTCTCGAGTCTTGACTTATTGTAGTAAATATTCGTTGTTCTGAAATTTCTTCGTTTGCATTAGCGCAGCACCTCGAAATAACATCTGTGTGGTCCGTGAATTTCCGAAACGCTTTCCGTGAATTTTCCGTGAAATTTGACACATTTTAAAAATTCGGCCGTGAAATCATGCATTTTTTCCCGTGAATTCGGTTGGTCCCTAGTGTTTGTGTGCATTCTGCCTAGAAAGGCCGTCCCTGAAATGACCTATACTGTGTCGGGCGGGATGTTAAACCCTACTCACTCACTCGCATGACATGGTACTAGACACAACATGAGAACCGTACTGCGATGTGTCAGGAAAATTTACTGTTTACAGTGCTGGAGTGATGACGGTTTGGCTTTAGTTGTGAACGATGTTGGTTTTATCAGCGAAGTTAATCAACACCGGGCCCAGTTAGTACTCGGATGGGTGATCGTTTATGGACGGGTGAAACATCTTGGTATGTAGCCATCTCGGTTCATCGATGCCTTCGTGGGTTGGTGCAGTGGGTACCAGCAAAAGCTGCGGCATAAGCGTGCACACTGTACATCGCTCTAGTATTTCTGTGGTCTGGCTATGTAAATTGATGTCCGACTAAACTTGCCACCTCAACTTATAAGACACTGCACACTGGCCATCCACCATTCCTTACTGATCTTCTGCAGTATCATAAATCCTCAGTGTCTACGTGCTCTTCTACCAGTCAGTTACTTGCAATTCCATGGCATAACTTATCCTTTGGTTCACGTTCTTTTCGTGTCTCTGCACCGAAAATTTGGAACTCCTTAACTCGTCAAATTCGTCAATGTCAAATCTTGGCTACATTCAGATGTCACTTAAAGACCCACTACTTTCAGTCAGCCTTGTCTGCCACCTAGCGTCCATCATCTTATGCGCCCTGATTCTTTCTGAGACTTTGGCGCTTTATAAATCATTTACTTACTTACTTACTTACTAAATGCTAAGGAAATCAAGACTGAAACATGTAGGCCTTATGCTTCAGGATGGAATGCTGCGAGTAGTGACAACGGAATGCTGTGTGTAGGCATTCTGTCTGCCAATCATTCAAACTGTCTACGAGACACTGAGAGACATTAAGGAAGGCAAAACCTCGCGGACAACTGAACTCGAAGCTGGCAATAGCTCTGGTGATAAATTCCTACACTGTCTTATATATTGAGAAATCTTGTGTATTGCTGTTCTTAAGTAACTTAGTAAGTAAGTAAGTAAGTGAGAAAATAGTGAAATAAATAATTTTTTGTGCATGTTAGATGCACATGCTTACAATGATGAGATTTTGTACTCGATGACTGATGTTCTTCAATAATTTAGTAAGTATCTAAGTAAGTAAGTAAGTAAGTAAGTAAGTAAATTTAATTTATAATACACACAATGTCAGCGAGAAACTCACTGAATCTGAGGCGCTGAGGTAAGGAGTGAGGCAGGCCATTAAACATGGCTAGACGTTGAAAAATAGAATGTTTTGTGTTTACGACGGAAGGAAGCTATAGAACTGCTATTGTGGATGTCAAAAGGAAGAGAGTTCCAAATAGTAAGAGTGAACTAAGTAAATATTCGCATTATTGTACACGTCTCAGCCTGACACCTGTACAATAAATTGACGCTGTCGGGTGCACGTCATAACAGCGATTGAAGACGTTATAAAAACCCCCAAAAAGAGTTGCTGGAGAATAAAACAATTACGAAACCTGAATACGAGAATAGCGATCGGTTAGTTATATACATATGCAGAGATAATGAATATGTCAGTTTGTATAGCGCCCAATTAGAGAAGACCTCAAGAGCACTTGCAGCCAAATAAATGAGTTTTGAGTTTTTTTGCCAATGTATCTCTGGACAGAGATGAAGTCCGCAGGTCGACGGGGAGGCTGTTCCAAGTGGCCTGGCCAGCCACGGCAAAGTCCCTCTGACCGATCGTGGTCCTTGTGCGCGGCACGATGAGTGCCCCGCTGTTTGCCGACCACAGCTGCCACCTGCCGACGACAGACGAGATCGGGTTGCACACATCTGCCAAGTATGACGGCGCCAGACCATGGGGGCACTTGAAGGTGATCATCGCATTCGCTAGCTTGAAGGTGATTCGCTGTCGCCAGTGAAGTTGACTCAGCACTGGAGTGATGTGGTCGAACTTCCTAGTTCCAGTCATGACACGCGCTGCTGCATTCTGGACAGTTTGCAGTTTCGTCAGAAGGCCGTCACCGATCCCGTACAGCAGACTTTAGTACCACTGTTGAAATTGTGACCGATAAAATACAGTATAAAACCATGCCTTTATGCTGGCAGTGTCATGGGTTCCACAGGCTTAACATTGAGCATGTTGTACCAGAATCGAAGTAATCGTCATTGGTAGTTGTAGTTTTGATGTGTTTGCATTTTGTAGTGAGATAGATTGATTGAGATAGATTTGGTTGTTAAATGACTGATGTTAGGTAATATTTCTACTAGCAGTAGACTAATATGAGTAGTAGTCGTATTTGTTTTAGTAGTCCTAGTTTTAGTATTAGTCGGAGTTGCTGTTGCAGTTGTCCCATTTGCAGTGGTCGAGTTGTAGTCATTTCTGTAATTGTAATGAGGTAGATGTTAGATGCATTCGTGGTAATTATTAGCTGTCTATTTCGTATGACGTGTTGTTTGTATGTTGTTGTCAGCTGGTGTTGGTGGCAAGTGGAAAATGAATGTATTTGATCGCAGTGATATGCTCGGTGAGTCCAGCCTTACGTCTTTAGTACTGTGGCATCGTGGCAAGAGGTTAGGGATGCATATTTTTGGCTGTCGGAAAATTGCCGGAAAATTTTTTGTCTCAGCAAATTTACGCTCGTGCAATTTGGAGCTAAATACCCCTATTCTGGACAAATTTTGGTCAAAATTGAAATTCTGAACCCTCATAAAATCTTCTGTTGGAAAATTGCAGACTCTGTCAGAACTCGGTTGGAAATTTGAAGTTACTCTACATGAGAAAATTTTAACTTTTTACCATGCTTACTTTATCAACCCACATAGCTGCTGGTTTAGTATTCAGGTCAGGTCAGGTAGTCGCGTAGTCGTTGGACCATAGTGTTGCTCTTCCACCGTGACCGCGCTTGATAACCAGCTTCCATTGATTGGCAGGTGGGCGGTTGTTGTCTCTTCGGAGCTGGACTATCCACCTGCCACGCGGACGACCGGGACGACGTTTCCATGTAGGGTCAGGGAGGCGTCCCTGAGACAACCTGACGCAACTGTGGAGTTCCTTGTGAGCTGGTACTTCGTCGCCGAGCCTCGCTAGGTGTCTGAAGATGGCTGAGCGATGACAACAGATGGTGGTAGATAGGGAAGGGAGACCAGTGCTGGTATTTCTTGTGGTTATCTCTGCCAAGTGAATAGTGGAGATAATGTTTTTATCAGACGCATGTCGGCGTGTGCATGACGTCATCACTATCAGCTGTGATTGGCTGCTGTAGCTTGTGCACTCTAATGATGTCATTACATCACCAGCAGCAACGCTTGCAGCAAGCATGGCAGGCGCTATGGTTATAGCTGTTAAAATAACAAAAGACGGAATTTGAGTAAATTATTTAATTACTTACTGTCAGCTTTATAAGACTGCATTTAAATAACAATTTTGTAAAAATTCACTTGACAGAGACACAATATGAGCGAGCGTCTTCTAGTTTTCACTTGTAAGCACAATATGACTGGATCTGCGGATCGTTATTCGTTACTGTTGATGTTAAATTCATATGTTTTGTAGTGACATAAATTCCATTGGTTACTCGAGTGGGTGTTGTTCTCAAGGCATTTGTAGTTTATCTGCTGTTTGGTAGCATAGCGTATAAGACTTATTAGTTTAACTGGCATTGCAGAACTGTTCAAGTGCAGCTTGCTGAAATTTTGTTGGTATGTTGGACGTTGTAGCAATAGATACGGAGGCGGGGCTTCTGTGTCAGAGTCGTGACCAGCAAGCGTGGAATGGCGCTCGGTCGGCCAAGGGTGTCACTGGCAAAGGTCTTTACTTACTGTTTTTTTGCTCACTTGTAATAATTGCAGCTTACTGCTTTTTATCATTTTATTGCCTTCACCAAAGTTAGTCGCAATAGGCAGTCTTTTTCATGATTGCTGAAGAAGTTATGAGTGTATTTTGATGAGTTTTTGCACTGTCATTTGTGGTTTGAAGAGTAAATATGGCTTACTGGTACTCACAGTTAAATCAACAAGTAATTTGAGCAAAGCTCACGTGACACGCGATAGCAGCGATCCTACCGCTTTGGCAATCAGTGTAGACCTACAGCAATAAGATATTAATGCATCTTGAAAGACTACGTAAATTTGAGACTCCTTGAATTTAAGAGATCGAAACTTCGATTCTCAAAAATGTACATTCTGTGCTAAAATGTCATACGCAGCTTGTCCAGATCCATCTCCAGCCATTTTTGTGCAGTTCATTCTTAAAATGTGTGTCACAGCTGGAAATCGCAAAAAATCACTAAAAACTCCTATTTTGGGGGTTCAGGGTCATTCAAGGTCATCGACATTGACACCAATAAAAAGCTTGTCACTATTGCTTGTTATGATACGCAGCATGTCTGTGCCTATCTGCAACTGTTTTCACGCTACACGATAATTGTAGTAAAATAATGTCTTTTTAGGGGGGTAGCTGTCTTTGAACCTGCCTACGCCGGCCTCCTTGAACTTAGGTGGTCGGGACTAAAATCTACATTTAATGCTGAAAATTTCATACGCACGTTGTCTTGGTCTGTCTCCAGGTATTTCGTCACAGTTCAGTGTTGAAATGTGCACTGCGTCCAAAAATTGCGAAAAATTTACTAAAAACCCCTTTTTGGGGGGGTTCAGGGTCGTTCAAGGTCATCGATGTTGATAAATCTAAAAAGCCTGTCACCAGTGCTTGTTATCATAAGCGGCATGTCTGTACCTATCTGCAACCGTTTTCACTCATAACGGCAAAGTAGCATTTTTTAGGGGGTACCCCTTTTTTTCACCCTCACTCGAGGGCAACCCTTGCAACCATTGGCATAAAATTTTGTCACAATAAACTAGAGTCCTTGAGGCAGCCCACAGTGAAGATCTCCTGCTCTTAGCTTGCATTGTTTTGACACAATACCGCAGTGTGACGGACGGACGGACAGACAGACGGATATCTTGCGTAAAAATAAACTTGTTAGGCCTACTAATCCAGGAAGCTTTTCCGCTTACTTTACTTGAGATATAGTTTTGCTGTAGTCTTTCTCATGTGGAATATCATTCTTCTGAACATTTGCAAGTGTGCCTGCATGGGCTGTTTTCTTTGCCAACTCCGAATCGTATAGTAAGTAAGTAAAAGTTGAAGCTGTACAATACTTGCATTCTACCTATTTTCCGCTGTGGCTCTGAGTGTTGGGCAATTACTAAGAATGATGTGCGCAAGATCGATGCACTTGATCAGTGGTGTCTGAGAATGCTGCTAGGAATCAATTGGCACCAGCATGTGCGCAACGACGAAGTCAGAAGGTTAACCAAGCAACCCCATCTCTCAGCCATAGTCCAGTCAGGGCACCTGTCCCTGTTTGGACACGTTGCACGAATGCCTGATGAAACAGATGCAAAACAGATCTTAACAGCTTCCCTCGCAGGTAACTGGATGAGACCACTGGGACGTCCTCGTATTACATGGATGCAAACCACTCAGCAGGATCTGAAATCCAGCGACCTCAATATCGACGACGCAGTCGACTTGGCTCAGAACCGTCCCTGTTGTGCCTCAGATTATTGCACATTTTAAGGTGTTTGTTGTCTTACTTGCTCGCTCGTGTGACAATGCAGGGAAATACTACTACGAGGCCACCGTGACGGACGAGGGACTTTGTCGTGTTGGCTGGTCCACGCTCAAGGCTACGCTAGACCTCGGCACAGACAAGGAAGGTTTCGGCTTCGGCGGCACTGGCAAGAAATCGTTCGGTCGCCAGTTTGACACTTACGGAGAGGTGCGTATCTCATGTCTTACAAATGTTTTCTTGTCATTGTTGATAAACAGGAGTAGACGTTCAGAAACATACGAGGGTCATCCCTAAATTTTCTGTCCTCGACATATTACACAACAGTATTATCCACAGTCTATACATCAGTGAAACGTACATTTTTTACTAATTCATATGAGTCTGTTTTGCTGCGGATATGATGTTATTGTAATTGTTATTGTAATGATGTCATAGAGCATTAAATAGTAAAAAAAATTTAGCGTCAACGAAAGAGGCTCGAGTCATTCATCGTCATGGATAGCAGACACAGCCATGATCGAATTTTAGATTTCAAAATAGATAATAGTCACTGGGGGTCAGACCATTATTGTACGCATAGTGGTCTTAGTGTACTTAGTCCGAGTCTGTGATGTTGTAAATTACAATGACATCACTTCCACAAGCTGCTCACACGAATGTGCAAGGAAGGTACGTTTTACTGATATATAGACAATAAAAAGTTTTTGCGTTATATACTGACACTCAAAAATCTTTGACCACCCCTCAGTTTTGCATGAAAGCATAATTCACTCAAATGTTTTTATTTGCAGCCAGCAAAAATTCTAGCCATCGTATATTCAGATACGCAAATGAGAAATTCATATGCATATTTGTCAGAATTTTCACAAAATTAGATTCCAAGGGGGCCCACTTTCACAAATCCAGCTACAGACTGAAAAATTGTCATGTAACAGCGAGCCAGATTTTATGCTGTTTGCGTTAGCGCTCCAAATCGTTTCGGTTTAGTGTTTTATGACGTCATAAATTACAGTGACGTCATATCTGCAACTGACTTGTATGAGTCAGTAAAGGATTTATGTTTCACTGATGTACCTTACCTTACCTCCGGGGTGGGCAGGCTCTTACACCTGCCCAGCGCTGAGGCCGTATCAGCTCGGCCCAATGCGCGTCTCCGAATGTAACCAGAAGGTTACAGGTAGCGGCCATAAAGCCGTAACGGCTGTGAAGCCGTAAACAGATGGCTGTAAAGCCATAAATAGACGGCTATAAAGCCGTAAGTAGTCGGCTGTGGAGCCGAAACCAGCACAAGAGCACTGGTAACGTGTAGCAATCTGCCTACACGAATTTGGTCAGCGCTTAGTCAGCTCCTCGCCTCCAGATTTTGGAAATCTTTCGGGTCATCTGTGCAAAGCCCCACCACAACGACAAGGTGGCTGACCATGGTGGGGTTCACTGATGTATAGATTGTGAAAAATGTTATTGTTTAATATGTTGAGGTTGGAAACTTTTGGGATGATCCTCATTTATCCCATGTAAGTACAATTATGCACATAATGATGTCAGTGCATCCTCACGTAATATGATGATGATGATGATGATGATGAAGAACGAATTAACTTTACCGTGGCCTTAAGTCCTAAGACTACAAGGACACGTAACAATAAGCCTAAACAGTGAAGTCACGTAATAGTAGTCAGTGCAATGAGACGTTGATAGTCATGACTGTAAGACTGGGCAAAAAGTTCGGTTTTCAGTCTGCTGCGGAAAACTTGCCCAAAATTGTCAGAAATTGGAAATGTGTGCTTAGATGTTGCTGCCAACGCTTTGGGAATGCGCACAAATTGTTGATACCTGGTTACTCATTTATGGCTAGATACTAAACTTTGTCTGGAGAACAAGCAACTGCCTAAGAAATAATATTTGTCAACAAAATTTGGCAATCGCTTCGGCAGTTTATTGGAGATTAATGTACAAAATTTCGTTCAGATTCGACTTGACATTTTTATTGTACCATGTTGAGGGAATTATTTTTTCAGGACACAGTGTATACCGGGTGGCGCAAAAAAACGTCCCAAACTTTGCGTAACTATAACGGCGCGTATACTCCATGGCGAGAAATTTCCTTCCGCGCATTTGTGGAATAATATGTACTCTTGCTTACTTATAAATTTCGGTGACCTCACTAATAACATTACTGAATGCCACTTACTGACATAAAGGAAGATCTAATTCTGTAAAGATAACGTTCCATCATACCGCATCAAAACGACTCAAAATTTCCTTCGAGACAACACGCCAGATTTTATCAGCTCATACGAATGGACACCACATTCAACAGATTTGAATCCGCTGCGTTATTCAGTTTGCAATACCTTGCAAGAACTTGTCTATGAAGGAAGGCGTGAACCGTTTGCGAACCTCAAAGATCTTCAGAATGTTGTCTTAGTAAAATGGTTTGATGTTGACATCAGACAGCCAAAATCCAAAAAAAGCCACATAGCAGTAAAAAAGCGACTAGCAACAGTGGCAAAGAAGAAAGGGAAACCTATATCAGCACATTTTTGATGAACAGTTGACTGATAATTAAGCCTAAGTGACGTTTTGGCGTAACCTGAGTACGAGCGGCAACGCAAGTGATGAACCGCTTGCAAAAATGTGTTGTGGCATGTAACGCTATTTTGTTTGTATCACAGCTAATACAAACGTGTTTTAGGCAAAAATTCCTACACATATTCCAAGATGTTTGGTCCTTACACTTATGCTTCTGTGCTGATTTATTTCGACCACTCGGCTGAATAACGCGAAATCCCTGAATCCCTGAAAACATTTGCATGTTTGGGACGTTTTTTTTGCGCCACCCGGTATATTAGTTGTAATGCGTTGCATGCAGTCGTTTGGTCTGCTGGATGTGATTGGGTGTTTTTTGGATCTGGACGCTGGCAGCATCAGATGGTCAAAGAATGGTGAATATCTCAGTCTCATTGATTATTGCTATGAGAATATGAAGTTCGCAAAGTTCCTAGATTATAACTTAAATTTATGTAAAAAAAACTGTTCAGTTTATATACAGTGTAAGGGTGACATCGCGGTTGTAGATATAAAACAGCACAAATCACAATTTAAAAATTCAAACTTTACCATTAGACAGTCTGCAAAGTTCTTCTGACATTGTCCAATATTGGAAAGAAAATTCTTTCTGCTATAGCTGCTCTGTTATTTTAAAATATGGTAAAATGCGTTTGCGGCCGGTTCTTCACCTCAGACTTTGCTGGGGAGCTCAGATTGCTCTCTCCCTATCCCTTGTCAGTCCCACCTTTCTTAGTTTGGAAAAATATGTTGTGCTGATAGGTCATGATTTTCATTTGTTTGGTCATGGAAAAATCATGGAAAGTTCTTTTTATGCGCGAAAGCAGCTACTGCTTTCAGTGCGTCTTAGCCATCGCAATTCTGTCCATCTGTCACACGGGTGGATCAGTCAAAAACGGTGCAAGCTAGGATCACCAAATCTTCACCATCAGCTGCCTGGAAGACTCTAGTTTTAGGAACCATAAAGCTTTTCCATAAATTCAAAGGGGATAACCTTGAACGAGGGTGTTAAATCAGATGGCGGTGGGAAAAATTTGCGATTTTTAGCCAATAAGTCGCTGTATTTCAGTAACAGTGTTAGATAGGGCCTAGGTTACTATTAATCACTAATAGGAAGTTGTACACTGGCTCTCGATTGGCGCCGAATTCAGTGATCTTGAATTACCTTGAACGCCAAAATAGGAGGCTTTATGGATTTTTTTGGCGATTTTGTGCTGCGACACAAGTCTATATTATTCCCAAGGTGGTGCCACGGAACTATAGTTATGTGATCCAGATAGATAATTTTGTATTTGCATATTAACTTAGCGTGAACACCCCAATTTTCAGCTAAACTACTGAACCAGAACTGCTACAGGCTTTCGCGCATCTCGTGAGCATTAGCTCAAATTTCTTTTTGAAAAAAGAGTGGTCACTTTGTATTATCGTGTGATGTTAACAGGACATGTATTTGAGAAGGCTTATGACATTCCACCTCATCTGCGCAATTCTGCATTCTTCGTTGCCGTCTGTTTGAAGGTGCGTACTGTGGAACTGCTGACAACTCTTGTGTGTATATAATGAATGAATGAATGAATGAATGAATGAATACGTCAATTTGTATAGCGCCCAATTAGAGAAGACCCCAAGAGCGCTCGCAGCCAAATAAATGAGTTTTGAGTTTTTTCGCAAATATATCTTTGGATAGTGATGGAAGTCCGCAGGTCGACGGGGAGGCTGTTCCAAGCGGCCGGGCAGCCACGGCAAAGTTCCTCCGACCGATCATGGACCTTGTGCGCGGCAGGATGAGTGCCCCACTGTTTGCCGACCGCAGCTGCCACCTGCCGACGACGGACGAGACCGGGGTGCACACATCTGCCAAGTGTGACAGCGCCAGACCATGGAGCTGCTGTCGTGTTCCAAGCCACACGAGCTGTGTCTTTGTCGGCGTTCATCCTCAGCCTGTTGCTATGCATCCAGGCGTCGATGCATTCAACGCAGGCGATGAACTAATAACGAAATAATGCCATTCGGCTTTGCTGATGTACAGATTTGTGGTTTTTATCTTTGGAACATAGAATTTGTAGTGGGCAGTGTAAACAAAGATAAGTGGAATTGATTTGCAGAAATGAAGCTTTTCTATCCATGCTGAAAACAGTGTTTTAATTCTTCGCAAGCGTAACTAGTCTGTTGTTTGGTGTGTTAAATGTTAGCATGTTCTGTGTAACATTTGTAATAGTAATTAAGATGTGCGTGCATGTAGTTTGTCTGTGACACATATTTGTGATAATTTAGCACCATTTTTTTCTGTTGTGATGGATATCGCTATTATATTAATTACCTCCGCCAAGGAGGTTATGTTTTTGCCGGTTTTTGTTTGTCTGTGTGTGTGTGGGTGTACAAGATAACTCAAAAAGTTATGGACGGATCTTTCTGAAATTTTGAGGGAATGTCAGGCATGGCATAAACTACAAGTGGTTCAATTTTGGAGGTGATCCAGCAGGAATCCTGGATTCTGGATCACTTTGAAATTTTCCTTACAATTGCGTTAAATTGGGCATAAGGGAACCGCTGGCAAAGCGAATATGGTGACGCCACCTGGCGAACGACATTGCCTTGGCGGAGGTACCTGGGGGCTATGACTGCTTTCTAGTATTAATTTTACATTTGATGGCGATGATGTTGCATATTGATGATGTGATAGAATGCTGAGATGCGGTTCAACTTTGGTGACCAGCCGTTCAAACATCCACCAAAGGTTTGTTGCTTCTGTTGTCTAATGTTGACCATGGCACATTACGCAGCCATCTTTTGTCTGCATTATCACGAAACTGAGCCCTGCAGACGCGCATTTTCAGCATTGAACGTAGATTTTGATGGTCCAAGTCTTGATTTTCCAGCTTCAAGGAAACCTTCGCACGAGGGCATCAAAGAGCGGTACCCCGTAAAAGTCGTTATTTTACCATTGTTGGCCAGCCTTTTGTAAAAACGGTTGCAGGTAGGCAACCTTAGGCCTTAGTTTAGGCCTGGTTAAAATAGGCCTTAGTTTTCTAAACTAGGCCTTCAACCTTAAGCCCACAAACTGCTACACATTTCCCATCCCATCGAGGGTAGGAGGCTGAGTTGACTACAGCACACCGTAGATTGGCACCGTGCTCATTGTTGCTTGCGTGAAACTCGCGTGAATTAGAGAATAAAAATTATGCAGCATTTTATATAAGTTTTTTTCAGTCTTGTTAGCATATTTTGTTGTTTAGTTTGGTGAGTATGAAAACTCAGCCTTATACCCTTCATGGGGTAGTGAAATGAGTACCAACTTTTGGTGAGTAGTAATAACAAGAAATTTGAGCTAATGCTCACGGGACGCGCGAAAGCCTATAGCAGTTCCTACTCGCAGGCAGTCACCCATCGCAGTACTAACTGGGACCGGCATAGAGTAACTTTGTTTCAGCTGAAACGCGTTAACAACTACGCCACACCACCAACGGCAGTAACGTGGCGCTGCCTTGTGAATGATATAGACTTGTCCAGGTCGAAAGCGCCAAGAAAATACATAAAACCCTCTATTTTGGCGTTCAAGGTCATCCAAGGTCATTGAATTCAGCGCTAATTGAAAGCCAGTATACGATTTCCTATTAGTGATTAATAGTAACCTAGGCCTTATCTCGCATCGTTACTGAGATACAGCGAGTTAATGGCCAAAAATCACAAATTTTGCCCACCCCCTCTCATTTAGAGCTCTCATTCAGGATGACCCCCTTCGACTTTATGGAAAAGCTTTGCGGTTCCTGAAACTAGAGTCTTCCGGGCAGCCGACGGTGAAGATCTGGTGATCCTAGCTTGGACCGTTTTTGCCTGATCCACCCGTGTGACGGACGGATGGACAGACGGACGGACAGAATTGTGATGGCTAAGACGTGCTGAAAGCAGTCGCGTGTAAAAAAATTTGAGCTTATGTTCACGAGATGCGTGAAAGCACTTCCTGTTCGCAAACTGTTAGTCTATCTCCAGTCATTTTGTTGCAGTTCATTCTTGGAGTGTGCGCTGCAGCCGAAAATCACAAAATTCAATAAACACCCCTTATTTTGGAAGTTCAAGGTCTTTCAAAGTCATCGATGCTGATACGACCAAAAAGCTCGTCACTAGTGCTTGTTGTGATAGGCAGGATGTCCATGGCTATCTGCAACCGTTTTCACGAAAGACTGTCCAACAACAGTAAAATAACGACTTTTATGGGGGTACTGCTTTTTGATGCCCTCGTGCGCAGGTTTCCTTGAACCTGGAAAATCGAGACTTGGACCATCGAAATCTACGTTCGATGCTGAAAATTTCGTACACATCTTCTCCATGTCTATCTCAATTGATGTCGGCACAATTTGCTCTTGAAATGTGTCTCGCAGTCCAAAATCGTTGAAAAATCCATAAAAACCCTTATTTTGGCGTTCAAGATCATCCAAGGTCATTGAATTCGGTGCCAATTGGGAGCCAGTGTACGACTTCTTATTAGTGATTAATAATAACCTAGGCCCTATCTCGCATCGTTTCTGAGATACAGTGACTTGTTGGCTGAAAACCGCCAATTTTTTCCACCCCCCTCTCATTTAGCGCCCTTGTTTAGCGTGACTCCCTTCGAATTTATGGAAAAGGTTTATGGTTCCTAAAACTAGAGTCTTCGTGGCAGCCGACGGTAAAGATTTGATGATCCTAGCTTTCACCATTTTTGACTGATACATCCCTGTGACGGACAGATGGATGGACAAACAGAATTGCCATGGCTGAGATGTGCTAAAGCAGTAACTGCTTTCATGTGTAAAAAGCGATGGTCAGTCTGGTAATACTGCCAATTCATGCAGATCTGTGGCTTAAGCTGTTTCGTCTAAAAAAGGTAAAGGTGTCAATTTGTATAGCACATCTCGCATACAACGCCTCTAATGCACTTTTCGTCACTAACCCGAGCCGCCAGCTGCACGGCCACTACGTGCAGCCTGCAGACACAGGCTAACGCAGCGGCCGGCTAGGCAACCCCAGTCAGCTGTACTAAGGTCACCACCTTCCGTAACACATATAAATGAGTTACTGCTCATTTTATCGTCCCACAGAGGGTAGAAGGCTGAGTCGACCTAAAGGTCAGCGGCCACTTGGTGCTTGTGCTGCATTCATCAAATGAACTGGGTGAACTTTTGCACCATAAACATTGTTGTTTGTATTATCATTAGTACATCTGTGCTGTCATCGGCTGTTAGTATGGTCTTCTGGCCAGCTATAAACCTGCTGAAGCAAGCTAGAACGATTCTGTCATTGTTATTTGGCCTATAGGCGATGAACTTTATTTTAATCTACGGTCATTAGCTAACAAACCGATTACGATACTCAATTTGTTTGTCTGCTTTAGCGTTTTTAGCCATAAATCCACCTATTTGTCCTATCTGTAACGATAGTTTTTGAAAGTAAGTTTCGTTAAAATTGTTTTTAGCTTTTTGACAAACTATGAGATGCTTCCACTTGCATGCTTTTGGATTTATTATGTATCTTGTGCTTGCGCTGTTGAAAGTTGCGCTTGTTAACTTTACATTAAACGAATATATGATGATAGATTAATGCCAGAAAGGTAGATCTGTTAGTGAGTAACAAAAAATGGAAAGTACCGGCTGGATGTTTGGGTACGTTACCCCCACAACAACTGAACTATTGTTTCAGTTATAATTAATGACAGATTAGCAGTAACTGTAGGCTCTGCTGTATGTTATGACAGGAGGGTGGTTACGTGCCACTTTGTTCAGCTGATAAGGAATGCATTGCAAAATCTAGTTTTACAGGTATGTTCATCGTTGTCTCGTATTTTTGTTGAGTGTTATTAAGTTGCATTAATATGCAATTCTAATATATTTGACTGCTGTGAGATTTTGCTAAAAATCTGGCTATTAGCCAAAGGGTGACAACTGTAAGTTCATGTTTATAAGTTCTGCTGTAATGAAAAAGTTTGCATACACAGAACCTGTTAACAGAAATCTAGTCATAGTAGTCACAGTAATAGTAGCGGGACGTTTTCGTCTACAGGGTGAGGCAGAAAAAAGTGGACCCCTAAAGTTTTTCGCTGTTTTCTCAGCAACCATTTGGAGTTTTAATTTGAAATTTTACAGATTTATTTACTAAAACCTTCTACATCTAACTGCCAAATAAAATTTGCAGTAACGTGTAACCAGTTTTTGAAAATTAAATACCATTTTTAGCTTGAACATTTTTTAATGCTGAAAAATCGATAGGCGGTTATGTTAAAAAGTCTATAATTTTGTCGTTTTTCAACAAAATCACAATTGACATTTAGATGTAGAAGGTTTCACTAAATAAAGCTGTAAAATTTCGCATTAAAATCCCGAACGGTTGCTGAGAAAACGGCGAAAAACTTTAGTGGTCCACTTTTTTTGCCGCACCCTGTACAGTCTACTGATGTATTATGTTTCAGCTTCAGTTATTCTCTAATCCGCTGTGGCAACATTTTTATTAGGATTTTCCAATTTGCCTGGATTCTTCCTTGAACTGCATTTTAGTGACTGCGGTACATTAGAACCTGAAACTTGGCACTTGAATACGGTGTGCTAGGAGAGAGAGTGTTTTCCATTGGTACAGCTGACAGTAAATACTGCATGTGGGTATACTGTGATACGTAGCAGTTCTTCGGCTGCACTGAGGATTATGGAGACATAAGCAGCTTCTTTAAAGCTCGGTTGAAGCTTTTCGTAGTTATGTGGAGAAGTTGTTATTACAAATTTTTGGTCATCGTAGTAGTGATAGAAACGAACATGAACAGTATATATAAGTATATACGGAAAACGTTAAGTCCTTCCTGAGCCTAACCGCCCATAGGGCGGTGCTGATCTCCGTGTCCTAAGGCCCTCAGCCAGACACCAGATTTTACACTGCGAGACCATGGATATGGGGCCAGTGTATCGCACGGTGTGTCTGTTTATGTCCCAGCGGTGAAGCCGGTACCAAATTATACTGCTTGGTGACAGAGGCACATGTATGTGAACTGAACAACTTGCCTAAGGTCGTTACCCGGCAGTGTCCCGGTGCGCAGTCGAACCTGCGCCTCTGAGTTACCTCAGGATTAGGGGGCCTACAAGTCCGACACGTTACTGTTAGACTACCGAGCCACACTAAGTATATAAATATATATATATATTATAAGTATAGCTTGACTAAGTTTTAACAGTTGGACATCCATGCACTGACAGCTCACATATAAGCTGACAAATGCAAAGATTTGTCAGCTGTAGCAAGATGGGCTAAAACATCAGTCGTGTGATTATGTGAATATACTAACAGGAGCCGTGTCTGCCGGTCCTAAAGAAGCCAAGCCAAACGCACCATACTGTGTCATTATGGAGGTCGGTTGTGTATCGTGTTACTGAATCTATTTTTTTCAGTATCAGTGTTTTCTTGTAATTTTTATTTGTATTGCTGATGTAACATTGTTGCTGGTTGTCAACTGCTATTCTGCCCAACTTATTGTCGCGCAGCTCAATTCTGTCTGTCACTCGGTCCGAAATGCAGCAGTTTCATTTGTAGTGCATTTGGTTTAGTGTTGGTAAAATGTAAACGTGTGAGTTGAATTGGAGAGCACATGAAGTTAACGTCCAATGGTTACCGGCACACGTGGGCCTGGAAGGAAATGCAGCCGCCGACCAAGAAGCCAAGCGAGGGAGCATGCTTCCACAGTCATCCGACATCACTTCAGCCACCGAAGCTCTTAAACGGCACCAACAGAGTATCGCTGAGGATAGGTACCTCAGCGATCCGCATGCCGGAGTCCATAGAGTATTTACAGGCAGTCAACACTGCTAACAGGGTTGGCAACGGGATTGGTCCAGAGACCAGTGCGTCATGGTAGCTTAAGTATGCGCTGGCCATTCTCCGCTAGCAGCAGCTTACCTGCACCGTATCGGGCGCCAGGACTTGGCCATCTGCCCACACTGTCAATGCGCCAAAGAAACAGTTTTAACGTCTGGTGTTCCAGTGTCCAGACCACGATCAGGCCAGGAAGAACACGTGGCCTGGAGACAGCTTCACAACAGACCCACGACGCCTCTGGAGCTACCTGGAACGGATTGGGGCGGTGACCCGTCCCTTTGACCGGCAATAAGAGAGAGACAGCACATGACTCTGAGCATCTGATGTAGGGCTTGTGCTGCTTAGAAAAATTTAGTCAATAAATCTTTTGAAAAATTAACTTTTATTAATCAATTAATTTTGAACTCTTTTCATAGTTGATTGGAAAGACCACCAAAATTGCAGAAACCAATTACTGGTTTCATAAATTAAAGCAAAATTGCTATAAGTGACACTGATGCAGTTTGTGTATATATAGTTGAATTACTAGTTTGATCAGGAGAGCTTGCAGGGTGCAAACGGCAAATTAAGACAAGCAACGAAAAATTACAAATTTTGGTGACATAGTGTCCTGTGCAAAATGTGCACATTATTGGCATTACGGATCTTAAGAAGTCCAAAATTTTGTTCCAATTTTAATGCTCAAAAATTTCCACAGTGCAAATGATCGCTTTTCCATCGCCAATTAGCGACTAATTGTCCGTCAAATCTCCCATCAAGCTGATCGCCGAATATTGGCGGATCAAGGCAGATAATTGACGATTAAACGTGGTGATCTGCCGTTCGTTGCTTATTTGCACCAGAAACATCGCTTCACGTCGCCGGTCAGAACGGCAATTCACGCATTAAAATGAAGTTCCAGGCATGGCGAT
>Ga0209367_1005465_pt1 | contig 17614 bp, 10 predicted proteins | sample WorMetLIZISLAND2_FD_187412 | JGI IMG/M metagenome (GOLD analysis project Ga0209367, IMG submission 187412) | Marine gutless worms symbiont microbial communities from Max Planck institute for Marine Microbiology, Germany - Olavius geniculatus... ... | reverse complement strand
CTCCCCCCTTATTCCCAGTTTCTGTCAAGCGGCTTCAGCAGCGTCTGACGCTGACATACGGACGGAGGGACAGAGCACGTTACGGCAATATCTATCGCAATAGCTGGTGTCAGGGATGATTTCAATTTATTTATAATAGCATAACGTAAAAATAGGCCTAGTTCCTAACTTCCTAAAGGTCGTGATAACAGCCACGTAGGTGGTCTGCGACTGACATCTATTTCAGACTTAGACCTGTTGCTCGTACTCATATTAAAGGTCAATCTGCTGTTATTTACGACCGCAAAATAGCACTGTTGTACGTCATTCCCAGTAGGCTTTCTTTAAAAAGCGCTTATGACGTCATGGCACTCCCACGCCGAAACGAGGCAATTGGGTCATCACGTGACCTAAATGGGCTTTCCTAGCGTGCGTACTCTACTCGCAGAAGTAGTAGGCTAGCCCAGTAGGCCGTTTCCGACTATGGCGCATGTACGGGAGTTTAAACGTCGATAATTAGTCGTTTTCGTGCGATTTGGAGCCGGATTTGGCCGTGGATGGCGGCGGCGGCCGAGCTCGTCTTGCGGAGTCCTGTTGGAGCTAGTCCGGCCGTGTTTCGATGGCCGCCAGCCGTTCCGGTATGATAGATAGTTTCTAGTTTCATTTCTGTTCGACGTGGGTGGATGGTCCACCGCTGGCTAAGAAGTTCGTCACGGTCTGTTGTTTAGCTACCGTGTCCCAATTTCCCGAGCTGCTGTGTTGTCAGACTCTGTAACTTGTGATGTATAACTTCGTGTACCTAACCATCAGCTTGGCGTTGTAGCCATGCGTCACGTAGTGTGGACCTACTCAGCAGGATAGGCATGCTCAGGCCTCTTTGAATGATTCATCCCTGCTACAGTAAACAGTTTACACTGACACCAAATATAGTCGTCGTTCCGTCTGTGAATCGTAACCATCCTTCAGCTTTATTCTTAACCCTAACTCTAATGTTAACCTCATCACTAACTCCTCTGCAGATCTGCACATCCGCTTTTTACTACAGCCTCGTTATCTTAGCTTTAGACCACAGCACTAAATAACGCTCGGAAAGGTGGGCCTTTGGAATAGCAGTCCTTCGGAATTGTGGCTTGACATTCGTTGATTTGATGGGGGCTTGTGATTCCGTGTCATTTAAAATGTTGTGTTATTTCTTAAGATACATGTTAAGAAGTGATGTAGTCGAGTCAACTTAGTATGAGTCCAGTAATTTTTATTTAGTTCTGTCGTGATAAATGTAGATTCAAGTTTTGACTCCAGTACTGCCTTAAAGCTTCAAATAGAAGCTGTGTCCTAAATAAATGCCATGTCCTGGGTACGGGCCGAAGCTCAAAATAACTTGTAGGCCTACCAATAGAAGCCAGGTTTTGGTTGCAAGCCATGTCTCAGGCCCCAGGATACTCCTATATGTATTGGTGAAGTTCCAGTAGGCCATGGGGATCATGTAGCCTACATATTGAATCCGGTTCTAAGATAAATGCTGGGTCCTGGATACAGGCCAGTGGTCAAGGCAACTTGTACTAGGCAGTAGAAGCCGGGGACTTCAGTTCGACATTAGCCTATATGCTATGCTACATCGCTGCAATTGTGCAAATGTGTAGATGTTTTAAAATGTTGCAATTCGAATGTGTCAGTGTTTTTAACACAGACTGGTGATGATTAATGATTGTGTCAGTTATTTTGCAGTCTTTGCTGCTACAACATTGTCATCACATCTTCAATCCAGATTGCCATTTTTACAGTAATACTGCATAAAGCCATGCACACAGCTTGTGCAGTGCTACATAGTTTCTGTATGAACAATGGCATAGGCATGTTTCGTCAAATACAGTGTTAACTGCCACAAGACACAGATGAACATGTCCCACAATAACCCTAGCCATATAGGCTGGTACTTGATTTGCCTTCCCTGAAGGGATGGAAGGCTGAGTTGATCTTGGTGGTTGGATATATACTGAGATGGTTTACCTGTCCCCAAATAGTCACACATCCAGTAGAGACCCAATTGGGAGTGAAACTCGTGAGTTTTTGATACATAGTCCAACGTCTTAAACTCTTAACTGTGCAATATACACCTTAAAGAGAATTCTAGGTAATAATGGACAGTCGTTCGGAAGAAGGCAGCAGCGGTTGCCGAAACGTAAACAATAATTAAATAAAATGTTGTATTTCGATGAATTTACATCACTTATTAAGTTACTGTTTCAGCTTATGAGTTTATTCAAAGGCAGTCCTGTTGATTGTTTTTTTATTATTGACCTGTTTTACATTAGCTGGATTTCGGTCATCGTTAGTTTAGATCTTGGAGTTATGGAATAGGCTAAGGATGTGAATCTGATCATATAGCACTCTTCACTGAAAATCAATCTGCTGTTCCTTTTCGGTGGACTTGAGTATTTGGACTGTTTGACATTTCCCCATTCCTGATTCATTTGTGACACGTGGCAGTATATCAATGTGTTTTGGTTGATGATTGATTTGACTGAATTGATTGATTTGGAAGTTATATGCCTTGGATAAATTCAGCAAGGCTTGGTATGGTTTGTGTGATCTTTTCAGCCTGACCCATTTGACTAAATCAGTTTCGAGGCAGTTGGGGATTCAAAATATTATCACTGATCATCACTGCTTGTATTTGTAGGACGTACAGGATGAAGCTTTAGAAATTATTGACACCATTAGGTTTGTGCATTTGATTATATTTATTACCGCCGCCAAGGAGGTAATGTTTTTGCCAGACTTTGTTTGTTTGTCTGTCTGTCTGTCGGTCTGTGTGTTAGCAAGATAACTCAAAAAGTTATGGATGGATCTTTCTGAAATTTTGAGGGTATGTTGGGAATGGCACAAATTACCAGTGATTCAATTTTGGGGGTGATCCGGAAGGAATCCTGGATTCTGGATCACTTTGAAATTTTCGTCACCATTGCTTTCAATGGGGCATAAGGGAAACCGCTGCAAAACCGAAAGATGGTGCTGCCACCTAGCGAACAACATTGCCTTGGCGGAGTGTGCGGACTTTGACTGCTTTCTAGTTATTATTGGTTACAGTTCAATTCTTAATCTTAGTGTTATACTTGTGTTAATTTTGCTACATGTCGAATCAAAAATTTTTTTCAATTTTTCTTTACATTGCAGTACTTACATATTAGCCTTAAAGTTGTATCTGATCTGTCAGGCATTGTCATTGTTTAACAGAAAAAAATGTAGCAAGGATTTCATTACTATCCAGTAGGAAAAACGTAATGTGGCAATCGTAAGTTGGTGCAAGGTTTATCTGCTAGTTTATGAATTTGCATAAATTGTATAAAAAGACCACAGATGAATGCACTAACATTTGGTATTATTGTAACTTTCCTTGACTGACCTTTAAAGGCCAAGTTCTACTGAAAAAGTAAAGAGCCTTGGTTACCAGACTAGTTGCTTGTACTGTGACCTTCATTTAAGTGAGTGGCCTAACTGACTGAGTCAAATGCTAGATGTCGTAAATGATGACATTTTCAGTAACGCCATTTGAGTAATGTTGCGGTGGTACTACTTAGCCTACGTTTCCAGGAAGAGAAGAATTTTTTGCACGGATCAAGGATCTGGAATGCATACAGACGTGTGAGCAATGGATATGTCTTTTTTAAGTTTCAGTATACCTAAAGCACTGTTGGAAAATCAGTATTCTTGCGAAGAGTAGATGGCAGTATGCATAAGCTCAACTAATAATGCTATAACAGAATTGGACTGACAGGAAGGCAGACAAACACAAAAATCTTACCGTAAAACTTTTAATACAAGCTGGTCTCATATAGTAGCCAGGTCTCTAGTACAAGCCGGGGTCTAAGTCAAATGTTCTAAAAGCTGGGGACTTTAATTAGACGTTTTACGGTATCTTTTTCTTTCATTTTTTGGAACAAAAGAATCCAAAAGTTGATGAGCCTGAAGCATCCCAAAGCAGCGTATTGAACCACTGAGTACTCCACGGAGGCGACCAGAATTTGGTAGAGAAATCTCGATTTAAAGCTACGAGTTAAAGGGCAGTGATTTATGGCCATGCGATGGTTGGTTAAGGATGAGATCGTGAAAACAGGAACTAAAACTGTTCTGAGAAGCGGCTGAAATAAACGCCGCCACGGCAGACGAACACGCGACTTTGGTTTGTGCAGGCGGGCGGATGTGTTTTGTGAGCGCTTTTGTGCAATCCAATGCAATGTCGTGTTCCTCGTGTTTTGTTCGGTCGGTAGGCGGCGCCACTGAGCACTCAGTCTAGTGCTAGGACTATGCGGAGGTCGAGACGAGACAGAGACTGGGCCATTGTTAGTATGCGCGGCGAAGCGTGCGTGCGTGGGGTCGCCCGACTATTAGCACCGGGTGGTGGCTGGCTGCTGTTTCCCGTGTGATTTTAGTTTCCGTTAACGAAAACGAAAATTGACAATATCGAAAAATAACGAGTAGTGCTAAGCACGTAGACAGCTATCGTAGAGGCGTCCGTCTGTCTGTCTGTCTGTCACACCCTAGCAACCGAAGCCGCAAAATGTTCGAGCCGAGTCACTCAAGCTGCAAAATTTTCCAGTTCGTATTCCTTAAAATTCCGCAATAGGTTTATTCTTTTTTTTGACCGATCGCTAGGTCGAGTTTTTGGCAAGATGTGTCGTCGCTGTCGGTCGCACGTACTGTGGCTAAACGGTGGGTCTGTCGGAAAACGCATTACTTGTACACGACTTATTACTGCGGTGTCACGGCTCTTTGCACGCAAAACTTCAGCGATCAAGTACAAGGGGAACATTGTCGAATTTGGGGTTAAACAAAGGTAGGGTAGGAAAATGTGCGTTTTCAACTGAAGTCGCCGTATCTCAGAACTGGTGAGAGACAGGGCCAAGGTTGCTATTGATCACTAATATAAAGTTGCATAAGCTTTTTCAGGAAAATTTATGACACTCTTCTATGTCAATCGTGCGTACTGCGTATTGTAGTCAAACGGAACCAGCGACCTCGCGATCACGAGTCCGACGCTTTACCGTTAGACCACTACCAAGCCGCACACAAAAGTAGACTACTGAAAGCGAAAACGTCACTGTTGTGGCGGCCAGTCCTGTCGGTCAGTTGTCACCCTGGCGGCGGCGTCTCGAGGCCTCGTGATGGTCGGACTGATGGACGGGCTAACAGCTGGTGTGCAGGGCTGGGCCTGGAGCACGAGCGGTAATGCTCCTGCTCTACTGTGTGTGTCCCGCCACCGGCGGCCGTCGGCTGGTGCTTGTGCTATGCTGATGGCATGCAGTCCCATGCACTTGTCCGTCTGTCATCTCTTCTGTCCGTGGCGTCGCTATGCATGAGTGACGCGCCCTTTCAGATGCCTTCTGTGATGCATTGTATTGCCTACGCTCCGTCGGTCCCATGGATATCTTCAGTGTCTTGCGCCATGCTGATAGTATACCGTAGCTAGTTTCCCGTTAGTAGTGCGGTACTACAGGGTGTTTCATAAAAAGGACGATTTTTTGTTTTTTTTCATAATTCACTCACTTGATGATCAATTTGTTGCAATATTTTGAATTAGTATTTCTACAGCTACAACCGGTACAAATTTTGTGTAAATTGATCATCATTTGAGTGAAATATGAAAAAAGGATCTTTTTTATGAAATACCGTGTGTACGCTACGCATCCACGGGCGTTCTTGAAACTGGTTCCTCACAAAGCCTAGTTTACACCCAACGCTCCAAAGTTCAAAGCTTCTGTGTACTTTATGACAGAGGGAACGCAGCAAAAGTACGCAGCTGACGCAGCAGCCAAAATGCAAGAATAGAAGCGGTGTTCATCCTTTATTTGCAAATGATGCAGCAGGCGTAAAGATGAAAAAAAAACAAAATGATGCAGATGGACACGGAGGCAGATGAAATCAAAATTGGTCCATGAATTTCTAATTTTGTGCCACTTTTCCATTCAAAGCAAAGAACAGGGCTGGAACTATTGGTGGATGAGTGAATTTTTTTTAGTTTCACTTGTAACCATGTTCTTAATTTTTATGGTATAAACAGTCGTACATGTTCCGTCGTTTTCATTCTCAGCTGCGTAGTTGAATTGTTCTCGTTAGTTTTATGTTTGTGTTGTTCGGACCAGTGACGATGTGATGCAGTGAAACAGAATATTGATGATTAGCCTACTGCGTGCAGGTTAATTTGTGATGAGGTGCCTGATCTCCAGAAGTACTTTCCTACAGCAGTTCTCGACACTTGCGATCCTGCTAGGTAGTTATGCCAATCTGCTTATTCTTATCGTTATTGGGATTTGGCTGTTTGATATCTGTACTATATGAAATTCATCTTACATTTTCGTTATTTTGAGAATTATAATAATTTATGAATTTTCATTTTTTTGGTATATTTATCTGATGTGGACAGTATGTAGCAGTGCTCATTCTAATAACTTGAAACCCACAAGAATTCTAAAACCCACCAAGTTAGCTATTTATAAACGGGTTTAACCCCAAAATGCAACAACACCCAATAAAACCCACTGGATTGCACTTTTGAGAAAAACCAGGTTTTAAAACCCTACTTACTTAATCGCTGCTGTCTGTGTCTGTAGCTACAAGAGTCTGAAAGCCGCTTGTGACAGCTACAATCAGGCGCTGGATAATGTTCTTCATCAGGTTAGTTTACATCGTATACACAATATGGTACTGGTATACGGTTGACCTTCCAATTCAAACAGCAGGGCCCAGATCACAGTCCAGCTGAAAACACATTCTGATGCAATTACAGCTTTCATAATGCTTTTTGTGACAAAATTCTTTGTTTAAGTGCAATGCAAATGGCTGTGTTTTGTTGATTTATCAGTCGATAAAAACACTTCCCAACATTTCTGGTGGTGAGTTGAGCCCCTTAACTACTTACTTGAATACAACCTTGCCACGAGGTTAGTATTTGGTTTATTCTGTTTCATTAATCAATGCAGTTTCGTAGACATCTGTTCTCAATATTGAGGATTTTGCATGAGTTGATAGCGCAATTATGCTATGGATAATTGAGTAATATGCATGCCAAAATTGCGGATATTGTGTCAGAATGGTAAGTCGTGTCTGGTCAGTACAAAGCGTCCATCAACAGCGCTCTTGCAGCACGTCATGCAGCAGTGCTATCGGCGTGCTGTCACCAATCCTGACAACCTCAAACAGTATCGACCTTTCTCACCTGAGGTACATTTGCAGCTACTTAGATAGTATACTGTAGATATGTGGAATTGTCTGCTAAGGCACGGTTAATAACAGATTGGTTTGCTTTGATCTGTTATGGCCTTTATTGACTACGTTGCTTCTGGTTTTTTGTTGTTACCTTACAAAGAATAAACACCAAATCATTAAATTTCTGATATTGTGTTTTAGCCTTTAACAATTTGATACCCTTAGTTATTTAGCTTGTAAAAATTTAGTTTGAATTTAGTCGACAGTTAGTCAGTCGTCAGGAGAGTCGCCAGTGATCAGTTGTCGAGTCGAGTAGAGTTTGCGCCTCGAATAGTCAACATGTAGTGACTTTCGTGATGGCGATGGCCGTGGGGCCATCGTCGCGTTGCTGTCGTCGGGGCCCCGGGGATTATGCATGTTGATGTTGTCATTGCTTTAAGTTATATGTATCGCTCGTGCTATGAATAAAAGAATGAAAATGTAATCATTCACGTTGATCCCTCATGTAGTCGAAAGACCCTGTTACCTCTAGCTAGGCGAGTTGCTCTAAGCAGTACAAAATGAGTATACAGAATAAAGAGAAAAGTTATAGCTATAATTCCCCGAAAATCCTCCCTATTTAGAATATAAAAGAGAAATAGCACAAACATAAATGAAAGTAAATGAATAATAAACACAACTCCAACATCATAATTACATCTTCTAAACTATACCATTTTCGAAATTTACACGTTAAGCTGAATTTTTGGCTTTTAATTAATCTGCATGGTGCATGATTATTTGTGAAATTGGCCAGTTAAGCGAAACCATAATTGTTAGTTTTGAGTGGATGACATATCTGATTAAACCAGTTTGGATTGCTAAGCTGTGTATTTACAAACCTTGTTACTGTTTTTGGACGTTTTTCTTTATTTCTAAATGTGACAATTTCTGTTTGGATCTCTACAGTTATGTAACATACCGTGAGCTTTGCGTTAGGGTATTTTGTATTAAATTTCACACCATTAATTCTTGTTAATTGTATGCAAGATACAATGTTGTTGTTAACTCTAGGTGTATGGAGAGACAAGTTTTGAACTTGTTGATCAGATGATACGAACCATTGAATTTACACCAGATGACAAGTTCATCGACCTCGGCAGTGGTATGTTTTCATTATATGTTTTTCAGTTATTAATGATTACTGTCTATTAGCATGTTCTGTTAGCACTACGCCAGGAATGAGGCAACAGGATTGTGACATATGCAGAAAGTGTCCCTCTGTTTGGGTAAGGTGGAGCTTGTTTATCTGTAGGCATGTGGTGCGTCAGATTACATTATGCGATCCCATATGGCAGGTGATGCTCCGTAGCTCTGAGATTGGTTTTGCTCTTTTATTGAGCATAAGAACATTTTTAATACGCTACTAAAATTGCACCACTTGAGATCGGGATTTTAACGTGGCATCGCTGAGACCGATTTTGTCTATTGCGACAGATGTGACTATGACTTGGTCCATTTCTCTATAAGTCTGCCACATTTGTGCACTCGGCTAAAGTAGTTAGACAGAATGAGATGCCATTAGCTGGGGACAAGTAACACTGTCGGACAGGGCCCCATTTGTCTAAGGGGCATTTTGGGTGATTGGAACTGCAGTTAATATTTGCATTACAAGTTGGAGCCATAAATGCAGATGTGACCTGCATCGATTCGTGACCAATATCATTTTGTTATTGTGCCGGTTATTGTCTCCCCCTGGTGTGAATCAGTAGTACTGAACCATCCTTCTTAGTTGGAGTAGACCGAAGTAAGCAGTTCAGTTTTGAGTATGGGTTGTAATGTATCCAGACTGCTGGCAGTTTTGATTTTTGTGCGACTCTGATCATTGTTCCGAATTTTCATTGTAAGGTAAGTTACAGTCATTGATTGTCTGTACACAGGTGTTGGTCAGGTAGTGCTACAGGTAGCAGCTGCCACTCCCTGCAGGTGTGCATTAGGCATTGAGAAATCATTCTGGCCCGCTCTCTATGCCAAGGTAATATTATCACAGCTGTTCTGATATTGTTTAAACTGTTTAAAGGTCCATGGACACCAAAATTAACACATAAATTTCATCCATTTTCCTAAAAGTGCAGAATTATCTGATAACTTCGACAGCAATATCGGTGCCGAACATTTTGTCAACATGGAAAGATTTACCTTTGAAATCGACGATCTGCGAAAATGACGTAGAAAACGCACCGCCATGATGGCCCACGATGACGTCATGAGTTTAGCCTGTGGGCATCGTAAATATTAATGGCTTAGCCTAGAAAGATGACGTCGTCGGTTAGGCCATTAATATTCATGATGTATATGGGCTAGTCTTGACGTCACTTGGTTCACTGATAGATTAGAATTTTTTGCATAACGTAACGTAATGCCACATTTCGGTTGAAATCGCATATTAATTTCATATATTCATGAAGCTCAAATTGACATATCATATATGCAAGGTTAAATGTCTAATTTGAATTTACATAAATTGCGTGAGTGAGTTTGATCGTGGCCATAGACCTTTAATCAGGTGTTCGGATTAATTGAAACTGACTCTATATGAATATCATGCCATAGATACCACAAGTAGTGTCGAAAATGCATCTTTTCATTCGTGGTTAATTGTTTGCCAAATTAGTCTGGTGCACTTTGCTTGGAAAATAAATGAAATTAAACTTTTGATGATTGTTGTCAATGTTGTGCAAGTCATTATTATCAGAATATTAAGTATTGTAGCAGATGAAGTTACTTAAATATCAGAGATGATAGCAGCCACAAAAAGTTTAATTACTTGCTTTATCAATCTGCCAAGTTGGACCTGCTAGTCTTCAGTGCAGCAGAATCTGTGCTTTGGTCTTTGGACTTCTGTCTTTTGTCCTTTCTTAGTCGTTTTCAGTGACATTCTGTGATTTTGCCATTAAAAGTATTAGCTCAAGTGATTAAAATGGAGACGTGTGTGTGTTGTCATAGCAAATGGAGATGGAATATGAATCCTGGATGAGGTTCTACGGCAAGGAGTCTGGTTCATATCGGCTGGAGAAAGGCGACTTTCTTGGAGAAACTTACCAAGACGCCATCAGTTCGGCCACGTACGTTATACTTCTGAGAGTTCCTACCAGCTTTTGATAAAGCTGGATTTTTTTCAAACGATGTCAAATTCTAGCAGTTGAGTGACTGCTTGATTGATTTGTCATTTATAAGTAACTTTTTTTCGTTGAACATAATTTTAGGAACTACATTTTGTCATAAGTTGAGTCTTTGTGTTTAGGTAGAGTATGGTGAAAGGCTGATTCTCATTTTGGAAATTAATTTTTTACTCCTTGCACGCTACGTTCCTAACGTAGCGAAGAGTAGTCACGTGACCCCAAAAGGTCAAGGTCGTAACCCCATTATGTTTGAGGTGCCATATCTCCACAACGGTGCCAGATAAACGCGTGCATTGAGGTATAGCAACACAAATGACAACAAGCATCATCGACTATTATTGGAAAGTTTTTCTCTCAGTTCCTAAAATCGGGCAATATTTAAAACTTTGGGGAGACAACCTAACCCAATAACCTCCTTGATGCCAATCACCATTAGTATAATATTAAACGGGTCTCAATTAGACGCCGGGTCTCTAATACAAGCCAAAAGGAACAAAAAAGCTCTTAAAAGAATACAAAAGAAAATGATGCGCAGGAGGAGTACATTAGATTGGTCACAATCTAATAATATTTCTTGTTAAAGTATGTTTATTTGGTACAATCAGACTAAAACGAACGTGTATTAGAGTGTTGCAGCCACAAGGCTGGATTGCGACAATGTAACTTATATCCATGGTTCTAGATGCTTGTAAACGTTGATCTTGCTTGTATATACGATTGAAATGTACTTCACTGGGGGTATGAAATGTCTGGTTTCAATACAGAAGAAATTTTACCAGTTAAATAGTTAACTATAATTAATTATTTACATGCTGTACATACATGTAAGTTATCAGTTGTTTACAGACAGCATGGATTGGGTATATGTTTTTTGTTATCTTGTGTTACCTCAGTTGTTTCCTGATTTGTAGGATCATATTTGTCAACAACTTTGCTTTTGGACCCCAGGTTGATCATGAGGTTAGTATTTGTGTTGTTTCAAATTGTTTGCTTATTCACTTAAATCTTCACTAAGCTGCAGTTATTCATAATCATAATATGACTTTTATGTAGAATGATAGTTTAATACCGGTAATTTATGCAATTTTTACTTTGGTGTTTTGGAACAGCCATGGTCGATTCAATGATTGCATGCAATATTGCATATGATCTTTGACTGCATATTGTCACAAATTGGTCTTTGTGTTTGAAAATTTTCTGATCATTTTCTATAGTACTTTAGATTGCATGAGCAAACGTTTTCTCTTTTTGTTCTCAACTTTTTGACTTAGGGTTTTTGGCAGATTTTGATGACAACTTTGAAGAAGTCGATTTAGTAGTTGAATTGGTGGTTTACTGTATTTTGGATAGATGTGAAAGCTGCACATGTTTTGATTACCTTGCTGTTGTATTTTGTGTTTATAATTAATTTTGTGTTTATTTTTGTCATTATTTAGTTGAAGCAGAGATTTGCAAACATGAAGGAGGGAGCAAAGGTTGTGTCATCGAAGGCATTTTGTCCGTTGAATTTTCACATAACTGGCCGGAACCTTGGAGGTTTGTTATCCATTATTTGATTGCTTTAAACACTTGTTAAGTTTGTGGATGTTTGGTCCGAGGACTTTTAAATGGAGAAATTTAGCATGTCCATGGTTTCAGATGATTACTTTTAGTCTCATTTTTTCCCAAGACATATTATTAGATTGTGACCAATCTAATGTACTTCTCCCACGCATCATTTTTTTGTATTCTCTTAAGAACTTTTTCGTTCTTTCAGCTTGTATTGGAAACCCAGTGTTTAATACTAATAGTGACTGGCGTTGAGGTCGTTATCGGAAATTGTCTCCCCAAAGTTCATGAAGTATTGCCCAATTTTAGGAACTCAGAGGAAAAACTTTCCAATAATGGTTGATGACACTTGTTGCCATTTGCATTGCTATACCTCAACGCATGCGTTTATCCGGCACTGTTGTGGAGATATGGCACCTCAAACATAATAGGGTCACGACCTTGGCCTTTTGCAGTCACGTGACCATTTGACCCCTGGGGGTCGACTTCTTATGGGTAGTCCATAGTGACCATGCGTCTGTCTAGCACCATTATGGAAATATGGCCGTTTAAAGTTCTTCCAGGAAGGCTCTTCCAGGAACAGAGGTCGGTCATTGGTTGGTCCTCAATATTACACTGATCTCATACACTCCTTTTCGCTATGTTAGGAACGTAGCACGCGAGGTGTAAAAATTGATGAAATCGTTGATTTGCGCATATTGCTGAAGTTCAGTTTGTTTGGTGTTGTTGGTGGTGGTTCAGACATCGGTGCAATGATGACGGTGCGCAAGTTGTCCCCACTGCGTGGTAAAGTGTCGTGGACCGACAAGCCTGTCAATTACTATCTCCACACGATTGATCGCACCATGGTTAGTGATAATTTGCAGTAATAATAGTAGTAATAGTGATGATAATATGTAATTTTATTTACTGTTTATTAATGTTGATCCGAAGCTTTGATGTCGACTGGAGTCTGGCTGAGGGCTGAAGCAACTTAGATTGATCAGCACCATCCTATAGGCTTTATGGCTGTGGTAGGACTTTATACTATTAACATTTGTAACACGGTGCTGTACTATATGTGTAATTAGCATTCATTGAATTATAGTTGATTACACGTCAGTGTACGATTAGTTTGTGGGAAGGTATAACAGTCTGTAAGGGCACATTGCACCAATGTCGTTCATCTTCGAACTCTGGTCAAATTTGACTTTGAACTTAGTTTAGTAGTAATTTGCGTTGCACCAAAGCAGTTCAAGCGTTGATCTCAGTTCAAATTTGAACCGCCATCTGACCACCGATCAAATTTTGATCTCGGTTCAAGTGATGAATGCCGGGATAGTATTGCTGCAAAAAATTGTCTGATTTGAATCCTATCCTGTCCAAAAAAACTTTTTTGTATCAAATTCTAAGACTTCTATTGCATATTTCCACTATATTCATTTCATCTTAGCTTTTTGCTCAATAAATTAACAATTAGCATTTTTCGGTGGCGATGTTTCATTGCTACAGTAAATATATGAACAAACCCTAACCACAGAAAAAAACTTATTTGTATCGATTTATAAGATGTCTAATTTAATTATACTTGTGATCTGGATATGCTAGATTTGTGCTATATTGGTTTTCTGAGGCGTTTTTGCTGGATAAATTAATTAACGGATAAATAAACTGCATTCTAGAGAGTCAGTGCACCATTGCTATGCCATAGCTATGGTAAACATGTATCTTGACAGTGGACATAGAATTATTAACAAATAACTATTGGAACACAAAATGCCTATTTTTGGAACTATACCATGCAATTGTCGATGGGAAAATTGTGTAATAACTTCGGGAAAACTTAAAATTTGAACAAATTACTGCAAATCGATACTGGACATTGGTACTGGACTGTTTCGTAAGCATTGCGTGTGACTGTGACGTCACTGTAGTTGGCCCATACACCAAGCGTGGCTGACCAATCAGCGTCGTCCATGGTATAACCACGTCCGTTTTACTGAGTGGCATCAGCTGATCCAAGTTCAATTTGGTGCAACGTAATACTGCGTGAACTCAGTTCAACTCTTGATCTAGTTTTAGCTGAACCAAGATCATGAATGACGTTGGTGCAACGCACCCTTAATGGAATCTAAGTTAACCACCGACTGTGAATTTAGTTGCTTTGACTGTAAAATATAGAACAGTTAAGGTATTTGTCTGTTAAGAAGCTTGTTGTCAGACGTAATAATGTGTCTTGATTCTGTTGTCTGATTGTGCCTTTTGCAGCTGGAGAAATACTTTCTAACTATAAAGAATCCCGAGATTCGGGTGAGTGTCAATTGTACTGTGAAATTTGCTTTTTGTATTGACGTTATTATTTTCAAGTTATTTGCTTTTGTTGTAATAGTACATGTGGTCATTTATTTAAGCAAAATTTTGACTATAAATGTATTTCAATATTTTTGTATTCCGGTACTCTTTTATTTTATGTTGATTATGTGGAGTAAATTACGGAAAAAAACTGGTGTAAGGCACATGTGTAAGAAAGTTGGATGCCAGTTGCAGTGTGGATGACCTACTAATCATGTTTTTCTGTTGTGTGTTTTCTTCTGTAGCTAGGACAGCAGCGAAAGGATCGTCTCGGTCGTGTGCTGGAGCTAAACTTTGAAGACTCTCAGGTTATTCATCCATTCTGTTTTGTTCATCAGTTTTTATGCGCAAAAGCAGCTACTGCTTTCAGCGCATCTTAGCCATCACAGTTCTGTCCGTCTGTCTGACTGTCTGTCACATGGGTGGATCAGTCAAAAACGGTGCAAGATAGGATCACTAAATCTTCACCGTCGGCTATGTGGAAGACTCTAGTTTCATTAGTGGTAAAGCTTTTCCATAAATTCGAAGGTGGTCACCCCGAACGAGGGCGCTAAATGAGAGGGGGGTGGACAAAATTTGGGATTTTTGGCCAATAAGTCGCTGTATCTCAGTAACGGTGCGAGATAAGGCCTAGGTTACTATTAATCACTAATAGGAAGTCATACACTGGCTCTCGATTGGCGCCAAATTTAATGACCTTGAATGACCTTGAACGCCAAAACAGGGGGTTTTGTGGATTTTTTTGGCGATTTCGGGCTGCAACACAAGTCTGTCATTCACAAGGTGGCGCCATGGAACTATCGTTATGCGGTCCAGATAGAGAATTTGGTATTTGTATATTAACTTAGCGTGAACACCCCATTTTTCAGCTCAACTGCTGAACCGGAACTGCTGTAGGCTTTCGCGCATCTCGTGAGCATTAGCTCAAATTTCTTGTCGATGTGGTTATTGTTGTCTCAGCCGAAAATGAACGTTGTGAATGGCAGAGATTAAGTTTTCACTTTTGTCTGTGTGTTTATCTGTCTGTTTGTCTGTACACATTGTAGTGACTGAGTGTTAGCAATGGCGTCATTACGTCACCAGCAAACTATGTATTGTTTTTGACGTCACCAGTCAGCAACTCAGGCAGTGACAGTTAATAGCATAACTGCTGTTGTTAAGAAAGAAAAAAAAATTAGTTTATTATTATTGATAACTAGCAAATTCACAAAATGTGTTTGAAGTACTATTTTTTCCTTGATGTGGTGGAAATATTCACTTTGGCAAGCGCTTTCTATGGTCTGGAATCATCTGTATTGGTCTCAATGATCTGAATGCCTGTAGCTCATGCCAATCAGTTGCCATTTCTGACATCATGAAAGCGCTTTTGGTCTTGAATTCATCTCATGTAAAAAGCACTATAGAGCAAGTACCAGTCTACCAGACTTTTTTTTATCTTTTGTCTCTTTTTTGGTCTTAGCCTGTGGGCTTTGGTCTCTGCCTTATAGACATTCACACGTCTCACCCATTGATGCATCTGTTTCATGTGATCAATTGTTATATTTCCTTGTCTGATGATGGCGTATTTAGGGCAGCGACTCCGGCCGCAGTAGTCCTGCTTGCGTGGAGCGGAAGAAATATCGTGGAAGTCACAAGCAGAAGTCGCCCAAGTCAGTGCCAAGTTCTGATCCAGCCACACCGTCCGCTGCTGACTCTCCTTCTGTCGACGATGCGACTGAGTAAGGCTGCACTTTGCGATTGCATTATTTCATGAATTGATTGATGGACGCAAATAATCTTTGCAAACAATGTCATAGCTTAAAGCAGTAATCACTCAGTTATATAAATTAGTCAGAATTTATCTGAAACGTCAACAACTACAATTTTTTATAAGGGTCAATTTATATAAATTGTTAGATGTCAATAATTGATCACAGTTAATTAGCTACATTTGTCAGGTAGTAAAACCCTGTCATGGCTGCCCAGAATTAAAAAGTTCATTTTTTGGCCTGGCCGTTTCTGATTGATGGGTCTGGCTTTTTCTTATTCTTGCCTAACTTAGTGATTGTTGTGCGTGTAGTATTTTTCTGTTGTTATTGCAATATTGCTCTACTAATGTGTTTTGTGGTGTTAGTAATTGCTACTGGAACTTTGAATGTTGTTTTTTTACACTTCATAGTGAATAAAACAGTAATTGAAGCAAATTGAACGACCTGCTTCTTTTTGATTTCGTCAATAAAATTTATGCTGTTACGATGCAGTTTCACTTATTCATTAAATTAATTTAATAATGGATTACTTGATTATAAATAATTGTTGCAGGCCCACTACCGAGGATGCGCCATTGTCGATAATAATGCCATTGCCAATGGTTCCGATAACACCGTTGCCCATAGCAACATCATCTCCCGCTGCTGCATCTCCAGATCAGACTCCAACGTCAACAAGAACACGCAAGAACAAGAATGAGGTCGGCCGTTCGCCATTTGCCGTTGCGTTTTTAAAATATTTTACGTCATTTTGTTTTAAAATTAGTGATCCCTTGCTTCAAACACGCCTAATTCAGTTTGTAGTTTATGCATTTCAACAAAATATCGTACATTGCACTATCTTAACATTACTTACTGTCACACCCATCATAATGTATGCACTTTACCGTGTGTGCTAAGTGCAACGTCATTATGATGTCAGTGTTTGTTTACATTAAGCTTATGTTCAATGCGTTGTTATTGACAAAGGGATTAAGCAGCAGTGTACCTGCCTTAGACTAAGAGCTTGCGTCGAGGCCAGAGGTGGCCACTTTGAGCTCAAACTTTAAATGCTAGTTCAGAGTGATTGCATCAATGACTGTTTCGAATTTTGTAAATATTTATCATGTATTAACCATTTTACACCAACTTATCTGTAGGGGGTTGCTGATTTTGGGATGCAGTGTAATTACACTGCATCCCAAAATCTTCTCTGTTAAAAGCGAAGAAGTTTGTTTGCATCTGTGCTTTTGTAAATTGGGTTACTCAAAAAATTGTGATTGTATTTTGGCAAAATTCTGTTGTGGCCTTGACAGTGTTCCAGTGGGAAGTGATAAGATTTTGACACTTATTAGAATTCTTCAGTCTGTTTTCGTTCACTACTAAACCACTGAACTTTTGCAGTCGTTGACTTGGTTTTATGTTATTGGAGAAATTGATGGATAAACATTAAATATACTGCTGATGGGGACTCTAACCATTCGATACATTGTGTGTTTTGCGAGGTAGCAGACATTGATGAGACTAGAAGTGCCCTGCCCTATGGGTGGGAGTTTTCTGCCATGAAGCACTACACGGTGCACTAAGCTAACTGGCTTTGCAGAATCAGCAGGGAAAGATGGCCCGACAATTGAACCCCCGCCCACTCAGGCTGCTCATGGGGGC
>Ga0209367_1005464_pt1 | contig 17615 bp, 11 predicted proteins | sample WorMetLIZISLAND2_FD_187412 | JGI IMG/M metagenome (GOLD analysis project Ga0209367, IMG submission 187412) | Marine gutless worms symbiont microbial communities from Max Planck institute for Marine Microbiology, Germany - Olavius geniculatus... ... | reverse complement strand
GTGTAAGTTGTATTTCGTGTAAGTATCAATCGCTGACACATATGGTCAAATAGCAAATATCAAAATGTGTTAATGTCTCACATACAGCATATTAAAAATATAATAGTTATGAATAAATACATACATTTATATTCAGCAAGTCTTTTGTTATATTGATTTAAATGTCACTAAAATAAGGAGATAGTATATACAGCTAATGTCCAAAAAGAAGAAATAGTGTAATAGTCAGCAAAGTGTCACTGTCACTTTCACTCGAAGCGGACTGTGCGCGCGACCGCATGCAAGGTCTCCTCCACCGTCTTCTAGCCATCTCGTCTTGCTGCACAGATGGTGCGCAGTTGACGCTGCAGAATCTTGGTGGATATCTTGAGATGCTTTGCCGGCGGCTGGCCACGTGCATTCTGCAGCAGTGTCGTCGACGCCGCGGCCGCATCCTGCTGCAGTGACTCGATGGCGCACCACACCGACGTGTGGTTACGACCGACCAACGCAGCGAAGTCCTCGATCATTCCACGCCTCGTCCGGTCGTCGCCGTTCAGCGTGACGACATGCACGTTCCATGTGGACACCGGGAACAGCGGCGGCAGCGGACGCAGCGTGATGCGCGGAATAGAGGCGCCGTCGTCGTCGTCAGCCGCTGCAGCAGGTCGCTAGCAGCGTCTGTAGCTTGTCGTTCTCCTCCATGTCGGCAACGCAGCCGTGCAGCACCTGCATGCTGTCGACGACGTCAGACTTGGGGAAAAAGGCCACGCACGCGCTCGTCAGACGTAAGGGGGGGAATGTCCGGGTATGCAAAATTCAGAGGGGAAACGTGCGGGGAAATGTCCGTCTCCCGGCCTGAGTCTGTATATTAATATGACTAATGTCACAGCACTCAACACGCGATTGTCGGTAGATAAATAAGAGCATGCATGATTGTTACAGGTTCATCGCGTTTGTCGACCGTGAAACGAATATTCTATTTACCGTATAGACCTACCGTGTTGTTTACATGCACTTTCGTTATCCGATGTTAAACCATTTTTGAGTATTTTAAGTTAGAATGTTAAGTTCACTGAAGTAAAGCAGACGTTTTGTTCGCGTTGATAAAAATAGGGCAAGAAAAGTTCAGGCTTGCCGTACCGCCTATATCTGAAGGCAAGTGTCCGACTTCCGGTTGCCGAAAGATAGCGATTTTCCAGAGTGACTGCCGTTCCATATACGATCTGGTGACGTTGCTATACTGGACGCTAAATCAGTGCTAGGATGAGATACGGTAATTTGGCGCACGTAAGTGACGGCTGCAGGCAGAAGCACTGAATTCCAAATTGCGGCCAAAAAGCTGCAGATAAAGACATGGTTACTTTCAACAGCTTATATTAAATAACAGTTGGTCGTTATCGCCCTATCCAACGGTATCGCCAACTCCTTACGACGTACCGTTTAGCCACAATACATTTGTTACGGTTAAAGAGACGACTGAGAGACGACATATCGTACCCAAGGCTCAACCTAACGGTCGGCTATAGCAAGGGCAATAAAATAAGTACGGGAGATTTTCACGACAGCCGGGAAATACTTTTCTAAAATCATATTTCAATAAAAATGTGTTTTATTTTTACTTTTATTTATTTTTAACAGTTTCATAAAAGAAATGCCTAGGGGGAATGGACGCTCTGGCACTGCTGTATTTCGCGAAAATTCAGTGGCTATAATTATGTACGCACGATAGGCGTCTGTGGATATGGATATGGATGGCAAATTTCATATCCACGGCGGGCCTGAAAAAGTTCTGGAGTACTACGTTGAGAAGAATTCGATTATGACCGATTATTATTATTCAAATATTATGTGATTATGACCGAGTCGTACAGGCCGAAGTTTCGGTTTGAATAGTCGTTGTCGTTAACGACATTAAACAGAAACAGCACCCAGAAACTGCAAGAAAGTTCAAACTTCCGTTAAAAAATGGACTGTTTTGTGGCTGTCGAATGTCAATGCCCGTCTCTAAAAGTTTCCAATAAATAAAGAAGTATGTAAAAAAATCTCGGATCCTATATGTAAACCAAGACGTGGCTTCAAAATGTCATCAAAAGAATCAATTTCTAAATTCAGCTTGTCTAATCACTTGCAACTTTTGGTCTGGCCCTCAGAAAGGCATCAAAAGTTATTCATATATTTTTAGTAACGTCGCTTTTTGGCGATTTGAAGTGCTTCTCGGCGTTAAACAATAAACACGGTTGCGGGTTAATGCGATAACAGTCGTATTGAAGTTCCACCCGGCGAAACTGGGCCCCTGGTACACCATTCTGCGTGCGTGTTGAAAGCATAGGTCATCATCGGATTACTTATAGGCGCGTGCATTCACGCAGGAAGATGGACCACTGACCAATGGGCGGAGCTAAGTCTGGAATAGTCAGCCGGCCGCCTGCTTCTGTATCTATCTGGCGTGTCTGTCTGCTCTCTGCACTCGCCTGGCCCCAGGGGCGTTGAACCTCTAATGGCAGTGAAGATGGCATCTATCGTCTAGCGCCGCGCGTAGCCTAGGCCGCGCGTTGATCTCTCAACTTCGACTGTACGACGCGAAACCTGCTGTTAATTGAATAGTCAATATCGTCATCGTCGTGTTACGGTGCAAGAATCATGAATATCTCGCCAACTCCTCTGCCGGTTCTGCTGTTTGTTCTTGTGGTAAGTCCAGACTTCTCCACGCGTTTTCGCTAGTTAATTGCTTCAGTACTGTTAATGATGTTCAAAGTTCGAGCAGCTCTTAACGTTGAGAGCGAACTTGATCGTTTAGGGCTCTGTCTTTTAGTGCATCGCTGCATTTGGCCCTACATAGAGTTAGTTAGTTTTTAGAACTGATTATTGTAGAAGACGTTTACAATTTAAAGTGTTTTTATTGTGAAACATGTGGTCAGTTATTTACTGATTTTATTTTCGTTGCATCTACACACGACGTATACGTGAGACTTTGAATGTACGTGTCATTTGCAGAGATGTTGCAAGTACAAAAGCCACAAGTACAAGTACAAGTACTTAAAACTGACTATCAAGTACAACCCAAGTAGGCCTACTTGCTCTAGCTAAGGCCCACTACACTGTGAGGCATAAAAGCCACATATTGAAAAAGAATGATCCAGTTTTAATATTTTTGTGGTACGAATATTCTGACGCAACTAGCCATCAAATGATTGTTTAGTTTCCCACTTCACCCAATGTTTGCTGCTGCACTACCTGAGAAAAAAACAACAAAATATTGCATTTTTATGAAAACTAGTATTATTAATTAAATGAAATAACACACAAAACACAATTTATCTAAAGTTTCGTCACTTTGACTAATAGTTTATTCAGTTGTCACTTTTAACTGTCTACAGAAAATGTTGGCCCATTAAACGAACATAGGCACTGAACCGAGACACTTTCTTCATTCGTTGTCAGCAGTGTCAGTAATGTTTTGCTCCAGACCAATCCAGACGTCACCAGTCACTTTTTGAATTCATCAACAGCCCAGACACATTGCTGCAAGACGGTCAAACTTTGTAATTTTGATTTTGATGCAGAAATTTGAAAAATATTCTAAAATTTCGCCATTTTGATGATCGGTAGCACAAGGCCAGCGAACGATTGCTATCTCAACGAAAGAGACTAGAAATTAATACAATAGCTATTGCTTGTGCGAATTTGGGAAAGTTTTGAGTGAAAGGAATTTAGGAGGGATTTTTCTCAGTTTCAGGGAAAATTGGAAATCGAGTTAGACTTTGTAGGAAGGATAAGAGTTTGGATAAATTTGGTATAAATTTGGGGAAGAATTTGATGAGAATTAATTTAGAAGAGAGATTTGGTTTAGTAAAATTTATAGAAAAATAGTACATTTAAAAACTTAGTACATCTAGATCAAAAATAGTTATCGAAATAAGTAATAATAAAAAATAGTTAGGAAAATATTTAGAAACCACTACCTTTTAGTTTGTTGAATTTTGTTTGTCCATTTTAAAGCATATTTCGCCTTTTTCCAGGTAATGCAGAAACAAATGTTGAGTTAGGTCTTCATTCCCAATTATGTCAGGAATGTTCATACCAAAAATTATTACAATTGTAATCCAATTGTACACTTTTTTAAGTTTTAATAAAAAAAATTGGTGTGTTGTAATGCCCCCACTGTACAGCTAAAGCTGAGTGGTCCAACTAAATAACAGTGGTTGGCGAACACCGATCACGAAGTAATGAAATTACTGGTTAATAAAAAGATTTCACTGCAATGTTGCCTATTTTCATGTTCATTTTCCCACAATTTTTTGGACAGCTTTGGGCTCTGCACTCAATTATAAAGCATACTGTTTGAATATAAGACAATAAAAATAAAGTACTTGCCACATGTCGATAAGTACCTGACCTTCAAGTACAAGTACAAGTAGCTTACTACATCTCTGGTCATTTGTTGGACAGGTAATTGCAGTCGACAGGAGCGACTGCTTAAGAAGAGTGCGACACAAATCCAGAGGTAATTACAGCATTGCGCTATAAAACCCTTGGTAGCTTTGTAACCTTCTACCGCGTCTCGATTCCGGCCCTTCCCCTCCTCTCCACCGCGGCGGTTATCATCTCGTTGACCGGACGGGATCTGGACGGTATCCGCAGAAGACAAACCCGGCTCAGCGGAAAGCCAATTTCCCATCGGCGGTGTCGGGGTCCTATTGGGCTGAAGATTGCCGTCAAACTAAGGTTAGATTGCAGAGAAACGATGCGGTAAGCTATTGCTATCAACTATGTTGAAAAGCGGTTGCCGACGGCACACTCTCTCAATGCAGACAGAAACGGCAAACACTCACTCTTCTCGTCGGTTGGCGGTAAATATATAGATATATATAACCGGGCAGTAAATTTAGTAAGGGGGTTTTGTGTAGCGTTTTTACCGGTCTTCAAAATACTGGCGGTAAGTCACCTGTTAACTAGGGCAGCTTTTAAAGACTATCGCGGACTTTCTGACCGGCGGTGCCTTTAAACCGTGCTTACGTCGACCGTCCGCGATAGCTTCTATTAACCAGTGGAGGCTACGGTCAGTCACACGTTACCACGAACTTTCTGAATGGCGGTAAACGATTTAACGTTTAAACCGTACTTATATCGGCCGTTCCGCGGTAACGTCTTTCAGTCCTCTTAAACCTATCTTATTTGTCCGATAAATCGTCGTAGACGGTAGATGATCTCTGTCGTTTCTGTAGATCTGCTGTCCGGCGATGAATGACGAATCGATGAAAAGAAGAGAACGTTGTAGATCTTAGTTGACGTTGACGGTAAGTTGTCGTCTCTTATTCAAGAATCGTCGCGGTAAGTTGACGATGAAGATCGTTGACGATGTTGACGGTAGACTGCCGCTCCGGCGAAGATGAAGTTGACGAATCGTCGATGAAGTTACCGGCGGTCGTTGGACTTAGTCTCTTCGACGAGTTGCGGTACAGCTTCCCACCTCCACCCACTGTACCACCATCTACATCTATTCTGGCGGTCGCGGAGATGTCGGCGGTTGATGACGGTAGTGGATGTTGAAATTGATGTTTGGTTGTGGCGGTAGGTCGTCTTATCGGCGGATGTCTTACCGGCGATTTCCCTCACTCTCTCCTACCGGACGGTTTTGGACTTTGTTGAATTTGGACGTCGCGGTAAACTTTGGGTTTACCGCGCGGATGGACAATTTTGGATGCCGCTTACCGGCTTGGATTTTTACCGGTGGTAAGTTGGCGGTAAGTTTCCTCAGCAGTAGCGACGGGATGCGTTCTCTTCTGAGTCTGTTCGAAGACTGGTCCGGTAACGAATTTTCGGTGTATTTATATGGTGGACGAACGCACATTTAAATAGAGATCTGTAGCACATTTTGTGTGGTTGCCCGCACGCACTCGCAGCACGCACCTGTAACTGGCAAGGCGCCATCTCCAAAGGTATGTTTACGATTTTTAGTAAATATTAGAAATTAATATTTTTGGTAGTAAAAATAAGAACTTTATAAAAGAAAGAAAGCTAAATGTGACCTTAGTTTATAAAAATAATAGAGATTTTATTAGTTAAAAATTTGATGATGGACCGTCATGGCTGCGCTTTCATATTGACTAATTTCCGACAGTCATTTTACGACGTCCGACTATCAAAGTTATAAAATAGCTCAGATTCTATAAAGAACGGTATTTGATAGCTAATCCTTTCCTTTTTCTTAAGCCACGTGCGGTTTTCTTCCGAAAAATGGAGAAGTATCCTTTTAAAAGGGTACTTTTGATTGTTTCGAAATTGCGGAAGGTAAACGAAAGAGAGCAAGGTCATTACGTATCCGAGCGGAGCTTACTATACAACGGCGGGTCTCGCAGCTGTGCTGGGGAAACAGTTTATGCTTGCATCAAACGGCTTCCGAAAGCGGTCTCTCACAACGGTAGCGGCACCAGGACACGGTAAGCATGGAAAATGGATCACCGAGGCGGTAGGACGTTACATGACCTTGATGTTGAAAAATTTTGGCTACAGCTTGTAAACAGTAAACGTAGATTTGGCATAGGCCTATAATATGTGCTTCTTTTTGTCAAAATCCGCAATGCCGCTTAAGAGATATAACATATTAAAGTTTGTCCATCTGACCTTGTAGCAACCTTGACTTTGACAACGAACAGACTATTAGACCTAATATTTCAGAAAGCCTCAAATGCGTCTGAAATGCGGTGTGTGATTTTCAGTCGTCGCTTTATTGCAGTTTTTTTTGCCGATTCACCTGCTAAAAAATTTTGAAGTTTTGCAGTATAATAGCTGGTGAAGTGATGACTGATGAAACGTGGTAGCTTACTTAGTTCCCACAATCTCAAAAGTAGCATAGTGGGAGTCGGCTTGTACGATGAGTCGACTCAAGTTCATCTTGAGTCCAGCCACATCATCATTCGTCAGAAATAGACAGATGCAGCGCCGCGGTGCTGAAAAGGTGAAACTCGATACGTCTGAGTGCTGAGAACAGCGTGAGTCGGTCCGTGAGTCGGTCAGTCTGGCATTTCCGGTCAATCCAGTGCCTGACGCGAATGACCAGGTGCGTGCGTGGTCCGCGGGTGGTCAGTTTATCACGTGCTTGGTGCTAGCCATCCGCAGCTCCAGCAGTAAACTCGCACCGGCCGGGAATCCGCGTCCAATTTGCTACTAATTAACGCCGCCACGAAAACTTCTATGTTTCTCTATCATCAAGACAACAGAAAATTTAGGACTAGAGCTGTCACCTAAATATGACCTGCACTCAGTTGTTGCTTTGTCGCAGTACCAGTGCCAAGCGACGTCCTGCCACCGTCAGTTGTTGGCTATCGGCGCTGCGCTAGATGCAAGGGACTCTTATTGCCAGACAGCGTGTCTGTATCCGACTCTGGGTGCGACGGTGTCTGTCCGTCCGCACTCCGCAGGACAGCTGTCGCTAACAGTTGCAAGTCAGATCGCTTACCGTTTTTTGTCTATTTGTCTGCCTGTCCGCTCGTCCGTCCGTCTGTGTATAGCGTTGATCTGTCGTGGCCAACTGGCCATGGTAGTTGAGTCACTTGAAATAATTACGCTTACGCTAAGAATTAGCTGACGATCTTCGTTCCGCGGAGCCTCAACATCGGCGACAACATCGGCTGGTGGCTGGAATACATCGTTCGCGGGTTGCGGCTTAATTCGGTCACTGATTCATCACCAGAGCAAACTGTGACGTCGTACGGAGTGTACTGCGACCGCAGGACGTTCTTGTTACTTGAAGCGAAGCCTGGTCAACTTCGTTCTGGTATTGATTAATCTGTAGGCCTAACTAGGTGTGCGTGCTGTGCTGTTACTCGCAAACTTTATGGCACCTTGTTTTGCCGTTTGAACCATTCCAGCCTAGTTCGCAGTACCAGTGCCAAGCGACGTCCTGCCACCGTCAGTTGTTGGCTATCGGCGCTGCGCTAGATGCAAGGGACTCTTATTGCCAGACAGCGTGTCTGTATCCGACTCTGGGTGCGACGGGTGCAACTGGGTGCAACTGAGTGCAGGTCATATTTAGGTGACAGCTTTAGTCCTAAATTTTCTGTTGTCTTGATGATAGAGAAACATAGACGTCGATCAATATTAAAGTTTTGTTACGGCACTACAGCTTCGTGTGTTGCACGTTTCGCAGCTTGAAACAAGATAGGCCTACATTGCAGTGGTCGCAGTGCAACGGTTCTGGTGCAGTCATATGGAATAGTTTTAAAGAATCTGTGAAACTCGTTTCACTTTTCCGTCGGACATTTGCCAAGAGATTCAGAACAATATTCTGCCCATCATTTCTTTCCACATCTGATGGTCATCATCTCCTTATCGTCGTCGTTATAAGCATTTTGTTATTATTTCTGCCGAAACCAAGCGTCGAGGGGGCTTTTAAAGCTTATCTTTTTGGGTCAGCCAGTTTTTGTCAGCTAAATTTCTCCAAAAAAATCTGAAGGAATTTAGAAAAAAATTGTGGCGGGATTGGGCAATCCGTTTGTCGTGTTTTTTTTCAAGCAGTCTAGCCACAAACTGAAAAACAAACAAACGCCCTGACTTTGTCGCATAAGGTCGACGTTTTTCGGCTTGTAGTAGACTGCCAAGCCTTCCCCAAGGCTAAGTACTGCCCGCATTAGACGTGGCATGCACACAAAGCACAAACAACCTAAGTGACCTTGACCATTGACCTATGACTTTGATATGCAATAGGCTTTTACAGGCGAGGTATACATGTTCGTTCTAAATGTCATTAAGCTAATGCAGCGACTCATGAGATATCGCTGTAACAGAAAAAAAACAAACAAAACAAATTTAGCGACAATGCTGAAAGCAATACTCTCGTCGCTACGGTGGACAGTAATAATACTTCGTCCAGATGATGTGTTCAGAGCACTGTCAGCTGATCCCAGACAGCGGTTCGTGCACGGGGACGCTCCGCCGCTGGTACTATGACACTGAGACAGGAGACTGTAAGACGTTCATCTGGAGCGGATGTCAAGGAAACGACAATCGCTTTCGATCTCGTCGACAGTGCGAACGTCGCTGTAAAGGTCGGTAGCATCCTTTTAGTTCTGGGGATGTCTGTGTATAATGGGGCTAAAACAGTGATTTGATAACCTAGGTTTTTCGGTGTGTAGTCTTTAACAGAACTTTAAAAGCCTCAAAAGTGTTGTTTTCGGTTTTAATGATTTTTTATTTGAAACATTTATAGATGGATGTGATTCGTGACATCGCTAGCTGTGTCAACCAATCAATCAATCAGATTTGCATTATACATGCAGAAGTAGCAGAGCTACTTCAAGATTGAGCAATAACTGCAGGTTTAGATGATGATGACCGGGTATAATTTTTTAGAGTCAGGGTTTAAGATGTTGACAAAACGCTGAGAGAGACTTGAGATGTTGTCCTACGGCAAAATGTCTAGACCTATTGAATGGCGAATAAGATTTAAACTTGCCACCTCAACTTATAAGGCATGCACACTGGCCATCCACCTTACCTTACTGATCTTCTGCAATATCATAAATCCTCAGTGTCCACGCGCTCTTCTACCAGTCAGTTACTTGCAATTCCACGGCATAACTTATCCTTTGGTTCTCGTTCCTTTCGCGTGTCTGCTCCGAGAATTTGGAACTCCTTAACTCTTCAAATTCGTCAACGTCAAACCTTGGCTACATTCAGATGTCACTTAAAGACCCACTACTTTCAGTCAGCCTTTTCTGCCACCTAGCGTCCATCATCCTATGGGCCCTGATTTTTTCTGAGACTTTGGCGCTTTATAAATCATTTACTTACTTACTTACTTACTTACACGGGTGATGATGATGATGATGGAGTTTAAGGTTTTCGATTTAGCTGTCGTTTTGCGATAAAATGTGTTTCAATTGTATGATTAATTGATTGTCAACGAAGCATCTAGATTCTAGACCGGTAACGGCTGTGAGTGACTCGGTGACGTTGCTAGCTGTGTAACTGCTGTGTCTATCAGACGGTGGACCAGCGACCGGCGATGATCACCGTATGTCGACGTATTTCCGCGCCGTCTCACGCTCCGGCCGCCATTGTCCTCGACTGCGTTGTGGTGAACATGGTTCCAGCTGTGCACCTGGTACCTCGCCCGTGTTCTCGACAGACGACGCCGGCTGTCCGATCTGTACGTGTCGCCATCTGACGGCGTTCTTGCGCCCGAGTTCCACCTGCCCGCCGCTTGACTGCAGTCACCTCGTCTGCGTCGGTCCGATCCGCTTCAGCAGTCGACTGGTCGGACACTGCCCGGTCTGTGAGTGCGTAGCCGTCGATGAGAACGATCAAACGACGGAATCAACAACCGTGACGTCATCGTGTCCCGAGCTGCACTGCGCGTCCCGGTGTCATGGCGGCCGGAAGTTGGACGCGCGGACCGGATGTGAGACGTGCGAGTGTAACCATGACGACGGCGACGCATGCGCGGACTGTGTGGCGGTGTGTGCCGGCGTGACGGCCGAGTCAGCACGCTGTGCCGCCGTGTGTGGCTGCAACGATGACATAATCAACGACGTCATTGGTGACGTAATGGATGACATCATGAGCACCGGGCACTCGTGTCTGCCGGTGCAGTCGGCGGACTGCGAGTCACACGCCGGCTGCAGCCTCAGCTTGGATGCCGACGGCTGCGAGGTCATATTATTATTCATCATATCATATGTGACAATTATACTGCCCTCCACTATTAATATATGATAAAAAGGCCATTTCGCAGTACGTACAGGAGGAAGTTCAAAGTGATTAAAACAGTCAAAGTCCATCAGAAACAATAAGCTATACAAATTTATCGAACTGCAGTCATTTGTTTTGACGCAGATTGTTAACGTTTCAGCAACTGCTGCTGCCTTCTTCGGAACGACTGTCCGCCAGGTGTCGCTGCAACGGACAGTAAGCAATAATAGACGTGTGGAAGATGGTAGGACCTCTTGTCTCGGTTCACCGACTTATTATTAAATTACGTTTTAACCTAGGAATCAACTCAATCATATATAATTATAACCCTATCCATACCCCAGTTCTATATTTGTTGTATCTGTGTTCTTATGGACTATGTTACATTTTTGTGCTTACGCTGTGTTGTTTTGCACTGTTGCACTATTGTTTGGCTGTTTGGCTATTATTGATATTCGATCATCAACAATAATAATATTGAACAGAATAAAATGTTTCGAGTGGTCGTTTGAAGGTCTGCCGCTGCACGGAGGAGACTTCGACCGAGTCTCTGCCGTCCTCTGGGTCCGTCTGTCCGTCGATGAAGACCTGCTCAGTGACGTGTGGTCCCGGGGTCAACGGGTACGCGTTCGATGAGAACGGATGTCTCCTGTGCGCCTGCGCAGAAATCGCCACCACGTCGACGACGAAGATAACGACGACGAAAACGAGGTCGCCGTGCGTTATATCCCGTTTACACGATCCAGCAAACGTCCAGCACATGTATTCAAAATACACGTGCTAATTGCTCGACGTTTCCTGGAAATTTGCTGGACGTTTGCTGAATCGTGTAAACGGGGTATTACTCTGCACTGGCAGAGCCAAAATCTGGATGTAAGGGGGAGGAACTTGAGAGGTAAAGTGTGGGAAGGCGTGCCTCCTCGTTACTGGGGAAGGGTTTGGGGATGACCCCCACAAGGGAAAAAGCTTGGGGAAAGAGCTATGTCTTTTCGTAGAAAATTTCTCCAGTTTTTTATGTATAAAAATGAAAGAAGTGTTTGGGTGTATTTTTGGCACTATTTTAAGTAACTGAGTAGGCTTCTAGGGGGGGCACGTGTCCCCAGTGGCCTTCTATGGCTATGCCAGTGTACGCGGGACTGCGCATTACAGGACGTGAACTCATGTTTCGTTGAGAAGTAGAATTAACACTATAGCTAACATTTTTTACGCGCGAAAGCAGCTACTGCTTTCAGCGCGTCTTAGCCATCGAAATTATGTCTGTCTGTCTGTCTGTCACACGGGTGGATCAGTCAAAAACGGTGCAAGCTAGGATCACTTAATCGTCACTGTCGGCTGCCTGAAAGACTCTAGTTTCAGAAACCGTAAAGCTTTTCCATAAATTCGAACGGGGTCACCCCGAGCGAGGGCGCTAAATGAGAAAAGGGTGGGAAAAATTTGCGATTGTTGGCCAATAAGTCGCTGTATCTCAATAACGGTGCGAGGTATGGCCTATTTTACTATGAATCACTAATAAGAAGTCGTACACTGGCTCTTGATTGCCACCGAATTCAATGACATTAAATGATCTTGAACGTTAAAATAGGGGGTTTTGTGGATTTTTCGGCGATTTCGGGCTGCGAGACACATTTCAAGAGCGAATTGCGCCGAAACCGGTTTAGATAGACATGGACAAGCTGCATATGGAATTTTCAGCATTAAACGTAGATTTCGACGGTCTAAGTCTCGATTTTCTAGGTTCAAGGAAACCTGTGCACGAGCGGCATTCCCGTAAAAGTCGTTATTTTACCGTTGTTGGCCAGTAATTGCAATAGGCTTTTGCGCGTCTCGTCAGCATTATCTCAAATTTCTTGTTTCTTACAATTAATACCACCGAGATAATCGCAAACATGAACTGAAGTCTAACTGTGGTGATATTTTTTTCTCAAAACCAACATTTGCATGATTATATCTATACCAGATAAGAAAAACAAGAAATTTGAGCTAATGCTCACGAGACGTGCAAAAGCCTATAGCATGCCCGTGCTTATCTGCAACCGTTTTCACGAACGACTGCGACTAGCCAACATCGGAAAAATAGCGACTTTTAAGGGGGTACCGTTTTTTGGTGCCCTCGTGCGCAGGTTTTCTTGAAACTAGAAAATCGAAACTTAAACCGTTGAAATCTACGTTCAATGCTGAAAATTTCGTGTGCAACTTGTGCATGTCTATTTCAATTAATTTCGGGGCAATTCGCTCTTTGAAATGTGTCTCGCAGCCCAAAATCGCCAAAAAATCCATAAAACCCCTAATTTAGCCTTTAAGGTCATCCAAGGTCATTGAATTCGGTGGCAGTTGAGAGCTAGTGTATGACTTGCTATTAGTGATTATTAGTATAATAGGCCCTATCTCGCACCGATACGGAGATACAGCGCAAAATCGCAAATTTTTCCCACCCCCTCTCATTTAGCACCCTCGTTCGGGGTGACCCCGTTCGAATTTACGGAAAAGCTTTACAGTTCCTGAAACTAGAGTATTCAGGGCAGCCGACGGTGAAAACTCGGTGATCCTATAGCTTGCACCTTTTTTGACTGATCCACCCGTGTGACAGACAGACAGACAGTCAGACGGACAGACGGACAGAACTGCGATGGCTAAGACGCGCTAAAAGCAGTAGGTGCTTTCGTGCGTAAAAAATAATGAGACGGCAGCTAACACCAAAATTAATCCGTACATTACCGATTAACAGCAGACAGCTGCAATGCAAATGAATACGTTTTTTTCGTAATTCGCCCAGGGATTAGAAATTTTTACGCTTTCAGCGCGTCTTAGCCATCGCAATTCTGTCTGTCCGTCTGTCTGTCACACGGGTGAATCAGTCAAAAACGGTGTAAGCTAGCTTCACCATCCGCTGCCCGGAAGACTCTAGTTTCCGGAACCATAAAGCTTTTCCATAAATTCGAAGGGGGTCATCTCGAACAAGGGCGCTAAATGAGAGGGGGTGGGTAAAATTTGTGATTTTTGGCCAATAAGTCGCTGTATCTCAGTAACGGTGCGAGATAGGGCCTAGGTTACTATTAATCACTAATAGGAAGTTGTACACTAGCTCTCGATTGCCACCGACTTCAATGACCTTGCATGATCTTGAACGCTTAAATAGGGGTTTTATGGATTTTTCTGGCGATTTTGGGCTGCGAGACACTTTTAAAGAGCGAATTGCGCTGAAACCAATTGAGATAGACATAGACAAGCTGCATATGAAATTTTTAGCATTAAACGTAGATTTCGACAGTCTAAGTCTCGATTTTCTAGGTTCAAGGAAACCTGCGCATGAGGGCATCAAAGAGCGGTACCCCCATAAAAGTCGTTATTTTACCGTTGTTGGTCAGTCTTTCGTGAAAACAGCTGGAGATAGACTGACAGTTTGCGAACATGAACTGCTATAGGCTTTCGCGCGTCTCGTGAGCCTTAGCTCAAATTTCTTGTTTTATCGGTTTTCAGTTCAGCTTTTCATTAGGAAAAACTTCATTGAACGAACTCCGTTTTTAGCGATCGTTAGATTAAGAGAAACGGAATAGAATAGGCTAAAGATAAACCTTTTTACGCGCGACAGCAGGAACTGCCATAGCCCGTCTTAGCCATCGCAATTCTGTCCGTTTGTCCGTCTTTCCGTCCGTCTGTCACACGGGTGGATCAGTCAAAAACGGTGCAGGGTGGGATCATCAAATTTTCACCGTGGGGTCCGTGAAAGACTCTCAGAATCCGTAAAGCTTTTCTTAGAAATTTCACGGGGGTCACCCCGAGCGAGAGCGCTAAATGAGTGGGGTAGGGAAAATTTGCGATTTTTAGCCAATAAGTCGTCGTATCTCAGAAACAGTGAGAGGTAGCGCCTAAGTTACTATTAATCACTAATTAAAATATGAAGTCGTCCACTGGCTTTCGATTGGCACCGAAATCAATGACCTTGGATGACTTTGAACGCCAAAATAGGGTTTTGCTGACTTTTTGGCGGTTTTGGGTTGCGACACACATTTCAAGAGCGAATTGTGCCGAAATCGCTACAGATAGACCAGGACAACTTGCGTATGAAATTTTCGGCATTGAACCTAGTTTTCATTAGTTTAAATTTCGTCTTCCTGCGTTCAAGGAATCCTCCGTACGGGGACGTTAAACTTAGGTACTTTTTTTAAAAATGCGGGTTTTTCGGCCGTTTCAACAACACAGGCCGTGCGAGACCGGTGATGCCATCTGGCCGATGATTTTCATTCATTTATTTACATGTGAATAAATGATTGAAAATCATCGTGTCTTAAAAAAACTCCTAATTGCTGCGATCGGTAATCTTAGATTTTATTCGTAGTGGGCCTTCAAACATGCACTGCTGTCGCGCGTTCCCCTTTGCGTTAGCTGGACTTTCTTGTTTTTAACGAAACAATGAACGTCACGTAGACGACAACTGTCACGTGTGCGTCTGCAGGAAACCGGAACCGGAACCGGAACTGGAAACGACGATCGTCGTTCCTCTCGATGACGTCACGAAGCGGCCGACGGCGTCTAGTGATTGCCATGGCAATTGCGCGACTACGGCGGAGAAGATTGAGCGGCAACAGAATGACGTCAGCAGTGACAACAGGTGCGAGATGGAAGGCGTGACCTGCGATGACGACTGCGTGGTGGCTCTTGATGACAATGGCTGCCAGTTCTGCCTCTGTGACGACATCGGCGACCGAACACCGGCGTCGGAACCAGAAGTGGAAACGGAAAAGGAAATAAAAGCAATGACCACCGATCGGACGACGACAACCAACCATAGATGTAATAAGTGTTTTTACGTTGTTTTTATTTTTTTGCACGTTTTTACGCTTTTTGACGTTTGTCAACGTTTTTTTTATTTCTAAAAGAAAACCTTTGTGAAAATTTTATCAAAAACTTCGAGAAGCATTTTCAAAAGCACAAAAACAAATTAATAGGGCATAGATTATTATTATTTAGTTAGTTTCGACGTCTTGTGTTTTCAGTTTAAAGTTTTCTCTCCAGCCATACCCCACCTACAGTATGAGGCATTAAGCAAAAGGTTTAACAAATTAGGGCTAAAGTTTTTCTATTCAACGTTTATAAGAGTTTTTCTATATATCTGCCACGTTTTTGCATTTTTAACGTTTTTATTCTGGCTGCAGAAATTAACAATTAATTAATTAATTGGATTCTACATTTTTCGGTTTTTTAATTGACTACAAAAATTAATCAAAATTAATTGATTAATTTGGTTTATTTTGGACAGTATTTGATTAATCGGTTGCAGCGTTAGTTTAAACAAGATAGTGTTCATACGAAGAGTACAGGGAGTCTGTCCAATGTATTTCGATAGTTTACAGTATATGTCTGTACGAATATAATCAGTGAGCTATCTAGACTGGTAGAAAAAACTCAAACAATAAAATTTCAAATTGTACAGCGCAATGGCCCCTTCATCCTTCTCTATTATTTTAACTAAACAATAAACATTGTCAGTCACGAGACCATTGGATTCGTCACCAGCGCTTTACTATAAATGGTCCATCGTCACCATGCGTCTATCTTGCACTGTTGTGAAGATATGGCGCCTCAAAGATAATAGGATCACAAACTTGACCTTTTGGGATCACGTGATCATTCGACTCCCAGGTGTCGACTTCCTATCGGTGGTTCATGGTGACCATGCGTCTGTCTGGCACCGTTATGGAGATATAACGTCTCAAATGTTGGACGCACGAACGTTGACACGGAAAGAAAGATGGAAGAAAGAAAGGAGAAAAAGGAAGGGGGAGGGGGAGGAAAGTGAAAGGGAAAGTGGAAGGGGAAAAGGAAAGGAAAGGAAAGGGAAAGGAGAAGGTGAGGGGAAGGAAGAGGGAAGAGGAAGAGAAAAGGGGGAAGAGAAAAGGGAAGGAAAAGGAAAAGGAGAAGGGAAGGGAAGGGGAAGGGAAAGTGGAAGGGAAAGGAAATGGGAAACGGGAAAGGGGAAGGAAAAGAGGAAGGGGAAAGAAAAAGCAAGAGGAAGGAAAAGTGGAAGGAGAAGGGGAAGGAAAATGGGGAAGGGGAAAAAGGAAGGAAAAGGGAAAGGGGAAGGAAAAGGAAAAGGAGAAAGAGAAGGGAAAGGCATAGGCGGATTTAAGGAGGGGGCCAAAGGGGCCATGCCCACCCCCAAGATGCCAAATTCGCTTTTTTTGCCTAGCATATGCAGTGCATTTCTGCAGTAAAACTAATAAAATTTATACTCAATGTATGCATTTTAGGGGATTTTCATGCCCAAAAAACCGTTTGCACCCGGGGCTGCGCCCCTGCGACAGGCTTCTCCACAAGAAGTCCATCTTTGTTTTCAGCTTTTGGCCTCAATTTTTGCCCCTTGGGAGCTAGTTCGCCTTTTTGTGACTTTAATTCTTGGCCATGTCTACGTAAGAGTAAGTAACAATAAACAATAAATAACGCCAGGGAGTTTAAACCATATAAAACTAATTAAAGCAAACGTTACAAGAAAAACCAGGAAAGGTTTTTTTTGGAAAATTAGGGGGAGTTGAATATTATTATTATTTTGCATTTTCATAATGTTTACGATATCTTGCAACCAGAAGGGTTCTGTGACGCTTAAAATGCAAATGCAGCAAATTCGTTTTTCTCCGGGGCTCCGCCCCGGAAGCCGTTGGGGAGCTCATGACGCTCCCCCAAAGTCCCTAGTCGGCAGGGGAGAGGGATACTTTCCCCCATTCCCCTCCCCGTCGACGCCTGCGGCGCCTCACCTTAAGTTTGGGGGGATTGTTCCAAGGACTTAGGAGGATAGACGCCCTTGAATAACGTCAATCTCCATCATCATCATCATCAGTTTATTTTGGAAACACAAAACAGGACAATGTCAGAAAATACAGAACAGAACAATAAAACATGTGTTCCAAGGGTCAGAAAGGCCGCAACGGCACTTACAACTGCCCATA
>Ga0209367_1005463_pt1 | contig 17617 bp, 8 predicted proteins | sample WorMetLIZISLAND2_FD_187412 | JGI IMG/M metagenome (GOLD analysis project Ga0209367, IMG submission 187412) | Marine gutless worms symbiont microbial communities from Max Planck institute for Marine Microbiology, Germany - Olavius geniculatus... ... | reverse complement strand
GGAGGAAAAAGGGGAGGGGAAAAGAGAAGGAAGGAGGGAGGGGGACATTCCGCCGCCTTTTGGCTGAAGCCTAGATCCGCCACTGAATTAGATACTTACTATTTAAAAATCATTTTGGTTTTTACGCGCGAAAGCAGATAGACTGCTTCAGCGCGTCTTAGCCATTGCAATTCTGTCTGTCTGTCCGTCCGTCTGTCCGTCCGTCACACGGCTGGGTCAGTCAGAAACGGTGCAAGCTAGGATCACCAAAGCTTCACCGTCGGCTGCCTGAAAGACTCTGGTTTCAGGAACCGTAAAGCTTTTCCATTAATTCGAAGGGGGTCACCCCGAACAAGGGCGCTAAATGAGAGGGGAGTAAATAAATTTGCGATTTTTAGCCAATAACTCGCTGTATCTCAATAACGGTGCGAGATAGGGACTACATGTAGGTTACTATTAATCACTATACTATTAATCACTAATAGGAAGTCGTACACTGGCTCTCAGTTGCCACCGAATTCAATGACCTTGGATGACCATGAACCCAAAATAGAGGTTTTATGGATTTTTGGCGATTTCGGGATGCGAGACACATATCAGGAGCGAATTGCGCCAAAATCAGTTGAGGCAGACATGGAGAAGTACGAAATTTTCAGCATTGAACGTAAATTTCGACGGTCCAAGTCTCGATTTTCTACAGGTTCAAGGAAACCTGCGCGCGAGGGTACCTCCGTAAAAGGTATTTTTATCGTTGTTGGCCATGCAGTCTTTCATGAAAACGGTTGCAAATAGGCATGAGCGTGCTGCCTATCACAACAAGCAGTGACGAGCTTTTCAGTCGTATCAACATCGATGAACTTTCAAAATAAGGTTTTTAACTTGTTTTTTTGCGATCTTCAGCTGCAGCGCACACTCTAAGAATGAACTGCGACGAAATGGCTGGAGATAGACTGACTGCAGTTTGCGAACAGGAACTGCTATAAGCTTTCGCGCGTCTCGTGAGCATTAGCTCAGATTTCTTGTTCATGCTAGGCCTAGACCTACTTAACATTTTGTTCTCCTTCTTCTAGTTCTAGGCCTATAGGAGTGATTTCTGTTTCCTATAGTATAGGTCTTAGTTCGGATGTAAACCATGTTCACCGGCCATTTCCCGGGTTTAGTTCATGTGAGTCGCCGATGGTTTTGTCGTTCTATGTACTGTACTAGACTCCATACTGGTTCATGGCCTAGCTATATCTAGCCATTAGCCATATGATATTATCTGACAGTTTCTGTAGGCTACACTGCAATCTCGGTATGCCTTGAATCCGATTGGTTGCAATTAACGATCATTATCAAAAATAAGAATACTAAGAATACGCGCAGTTGTCTGACTTTATTTTTTTAAATTCGAACATTTTAGTCACGACATTTGTCCGTGACTTACAAAGTTATTTATGGGCCACTAACATATAAGCCTATCACAGAACGTGATTTATGTCTGGAATGTTCAGCATAATCTAGGCCAATAGGCCTACTACGGTGTTAATGGCTGATAAATTGCCGCTGCTCTGCATGGCTTCACTACTGGCCCAAACTGTCGTGGCGGCGTGACACATATCTGTCAGTGAGATATGCGGATGTACCTGTCACCCGTCACAGACACGGAACTACTCAAGCCCCGGCCCGGCGTGCTTCTGCGATTCCCATCAATGATGAACGCAGGTCGCAGGCAGGCTGAGGCTATATCTGAGATACAGCAGTGCAGCAGCAGCCCAGCAAAGTGAGCGGAGCGTTGCGTAGTACTGTGTTCAACCTATAAGCCGTGTCGTGGCAGCCCACAGCGTGCTGGGCCGTTGGCGAGAGCAGCGGCGGGAGGGGGGGGCACGGGGGCAGAGGGGACGCGAAGCGCTCCGGCCGCCGCGCTCCGACCGCCCACTGCGCCCAGTGCGCTTCTGAGAAAAATCGTTTTGGACGCGGCATCGTCGAGCCGAAGGCCAGGGGCGTGTTCTCGGAAATATCGGCCGGGCTTATTGTAATAATTCGCGGTAACTCCAGCCGCGCGCTGCCGCTGATAATGTTGTGGCCCGGCGACGTCTCGTTCGACGATTTTCTTGTGGTCGGCAAGAAATCGCTGCTGTAGCGACTGAGGCCGGCTATGATAATAGCAGCACGACGACACATGCCGTCATGGGTACTGTGCTGTATGTGTGTGTTGTGGCGCCGTCGTGTCGCAAGCAACCGCCGGCCACTTGTCCGTACTCTGTCTCTGCCGCAGCTAGCCCCTCCCCCGCCGTCATCATTAGGCTCGGCTGGCTGGCTGCGGATGTTGATACCTAGCTGACCCACACGCTGTCCTCCGCCTCTATTTCTACGCAGAATGAATTTATGGTCCAACTCGGCGGCGCCGCGAATACTGGACCGCCGCCGCGACCCACCGATCATTACACGGTGTTTCATAAAAAGGGACCCCTTTTTGTTTTTTTTATAATTCACTGAAATGATGATCAATTTACACAAAATTTTTACCAGTTGTAGCTAAAGAAATTCTTATTCAAAATATTTTAACAAGAAATGGGTGTTGATTAAATATTCTTTGCTAGTCGTGATATAACGCTGACGTCATACTGTGTCGTGAGTACAAGCCGGATTGTCTGAACTGGTACTGTCAGTTGCTACTCTGCTTCAATGGTGAACTTAAGCTGATTCATTAATGAAAAATATTTATCATGTCAGCGCTAAGCAACATGGGAGCTGAAATCGGGCGTCTCGCAAGCCAGAAACTCAACCATCTTGCAAGCTCAGTGTGCTAGTGCACTGTCTTGCTCGAACATGTGAAAGTCCAACTATCCCCACAGACACGTAAATGCGATCGCTTTTCACTTTTTTGTGGCTGCAACTGGAAAACTTCAAATATTTGTTACCAACAAACCAGATTTTTCACCATCGGAGCAGAGTAGCAACTGACAGCACCAGTTGAGTCTAGCAAGTTTGTACCTGTGACACATTATGACGTCAGCGTTACATCACGACTAGCAAAGAATATTTAATCAACTGACATATTTTGTTAAAAAATTTTGAATTAATATTGTTTTAGGTAACTGGTAAAAATTTCGTGTAAATTGCTCATCATTTGAGTGAATTATGAAAAAACAAAAAGGTGTACTTTTTATGAAACACCGTGTATATCGAGAACACAGCGGCGCGGAATGTGAAGTCAAGGGTTTCGATTGGAGAGTTCGTCGTCGTGAAGCTGTTATGACGACGACGACGTCGAGAGTCTGGTTGGAAGAATTAATCCGGCGGCGCGGGGACGGTGGATGAGTCAGGGTTGACCGAGGGTGAACGTACGCGTGTCGGCGTGTCTGTAGACTATAGACGGTGAAACGGTGTCTGAGTGACTCCGTCCAGCAGGGCGCCGATTCATGCGTCATCGTGTACGCTGCCCGGTAGCACATTGTCACCGTCGTCCGTGCGTCGTCTGACGACTGATGTACGCGTCCCGTGACGAGTTAAGTCGCAGAAGGACGCACGCGGAAGGTGGTCGACTGATCGGTCAAGTCAACCCACGGCTCGGGCTCGGCCAGCGGGAACGACTTCGCCAGCATTGATCATTCATAACACTCAGACTCACTACGGCCGCGGTGCCCGGCCGCCGGCCGGCCATCAGCGGCGCACAAGGGCGGAGTCGCGGCGGCGTTTTTCTCAGTAACGGCACACTAACGGCGTGAGTTGTCGGCACTGTGCCGCGTGCCGTCTACCGTGGCCTCGACTGGCCAGGCAAGCCGGCCATTGTATACGTTGAGCCGAGCTGCAGGCAAGCGTTCCTGCGAACTCTAGTGCGTGTACTTGCCAGTCTGTCAGTGGCGTATATAATGTCAGTCGCTCGCTAATGGCCCTGTCGTTGTATGCTCGACTGTATAGTGCGCCGATTCATTCAGGCTTTCATAGATTAAGAAAAGAAGCTAACAGGTGAACTGAGTTAGAAGGAAGTTATCGTTGTAGTGTGGTGGTCCACTCCGTCGAGTAGAACAGGCAGACATTGAACGTATCGTTGAACAGTCGTCGTCGGAGCGGCGCAGCGAGATGAAAGATTGGATCACGATGGTCGACAGATCGTGCTGGGACCAGTCGTTCATCGACGCCGATTCCGCCGGACGATGTGTTGTCGGCTGCCCCGAGCGCTTCGTCGACGTGTTTGATGACGATCAGAACTGGCTGGACGGCTTCCCGTCCAGTTCCGTCGTCCGCAAGTCCAACAGTTGTACAGATGGAACGTCCTGGTCGTCGGCGCTGAGCGAAGACGCCGTCGTACAGCGATTGAATGGATTCTGTAACTCTGATCCGCCGCCGCCGCCGACGATCCTCTGTTCATCGCCGTCCAGCGGACCGGACAGTGGCCGAGCTTCGACGTCGGACGATCGTATGTATCAGAACGGATTTCTGGCGGTGGACAGACACTCGACATCGTCGTCGTCGTCGTCGACGTCGGCCGCGGAGCCGTCGGCGGAACTGTGTCCGGCGGGGTCCGGCAGTGATCTGATTCTGCTGGACAGCGGAGCGTTTAGCGCCTCGTCGTCGAGTTCGTCGAAGACCGCGCCGCCTGCCGACGTGTCTACTACTAGTCAGTCCGAGGTGGAGTCGTTGGCGGCGGACACCCAGTCGTGGGTGACGACGACCGCTGCCGGTGCGGCGTACAGCCGAGTCGCGAGCTTCCTGCCGGAGTGGGACGTGGAACGACTTGAGTCCGCCTACCGACTGCTGGTCTCGTGCGGCTTCTACTACGGCCGACTGACGATGGACGAGGCTACCGAGCGGCTGAGTCGGTGTCCTGTAGGCACGTTCCTACTGCGAGACAGCAGCGACCGGCGCTACCTGTTTTCAGTGAGTGTCCAGACGTGTCGCGGCACGACGTCGATCCGCATGTCGTATCGTAGTGGACTGTTTCGTCTGGACTGCAGCGTCGAGCAGGAGCACATGATGCCGACGTTCGACTGTCCGCTGCGCCTCGTGACGCACTACGTCCGACTGTGTTTTGGCAGGGGAGATCGGTCGTCGCCGTCGTCGACGCCAGGAGCCGTCCATCGGCACAGCTACGTACTGCTGGAGAGTTCCGGACGCCGCGATACTCCAGTCTTGCTTATCCGGCCGTACCGCGAGCGCCCGGCGTTCCTAGCTCATCTTTGCCGACGGAAGATCCAGCAGTCGCTGTACGCCGGAGGTTGCGGCGAGTCAGGACGGGACAGGGCTGTCGACCGGCTACAGCTGCAGCCGTCTATGAAAACCTACCTCAAGCAGTATCCGTATGACCTGTAATCATAACTTCTGAACTATATCCATCGATTTGTCTGTGTATGACTTGTCACAATACTCGGTTATACCTCAACCAACACACGATTACCGATTGTATTATCCGGCGTCGTCGTGGGCTGAGAATATGGGACTGATGGCAGGGGCAGGAAGTGGTAAAATTTTCCGACAGACGGCGGCATATTTCTCACAGGGGAGATCATGGGTGCTCAGAAGTTTAATTTTCCCCCATAGTTTCTCTAAAATGATGTATTTTCAGCCCCAAATTTTGCTTTTTGGAATTTTTCGACAGTCTACAAATTTAGAGGGAAGAGCATTTGCTGTCTGTCGTTCTCCCACGACGCCACTGGTATTATCTGTATGGATAATGTACTTTCCGTCTGCACGGACCGGCCGTAGAGTAGAAATTATACGCTAATCATCTTCACTGCAGTCTCTAACCTTATCTTAAACTAAACCGAATCCTCACTAACTTTAAGCCACGAACATAAAACAGTCAACGCTGTGACTGTCGTTGACTGTAATTTTTGGCCGTCTGTGTGGACGGGAAGCAACATTCGCATATCTGTTGCGCCTACATTGATGTATTGATGTTACCGTCAGTTCGTGTTTGCGAGTTGATGTCCGGACCACAGGCGCCGTGATCCGGGGTTTGGGACTAGACCGTTCCATTTTTTCCGTTAAACGATGCAGTACAATACAATATTATATACAGCCGTATACCTAAGTATGCTGTCGTATTTTTCTAGTTTTTAGAAGTTGCGGTTGTTTAAACACTCAATGGGGCTCTCGCAGATAAGCCCAGTTTCTCAATAATGAGTTTTCACGGTGTAAAAACTAACCCAAGTGATGCCTATAATAATCTTGGTTAAACTGCATAATGTGTGCGCCGAGTATTTTCACCGCGCACTCATTTTTGCACTCACCGCGGCCTGTGGTCTTCGTGACTTATGTCTGAAGTCTGCCAGTGTGTATAGAACACTACTGTGAAAGTCTGAACCGTGGCGGCGACTGTAGAATATTGCGTACCCTTTTGGGATGTTTTGTGAGTTCCCGTCTACCTGCCCACCACCGGTGTCTTAGCATTTCGCCTAATCGCTCCCCCAGTTGGGTATACTGCAGAGCCCCAACCGAAATCGAACTAGGGTTAGGGTTAGGGTTAGGCTAAGTAGGCTATACGACGCGAAATGAGATTAGGCAAAATGAGACGACACCCGTCGTATACTTTCTTACGGTCGGCCAAAAAATGGTACAGAAAAAATGATGAACGACAAAACAAAGCTTGTCAAAAAAGCAAAAAACGACAAAGCAAGTCGTTGTTGTTGGTCCGCCTATCAAAAAAAACTTTTGAAAGATTAGGCAAAATGGGATTAGGCGAAATGCTACCCAACCCTACCACCCATGGGACCAGCCGATCAGCGCAGTATTTGGCCGCCGCCGCTACGGCTATTCGAGAGCTTCGTGATAAGTCAGGGTGATCGATTCGATTCTGGTTGTCGTTGTTGTTTTTTATGATCTAGGTTATATTATGCAAATGTGTAGGGTGGCCGGCCGCCATATTGTGCATGTGACGTCATCTGCATGTTGCCCACAGTCTCGTCTAGTGTGGATTACTTAGTATCAGTTAAATCTGCATATTTGTGCTTGTATTGTGACTTAAGATTAAATACGATGGCCCGGATATTATTTTGTCAACACTGAGGAGTTATTTTAGGTTATTGTGACCCAGCAGTGGCGGCGGAACTGGATACATGCCCCCAATTTTCAAAAGTATTTATTTGGCCCTTAGTTTTGATTCAGAATAGCTCTGTATACTTGTCTCTTACATTAAACATTACTGATCGACAGGGTTTAATTGGTTAACTTTCATTGGCGAAGTTAGAAAAAATAACAACAGATGTTTGTTTCTCTTTGTCGCGTACGCTTTCTTCCCCGTACGTGCGATTTTTGCAGCTTTTGTTGATGTAACTAAAATGCTCTAAAACGCCATTGTGAGATCGAAAAAGTCGGGTGGGAAAGTGCCCCTTTCCCCATCCCACCTTTGTCGGCGCATGCCATTCGGTCCTCGACTTTTCCTGCTGTCTTTAAAATAGTTTCCGCCGCCACTGTGACCTATGGGCTCTTGGGCAGATACGTCGACGTGAATGGCCACTGCCACGTTCAGTGATATACAGGGTGGGCCAAAAAGTGGCACTATTTATTGTACGCCTCATAACTTCACCAGATATTAACCGATTTTCAAAATTTTTTCACTGTTAGAATCAGGAGACAATTTGTAATTAAACTGTTACTACAGATCCCGCCACACCTCAAGTGTGTCGCTACACTACCTCGTGAGATGTCAGATGACGCACTCAAGCCGACGACGCCATTGACCAGTTGCGTGATCAACGTTGATCGAGCCTGGCATGTGGCACCCAAACAACCCAGACTTAAATCCAGTTGATTATGCTGTTCGGGATGCCCTTCAACAGATGGCCTATCAATGTTGACGATTCACGACAGTCAACCAGCTAAAGAAATCCATTGTCGCTGAGTGGGGCAAAGTGCCGCAGCGTTTGGTTGATCGCGCCATTGGTCAGTGGCGTCGCCGGCTTCGATGCGTCGTCCAGCAACAAGGAGGACACATTGAAAATTTGCTCTGAAAACTGTAAAGATGTGATTTTTAGACAGTAACTGAGACAACAAGTGCGTTGTTTCTGTTGCTAATTTTTTAAAATGTGTTGTTACAAAAGTTGTCTCGTTTTTAGTTGTTATTGTTAAGACACTGATGTTTCACAAGGTAGTGTAGTGACACACTTAGGGTGTGGTGGGACCTATAGTGAGAGCTTTATTGCAAATTGTCTCGTGATTCCGACAGTGAAAGAATTTTGAAAATCGGTTAATATTTGGTGAAGTTGAGGTATACAAAAAATGGTGCCATTTTTTGGCCTACCCTGTACAGTGATACCACTCATAGGTCCATGACAGCCACACGCTGCCTAGCAGAGTAATATTTATTGCAAACGCTGCTAATATAGTATTGTCAAGTGCGCCAGTTAACCACGTGAATGCTACACTTCGTTCTGTGTTACCATTTCGTCGTTTCGTTTTGTTATTGAAATGATATTAAATGTGTTATTGTAATAATGTTATTAAAACAATATTTATTATTCGCAACCCGTTGTACATTTTAGCAGTATGTCGTGTAAAGGGTTTCATTTAACGCAGTCTGATGGTGTTAAACGTCTTTCAGTCGCAGTTTGTTGATTGATTCTATGCCGGGCTACATAACTTAAGCCAAATGACTGGATGTACTCGGTGGTCGGAAAGTAAGCACAAAATTTGTTTGCTTACTAAATTTGTAAAATGATGATTGATTTTCAATAAGCCTATTCTTTCGCAGGAACTTTTGGCACAAGCCAAGTTAAATTAAAGTTAGATTTACAGTCGGGTGATATTTAAAATCCGGCACCTATCGAACCCTTAGCTTGTGTATTTGAGTATTCAAAATCGGAGATTAATATTTCACAGTATTATTTCACAGTTTCACAGTGTAATGTAGTGCAGTGACGCGTTTAAGTTGTGGTGGTATCTTTATTTTTTGCAACTTGACAGCTGAGTGCGAGAGAAAAATCTCAAAATCGGTTAATTATTTTACTTCCGCGATATAGTGACAGAAATATGATGGCTTACTTTTTGGACCACCCGGTACACGGCTATCTGTAGATATATTTTGCGATAAACATTACAGCCCTGAATTGTCAGCGTGGGTTAAAAAGTCGGAGACAACAAGTTGCAATTTTGGTCCGACAAGTGCAATTTTTTTGACAGGGGCAATATGGGTAATCGAAATTTCAATTTTTCCTCTAATTTTGTATTTCTTGAAAAACAATTTATGACAGACAACAATTTGGTTAAATAGTTGTTCCCCCTTCTCAGCCACAATGCACTGTAAATTGAAATATTGACGAAATTAAAACTTTGTAGTAAAGCAAACTAGACGCTTTATTACTTGCGAATATCGCAGTTGTGTTTCTGAATACAGGATGTACAGAAAAAAACTTACAACTTGGAATGTGTCACTGTGATTTTTGGAATTTTCTGATAAGTTTATTTTTAGTCTCAGTAGCACTATAGCAGCCGTACACAAGTTCTTCTGCTAGTAGAATAAGCATGTCGATGAATCTAACGCATTCGTCATTATTATGCAGAGTATAGGCCTACAAAAATGAAAAAAAGATGCCTTATCTTATCGTCGCAGGCGAAATATTTTAGTGTGAGTGTTAATGGGTGCACATGTAACGCATGTAAAACTAGAGAAAGCACTCAGAGAGCGCAGGTACCTCTGCCAAGGCAAAGCTATTCGCCAGGTGGCGTCACCGTCTTCGCTTTGCCAGCGGTACCCTTATGCCCCCTTTAACGCAATGGTAACGAAAATTTCAAAGTGATCCAGAATCCAGGATTCCTGCCGGATCAGGCCCAAAACTGAATCACCTGTAGCTTATGCCATGCCTGACATACCCTCAAAATTTCAGAAAGATCCGTCCATAGCTTTTTGAGTTATCTTGCTAACAGTCAAACAGACAAACAAACAAAAACCGGCAAAAACATAACCTCCTTGGCGGAGGTAATGATGTAAGATATACAGGGGAACTGGAGGTTTGCTGTTGATAACTGAATGGGTTGGTCAAAACGATGTGTGTTCAATCATCCAACCTGGAGTTTGTCATAAACTAATCTGCACGGGGCGACTGAAAATGCAAGTACGGAAAATACAAGTACAAATCTTTCGAAATGAGCAGTGGCCAGCAGTTTTTTCGTGGATAAATAAACACTTATGATGTAGAAAATGCCTGCATATTTGCATCAAATAAGCCTACACAGCTTGATTTTCTGACATGTTGATGCCACTTTAGACTGTCCCGTGCCAGTTTTGTCAGCTATTTATGTAAAAAAAACTGTTCAGTTTTTATACACTGTAAGAGTGACATCGTGGTTGTAGATATAAAACAGCACAAGTCACAATTTTAAAATCTAAACTTTACCATTACACAGTCAGCAAAGTTCTTCTGACATTAGACTATGTTAGTGATTACCAACTAAAGTCAGCTTGTAAAGACGCCATATGCATAGCCCCATCTAAGCTTACCCAAATGATTTTTGCTGTTTTAGAGGACTGATATCATCACGTCGTCCTTACAGACAGTTATAAACTGTTAAGTTTTTTTACATATATCTGAAAAATGTCGATTGCGCCCAAACTCTGCCATTTCGACTTGTTGTGAAGTGGACCATCGTGTTGTAGATATAGCTTGCTGTACAGACTATTGTACAATGAATACGCAGAACAGATCGACGTAAGCGGAGTTTAGGCTTATTCGGCGTATAGAAGAGACATAATCCTACGGGCCTTTATCTTGGTACAGTTTCTTACGACTGGTATAGATAGAGAGATTATGAAAGACGAAGTACAGGGGGAGGAACGATGGCGCTGTCTCGATGACTTATTGTCTGTACTCAGAACTAGGCCTACCTGGATAGGCCTACGATGCATCATTCATGGGTTAGTCTATGCGAATAGCCAGCCCGCCTGTAAACCGCTGTCAAGTCAATCGTTCAAGGAGGAGAACAAAGGCATACGTAATGATGGATCGAAGTAAAAAGTTATTGCCAGGTGTCGCCTCAGCGGCCTATTCATTGCGGCTTGTTACGAAACCTTAGCCTGAATAAGAAGAATAAAGCTTCGGAGTTCGCACATGTACAATAAAACTTTTGTTGCATACCGCACTGCTCGCACAATTGCGATACGACTGAATTACATCGAAATAAATTGACTGCAGTTAGCTGTATTGTAATTTTATTGCGAACACGTGGGAGCTCCATTAGTGTACAAAATATAAAACACTCATCGTCTTTGACTTTTCTTTGCTACCTATCACAATCTGCTACTATGCTACGAACTTTTAAAAATCTTGAATCCGGATCACTATAAATAGCTTCTATGGCCCTGTCACTCCAAAAATGTAAAATCTATCGAAATTTGTGCGTATCGTGTTGAACAATCTTGCAGACAGACACATTATTCAGACCTGAAAAAAACATAACCTTCTTTGGCGTATATAACAAGACAGCATTGCGATTCTAGTGTCCAGTGTGAGTTTATAGTGTCTATTGTGCTTCTGAACGCCCTAAGTCTGGCAGATATCGGTAGACTTGGGCCTATTTCAGGATTCGACAAATTCGCGTACTCTGCAATCTACAAAATTTCTGACTGACCGGCGTTGATGGTTTCTGACACTTTACTAGGTTAAATATCGGAGGCGGTATACAGTAGCCTACATTGTGTTTATATAGTGTGTAAATGTCAGCTTATCACCATAGATGTAAAAAAACGTTCCAAGAAAAATAAAAAAAACGTTAAAAAAGTAAAAAACGTGGCAAGAATTAAAAACGTTTAAAAACGTTGAATAAAAAACGTTGGCCATAATTTGTTCAGTTTCTTGCCTAATGCCTAATGTTGTAAGTGCAGTATACCTGGAATTATAGTTTAGATAAAGATAACTTTATTTAATTTCAATTAGCTGTGATGTCATAAGACCATAGCATTAAACTAACTAAATATACTGGTTAACAAAACTTTTCATTTAGTATATTTGGACTAACTAAGTAAACTACATCACTATGATCTATTAATTTATTTCTGTGGTCCCAAAAGTGCTTCACAAAGCCTTTAATAAAATTTTCAATGCACGTTTTTTTAAAATAAAAAAAACGTTGAGCAAAATAAAAACGTTAAAAAACGTAAAAAACGTGGCAAGAATAAAAAACGTAAAAAACGTTTTTTACATCTATGCTTATCACATAACCTCTGGCGGCGGTATGAGATTGCTTGAGCTATTTTTTAATAAGGTCTATCGTAAGGGACTATCGACGCACTTGACTCCAACGTAAAATGGTGGCAACGCCGTTGATAAAAACAATAAATTTGAGCTAATGCTGATGAGACGCGCAACAGCCTTTAGCAGTTACTGTTCGCAAGTTGTCTGGGTCTATCTCCAGCCAGTTCGTCGCAATTCACTCATAATATAATGTGCGTCACAGCCGAAAGTCGCAAAAACATCACTAAAATCGTTTATTTTAAAGTTTCAAGGTCCTGCAAGGTCATCAATATTGATACCTTTGAAAAGCCCGTCAAAAGTTTTTGTTAGGCTAAGCAGCAAGTCTATGTCTATCTCTACTCGTATCTGCAACTATTTTCACGCTAGACGAGCCAACCAGTAAAATAACGACTTTCTAAGAGGGCACCCCTATTTAATGCCTTCGTGAGCAAGACTTCATGTACCTAGGGGGTCAAGACTTGGATCGTTATAGGCCCTAATCTACGTTTAATGCTGAAAATTTCATGTGCAAGTTGTCTTGGTCTATCTCTAGTGATTTCGGCGCAACTCGCTCTTGAAATGTGCTTTGCAGTCCAAAATCGCGAAACAATCCATAAAAACTTATATTTTAGTGTTTAAAGTTACCCAAGGTCATTGCTTTTGGTGCCAACCGAAAGCGTGTTTACGACTTCCTATTAGTGATTTCCTGTGTTTTATCTCCCACCGTGTTTGAGATAGAGCGACTTATTGGCTACAAATCGCGCATTTTCTCTACCCTCTGTCATTAGCGCCCTCACTCGGGGTGACCTCTTTTGAATTTATAGAAAAAGCTTTATGGATCATGAAACGAGAGTCTTCCAGGCAGGCGACAGTGAAGATTTGGCGATTCTAGCTTGCACCGTTTTTGACATCCACCTGTGTGACGGACAGACAGACGGACAGAATTGCGATGGCTAAGATGCGCTATAGCAGTACCTGCTGTCGCGCGTAAAAACACTATGCCTAGCTTTCATCACTCATTGATCATCAATGAGTTGTGAACGGTGTTGGCCCGTCGCAGTGTGTTATATTTAATAAGTTATAATAAATTCATCAAGTTACAACCTTTTATTATTGTTTTTGTTGACGTTTCGGCAACCGCTGCTGCTTTCGTCGGAACGACTGTCCACCAGGTGTCGCTGCGGCGGACAGTGAGTAATCATAAATGTGTGGAAGTTGGTTGGACCCCTCGTCTCAATTCATCGACTTGTCTTGTTCTTTTTTAATGTGTATTGCTTCCCTGATCCACCGGTCCATTCTGTTGCATTCTCTGTCGATCACCTTGGCGTGGTCCCAGTCTATGACGTGGTTGAGAGAGATGGCGTGGTCTGTGACTGATGACTTGTTTTGCTTTGTTGCTGCGGATTTGCTGGTGCTTCGTGTGTATGCCCTTACATCACGTTGTATGACTTGCTGTCGGTGAACAGCTGAAGAAATAGGTAGTAAATATATCCAAATACAAGCTGTCTGAACCGGAAACTTCCGTCCTAGACAAAGGATAAAACTTTGCTGTAGTACCAGCGGTGATACCCACTGAAGAGTATATATGTGTTATCCACAGAAAAAGCATGCAGTCAGCTACTAGCACCAGAAGCGGAGTCACTGCGTGGAGAGATTGTCAACATCTTGCGTAAGGCCAAGCCGCCAACACCGAACATTTCGATAGAGGAAAGTCGGGTTCTGGATAATCTGCGGAAAGAGACTTCCATCCATATTTTGCCGGCGGACAAAGGCAGGGCAACAGTGATTATGGACAAAGAGGAATTCAAAACCAAGGTTACGGTGCCGCACAAGGGCCAGGAGATTACAGCAACTAGGGGGGTTGGAACAGGTAGGAGGGTTTGAAACAGGTAAGGGGGTTGAAACAGTAGGGAGGTTGAAACAGTAGGGGGTTTGAAACAACTAGGGGGTTGAAACAGGTAGGGGGTTTGAAAAGGGAGGGGATTTGAAACAGGTAGGGAATTTAAAACATAGTAGGGGGAAATAATATGAAAAAAATCAGTTATTACTTACTTACTTACTGACCTATTACTTCCGGCTGTCAATACTGCTGCGAATATCGCTGGCTTTACGACGAAAACGTTGACGGCCAAGTCGCTCGATCGTTGCCGCAGTGAATAGTCGCGCGTGCGAAATGACGTCACTGCAGAATTTGATGCGTAACTTTTATTATTTGGTGCATATACGCAGTTTCAGGCATTGTTTTAAGCAGCACGCCGTCGTGAGTTAAAAAAAAGTAAGCGGGACGGGGAATTGCACTTTTTCGACAGACACTACATATTATCGACGGAATTTCGACAAACATCTGCAAATTTTCGACAGAAAAGATTTTGGGTGCTCCTTGTGTCAATTTTACCTCTAAATTTCCCGAAAATAAAAACTTAGCCGCAAATTTTGATTGTTTGGACAAGAATTTTCTGACAAGAAGAAAATTGTTTGACAATTTTCTGACAGTCCAAAATTTAGGGAGGGAGGCGGAACTGCCCCCTACACCTGGCCACCATGTCACTGGTTTTAAGTGAGAATTTGACTCCTTTCTGAACCAGTCACGTGACAAAGTAAAAAAAAGTCTGCACCTAACCTCCAGATTTTTAGCTGGAATTTAGTCCACCTTCGGTTCATGTATTGTTAGAATTTGAAAAGAATGTGTGAATCAGTTTGAATACAAAAATTATTTTTGTGCATTTTTTCTTTTGATGCGTTTTTAGTAGCTTAGCCATACAGGGTGTGGAAAAAGTATTCCCTATTTTTTGTCATTTTCTTAGCAATTGCTCAGAATTTTATGGCGAAATTTCACACGTTTATTACTTATTTATACTCACGCAAAAGTGCCGAGGGCATTCAGTTAGTTATCATTAACTGAGACAAAGATATTGATTTTTTCCTTAACCACATCGTCATTTTTTACGTTCACGAGCAGCAGAATATGTGCAAAACGAAGGGGGCACCATGTTTGCCCTGCAGAAAAAACACATTCACAGCGTCTGAAGCTAAGGCTTTACGGCGCTTTACAAATATTACATTATTATTATTTAAACAACAGAATAGACAACTTGGCAGTGATAGTGAGAACTCAAAGTGTCTAATGCTAACTTTTAAACATGCATTTCATCTTTTAGTGAGGTTTTTAACAGCTTTGTCTATGATGACAACTTGTCTGCAGTGTCTGCAGTGTCGGAGTTAGGCCAATAGCGACGGCTTTCAGTTTTGGCGAAAAAATGTGAATAAATACTATTGAAAATGTACCAAAATAGGGGCCAACTGTCCATATTTACCTCCGCCAAGGAGGTAATGTTTTTGCCAGACTTTGTTTGTTTGTCTGTCTGTTTGTCTGTGTGTTGTTTGTCTGGTTGTTCGCCAGTATCTCTATCCTGCATTACTTTCACCTCCACATACTTTGCAGTTTTATGATCAGTTTGCTTTTCGACCCACCGGTTCAACCACAGCTGCTGCATCTACTCCACACTATCACCAACCTATATAATATATAAGATATTGTCAACTAATACTTACGTCATAGTCATATCTCTGGACTTTTCCAAGGCTTTTGATACTGTCCGGCATTCAATTCTATACTGAACAAGTTAGCTCAGCTAGATCTGCCCGATCACGTCTATTGGCTTACAAACCTCTTTACTGGACACTTACATTGTACATCATTTTGTGGCCAAACGTCTGAATTCGAGAGCATAAATGCCAGCATAATACAAGGATCATCTATTGGACCTGCTGCATATACTGTCAATGCTGGTGACCTCAAAACTACTACTTTGGTCAACTTTCTTTGCAAATTCGCAGATGATACATCTTATAGTACCTGCCGGAAACGAAGCATCTCGACCTGTCGAACTTCGCAATATACAGTATTAGGCAAAAGATAATAACCTTACGCTCAACTGCGTAAAGTCCAGTGAGGTTGTCTTCACAGATCCCAAGCGAAGGCGACAACACGACGACCCACCGCTTATTCCAGGGATCGTGCGACGTCAAAGGCTCCATATGCTTGGAATCACTGTGGCGAACGACTTCACAGTTTCAGAGCATGTCCAGGACCTGATTGTGAAGTCCGCTCAAACAATATACGCTCTTCGTGTCCTACGGGCACAGGGACTGAAAGATGCTGCACTCCAGCAAGTACACCGGTCCGTGGTCGTCGCAAGGCTACTTTACGCAGCCGGTGCATGGCACGGTTTTACTAAGGCAACGGATCGTCGACGTATCAACTTACTGTTGGAACGTGCAAAACGTCGCACGTTGCCGCAGACGACACCGCAGACGATCAACTGTTTAGCAAAACTGTTTCAAACTGCAATTATGTTTTACACAGTTTATTGCCACCATCATCTACAGCGTCACTCACTCACTCACTGCTGCGCGTAACCGTCTGTGAGTCGTAGCGCCCTCCACGTTGACCGGTCGTCGGCAAGAGCCCATGAGTCCGGTGTCCCGTACAATCTGACTCATCCGTGTAGTCCGTGGTCTACCAGCGGGGCGATTCCAGTCGTGGTGTGGTATGTCTCCGGACCTGGAATCCACTGCAAGCTTCAGGGCCTGATGTGCTGGTGTGTTGGCGGGCAAACGGCAAATATGGCCGAAAAAGGAGTGACGGCGAGCGGCTATGGTACTGAGTATACTTGGCAGATTCGTACTGTCCGCTACAGCCCTGTTGGTGACGAAGTTATTCCACCTAACACCAAAAATACGCCTTTGACATGTCATGTGGAATGCCTGCAGCCTGCATGAGTCTTCCTTCAACAATGTCCAGGTTTCAGCACCGTGGCTTATAGTTTGAGCAGAGATCACGTACTTGATGCGCGACAGCATCGGTCCTGTCAGCTGAACAATCACTAAGTGTACAACTCGCAATAAAATAATAAGATAACACGTCTTGAAAAAATACCCAAATTTGAGGCCTCCGTACGGAAGACTCCTTGAAACTATAAGAGGTCGAAACTCGAATGTATATTCTATGCTAAAAATTTATACGCAGGTTCTCCGGGTCTATTTTTTAGTAATTTTGGCGCAAGTTACTCTTGAAATGTGCGCCACAGCCAAAAATTGCAAAAAACTCTAAAACTTCTTATTTTGGGGATTCAAGGTCATTCAAGGTCATTGATGTTAACAGCGCTGAAACGCTCGTTACCAGTTCTTATGGTATGCAGCATAGCTGCAACCGTTTTCACGCTAGACGAGTTAATATCGGTAAAATAATCACTTTTAGGGGGCACCCCTTTTTGACGCCCGCGTGCGCAAGCCTGATGAATTTAGGGAGTCGGGCACAGCAAAAATCTACGTTTAATGCTAAAAATTTCATATGCAGGTTGTCTTGGGCCATCCGCAACTAATTTATTTATTTTATTTATTTATTTATTAGTTCAGCACTGACATTCAAGAACAGAAGCAAAACACGGTACAAATAAGATTACAATGTCAGGCAAGGACAGAAAGGC
>Ga0209367_1005462_pt1 | contig 17620 bp, 10 predicted proteins | sample WorMetLIZISLAND2_FD_187412 | JGI IMG/M metagenome (GOLD analysis project Ga0209367, IMG submission 187412) | Marine gutless worms symbiont microbial communities from Max Planck institute for Marine Microbiology, Germany - Olavius geniculatus... ... | reverse complement strand
CGCCATTAAAATTTGGTGACGATCGGTTCAGGGGTTTTTGGTTGGCTGAGGGTCAAAGTTTGCATTTTCCCATATACTTTGAAGGTCGTCCTTACAACACTCACACTACCGTGTGAGTGTGATTATTGTTATTATTATTATTATCGTCCCTAACAGCACTTTCTCTGACAGTCTGTTGTCTGGCATGCGGCAAATGTAGACAGTAGACAGCATTCTGAAATTAATGACTGTCTGGAGGGTAACAGGGAAGATTATTAGAACTACTATTACTATTAATTACATATGCACGTGTATAATGGAGTTTTTACAGTTTTAGGTTTAGCTTGTTTTTGTGTGTTTTGTGTTTCTGTAAAGGTTAAATTTACTGTTCCATTATTATGTGTATGTATGTCCATTGCCTGGAAAGGCCATCCCCGAAATGACAGATACTCTGTCGGGTGGGACGTTAAACCCTACTTACTCACTCATTGTAGTCGAGTGAAGAGGTTGGCCCAGTGCCAACATATCCGGCTGTCTTTTAGCTAAGCATTGGCACATCGGTTACTCCTGTCCTGGGGAACAATGACACCATTTTTGTTTCTTCTACAGTTTTTTTTTTGTTTTTATGTTAGGGCCTTATGGCAGCGATGTTAAATCCTCGAGACTGAGCTGGCCTTAGGCCAAAATTTCAGCCTTGAAAATTTGTTCTTGGTTTCGAGCAATTGTCTTGGTCTGTCTCAGATTCGGCCACTGGCTGACATTGTGCACTTTAAATATGCACATACTTTAAATATGCACATACTTAAACTTCTTATTTTGGCCTTGTGAAAATTTATGTATAAGGTCAGGCATAAAAACGGTGAAAGCTAGTATCACAAAATATCTGCTGCATAAGATTTTGCATTACAATTTACAAGTACCGTGAAATATAATTTGAATAAAGATGATCATAACATGATCATATGATGACTGCTGCAAAATACAGTACAGCGACTGTTTATTATTTGTACAACTTATTATAGGTGATCTTTGGACTTCAAAGGTTGTCCTCGACCTGACAGTTTTGGCTTCGGCCTCAGCCTTAGTCTCGAGAAATTGTCTTTATTTAACATCTCTGCCTTATGTTTGGACTGAAGAGACCCATATTGCGGACTATTAGGACTTTTTGTTAAGTAGTTGTTAGTTGCTGGACGATTTTTTTTCAGTTTGCTTGTATTGATAGCTGCTATGTTGGCAGCTGTTTTGGATGCACTGCTGTGTGAAATTCTGGCTTATTTTCAAGGTACTGTTCGATACGGTGTACCAGTAGTTCCCATTGTCACAGTGGTAGTATGCTGTGCAACCGGATGCGTTTTTTAAGGTCATAGTGTGTTCAGACTTGGTTAAATTCTGCTCGGGAAGCTTATGTGGCAACCCCATCTCCATAACCCATGCATCATTTCCTAATTATTGATGTTTGGACGTCTTGATCTCATCGACATTGGTGACTCAGTTGATGCTATTGACAGTTTTGTTAATACCGATTTAATGTTGGCATGAAATCCCAGTATGTTGATGTTTGTTACTTTTCCGACTTGCATGTCGATGGAATTGTCCGACGCATGCAGATCAGTGAGCAGTATTGCCAATGGCGTCACAATGGTGTTGCACCATGTTCAGGCCAATGCCTTGTTCATGTTATGAACGTTTATCTTTTTTCCTAGTAGCATCGTACTTGGTGATAAGCCAACAGCCATTACAGGCACGTTCACTTTAAGCTTAATAATTGTAATTCAGAATTATCAGTAGGATTAATCACAATAGCTCGATTGACCAACATCCAGATAGTATTTGACTGCTGAGATTGACAAGGTTGAAAATGTCACAGTGACGCTTTTGACATTTGCTTTCTGGCCCTTGAAGTCTGTACCTTCTGTCTGATTGCACATTTTTATTTACATAAACTCTGTGATGATTGGTCAACTATTGCAGCTGCCCAGTGCCTTCAATTATATATTTATTTTACAGTATTATGGGTTTATATTCATTCCCCATATCTCAAGATTGTTATTGTGAAGTTGTGAGCACGTGCGTTTGACAGTCAAACTTGTGTCAGATCTTGTGTATATTAGGACTGCTGCGGTTGTTGCGACAGAATGTGCCCATGTAATTGTGAATGAAACGCCACTTTTGCAGTACATTATGTTGACTGCTTCATGCACTGTTTGGGTCTGTAAGAATGTTGGATTTTACTCACACTTGTTAAGCCCAAATTCCATCACGTTGACTTTGCAACTTTTACCGAAACTTCCCCGCATGGAAAGTCGCAGACACAAATCACGAAAGTCCATGACACAGATCATATCGCCGACTTTCCTGATTTGTGTCCGCGACAAAGTTCACGGACTTTGTCGCCGACTTCTCCCGCGTATTTTAATGGACTCAACTCCATTAGAACAACACAAATTGGTTTGTCGCGGACTTGTCACGGACTTTGTTGCAAACATCTCAACATGTCGAGATGGTTTGTGTCCGTGACTTTCCTCGCAGGGAAGTTTCGGTTAAAGTTGGCGTAGTGGAATTTGGGCTTTAGAGAGCAAAGGTCGGACTGTAAATAGTGTGGTATAGATTGGTTGGTTTCTCATTGTTTACAGCACAATCCTGCACTCTGTGTCATCTGCATCAAAAACATTTTTCGTCTTATCATTGTTGCTCTGGTAAGCCTGTGAACATTTGTTTACTATTTTTGCAGTATTGTAAACATGTGTAGTGTATGTAGTGTAATAAATACTTCATCTATTTATGCATTGTTTATTTGTCTGTGGGAAAATTAATAACATTTCTGCCACTTTTTTATTCTGCAGTTGTGTTGTTGTTTTTTATATATTATGTAGTGTGTATTGTTGCAGTTCTTAATTACTGATGCTGCATTAAATTTATTTCTTAGATTTTTTGCAATATTGAGTAGATCTTGCATTTGTTTTCGTTTGTACACAAGCTATCATGTTCAATGTTTCATGCATGTCTATGGTACGTGTTTGTGTTTAGGCAAATAATGTCAGTATATTTATACAAATAGAAAGTTTTCTTAGCAAACCGTGTTCTGTTCCAGCTATCAGTGTATTGTTTCTCTATCTATAGCGATCAAAGTACACGTAATGTGGTATATAGCCTATCCTACCAACGTGGTCTACCATTCACACTGTCTGCATTACAACTTGCAACTGCTGCGCCTTAGCTTTTGCTGGTCTGTAGTTTGCTGAAACTTATGCAGCGGCGGTTCTAGCCTGCAGTATCTGGGGGGAGGAGGAGCGCGAGCCTATAATGGGGGTCTGGAGGCCAAGCCCCCAGCGGGATCTAGGGGCAAAACCCCTGGTCATGGAGTCATGGAGGGCGGCAAAGCCCATCTGAAGCTGAAGCATTTTTGGTTTTTGGACGTTCAATGGAAGCGGCAAATTTGCCCACTTTTTAACATTTGGCAGCACACAAATCAGATATTTGTGTTATCTTTGCAAAAAGAATACTCCTTATCAGCACACGACGCTGCAGTCTGCATCGTCTTAAAAATTGATAGGTTCAGATCGCCGACCTGAACGTATAATTGTCGTTTAGTAGTCAGTCACTCGCGTGATTCACGCAAAGGCAGACGACAGACTAATTAAAAACATTCAAAACTATCTTTGTGATGATTGTGTGTCAAACTGTGAATAGGTTTTAACAAACACAATAATTAGAAACTTCAATAATTAATGCTATATTTTTTATATATATTTTTAGCTTTAAATTCATTTACACAATGCAACATTCTTCTGTACTCTGCTTCTGAAGTTCCGCTACGAAGTGACGATCTCGTAATTTAAGGGACTGCGCAGTGAATTTTCTTATACAGATATTTTATAACGATATTTTATGCGTGTATTTTAAACGTTAACTGTTAGTTGATTCAGATAATTTATTCAAAACATTTTAGCGACGCTTAGTTTTCAGCTGCCCAAAGAAACCCCGAGAACATTCTTGGGTATATAATATTCTTACATACTTACGTCTGTGGTGCGCATGACGTCATTTTGTTTACAGTCACGAAATGTAAACAAAAAGAATGATTACGTAAAATTTGTAACTAAAAACGAAGTCTGTTCGTTGTAACAGTTATGACAGATTATGATGGCTGTGATACAGCTCACGGTACTTTATCTAGAAGTGGCTCTCATACGGAATCGACTGTTAGTGATAGCAGCAGTAGTGTAGCACCCACTGATTTTCAGCTGTCCGAGTCATTTGAGTGTTCTACCCAAGGCGCCGCGGTTAGTGTGGCGCTCGAGCGCTGCTGGCTATGTCTTGGATCTCGTCGATCGTTTTACTGCAAGCAGTGTGTTCGGGCTGGCGATTTCGTTCATTCTAGGCCGTTACAACAACCATTCCAACCGTTACAACCGGTGACAGATTTAGAGAGGTACGTGTCTTGAACTTTAATATGTCATCGTAGAGTATGTGAACTTTCTGTCTGTTTGATCGTATCAGTGATTAGTAACTGTTAGACACTCAAAACAAACAGATATTTTATTACCATTTATTGTACACTGTGTCCATGTAGTGAATAGCAAAAGCTGAGTTTAAATAAAAGTGTTTGCTCAATGTTCACATTACATTATTATAATTTTTATTAAAGCATTTTAAATTAATTTTGGTTAGTATTAATAAGATCATGGTCACACATGCATTTAGCCTGAAGAATGAAGCTAACGTCAGGCAATCTTGCATGTAGAACAATAATTGCTTATCAATTGACTTTATGTTGACTTTGATACCAGTTGAACTCATTGGTTGTTATTATGGTCACTCAGGTTCGCTGATAAACAGAGTCGGTGGAAGCTGTTAAAGGAAGAACGATACAAGCTTGTTGAAAGGTTATTTCTGTCAGCTAATATTTATCGGACTTTTTTAGCTATCTTTATTTTGTGACATATTTTGCTTTGTTTTGAACTCATTTATTTACCCAGTGTGAGGAACTGAGGATTCTACTGACCGCTTGCTGCTGCCCTCACATGGAACAGCCTACCATCGTTTTGTTACGTTATCATCATCAGTGTCGACTTTCAAGCGTCATTTGAAGATGTATTTGTTTGCAACATCATATTAGTGATGCTGGTTCCAGTTGTCAACTAGTTTTCTATTTGCCGAACATGTTGACTAAATTGTAATTTTGTTACATGTCCTTGGAGTCTATTTTGGACTGAATGCCATGCTAATCTTTTCGTTCATAATAATAGTAATAATAATAGAAAGAATTGATATAATTGTGTCTATTTTGTCATTTAGTTGTAATTATGTTACAAACAGTTAGACTTTTCAAGTTTATAAGCTTGTAAATGTGCTGAAATATATTTTGTGTTAGGTTTCATATGTCATTGGCTGAACGATTGCGTGTTGGCCAGCAGGTAAGCCTTGTTATTTGCTTTATTTGTATGCCTTTCAAATAGACAGATGTATGGACTTGCATTGTCACCATCATCATTCACTTTCTATGCTCAGGTTCAGTGGGCAGAGGGAGAAGGTACCCACAAAAATATTGCTGATATTGATGTTAAATTTTGGTGTCTCACTTAGCTTCACTTACAGCTTAGAGCTTCATTTAGCTTCTCATTGAACTCTGGAATAATTGAAACAAAAATGGAACATTGTAATATCTGTGACTGCTGTTGTGTAGAAAACAAATATTGAGTTGCGGCGGCAGCAGATTCAGTTGATGAAGGCAACTCTTGGCAAACTTATTGCTGTAGTCGAGAAAGGTTTGTTTTATTTGTTGATTTTCACTAGTATTGTCTAGTCTGAATTGCCGTTATTGTGTATCATCTATTTCTGTCATAAACAACACCAGCCAGTATTATTCGTTTATTTATGTATTTTATTATCTGTCATTTAAATAAGTGCATGTAAATGTGTAAAAGTGAAATGGTTAATTTTAACTTTGTAAGGTCTCTGTGCCTATTCTTTTTGGTGAGAGTTATGCAGGCAAGCTTGAATGGAACTGAAGTTGTTTGTTCTGATGTTAGATTTTTACATCTCCAGAGCTATGCTTGTGAATCGTTGTTGTAAATGTTTTACAGGCCAAGAGCAGTTGAATCATCTACTGGCAAAGACGTCAAGTGAAGAAGTTAAACTGCGGCACTGTGAACAGTATCGGCAGAAGCTCTGTACAGATTTGACGGACCGAGCAAGCCGCATTCAGCGACGTATGGAACAGTACAACAACGTCGTTACAGAACGGACAAGGCTTCGTAGGCAGCATATTTCTGATCTCATCATGTATATATTTCCAATCTCCGAACTTCCAGCCAGAAGGTAGTGAGCTGCTATTCTACAGGGTGGGCCAAAAAAAATCGGACCTGTTTGAGCGTTGATAACTCAGTGATGGTAAGTGGTAGAAAGACGTGTAATAGGTCAAAAGTTTCAGAATGCTGTAAAGAATAAACGACTAATTTGCACAGTAAGCATTTAAATATTCTTTGTTTAATTTGCATTAATATTCGTCAACTCCAAAATTCTGCCAAATTTGACTGTAACACATGGATGTAACATGGATATTTGAGCTTTTATAACTTAGCGATGTTTATTGATGGAAAAGCGCGTAATATGCCAAAAGTTTTGAAATTGTATACAGAAGAAGTGCGCAACTTGCATGTCTCAGCATTCAAATACTCTTTGCTTGATTTACACAAATCTGCCCCATCCCTAAAATCATGCTAAATTGGCAATAACACATGAATTTAAGTTGATTTTCATTCAGCATACAGTGAAATATGAACAATCATTAACACATACGTTGAGTTTAGATGAAATTTGACATAGGCAGTTGCCCAGCTTTTGCATTCATAACCGTCATCAGTTCTTTTAGGCAGCTGATCGATCGCTGGAGTCAATGTGTTCAGAATCAGCTGAACCCAGCATTCGATTGGCACATGTTTTAGCTGGTCAGTTACTGAAATTTTGTGACCATGCCATCTGTTACAATGCCCTTACACTGAATAATTCACAGAATTTAAATCTGGATTTTTTGGCACTGAGTTTTTGAGTTCAATGAACTCGGGCACATGGGAATGCAAGCAAATGCCTAATTTCTGTGGTAGGCCTAATGAAGATATATGCAAATTAGGCAAAGAATATTTAAATGGTTTGCTATACAAATTGGGTCCTTTTTGTCTACAACATTCTAAAACTTTTGACATATCACAGGCCTTTTTATGTTTAACCATTGCTGAGCTATCAACGCTCAAACAGGTCGGTTTTTTTGGCCCACCCTGTAATTATTTTGTTACAGATCTGTTAGACCTTGCATATTAAAATGTGAATTCTATTATTTGTTTTGCATGGGACATTTGTTGTCTGGGCTGGAGTTATTGTTGACTGTGAGCCCCTATTTGTTAGTATTGCAACTCTCAAACTTTTATTGCATATTGCTGTTTCTCAGTATCTGGTATTCAGCAAGTCACACATTGATTTTACTGAGGATGCTGCTAGTGTATCAGTGGGCTGCTGATAACTAATGATTGCTCATAGTTAGTATGTGCTGCAATTGACGTAACTAAGTGAAAATCTGACTAGTGTAATTTTGATTAATGTTTTATAAAACTTTGTAACAATTAATCATGTGATAAATTATTAGTTACCTTATAGTGTTTAGCACTGTAAGAAATTCTGCTGATGTGACCAGTGACAGCAGTTCATCAATGGATGATGAACAGCAAAGCACAGTGAAGCTTCTTGCTGATGCACGTCGCATGGCTTATGTCAAGGGACGCTGGGTTTATACCGACACTGGGTCTGAACAACTCTACCAGATTGTCTCTCCAACACTTCCCGGCAATGGGGACTACAGTCTCGCCAGTAAAATGAGATATATTTATTGTTCACTTTTTGGTGTAAAATTTCTGTCATGCGGATGTCGATGTTTAGAGCTAACACTTCTGCATTATATATTTAATTATAATTATATTTAATGCTGAGAAACACGTTTTTGATAATCGGCCATTCTGCTGTTTGCCAAATGCAGAAATACTGAGGCAACTTTACTAGATGCTTTGCTTTATGTGCCAGAATGTTTTAGTTACATGCATAGCATCTTTTTGTTAAATGCTGATACCAGCACTACAGTACCGTTTTACCCTGTTCTCCAATGGACAGCATTCTGAAATTAAAGACTGTCTGGAGCAGCCAATTGTGCAAAAATAAACCTTAGTCAAATAAGTCCTTGTGAGTGAAAATATTACGTGGATACATTTATGTCTCAAACAATGAGTTTTGATGAGAAACACCTAGAAAATGTGTTTCTGGGATGGGTGCAATTTCCAGATTTACAACTTTGATATGAAAGTGTCTAGTTCATCTTATATCAACCTGTCACGATCACTCTCGGGAGTATGTTTCCACGCTATAATTTTCTGCTCAACTCCAATCATGTTTGTTATTTTGGCTATGTCATTAGGGTGATGGTGCTTGTTTTCTATTATTGTGTCGGAGAATGGATTGGAACATATCGTCTCTCTATGCGTTGTGTAGTGGTTGACAGCAAAGAGTCCCCATGTCACATTGGTGAAGCTGGTTTACCCTTAGAACTAACTCCGCTACAAACCATTACAGCTGCATTGTCGCTGACTGCTCAGCTTGTCTCTTTGCTCGCCTGCTACCTCGACGTTATTCTGCTGCAGCGGCTAGACTACAGGTGGTCTGCTAACAGTGCTATGCGGCTTTTGGTTTTTGACTGGCATAGTTATCCAGAGTTATTTTTGTTAGGCCAGGTTTCACAGAAGGTCTCCCCAAAAGGAAGAGAGGCAGTTTATTCTCCAGAACCAAAAATATAATAACAGTATAATTTAGGGCATATGTTGTGGTTTAATGAATTGGATTAATTTTTACTGTGTACACTTTTTTAGTTCTGAAACACAGCCTTAGGTGAAGTAACAAAAAATATGAAAATACTCGCAGCATCAGCAGCAGCAGTTACGGCGTCAGCTAACTGGTACTGTTCAGACTGTTATCTGTTTGATGGCTGAAAGATTCATTATTTTTGGTCGTCAGGCAACAGTAAGAGAGCACCAAAAAGTATTATATAGAGTTATGATAATTAGTATTAATTGAAGATGTGTGCTTTACTGTGTGGCAGTGAATTCTATGCAAGTGAGTTAACGGAGCGCAGTTTCAACAGAGCCGTTCTTCGACTCAATCACAACATTCTACGACTGTGCTTCACCCAGGGGGGCATCAACGTTGTCGGCATTAACCCTCGACATACGATCATTAACCTCTTGATGCTGCTCAGCTCCCCGGATCTTGGGTCTGTTTGAACAACTTGTGAACAGTTGTTTCTGCACATCGGCTGCCAGCAATTCACTGGTCTAACTTAACAATCGTTTGTTAGTCAAACTTTTGAAAAACTTAGAAAAATTTCAGACTTCTCGAAAGTCTCAAGAAGAGATGTAGTTTACAAAAAAATTGTACAAAAAATTTGCATGATGTGCAATTTTGGAAGAATGGGGTGTTGTGATTTCAAGTCTGCATTGAAAAAAGAAGATAGTAAATTATTAACAATATGCCTTTGATTCCCTCACAACACATGGCACAATTTAAAGGTCCATGGCCACAATCAAACTCACTTGTAAAATTTATGTAGACCTCAACTAGACATTTTATCGTGTATATGTAATATGTTGATTTATGCTTTATAAATGTATGAAATTTATGTCTGAATATAACGAAAAATGGTGTTACATTACGTTATGCTGAAAAATCTGATCTTGGCAAGTGGCTGGAAATGACATCAGCAGTTGAATGCAGTCAGTGTTTACCAATTAATTTTTGATATTTTAATGACAAAAATACTGTATCGTATCGCAACTGCAGCAATATATAGGTAGAAAATGTTATTTTATAATGCTTACGTTCCTATGCATATTTTACGTTGATGATGTGTTCGACTGCTGATGTCATCAGCCTGTCAACATGGTGATTCGTTTTTTACGATGTTTTTCTTGATTGTTGATTTCAAATGTAAGTTTCTTCGTGTTGACAAAATGCTCGTCGCCAATATTACTGTCGAAAGTATCAGAAAGTTATGCTGTTTTAGGAAAATGGGTAAAATATATATGTTAATTTTGGTGTCCATGGACCTTTAAATGTTTGTTTGTTTGATTGGTTGATTGATCGGTGGATGATCGATCAACTGAATAATGCTGAAGGACTTTTGCCAGCCAAACTTTTAGCACAGGCACAATTATTGGCATATGATTACTACTAGTAAGAAGCAATTCATTGAAGCATTCACAGCATTAATTATTACTTTTATTACTTTTGTTGAATGTAAATATGCATCACTGTTGAATGATATGTATAAGTGCAATGTGCGCATTATAAGTTGAGGTATTTCTTAGCTCATGCTTATGGTCTTAGCTCATGGGTCCATAGTTTTCTAACTTTTTAGTTCCTCAAGGTTTTTATGGTTGGAATCATGCACTGTTAATACACAGTTTGTTTCGATTATGATAACTGAATGAACTTATGGTATTTGTCTGAGCATTATCTGTTGAGCAACAGCATTGTGGATGCACTTGATCTGTGCAAATTCAATCTGGAATCTGGTAAGTCATAGGACACTGAGGTGGGAGGTCTGCACTTCAGGTCATCGGACATCCACACGTGTACTGTGCCACAGACGCAGTCACAGTTCGGTGACAGGAGCTTCGTAGCAGCTGGACTGCGGCTATGGAACAGCCAGCCGATTGAGATCTGATGGAAAGACATTACTTTTGAACATTATAGGCGGTTAACTTAAGGCATCTCTGTTCGTTTAGGCTGCAGCGCATTTAGACCTGCGAGTCGAGTCGACTCAAGTCGACTTGCGCCTTTCAAGTCGGGTCAAGTCAGTCTGTAGCAGCGTCACCGTCGAAATTTTCTGGCGCCGTCAGTTTCATTACAAGTCATTTCAAGTCAACTTGACCAAAAATCTTGTACCTAGGAGTTCTCTTAAATGCGGCTATTGATGATTTTGGGCGAACAAGGTAATTTGTAATGTATTTCAGTAACCGTATATATAAAAAAACAGTATACCTATTAGGGTAAACGGATTATCGAGTTTCAACACTTCGCACAGCCCTAATTGTTCATGTAGATGACGTAGAGGCCTAAGTGGTGTGAATCAGCCTAGTGTGAATGATGTAATTTCCATGTTGTTGTTTCCCTTGCACTAGATTGCTGAAATTTTGGATGTCTAGGTTTAAGACACAGGGCTAATTAGTGTAAAAAAATTTTCCATAAGCCCCAACATGCATTTCGCCACAATACATTCGCTACAGACTGAGTGACGGACGGACGACAACGATGCCAAAGACGCCGTACAGCATCGCTATAGCACGTCAAAAACAGTCACATAACACACACAGTTTTTAGCTGTCTGTACGTACTTTTTTTAAGAAATGACAATAACAAAAGACGTCCACTGAAGGAATAAAACACTTTATGAATAGCTCACAGTATATGTACAGCGTTTCAATCACAACTTCTAAACTTCTCAAGTCGTGTGAAATCGACTCAAGTCAACATGCCACTGTCAAGTCAAGTCAAGTCGGATGTGCTCAAGTCGACCACCGTCGACTTGGGGTCATTTTAGCCTCAAGTCAGGTCACGTTTCTGTACCTCAGCAACTCACGGGTCTAGGTGCATTTTGACTTCTTTACTTAAGTGCGCTGGATATAAGTACTCGTACTCATTCACTCACTCACTCACGTATAAGCCTGTGTGTGTCTTTGTGACAGAAAGGACGGCGGTGATATCGTCGACGACGAAGAGATGGTTGTGTTGATGCGATCGATCGAGTCTAGTCTGCTTGGTGCTCGTGTGACATCTGGTGACGATGATGAAAATAACGATGCATCGGACTCCGCCATGCATCGGACTGACTCTGAGTCAAGCGCATCTGATGTGAGTGAACTCTCAGAGTTTGCAGTCGGTCCGCCAGGTGGCGCCACAGAGCGTGTCATTGGTGACTGGGAACACGTGCCTTTGTCACTGCCTGACGTCGACATGTCACTGACAACAAGGGCGTCGTCGCCACCCAGTTATATCAGCGAGTCGCAGACCGCGACCGTCACCAGCATCATGTCATCCGCAGCATCGGCTGCCACGTCCGCGCTGTCGTTCTGGCGAGGCTGGAGTCGCGACAAATAATATTGTTGTACCTTAATGCAAAATATTTGCACGTGATTGGTCCAAGTCACGTCACGTGACGTGCACAAACACGCCATAGTCACCTCCTCAGCAACAATGCAGTGACATAGTGCCCTCCCTGGAGACACCATTTACAACAGTGCCCTCCCAGAGGGCACTATTTGATTGGCGTCATCATCATGCTGACGCCAGGCATGCTTCATTAACATTCGAGACGTCTGTGACCATGCCGATGCCGAATTCATGTATTGTGGTTAAATGGTACATCGTAGTGTTCTATGAGCATCTATTGTGGCTAAACAGCACGTCATGTGTTATCAGCAGATAACCATGTTTACTTCATTCGAAGAGAGCATAAGATACTCCAAATTTTGCATAGAGGCATTGAGGTATAACAAAACAAGTAGTGACTGGCGTCTTGATCATTATTTTAAGTTTTTCCTTCTCAGTTTATAACATGTTGCCTTCGATCTTCTATCTGGGTCAACATATTACGAACTTCAGGTCGAAAATTTTCGATAATGACCTCGACGCAAGTTACTATTTGTCTAATATCACCTAGGTAATTGCGCAGTGGTATCAGGACGTTTAGCTGAGTCCTTTGATGTTTTTCCGTCAAGACGTTGCAGCCCTTGGATTTATTTTGCCCTTAGAAAAATTGCTGAAGATAGCGAAGACGAACGGGACGGAGAAGACAATATCATTTTTGCCATCACCTCTTCCATCTCTCTGTCTTCTTTGTCCATTTGTCTGTACATTTTGTCCGTCATCCGCAAATGTCCACACAAGGTGCGAAACTTCAAAGGGGCGAAATATCTGTAGCTTATTGCAGTCATAGTTTCGAGTGCCATTTTGTTTAGGTGTAACTTACCATGTTACTGTTGCTAATGTGAGATGTTATGTCTCTGGATGGCATATATTTTTCAGTCTAATCTGTGCCGGCATTTCAACACTGTTCTCGTAGTTTATGGATTTTGTTGGCTTTTGTTTTGGCTACCTGGAGTGCGGATTGCAGATTCAAGTTGCAGGAGTTGTCTGCAGTAGCAGACAGCAATTTTGGTTGTGTGTTTTTATTGTTAATTATTATGTGATCAGTATCAGCGGCTAGAAATTGAACTATTTCTGCATGTCATTCTCGTAGTTTAGAATAGTCTTATTTTTTGTTTTTGCATTCATTTTTTTGTTTTCGTCTGAATTTTTTTTGCTTGAAGTAAAAAAATATTCCCAAAAGTTTACTTTTTTACAGTAACTCCCCAAAATTGGCCAGCTCAACAAAATTATTAGCAGCAATATACTGTGCACGTTTTGTAAAACGTCACCTTTTTGGGCTGACTGCTAAGCTGTAAGCTTAAGGTCGGTCTTTTGTCATGAGTTGTCATCTGTCCATCCATCTATCTGTCTGTCCATCTCTAACGGATGTATTGTGGCTAAATACAGTGCAAGATAGAGCCAAGGTTACTATTAATCATTAATAGGAAGTGGCGCATACACCCTTTCAGATGACATAAAAGTCATCGACCTTGGATGACCGACCTTAGATAACTTTCAAGGTCAGTGACAACCAATACGGTCGGCCCCGCTTTAGCGACAGCTGGGCTTCTTGTTATTTTTGTCCTGTTTTGTCACAAATCATACATATCGCAGGGGATCTGAAACAAACGCATTTACACAGCAGACCACATTTCGTTTTGTTATTGCTGTACCTTGTGAGAACCAGCAACTATTTCTGCAGCATACACTACAGCATCAAATATTTGATTTGATGTTATAATAATTATGGTGACCAGAGGTCTTTGAAAGTCCTTGAAAAATGCTTTTAATAGGGTCTTGAAAGTTTTGGAATTTGGTGGAAAAATGTCTTGAGAGTTTCTGAATTTCAGTTTTTCAAAAGTATTGTGACTGCAGTTTGAAAATTATTTTTATATCATGCTAGAACCATTTAATATGATGTGGTAAAATGCGGGAATATGTCTGGAAAAGGTACTTGAAAAGTCCTTGAATTTTGTCGCCCCAAAACTGTCACCATCCTGAAAGATATTAAGATTTTTATTCCATATTTCATGTGTGCTAGTAATGGTAAATACCATGCGTCATCTAGGTTTTTGTATCTTTGCTGCAGTGCTGCCGCTTTTATTTCGCTTTTGGCAAATGAAACAGATATTTTGCGATATTTCTGGTAATCGTATTGATGCAGAGTAAGATATTGACAAGCTAATGCTGCTTAGCAATTGTCTCCAGCAGTTAATTTGTGTGTAATGTGCAAATTTTGGCATAGCATACATACTTAATTGTGATGCCCTTCTGTCTAGGAAATTGACTGCCTGCTGGGTTACTGTTCGACATTTGATGACGTATTGCGAGTGACAGTTGTTCGTGTTGTCTCTTGTGTTACTCAGTGGCATCAATGCGTTATCATTATTGGGGGGATGAGGTGAAGGTCTAGGCATGATAGACGCCAAGAACAAGACTCTGCAGGCATCAAGAGGGGTGAAGAATGGGGATAGGTGTACCCCTTTTAGCCAACTTGGTGTCAGGTCGGACGTCATGAATGCTTCCTGTGGAGTGTGGGGCAGAGCTCCCATCAAAATATAATCTTGTGCATTAAAAAAATCTGTTAAACTCGCATTGAAACAATAGCACAGCAAGAAGGGGATAAATTTTTGGGCATTTTTTACTTATCCCCATTTTCAGCAGTGGCATCATGGCATGGGAGCATGGGCAGTTGTCCCTCCCTTTAAATGTTGGAAAATCTTGTCAGAAAAAATTTCGTTCAAAAAATGCCAAATTTGGGGCTGAAAATCTTTGTGGGGGGGGACATTTAGGAGCAGGTGTGAAATCTTGAGCACACATAATCTCCTCTGTCGAAAATTTTAGCTGGCTGTTGAAAGTCTGTAGGAAATTTTGTCGTGTCTGCCGGAAAATTTCTGCTTCCTGCCCTGCCCACTTTTCTTGACCCAGGATGCCGCTGATTTTCAGTGAAATGATTGAGACTGGGACATTCATCCTGGTTACCTTGGTATACTAGGGGGAGAGGGGGCGGCATGTGGGGCACCAGGATTGATGTCACCAAGTTATTTTACACTGCTGTGTTTTGATACGTATTGTTGAGTCATTGGCATGTTTCGTAAAATGTTGGCGGTGATGTAAAGTCTGTATTACATGTTTAGCCCAAACTGTACTCTCTTTTTTTGTAATATAGATCAAATCGTAACCTGCAGTGACAGTTGCATGACTCTGTACCTGTACTGCTTCTTGTACTTGTGTCAGCAGTGGCTTCTATCCCCCTCAAATCGGGAGTCAAAATCTGGAAAGGTTCCCCCCCCGCAGTTGTAGTCTCAAGTTCCCCCCTCCTGCACTTTCAGCCTCAACCCTCGCCCTTTTTTCAGGCTCTGTTAAGGGTGTAGATTGCCCAGTGAAAAATAGGGGGGAAGTTTTGTTTAGAGCATAGATCCAAACGTCCCCTTGTATTTTTGGTCTGCACCTTCAAAATAAAACTCCCCCTATTTTTCACTGGGCACAAGCTGTGCCCACCAGGTGTAGGGATAAAGCCACTGGGTGTCATTGTTGCTACAGATGAAATTGTTATTGTATTTGTTGTTGTCTTAGTTTCCTTAGCGACATATTATAGGTCATTTCAGGGAGTCACTTACTGACCACTGACATTGACAAAAAGCAATAGCAACAAGAGGCAAGCTAGTGGCTGACTAGGACTCACACCATGCAGAAAGTTAAGATTAAACTTGGTACTTTGTGGGACGTTTTGGAATGCAGAAACAGTCTGCATGGTTTAATCCAGGCTTCATTGCAAGTACTTTGTGATAATAAAATTGCATTCTGTCGAATAGTACGCAATGATATTATCATTGTTATACATGTTGCTATAGTGATCACAAGTGACTGACAGCCGCGGGCGATGCATTTTACCCGAAATATGGGGATGAAAATGTATAACTTCAATTTTATTGTCACATTCTTCTAATGTTGAGTGCTGAGGCTGTGCAGTGGCTTCTATCCTTATACCTGGTGGGCGCAGCTTGCACCCAGTAAAAAATAGGGGGGCCAAGTTTTGATAAGGTTGTAGATCAAAACTTCCCCTTTTTTACTTCCCCCTATTTTTCACTGAGCAAACTTTGCCTTAACAAAACTTCCACCCTGTTATTTTACTTTTCCCCTATTTTTCAATTTGCACCTTCAACCAAAAAAATTTCCTATTTTTTTACTTTCCCTGTTTTTCACTGGACAATCCACACCCTTGACAAAACTCCCCCCCCTTATTTTTTATTTTGTTTTCTCCTATTTTTTAAAATTGCATTTTTAACAAAAATTTTCCCTATGTTTTGCTTTCCCCTATTTTTCACTGGGCAAACTACACCTTGACAGAACTTCCCCTTATTATTTTACTTCCTTATTTTTCAATCAGCACCTTTAACAAAAAAAATCCTTTTATTTTTAATCCCCCTATTTTTCACTGGGCAAACTATATCCTTAACAGAACTTTTTCTCCTATTTTTACTCTCCATTAATTTTGTTGTTGATTTTTATTCCCCCTATTTTTCAATCTTCACCTTTTGTGAAAAAACTCCCCATATTTTACTTTCCTTCCTATTTTTCACTGGACAATTTGCACCCTTAACAAAACTTTATCTCTATTTTTTATTTCCCCCCTATTTTTTAATCTGCATTTTAACACATTCCCCCTTTTTACACTTTCACCTTATTTTTCACTGGGCAAACTACACTTTTCAGAAAACTTTATCCTTATAGGGGAAAGAAGCCAAAAATGGAGGGGAAAACTTGAGTCAGAAATTGGGGGAACCTCAGCCTAAAACTGGGGTTGTTGCGCCAGATTTTGATTTCAGATTTGGGTGAGGGGTTAGAAGCATGCACTGAGGCTGTGAAAATACATTCTTATAATTTCCATAACTATTTTCGGAGTAACTCATTGTGGCCACAATACACAACAGTTGGAGACGAACGGAGAGCTTGCTGTGGCAATTATAGCACTCTTTGCACCGTGTGCGTTGAGCAGTTAAAAGCTTAATGACTATCGGTACCTACAGACAATTAGTCACATCGGAGACAAAGTAATAAATGTTCTATGACTAGTTTAGTTATGAGTTGTTGTCTTTTTATTTGCATCAATTTTGTTGTTGTATGGAATAAGCTGGAATAAGTTTTTACTCACTAATAATCTTGTGCGATATTTTGCAGTTTGCGATGTTTTGGATAATTTTCTAGATTTGTGTATACTGCGCTCACGCCGCTGTGTAATGACGGCCGTGTCCACGCCCATAAGTGCCACGCCCATTATTTGTAGGAAATCAGTAATCAGTAATGGAGATAAACGGATGCAGGCACTAAAAGTCCCTCTATATCCGTATCATGATTTAATAAATTATACTAATAATCTAATCACTTTTTTCGACATACTCCGATCTATCTCCGG